>Ga0210398_10004585_pt1 | contig 12953 bp, 6 predicted proteins | sample IncBWC4OmetaG_FD_161047 | JGI IMG/M metagenome (GOLD analysis project Ga0210398, IMG submission 161047) | Forest soil microbial communities from Barre Woods Harvard Forest LTER site, Petersham, Massachusetts, United States - Inc-BW-C-4-O | ecosystem: Environmental > Terrestrial > Soil >... | reverse complement strand
CGACCGCGCGGTTGTTGCGGTTCTCGTCCATGTCGATGAAATCGATGACGATCAGGCCGGCAAGGTCGCGCAGCCGCAGCTGCCGCGCGATTTCGTCCGACGCCTCAAGATTGGTCTTGAGCGCGGTGTCCTCGATGTGATGCTCGCGGGTGGCGCGGCCGGAATTGACGTCGATGGCGACCAGCGCCTCGGCCTGGTTGAGCACGATGTAGCCGCCGGAGCGCAATTGCACCACCGGCGAGAACATGGCGTCGAGCTGGCTCTCGACGCCGTAACGCGACAACAGCGGCTGGGTGTCGTTGTAAAACTTCACGCTCTTGGCATGGCTCGGCATGAGCATGCGCATGAAGTCCTTGGCCTCCTGGTAGGCCTCGGTGCCGGCAACGATGACTTCGTCGATATCCTTGCCGTAGAGATCGCGGATCGAGCGCTTGACCAGCGAGCCTTCTTCGTAAACGAGCTTTGGCGCGGTGGACTTGAGCGTCAGGTCGCGCACGGTCTCCCACAGCCGCAGCAGATATTCGAAGTCGCGCTTGATCTCGATCTTGGTGCGGCTTGCTCCCGCGGTGCGCAGGATCACGCCCATGCCCTCGGGGACTTCGAGGTCGGCCGCGGCCTCCTTGAGGCGGGCGCGATCTTCCGAATTGGTGATCTTGCGGCTGATGCCGCCGCCACGGGCGGTATTGGGCATCAGCACCGAATAGCGGCCGGCAAGCGACAGGTAGGTCGTCAACGCCGCGCCCTTGGTGCCGCGTTCCTCCTTGACTACCTGCACCAGCATGACCTGGCGGCGCTTGATCACCTCTTGGATCTTGTATTGGCGGCGGTACCGCGGCGCGCGGTCGGGCACTTCTTCCATGGCGTCGGCGCCGCCGACCGATTCGACGATCTCGGCTTCCTCGTCGCTGCCGTTTTCACCGCCGCTTTCGCTACCGTTTTCGCCACGGTCGCCTTCATTGTCGGCTTCGTTGTCGCTTTGGGCGTCGGCATGGACGCCGTTGCCTTGTTCGTCGGCGTCGGGGGCGTCGGGCGCGGTGTGCGGACCATCCGTTGTCTCGGCCTGGCCTGAATCGGCGACGGGCGTATCGGCAGACGTCGCTTCGGTGGTGGCGGGCTCGTGCGGCTCCGGCTCGGTGCTGTCAGGGGCGGATTCCGGCGCGACCGGAGGCAGGAGGTCCGCGGCTGATGTCCCGGCTTCGGCAACGTCGTGCGATTCGGCGGCTTCGGCCGCTTGGTCGACCGGGGCCGCGTCGCCGCCTGACGTCTCGGCGAGTTCACTGCGCAAAGTGTCGTCTTCGCGGTGCGAGGCGGCATGCCGGTCGCGGCCGCGGCCGCGGCGCGAGCGGCGGTCGACCTCGTCGTCGGCGGCGCGCTGGGCGCGCTCTTCTTCGTCGATCAACGCCTGCCGGTCGGCGACCGGGATTTGGTAGTAGTCGGGGTGGATTTCGCTGAATGCCAGGAAGCCGTGGCGATTGCCGCCGTAATCGACGAAAGCGGCCTGCAGCGACGGCTCGACCCGCGTCACCTTCGCCAAATAGATGTTGCCGCGGAGCTGCTTACGGTGTGCGGACTCGAAGTCGAATTCCTCGACGCGATTGCCGCGCAGAACGACCACCCGGGTCTCCTCGGGATGGGTCGCGTCGATGAGCATTTTGTTGGCCATTTTGTAATCTCACGACGGGCGGCGTGCCGTTTGCTCCGCGCCGCATCGGCGACGGGAAACGGGGGCCAGCCCGATTATCGGTGAATGGAACGGATCGGGGACTACGAGCGCGGCGGTCGGTGTCGACCGAAAAGCCGGCGACAGCGTCGCCGTGCCAACCGGATCGAACCTTGGCTTCCGCTGGGAAGGTTTTTCCCTGGAAGACTTGCGCCTCGAACATGAACTCCAAACCGTGGCGGGCAGCAGCGCTCGGCGCTGCCGCGATTTCTTCGCTTACTCACGGCATCGGCGCGACACTGTTCCGGCGGCGTTATTCGCCACTGGCACGCGCGTCGCGCGCGAGGCTCCGGCTGTCCTTTTTCTCGAGGGTATCGGCGTCGCTTGCTCGTTTCGCCGTCTTTGGCGCAATTTGGCGCCGCAAGAGTTCGAAACAGGAGCTTTAAAGCGGCGTCCGCCCTGGTTCCCGGTTCGGGGAGCCATTTTGGCGGACGTGCCGGATGCCCTAACGCGACACAACCGGAACCTGTCACCGTCAGCACGTTCTTCATAAAGCGGCGCATGGGGAATTGGCAAGTCGCCTGTGGGCTTTGGCTCGATTTCTTAGAGTTCCGAGCGCCCCGGCGCCACTTTTGCCGCGATTTAAAATTCCATTAACCACGCGTGCCTAATGAAGTAACACGGGCGCGAAGGGGTCGAACCGATGGCTGTCCGGGCGGTGAGCTGGGCCTTCCTCGGCATAGTCCTCGCAGGCGTCGCGCGGGCCGCCGGACCGCCGGCAACGACGCCGCCGGGCGACTCGTTTCCGGTCGCGATCGAGGTGCGGCTCGGCGGCGACGAGGCGGCAACCCGCTTCATCATGGATTTGAGCCGCAAGATCGATCTGCGCGCCTTTACGCTCGCCGACCCCTACCGCGTCGTTCTCGACATCCCGCAAGTGACGTTTCAATTGCCGCCCAAGTCCGGCGAGAGCGGCCGCGGCCTGATCAAGGCGTTTCGTTTCGGCCTGATGATGCCCGGCGGCTCGCGTATGGTGCTCGATCTGGCCAAGCCCGCTCGCATCGAGAAGGCTTTCGTCGTCGACGCCACCGTCGATGCGCCGGCCCGCCTCGTGCTCGACCTCGTGCCGACCGATCGCGAGAGTTTTTTGCGCAAAGTCGCCCTCGACAACAAAACCGCCAGCGCCGAAGCGCCGCAACGCAGCGCGCCGCCGCCGGACGCTGCCGACAAGCGGCCGCTGGTGGTGCTCGACCCCGGCCACGGCGGCATCGACACCGGCACTAAGGGGCCGGGCGGCGAGATCATGGAGAAGAATATCGTGCTCGATTTCGCCGGGCGCGTGCGCGAGCGGATCGAGAAAACCGGCAAATACCGCGTGCTGATGACGCGCACCGACGACACTTTCATCCCGCTCGGCGAGCGCGTGCACATGGCGCGCAATGCCGGCGCTGCCCTGTTCGTCTCGATCCACGCCGATTCCCTGCCGAAGAAGGAGGGCGATACCCAGGGCGCGACCGTCTACACCTTGTCGGAGACCGCCACCGATTCGGAAGCCGCGCGGCTCGCCGAACAGGAGAATCGCGCCGATGTCATCGCCGGCGTCGATCTCAAGGACGAGCCGGAGGACGTCGCCGGCATCCTGCTCGACCTGGCGCAACGTGAGACCAAGACGTTCTCAGTGCAATTCGCCCACCGGCTTGTTGGCGAACTGAAGGGCGCGACGCGGCTGCACAAAAACCCGCTGAAATCGGCCGGCTTCAAAGTGTTGCGCGCGCCCGACGTGCCGTCGGTCCTGGTGGAACTCGGCTACGTGTCGAACAAGGCGGACCTGCAATCGCTGCTGTCCGACGCTTGGCGCGACCGCACGGCGGCGTCGGTGGCTCAGGCCATCGATACTTATTTCTCCACCCACGTCGCCGGCACCCGTGCCGGGGCCAACTAATCGAGGCCGGTATGGCGATACAGCCGCAGCCCAAAGACCGTGCTTGAACATGGCCTCAGTTTGAACAAGAAGCGGAGCGACCACAGCCGATGAGGACGGGGGTCTCTAGCGATTTCATGGCAATACTGCCAAACTGGGTCCTCTCCCGGCGGAGACTGAATCGGCACGGCGCCTGCGCCCGCCGAGACGCGGCGGAACGGTCCTAATGAAAGTTTTGTTGCGCTTCCTGGGCTTTCTGTTCGCGGCGGGAACCATCGTGTTCATCGTCGGCGTTGCCGGCGTTGCCGGCCTGCTCTGGCATTACTCCAAGGATTTGCCGGACTATTCGCAGCTTCAGGACTACGAGCCGCCGGTGATGACGCGGGTGCATGCCGCCGACGGCTCGCTGTTGGCCGAATACGCCAATCAGCGCCGGCTCTACCTGCCGATCCAGGCGATCCCAAAGCTCGTCACCAATGCCTTCATCGCCGCCGAAGACAAGAACTTCTACCAGCATCCCGGCATCGACATTTACGGCATCGCGCGCGCCGGATTGCTCTACGTCCAGAATTACGGCTCCAGCCGCCGCCCGCAGGGTGCTTCGACCATCACGCAGCAGGTCGCCAAGAACTTCCTGTTGACCAACGAGGTGTCGTTCGAGCGCAAGATCAAGGAAGCGCTCTTGGCGCTGCGCATCGAGCGCACCTACTCGAAGGAAAAAATCCTCGAGCTTTATCTCAACGAAATCTATCTCGGCTTCGGCGCCTACGGGGTCGCCGCCGCGTCGCTGCTCTATTTCGACAAGTCGGTGCACGAGCTTACGATCGCGGAAGCCGCCTATCTCGCCGCCTTGCCCAAGGGGCCGAACAACTACAATCCGTTCCGCAAACGCGACGAAGCGATCGCGCGGCGCAATTACGTCATCGATCGCATGGCCGAAGACGGCTACATCGCCGCCGACGTCGCCGACAAGGCGAAGAAACAGCCGCTCGACATCACCGTGCGGCCGACCGGCGCTCACGTTTTCGCCGCCGAATATTTCACCGAAGAGGTGCGGCGCTACATCTACGACAATTACGGCGAGAAAAAACTCTACGAAGGCGGCCTGTCGGTCCGCACCACGCTCGATCCCAAGATCCAGCAGATGGCGCGGCAGTCCATGATCAACGGGCTGGTCAATTTCGACGAGACCCAGGGCGGCTATCGCGGACCGGTCACCAAGATCGACATTTCGGGCGATTGGGGCACCAAGCTGGCCGAGGTGAAATCGCTGTCCGACGTTACGCCGTGGCGCATGGCGGTGGTGCTCGACGTCACCAACGATTCCGCGCGCATCGGCTTGCAGCCGGCGCGCGATCCCGGCGGCAATGTGCTCAAGGCCCGCGACACCGGCATCATCGCGCTCGACGGCGTCAAATGGGCGAGGCCGGGATCGCCGAACGGCCCGACCGGCAAACCGATCCAGAGCGTCAGCCAGGTGCTCGCCGCCGGCGACGTCGTCTATGCCGAGCCGCTGCAAGACCAGGGCAAGTACCGGCTGCGGCAAATTCCCGAAATCTCCGGCGCCATGGTTGTGATGGATCCGCGCACCGGGCGCGTGCTTGCCATGGTGGGCGGCTTCTCCTTCGACCAGAGCCAGTTCAACCGCGCGACGCAGGCGCTCCGCCAGCCCGGCTCGTCGTTCAAGCCGCTGGTCTATGCGGCGGCGCTCGACAACGGCTACACGCCGTCGAGCATCGTCATGGACGCGCCCATCGAGATCGACATGGGGCAGGGCGGCGGCATCTGGCGGCCGGAAAATTACGGCGGCAAGTTTTATGGCCCTTCGACCTTGCGCTTCGGTCTGGAACAGTCGCGCAACGTGATGACGGTGCGGCTCGCGCAAGACATCGGCATGCCGCTGATCGCCGAATACGCCAAGCGGTTCGGCGTCTATGACGAATTGCCGCCGTATCTGTCTTACGCGCTGGGCGCCGGCGAGACCACGGTGCTGCGCATGGTCACCGCCTATTCGATGTTCGACAACGGCGGACGCAGGGTGAAGCCGACGCTGGTCGACCGCATTCAGGACCGCTACGGCCACACCATCTACAAGCACGACGAGCGCGAATGCGTCGGCTGCGATGCCGCCAAATGGGACAATCAGTCCGAGCCCACATTGATCGACCGCCGCGAGCAGGTGATCGATCCGATGACCGCCTATCAGATCACCTCGATGATGGAAGGCGTCGTGCAGCGCGGCACGGCGACCGTCGTCAGGGACGTCGGCAAGCCGATCGCCGGCAAGACCGGCACCACCAACGACGAGAAGGACGTCTGGTTCATCGGCTTCTCGCCGGATATCGTCTGCGGCGTCTACATGGGCTTCGACAAGCCGCGCCATATCGCCCGCCTCGCCACCGGCGGCCATCTGGCGGCGCCGATCGTCAAGGACTTTTTGAAATTGGCGCTGGTCGACAAGCCGCCGATTCCGTTCCGGGTGCCGCCCGGCATCAAGCTCATTCGCGTCAATCCGAAAACCGGCATGCGCGCCGGGCCGGGCGACGACAGGGTCATCCTCGAAGCGTTCAAGCCGGGCACCGCGCCGCCCGACAATTACTCGGTGATCGGCGCCGAGACCGCCAATGGCGGCCCGCTGCCGGCGGTGTCGCCCGACGCCGATCGCGCCGTGCGCAGCACCGGCACCGGCGGCCTCTATTAGGCGCTATCGCGCGCGACCTTACCTTGCGGCCGATCGAGCGTGCCATCGACATAAGTCCCTGCGCAGCTGCTGGTCCTGCGTCGTGCCCGGAAATAGAACAGCACCACCTGTCGGTCCAACAACGGTTCGCAAATCGGGGGCTTGCGTTCCGATCGGGAATAACGTGAATGTCGCCGGCGCCGTCGGCGCTCGGCGCCCGCGCTGACGACGCCCACCTGGGATCGGGATTTGCGGCAGTGGCTTAAGGACTACAGGCGATGACCGCAGCCGAATCCGCGGCACGACGCCCCGACGTGCCGGCGCTGACCGGCTTGCGCTTCCTGGCCGCCTTCTCCGTATTGCTGGCGCACGGCGTGGCCGCGACCGTCACCAACAACGCGCCGCCGCAAGGCGCCGCGCTCTGGCTCACGCGGTCGTCCGGCTTCGGCATGACGCTGTTCTTCGTGCTCAGCGGCTTTGTCATCCATTACAACTACGCCAGCCTGGTGACCGGCGGCCGGCTGCGCGGCGTCGCCACCTTCTTGTGGGCGCGCTTCGCTCGGCTCTATCCGCTGTTTCTGCTGATGATGCTTGTCTATGTGCTGGTGAGCGCGCGGCACGTCGCGTACTGGACCGGACATCCGGAGAAGATCGACGCGATTTTTCAGGCGCTGCCGTATTTCCTGTTGTCGATACAAAGCTGGATTTACAAGGTGATCGACGGCGGCGCGCTGATCGAAGCCATTCGCGGCGGCTCGCCGCCGACGTGGTCGATCTCCACCGAATGGTTTTTCTACTTCGCCTATCCGCTCATCGCCTGGCTCATTCTGCGTGCCCGCGCGCCCGCAATGATCCTGCTCGTCGTCGGCCTATGGTGCGTGGTGTGGACCGCGTTTGCTTGCGGTCTTTACGACCGCACCGCGCCGATCGACGCCTGGGCGGTAGGCCGTTTCGGCCCCATCGCCGGGATGCAAAATTATGAGGATTCGTTCGTACTGTGGCTCTTGTACCTATCGCCCTATCTGCGCATCGGCGAGTTCGTACTCGGCGCCATGACCGCTCAGCTCTACGTCGCGCTGCAAAGGCGCGATGTCACGCGCCGCGAAAATGCGTTTGGCGGCGCGCTGTTTTGGGCGGCGGCATTGAGCGTCCTCCTGGTCAGTTACGTGGAGTACAGCCCCGACGTTCCGATGACGATCTTGCGCAAAATGAACATGAACTTCGCTTTGGCGCCGTCGGTGGCGCTGCTCGTGTTCTGCGCCGCTCGTTACCAAGGCGCGGCGTCGCGGCTCTTGACGTCGCGCCCAGCCATCGTGCTCGGCGAGGCCAGCTACTCGATATACCTGGTGCATTCGATCGTGCTGATCAGCGCCGTCAAGCTGACCGGAAACGCCGTCCACGGCACCGCCTACAATGTCGTCAAGCTCATTGTGCTGATGGTGGTCGTTGTTGCGATTTCGCTGTTGCTTTACGCCTATTACGAGGCGCCGGCGCGCTCATGGCTGCGCCGGCGCTGGGGCCGCCGACCCGCGCCTGCCGTATTGGCGGCACAGTCGCCGGCGTCTTGACCCCGCGACGGCCTTGCCCTGGCGGGCCGACGCTGCGGTGGCGCAAATTATTGTGCACGGCCTTCCGTCCGGGTTGCCGGCGGATCGAGCGTGGCGTCGATATAGGTCGCGGCGCGGATCGCGTAGCTGCGCGTCATATGAGAGGAGTCGAGATAGAGCGGCCGGCCGTCGGCATCGAACACTGGGCAATGCGCCTGCGGACACAGATAGGGAATTGGATCGATCAGTGTCGCGCCGCTTTGCTCGGCGATTGCCGCAAGAATCTTGTTGATCTCGGCATAGCGTTGCTCGAAGCCGCCAAAGTCGAAGCTGATGCCGGCGACGGGCTTTGCGGTGATCTCATGCAGCCGGGACCCGGTAAACATGTTCTTCGGCGCCAATTCCGCGCCGGTGGGAATATTGAGGATGAGGTAGACGCGCTTCTTATCGGTAATCGACCGCAAAAATTCGACAAATCCGCGCTGAATGTCGGGATTGCGGAGCGAGTCCCGGTCGTTGATCCAGCTTTTCGCGAAGACCACGGCGTGCGTTGAATCAGCGTTGATCAGCGCCCGAAGTTGCGCCATCGTCTTCTGGCAGCGCTCGGTGTCCGAATTAATGTCGATCAAAAAATTGCACCATTGCTGATTGCCGACCAGGATGGCGCCGTTGACGGCGGCGGCGTTGTCCTTGATTACACGGTCGATCCGCGGCGCGTATTGCTCCATGTTGGAATCGCCGGCGAACAGCGTGTAACTGTCGCGCTTGCTGTTTTCGCGGAAGTAGCGCAGGTCGCCGAACGAATGGTTTTCGGCCGCCACCGGCGGATATTGCCAATCATAGGATGCGGCCAAAATCGGCGCGATGTTCTCATTGCGCAGTCGCGAATCGATGGCGCCGGTGAAGATCAAGAGCCCGAGCGCGCCGGCGCCCGCCATGGCTGCGGCCAGACCTTGCGGCACGCGCAGCGCCGTTGAATGCCGGATCGGATATTCGACGAAACGGTAGGTCAGGAAAGCCAGCGCCACCGAAGCCGCGATCGCCGTGACCCTGTCGGTCGGCGTCAGCAGGCCGCCTTTGACGATCTTGGCGAATACCAATATCGGCCAGTGCCACAGATACAATGGATAACTGATCAAGCCGACGCCGACCATGAGCCGGTTGCCGAGCAGGTACTTGCTGATCCAGTTGGTAAAACCGGCCGAGATCACAAGGAACGCGCCGAAGGTCGGCAAGAGCGCCCAATAGCCGGGAAAGGCGAATTCCCGATTGAGAGCAAAGACGCTGACGCCGATCAGCAGCAATCCGGCGGCGGCGCGCAGCGCATAGAACTGCGCGAGCCATTCGCCTCGTTGCCTGACCAGATAAGCGAGGATGCCGCCGAGCATCAGCTCCCAAAATCGCGCCAGCGGCGAATAGAAGGCGGCGAGCGGATCGTACACCACGTTGACGACATTATAGGCAAACGAGATGGCGGCAATGGACAGCGTGGCGAGGAGAAGGCCGCGTTTGCGTCGCCAAACCAGGCCGAGGATGAGCGGCCAGAGAATGTAGAATTGCTCCTCGATGGCGAGCGACCATAGATGCAACAGCGGCTTGGTGTCGCTCGATACGTCGAAATAACCGGCTTCGCCCCACAGCACAAAATTGGTCGCAAAACCCGCGCCGGCCGCCAAATGCTTGCCGAGGCGCTCGAACTCGTCCGGCAACAGCACGTACCAGCCGACCAAAAGCGTGGCGACGATGACGATGACCAGCGCCGGGAAAATCCGCCGGATGCGGCGGATGTAGAAGTCGAGATAGCTGAAGCGACGGCGCTCGACGGCATCGACGATGATGCCGCTGATCAGGTAACCGGAGATGACGAAGAAGATGTCGACGCCGACGAAGCCGCCCTTGAAGAAATTCGGAAATGTGTGAAACGCAACCACCGAACCGACGGCGATCGCGCGCAGCCCATCGATGTCGGGGCGATACTTTTCGGTGACCCGGGAATCCGCCGGCATTCTTGCTCGCAGCTTTTGGCCACAGTCAGCATAACACTGCCGGGTTGGCAATTGTGGGCTGAGAGGCGGGCGCGTTGCGCACGGCGCTGCAACCGATTACATAGCCGCCAAGGAGCACGACCATGCGCGCGGAAATCGAGACTATCGTCGAAGAGATCAAGCAGTCTTTAGGACTGCTGAGGAGGCATCTTTGACGTCGACAAAGCGCGCGCCCGCCTTGCCGAGCTGAACCGGCTGGCCGAAGACCCCAATCTCTGGAACGACCCGCCGCGCGCGAGCCGGGTGATGCAGGAGCGTACCGCGCTCGACGAGCAGCTTACGGCGCTCGCCCGCATCGACCAGGAGCTCGACGACCAGGTCACCTTGATCGGGCTCGGCGAGGCCGAGAACGATCAGAAATTCATCGCCGAAGCCGAGGCGAGCTTGCGCACGCTTAAAACCGAGGTGGCGCGGCGCGAGCTCGAGGCGTTGTTGTCCGGCGAGGCAGACGCCAACAATTGCTATCTCGAAGTCCATGCCGGCGCCGGCGGCACCGAAAGCCAGGACTGGGCCGGCATGCTGTTGCGCATGTATGTGCGCTGGGCCGAGCAGCACGGCTTCAAGGTCGATTACATCGAAGAGACGCGAGGCGAAGAGGCCGGCCTCAAGTCGGCGACCATCGAGATCAAGGGCCACAACGCCTATGGCTGGCTGAAGACCGAAAACGGCGTGCACCGCCTGGTGCGCATCTCGCCGTTCGACTCCAATTCCCGCCGCCACACCTCGTTCGCCAGCGTCAACGTCTATCCGGTGGTCGACGACCGCATCAATATCGACATCAAGGAGTCCGACGTGCGGGTCGATACGATGCGCGCCGGCGGCGCCGGCGGCCAGCACGTCAATAAGACGGAATCCGCCATCCGCCTGACCCACATCCCGACCAATATCGCGGTGGTGTGCCAGAACGACCGCTCGCAGCACCGCAATCGCGCGCAAGCCTGGCAGATGCTGCGGGCAAAATTGTACGAGCTGGAATTGAAAAAGCGCGAGGAAAAGGCCGCGGCCGACCAGGCCGCCAAGACCGACATCGGCTGGGGCCACCAGATCCGCTCCTACGTGCTGCAGCCCTATCAGATGGTGAAGGATCTGCGCACCGGCGTCTCGACCTCGAACACCGGTGCCGTGCTCGACGGCGACATCGATCAGTTCACCGCCGCGGCGCTGGCGCAAAAAGCCTTCGGCACCGCGCCGGCGGAAGTCGAGGATGTGGAGTAGGCCTTAGCCGCCAAAGAGCGTGGCGCCGGCTTTCAAAAATTTCTGCGGATCGACGGCTTCGCCGTCGACGCGGGTCTCGTAATGCAGATGCGGGCCGGTCGAGCGTCCGGTCGAGCCCAAGCGTCCGACCACTTGGCCGATGCGGATGCTTTGCCCGACCTTGACGTCGATTTCCGACAGATGGCCGTAGCGGGTGGCCAGCCCGTTGCCGTGATCGACCTCGACCATCTGGCCGTAGCCGCCGCTCCAGCCGGCCGACGTCACGGTTCCGGCAGCGGTAGCGTGGATCGGCTCGCCGAAAGTGCCGCGGAAATCTATGCCGGTGTGCATCGCCGGCACATGGAGGAACGGATCGACGCGCACGCCATAGGGCGAAGAGAAATCGATCTCGCCAGTCACCGGTTCGCGCACTGGCACCGAAACGAGGGTGGCGCTGAGCTTGTCGGCGTAGGCGCGCGCGATGTTGACCCGGGTCAGCGCGCGCTCAAAACTTTGGCTCTCCGATGGCAGCGCCACCGGCACGAACGGGCCGCCTATGCCGGCCGGCGGATTGGCGTCGAGTTTCAGGCCGAGTTGGGCGAGGACGGCCCGCATTTTGCGGGCCTTGCCCTCATAGCGCGCCTGCAATTGGCTCAGCATGGCGCCCTCGCGCCGGTCGACGCGATCAAGCGACGCCTCGATGCGCCCGAGTTTTGTGCCGATGTCGGCTTCCTTGCCGGGCTTCTTGTTGGTCGGCGCGCGATCGGTCTCCAATGAGGTGCCGCGGTCGAGCAGGTGCGGCGTCAAGAGTGAATCGCTGATCGGTTTTGGCTCATTGCCGCCGGTGGAGGAGGAGCGCAGCGAGCCGGTCGTAGCCGGATCGGAAATGCCGCTGAGCGCCGTGGCGCGCGATTCCAGCGCGGCCTGTCGGCGCAACAAATCGTTCAGTTTTTGCTCGAACTGCTCCTGATCGAGCAATTGCCGGCTCGTGGTGCGGTCGATCTGGGCGCGCAGCTCGGCGATGCGGTCTTCGTAGGCGTATTGCTGCTCGGCCTGGCGCGCGATCAAGCCCTTCAGCACGTCGTCGCTGAAGGCGAAATAGGTGGCGGTGGTGGCCGACCAGCCGGCCAAAATCACGACGGTGCCGACGGCGATCCAGAATGCCACCGGTCCGAACCTGATTTGCCGGCCGGCATGGGCGAGGGTGTAGCCGGAGGTTTTGGCGGCGGCGGCCGGAGGCTTGGCGGCGGGCTGGCGCGGCTCGCCTTTGCGAGCGACATCGCGGGCCTGTTGTAGCGTACGACTCGTCCGGGGCGATTGATACGCCGACCACTGCGACATTGACGCTCCCACCCGGTCCGACCATCAGCGAGGCCGGCTGCCCGAGCGGGGAATGTGGGCCGTTTATGGTTAATAATCCGCAAATTGCGGCTGCGATTTTACGTCCTTGGGTAAATGTTTCCGCAACGATCAGAGCGCTTTGGCGGCGGCGAGAACGTCTGCCGCGTGGCCATCGACCGACACCTTGGGCCACACCTTGGCGATGCGGCCATCGGGCCCGATCAGGAAGGTGGTGCGCACGACGCCTAAGAATTTGCGGCCGTACAGCGACTTCTCCTGCCACACGCCATAGGCCTCGAGCATCCAGTGCTTCTCGTCTGAGGCGAGCGCAATGGCGAGCTGATGCTTGGCCTTGAACTTGGTCAGCGCCGGCACCGGGTCGGCGGAAACGCCGACGATCTCGGTATTGGTGCGGCCGAAATCGCCGCGCAGACGGGAAAAGTCGATCGCCTCCTTGGTGCAGCCGGAGGTGTCAGCCCGGGGATAGAAATAGAGCACGAGCTTGCGCCCGGCGAAGTCGGCCAGTGACACGGTCCCACCGCCATCGCTAGGCAGGCTGAAGGCC
>Ga0210398_10004584_pt1 | contig 12956 bp, 9 predicted proteins | sample IncBWC4OmetaG_FD_161047 | JGI IMG/M metagenome (GOLD analysis project Ga0210398, IMG submission 161047) | Forest soil microbial communities from Barre Woods Harvard Forest LTER site, Petersham, Massachusetts, United States - Inc-BW-C-4-O | ecosystem: Environmental > Terrestrial > Soil >... | reverse complement strand
AGCACTACGAGCCCGCGGCGTTTTGCGCGGCACTGATCAACAGCCAGCCGATGGGCTTTTATGCGCCGGCGCAATTGGTGCGCGATGCACGCGCGCACGGGGTGGAAGTGCGCGCCGTGGACGTGACGATCAGCGGCTGGGATTGCACGCTCGAGCGGCGCGAGGATGGCCGGCCGGCGCTGCGTCTGGGGCTGCGCCTCGTGAAGCATTTGTCGCAAGAAGGCGCCACGCGGCTGTTGGCCATGCGTGCACTGCGTGCTTTCGACGGTATCGCGGATATGGCCGAGCGCGCCGTACTTGATCGGCGCGACCTCGAGGCGCTTGCCGCCGCAGATGCATTGACGAAACTCGCCGGGCATCGGCATCGCGCGGTATGGCAGGTCACGGGCGTGGAACGCGCGCTGCCTTTGCTGCCTGCGGCAACCTCCGTCGATGAAGGTATTCCGCTGTTGCGCGCGCCGCGCGAGGGCCAGGACATCGTTGCCGACTATGGCAGCTTGGGATTGACACTGCGCCGTCATCCGTTGGCGCTGTTGCGCGATCGATTGCAGCGGCGCGGGGTGGTGCCCACCCGGGAATTGTGGGAACAGCCCAATGGCAAGTGGGTGAAAACGGCGGGTCTGGTCATCACGCGCCAGCGGCCGGGCAGTGCGGGAGGCGTGACTTTCGTCACCATGGAAGACGAGACCGGCCATGTGAATTTGATCGTGTGGAATCGCGTGGCGGTCGAACAGCGTGCCGCGCTCCTGGAGTCGCGTTTGCTCGAAGTGCACGGCAAGCTGCAGCGCGAGGGCGATGTGCAGCATGTCATCGCGCAGCGCCTGACGAATCTATCATCGCTGCTCGGCGATCTCATGGTGACATCGCGCAATTTTCACTAGTCGCACTCGTCGGCCGGAAAATCCGTTGTCGTCAACACCCGCGGGTAGCATCGACATCGTGATGTTAATCGGTTGGAGTATTCGTCAGGAGGTGTAAAAGCATCAAGGTAACTTTTCTTCATTACCTTGATGCTTTTACACCTCCGGGCGAGCACTACATCAAACCGGTCATGATCACAGTGCCGAGGTCTAGTACGGAGTGCTGCGCACGATGTGCCACGCCCGTCTCCATCCACTGCTCTGATACGACATATCTGGAAATACAGGCTAGTAAGTTAGACGGGCGGGTCATAGCCTGTTCCCAGACCAGTCACCGCTTTGGAGGAACAATGTCTCGAGCCATCACGCCATCTCCCCCGCCCAGGCTCACACCCCGGGCGTAGTGGCAACGGTGGAAGCGGCATCATGCGCTCGCTCGCGGGCCTGCTCACCTGTCTCACCGGCATGTTCGCCCTTCAAGGATGCGCCGGCCTGGCCGTGAGTGAACCGGGTTCCCCTGTCGGGCGGCCACCGGCGGCTGTACTGCCAATGACGATCCGCACGCTCAATACTGAACATCGATTCACGCAAATTTCCACCGCGTCCGTGGCTCAACAACTTCGTGCACTGCATGCGGAAGAGCCCCTCAACATCCTCGCGATTTCGGGCGGCGGTTCCGGAGGGGCATTCGGCGCCGGTGCCGTGGCCGGTCTCACGCGCTCCGGCTCGCGACCGGACTTCGCCGTCGTGACAGGCGTGAGCGCCGGCGCGTTGGTCGCTCCTTACGCATTTCTCGGACCTGCGTGGGATGCACGCCTTCTTGATGCCTTCACCGGCGAAGCCGCAGACAATTTGCTGCAGGCACGAGGGTTGGGCGCAATCTTCGGCTCCAGTTTGTATCGCGGCACGCCGCTGAGGCACCTCGTTGAAGCATACGTCAGCGACTCAATGATCGAAGCGGTCTCACGCGAGGTGGATAGAGGCCGCTTACTGCTCGTGGCCACGACCGACGTGGCTTCGGGGCAGCCGGTCATGTGGGACCTAGGTTCCATTGCCAGGAACGGCGGCCCATCCGCCAGAGCACTGTTTTGCGATGTCTTGGTGGCTTCCGCCAGCGTTCCTGGCATGTTCCCTCCCGTCATCATTCGCATCCAGGATGGTGGGACCCACAAAGAAGCGCACGTTGACGGGGCAGCCACGGTGCCCTTCTTCGTGCCCGCGGCGTTCGTGCAGGCGCCGGTATTCGGCGGCGCACACGCTGCAGCCGTGTACGTCATCATCGAGGGTCCGCTGGCTGAAGCCGCGCACACGACACGATTGACGGCTCGAGGAGTTCTCGCGCGGAGCATTGATGCGGGATTGAACCACCTGATGCTGACAACATTGGAGCTGACGGCGGCGACCGCTCAGCTTCAGGGGGCGACGCTGCATTACTCAGCGGTTCCTGCTGCCTATCCATACCTGGATCCCTTTGATTTTCGAGCGGTCACGAGGCGGCCGCTCTTCCGCTATGCGTACGAATGCGCACAAAGGGGACGGATTTGGGCGGAAATGCGACGCACCAATAACGATGAAGGTATGGCGGGCACGGCGCAACAACAGAAAGTGCCGTGTCCTTCCGACGACCTGTTCATCGGATATTTCGCCACGCGGTGATCGATCGCCTTTGACGATGGCTGTCATTGCAATATATACGCTAGCCGACCGAGTGCTGCTGTATTAGGCTTCACGCAGAACGTCCGTCTACCACGAAGACGGCGAGTGTGAGACGACGAGCATGAACGAGAGTAAGGAACTGCTGACGACGACACAGAAGGCACGCACGATCAACTTCGAAGCGCCGCTGTACGGTACGATTGCGGAAATCGGCGCCGGGCAGGAGGTCGCGCGCGAGTTCTTCCATGCCGGCGGGGCCTCGGGAACCATCGCCAAGTCGATTTCGGCCTACGACATGGTATTCAGCGATGCGATCTATGGGAAGGCGCCCAGGTACGTGTCCCGCGAGCGCCTGGAGCTGATGCTGCAGCACGAATACAGCCTGTTGATCGAGCGCCTGTCGGCGAGCCGCGGCGACAGAACCAAATTTTTCGTCTTCGCGGACACGGTTGCGACCATAAACTTCAAAGGCACGAACGAGGCCCACGGCTGGCTGGGAATTCGTTTTCAGACCGAGCCCCTGGGCGAGCCGAGCGAGATCGTGTTGCATGTGCGTATGTGGGACAAGGACGCGTCCCTGCAGCAGCAGGCGCTCGGCATCGTTGGGGTCAACCTCGTCTACGGCGCGCTGTATTACCGCGCCGATCGGAGGAAATTGATCGAATCACTCCAGGACAATCTCGGCACCGACAGGATCGAGGTCGACATGCTGAGCTTTTCCGGGCACTGCTTCGAGGCGATTGACAACCGGCTGATGGCGCTTCACCTGGTGGAGTTCAAGCTCACCAACGCGGTCATGTTCGGGCCGGGCGGCGAGGTGTTGCAGCCGTCCGAAGTGCTGCACAAGAAAGCGATTCTCGTCGAGCGGGGCAGCTTCCGGCCCGTGACCCATGTCAACGTCGACATGATCAACAGTTCGACGGCGCAGTTCGTGCAAGAGCCGCTGGTGAAGGGCCGGGAAGTGGTGGTCCTCATGGAGATCACGATGAACAACCTGCTTTCGGGGGGCGCGCTCGACGCTCAGGATTTTCTCGCGCGCGTCGACCTCTTGGCCGACATCGGTTTTACAGTCCTCATCTCCAACTACTCGGAGTACTACCGGCTCACCTCATATTTCCGGCGTTACACGAAGGAGATGATCGGGGTTGCCATGGGGATCAACAACCTGCTGGAAATATTCAACGAAAAATACTACGACAACCTCGAAGGGGGCATCCTGGAGTCCTTTGGGCGCCTTTTCCGAAACGCGGTCAAGTTGTACATCTACCCGATGAGGGAGGAGGCCTACGCAAGGTACGTGGTGGACACCGGCGGGACCGGCACGTCGGTCCAATCGTTCGCATCCAACGTCCTCATCACCGCGAAAAATGTACGGATTGTGGAACATCTTGCAAACCTCTACGCCCACCTTCTCGAAAGCCACTACATCGAAGGCATAGTCGGGTTCGATACGGACATCCTGGGAATATTTTCACGGGATGTGCTGAAGAAGATCAAGGAGAGCGATGTATTGTGGGAGAAGATGGTCCCCGGCCCGGTCGCCGATGCCATCAAGAGCAGGGGACTTTTCGGCCATGCGACCAATCCGGTCGCGCAGTCCGACACGCCGCCGATCACCGAGGTTGCCGTTCTTCGGCTTTGAGGCGCTCGATAAACCAACGCCCCGCCGGTCCCGGAGGGCGGTCGGTCCGATAAATAGCGGACATTTCCATTGCAAATCCCTCCGGCGGTACGGATTCGACCGTGATCTTGACGAGCGTGCCGCCCGCCAGGTCCGCCTCGATCATATGCAGCGGCATGATGCCAAACCCGAGTCCCGCGCGCAGGAAGGCAAGTTTGATCCCGAGATGGGATAGGTGCCACACTCTTGACGACCGCAGTGCATTTCTGCCGGGCTGCGACAGAGTCAAAATATCCGCGTGCACGACATGGACGTGTTTGGCCATTACGGTACGCGGAATCGGTGCGCGGCGAGTTGCCAGCGGGTGCTTCGGCGAAACGACAAAGGGGGTTCTGACCACCAGCAGCGGTTCACGCGTGAGCTGCGGTGGTGCGAGCGCCCAATTCCCCAACCCGCCCCAAACACCGATGCCGCAACGCCCATCGAGTACGGGCTCCACCACGGCGCTCGACTCAACATCGAACCGCAGCAACGTTGCGGGAAATTGCCGTTGAAATGCTGCGACCGCGCCGGTGAACCGGGCGAGCGGAAACATGACGTCGACTGCAACGCTCAGTTCCGGTTCGAGTCCACCGGCAAGGCTCTTCGCTCGCGCCTTGAGGACGTCTACGTCGCCCGCTACCGCACGTGCATCGGAAAGAAGTGCGCGGCCGTGATCCGTCAGCACCGGATAACGGCCGCTGCGATCGAAGAGCTTTACACCGATCTGTACTTCCAGGTTCGCCAGGGTCTGGCTCACCACGGACTGAGCACGCCGCAGACGGCGGCCGGCCGCCGAGAAGCTGCCTCCGTCCACGGCCGCGATGAAGGTCCGCAGTTGATCGAGTGAGACGCGATCGAGCATACGTCTGCCTCCTACACATCGAGCCCGATCGAACGCATCAATTCGATGCCATTGCTCTTGGTGACCACGCCGTCGCGCAATGTGAAATCAAACGTCAGTTTCCCATCCAGCAGTTCGTCCTGGAAGTGCACGTTCTTGATCGCGCCCGGCTCGAGCCCGGCGATATCCGTCAATGCAAGATCGTGAGTGCTGATCAATCCGATCGCGCCTCTCTTGATCAAGGCCCGGATCAGGCCCTGCGCCCCAATCCGCCGGTCCGCAGAGTTGGTACCCTGCAGCAACTCGTCCAACAAGAACAGGAGCGGCAGCCGGGTAGGCTCGAACAACTGGCGCAGCCGCGTGATCTCGGCGTAGAAACGCGAGCTGCCCTCGTGCAGTGAATCGTTGATCCGGATGCTGGCGCCGATTTGCAGCGGCGTCAGCTGCAAAGACCTGGCGCGCACCGGCGCCCCGGCCATCGCCAGCACGGTATTGATACCGACCGTGCGCAGCAGCGTGCTCTTGCCCGACATATTCGAACCGCTCACCAACAACACCCGCGGCTGTGCGCCGATGCCGACGTCGTTGCACACGCGCACGGCCGCGGGGATCAGCGGGTGCCCCAGCCCTTTAGCCTCGAAGGTGGGCGGGCCGCCGAGGAACTGCGGAAAGGGATCGTCGCACTGTTCGTAGGCGTATTGCGCGAGTGAAATCAGCGCTTCAATTTCGCCGAGCGCCTCGAGCCAGGCGCCGATGCCGCCGCGATGGGCGTTGCGCCAGCGCTCGGCCGCCAGCGCCGTTTGCAACGGGTACATGAGCAGCAGCAGGAGCGGCGCCAGGATGGGATTGCGGCGCGCCTCGACAAAATTCACGATGGTGGCGAGCTTGGAAAGCGCGGCGGACGCCCCGAGGCTGTGCGATGACAGCTTGGCTTGCAGCATGTGCAGGGGTACGGCCTCAAACCGCTCGGCCTCGATCCGTTTGAACAGCACCGACAGTCCTTTGAGATCCTCAAAGGCGCTTTCGACCGCGGTAACGGCCGCATGGATCGGTTTTCTCAAGAAAAACATGAGGGCAATCTCGATCATGATGACGCCGAGCAGCGGAAATACCACTCCCCACACCGCCCATGCGGCGATGGCGGCGATGGCCGATGCGGCAATCAGCGGCGCACTCCAGCGGATCCACCGTTGATCGAGCCGATTCGGCGCCTGTGCCCAGGCGCCGAGGGTCTCGGGATGCAACTCGATCTTCAAGGATTCACCGTCGATCCCCATGGCCTCTCGAAATGCCAGGCGACCGCGAAGATCGGCAATGGCGGTCTGGCGTGTGCGGATCGTATCGAGGTCCGCGGGGGCCAGGAGCCATTGCGCCAGGGTGTTCTCCCCCATTTGCGTTCGCGCCGCGCACAGCAATTCGTACAAACTGTCCTGGCCGAACAGGTCCAAATCGTCGGCGTAAATATGATGTGGATTCCCGAAGCGCGCACCTGTCGTGCCCTTGCCGCTCCATTGATCGTTGAGTCGATCAAGGCCGGCGCGGTAGAACTGCGCGGCCCGCTGCGCCTGGGTGCGCAGGCTGCGGATACGCTGGTGATAAACGAGTACGGCGCAGAACGCGAGGACGGGAAGGGCGAGCCATCCGCGCGGCGTTGAAAGCGGGCCGAAACACAGCCAGGCGATGATCAAAAATGAGGCGCCCAGCCCAAGCCGGATGCTCCCAATGCGTGCGTCGAGCACATTGAAGTGCGTGAGTCGGGTGTTGCGTTCGGACAGGCGCTGCGAATATTGTTCTGTTGGCGACATAAAAAATAGTTTGGCACATTTCTCGCAGGCCAAGGCCTTGACGCGCGATTGGCGTCAAAGCACCATCACGCGGCCTTCGGGGAGAATCGATTGACCAAACGCACGTTCAAGCCCAGCGAGACGGTGGACTTCGTCATTGTGGGATCCGGTGCGGCCGGCGGGGTGATCGCCAGAGAGTTATCGCAGGCCGGCTTCAGTGTCGTCGTCTTGGAGCAGGGGCCGCGCCTAGGTGCCGCGGACTTTGAGCACGACGAACTGAAGTACAACTACCTGAGCGGCATTACCTGCGATCCGAAAGTCAGCCCGCAAACCTTTCGGGAAGACGCCAGCCAGATCGCGCAGCGTCCCCCGATGGGCAACTCCCTGGTCTATGCACGCATCGTCGGCGGCAGCAGCGCGCATTTCACCGCCAACTTCTGGCGCTTTCATGAAAACGATTTCCACGAGCGCAGCCTGCTCGGGGGCATCCCGGGGACAGGCTTCGCCGACTGGCCCATCAGTTACCAAGAACTCGAACCGTACTATACGAAAGTCGAATGGGAAGTGGGTGTTTCGGGTCTCGCCTACGCCAGTCCGTTTGATCCGCCGCGTACCAAGCCGTATCCCCTGCCGCCCCTTCCGGTGAAATCCTCCGGCGTATTGCTCGAGCGCGGCGCGCGCAAGCTGGGTCTGCACCCGTTCCCGGCCCCCATGGCCATTGTGTCGCAGCCCTATCGCGGCCGGCCCGGTTGCGCGCACTGCGGCTTCTGCATCGGGTTCGGCTGCGAGGTCATGGCCAAGTCCTCGACGCTCTACACCATGATTCCGGAGGCCGAGGCCACAGGCCGCTGCGAGATTCGCCCGCACAGCTATGTCTATCGCGTGGCGCTCAACCGGCGCGGCAGAACCACGGGGGTGCATTATTTCGATGAGAGCCGCCGCGACCAGTTCCAGAAGGCGCGTGCCGTCGTGGTGTCGGCAAACGGCGGTGAAACCTCGCGCTTGCTGCTTAATTCCGAAAGTGACCGGTTCCCGCAAGGATTGGCTAATTCCAGCGGCTTGGTCGGCAAGTACTTGATGTTCAACCAGGGCTCGCAGGTGCACGCGCAATTCGAGCACGAACTGAACGAGTACAAAAGCGTACAGGTGACGCGAATTCTTCACGACTTCTATGACGCGGACCTGAAGCGCGGCTTTTATGGCGGGGGCGGCATCGATGCGCGCATGGGATCGCAGCCCGTCGGCTGGGCGCTGTCGAACGGTCCGGAAATGCCGCGCTGGGGCGCGCAATACAAGGAGCGTCTCGAGGGATTTCCCCGCGCGATGGTGGCCGCGGGTCACTGCACGTCGTTGGCCCAGGAAACCAATAACGTAAGCATCGATCCCACACTCAAAGACGCGTGGGGCATCCCTGCGATCCGCGTCACTTACAAAGACCACGCGGACGATCTGGCCATGGCGAAGTTCTTACAAGACCGCGCACTCGAGATCATGCAGGCCGCAGGCGCGCAAAAAGCGTGGCGGGGCGGGCAGCGCCTGGCCCGCGGCGGCGTGCACTTGCTCGGGACCTGCCGCATGGGAAATGACCCCGCAACTTCCGTGGTGGACAAATACCACCGTACGCACGATGTGCCCAATCTTTTTCTCTGCGATGGATCGAGCTTTGTGACCTCGGGCAGGGGACAACCGACCATGACCATACAAGCTCTCGCTTTTCGCGCCGCGGATCACATAGGCCAATTTGCGAAGCGCGGGGAGATCTGAGATGCCGCAAGAAATACCTGTGGGAGCGCCCGTCGACTCCATCAATTCGCGCCGATCATTTTTGCTCTCGAGCGGCGGATGGCTCAGCGGTGCATGGATCGCCGCCCATCTGCCGGGCATTTCGGCGGCGGCGCATCATGCCGAACAAATGCCTTCCGAGGCCTCCGGCGCTCATCTGCAATTCTTCAGCGCGCAGGAGGCCTCCGATGTGCAAGCGTTGTGCTCGCAGATCGTGCCCAGTGGTGCGACTCCCGGCGCGCGTGAGGCGCATGCGGTGTATTTCATCGATCGCTCGCTCGCGACCTACTTCGCGGCGATGGCGGCTGACTACCGCAAGGGACTCGGCGAATTTCAAGATCATTTTCTCGCCGCGAACCCCGGGCACGCCTTCGGCGCGGCCGGTCCGCAAATCCAAATGGCGTTTCTGAAGACCGCGGATCGCACGCCGTTTTTCGAAACCACGCGCATGCTGACTGTTCTCGGCATGTTCAGCTCGCCGAAGTACGGCGGCAACTTCCAGGGCGCGGGGTGGAAACTCATGGGATTTGTCGATCAGCACGCGTTTGCGCCGCCGTTTGGCTACTACGATGCGCAGTACCAGGGCTTCGTACCCTACGCTGCGGAAAAACCCGCTTGAAGGGACGCAAGTTCAAAGCCAAGGAAGCGCAACGAGATCTGAACAATGGAGCGGAACGGGTCCGAGGGCGTCCTCAGCGGCCTTTCTTCTTCTTGCGCGCGCCTTTGGCGCCGGACTCGGTGTCGCCGGCGTCGTCCGAATCGCCGGCCGCGTCATCCGCGGCGCCTGCGATCTCATAATCGTCGAAGTCGCTCATCAGCTCCGCGGTGCGCCGTTCTTCCATGACCCGCTCCAGCCGCCGCCACGCCGGCTCGGCTCCCTTCGGTGCTCGGCGCCGCTGGGAATCGACGTCGCGCATAATGTGATCCACGTCGACATCCTCGCCGCCGGGCGCGGCGTCTTCGGCGTCTTCTTCCTCGAACTCTTCGGATTCGGGTTTTTCGTTCATGCCTTCGAAGCGCTTGCTTCACCAATCAAGTGACACGCGCGCGTTATAAACGGAAACGCGGTTCTCGTGCAATACCCCGCGGGCGCTATTTAACCAAGTCGTTGAGCTGGAATATCGGCAACAGCAGCGCAATCACGATGAACATGACGATGGCACCCATGAACACTACCATCAAGGGCCCCAGGAGGTTGGTCATGTTCGACAGCAGCCCATCCATCTCGCGTTCCTGGTTGGTTGCCGCGCGCTCGAGCATCTTTTCCAGCTCGCCGCTGCTTTCCCCGCTGCTGATCAGATGAATCATCATGGGCGGGAAGAGCTTGCGCGCGGCGAGCGATCGGCCGATCGGCGCGCCTTCCCGGACCCGCAGCGCCGCTTCTTCCACCGCCCTTTTCATCGGCATGTTGGTGACCACCTCGGCCGAAATTCTCAAAGCCTCGAGCACCGGCACGGCGCTCGCGGTTAAGATGCTGAAAGTGCGGGAAAATCGCCCGGTATTGAGTCCGCGGATGAGTTTTCCAACCACCGGCACGCGCAGCAGAAACCGGTCGAATTTCAAGCGCGCTTCCGGCCCCTTGAGCCAACGCAGGAACCCCCACACCACCGCGCCGACGAGGATCAAGGCGTAGAACCAGTAATGGCGAATCAGGTCGCTCATGCCGATGAGAATGCGCGTGGCCACCGGCAATTCCTGGTTGCTCGATTCGAACACCGCCACCACCTGGGGTACCACGTAGGCGAGCAGGAACGAGACGATCCCGAACGAGAGGACCAGCAAAACAATGGGGTACACCAGGGCGTTGCTGACCTGTTGGCCCATGACCTGGCGCGACTCGGTGTAGTCCGACAGCCGTTCCAGCACTGAATCCAGCTTGCCCGACTGCTCCCCGGCTGACACCGTGGCGCGGTAGATTTCGGGGAACGCCTGCGGGAAATCCCTCAGGCCGTCCGCCAGGGGGTGTCCTTCGATCACCTTGCTGCGCACGCCCAGCACGATCCGCTGCACCCGCGGCTTTTCGGTCTGCTCGGCGACCGCCTGCAGCGTTTCCTCGAGCGGCAGACCGGATCGCAGCAAGGTGGCCAATTGGCGCGTGAGCAGGGCCAAATCCAAACTGGATAGGCCACGCCGCATGAAGCGGCGCCGGCGGCTTTGCTTCAGTTCCTGCTGGGCGGTTTCCTGAATGTCCATGGGCAGAAGCTGCTTGTCGCGCAGCATCTGCCTGACATGCTTGGCGGTGTCGCCTTCGATGAGGCCTTTGCGTTCGCGGCCTTGGGCATCAAGTGCCGTGTATTCAAACGCGCCCATCTTGGAACCCTCTTAATCCTCGCGGGTAACGCGCAGCACTTCTTCGAGCGTCGTTTCGCCCGCCATCACCTTGCGGCGGCCGTCATCGCGAATGCCGGGGCTTGCGGTGCGTGCATAGCGCTCGAGATCCTGCTCGGAGGAGCCGTCATGGATCATCGTGCGCATGTGATCATCGACCGAGATGAGTTCATAGATTCCGGTGCGTCCGCGATAGCCGCTGCCCGGATCGCTGCTCGGCCGATACAGCTCCACCGGGCTGCCGTCGGGATCGAGATTCAGCAACCTGCGCTCATACTCGCCGGCCATGAATTTCTCGCGATTCGAAGGATTCAGTACCCGAACCAGGCGCTGTGCCATCACGCCGATCAAGCTCGAGGAGAGCAGGAACGGCTCTATCCCCATGTCCCGCAGGCGGGTGACGGCGCCCACCGCCGTGTTGGTGTGCAGGGTCGAGAGCACCAAGTGACCGGTCAAGCTCGCCTGCACCGCGATTTGCGCGGTTTCGAGGTCGCGAATTTCGCCGACCATGACCACATCAGGGTCCTGGCGCAGGATGGCCCTCAAGCCCCGCGCAAACGTCATCTCGACTTTGGTGTTCACCTGCGTCTGGCCGATGCCGTCAATGTAATACTCGATCGGGTCCTCGACCGTCATGATGTTGCGCGTATTGTCGTTGATGCGCTCGAGGCTCGCGTACAGCGTGGTGGTCTTGCCTGAGCCGGTGGGGCCGGTCACCAGAATGATGCCGTGGGGTTTGTGGATGATTTCATCCATCGTATCCTGAGTTCGCGGATCCATCCCGAGCGACGTCAGTTCGATCCTGCCGGCCTGTTTGTCGAGCAAGCGCAGCACCACGCGTTCGCCGTGTCCCGAGGGCAGAGTGGACACACGGACGTCCACCGCGCGGCCGGCGATGCGCAGCGAGATCCGGCCGTCCTGCGGCAGGCGGCGCTCCGCGATATCCAGCTTCGACATCACCTTGATGCGGGAAACCACCAGCGGCGCCACGGCACGCTTGGTTTGCAGCACCTCGCGCAGCACCCCGTCGACGCGAAAGCGGATGACCAGCCGATTCTCATAGGGTTCGATGTGAATGTCCGATGCGTTTTCCTTGACCGCCTGCGTGAGCAGGGCGTTGATCAAGCGGATGATGGGCGCTTCATCATCGCTTTCGAGCAAGTCCGAGGATTCCGGAATGTCTTCGGCCAGATGGGCCAGATCCGTGTTGTCGTCCAGACCCTCCAGCATTTGCATCGCCGCGCCGGACCCCGCCTCGTAGGCGACGCGCAGCATCGAGTCGAATGCTTCGACCGAGACCCGCTGCAGCTTCAAGGGAACGCCGACGAAGCGGCGCACCTCCGCGAGGCTCTGCGGGGTCACGCCGGGACGGCAAACCGTGTCAGCCGAACCCTCGGAGACGCCGCGAACCAAAATCCCGTGGCGCTTCGCAAAGGGAAACGACAGTTTTCGCGGCTGTTCGGGGTCTTGAAGCTCCGCGTTCATGGCTTGGGCGCAGTGTCAGGTTGCGGGGCGGGGGGCAACGGTACCACCAGCTGCGGCTGCGGATTGGGTATGGCTCCCTGCTCATTCGTTTCCGACGGCGGCGGCGCGGGCGGCAACGCTATCCCGGAGGGTATGGCAGGCACCGCCGGCTGTTTCTGTCCCGGCAACAACGTGATATGGCCGCCATTGAGGTTTTGCTGACTGCGCCGCATCTCATTGTACGCCGCTTCGCTGGTGCTCTCGGTAGCGTCCGCGTCGCGCATGATGCGGGGACGGATGAAGACCACCAGATTCTTCTTCTGACGCGAACCGCTGCGCGACTTGAACAGATTGCCGATGATCGGGATCGCCCCGAGCCCCGGTACGCGGTCCTCGCTCTCGGTCACCGTGTCCGACATGAGGCCGCCGAGCACGATGATGCCGCCGTCCTCGATCAGCACTGTGGTCTTGATGGAGCGCTTGTTGGTCGAAATATCCGCTGAATCCGTCAACTTCGCACCGGGCGAGGAGTCTTCCTGCTCGATCTTGAGCTGAACGGAATTGCCCTCGTTGATGTG
>Ga0210398_10004583_pt1 | contig 12957 bp, 11 predicted proteins | sample IncBWC4OmetaG_FD_161047 | JGI IMG/M metagenome (GOLD analysis project Ga0210398, IMG submission 161047) | Forest soil microbial communities from Barre Woods Harvard Forest LTER site, Petersham, Massachusetts, United States - Inc-BW-C-4-O | ecosystem: Environmental > Terrestrial > Soil >... | reverse complement strand
CTCCCTCCGATTCGGTCGTAAGCCGCAAAGCGGTAGGGGAGCCTGACGCCGGAGGCGGCAGAAGTCCACGCTCGCAAGTTCGCTATCCTCAAGCAGCTGTAGCGGGCTTCAAGACCGAGTCAGCTACATCGTAGACCAGCCGCTGCACCGCTCCTCGGCGCCAAGCCCTCACTCGACGATGCAGTGCACTCAGGTTTCGCATGTGGTAGCGGCCCGGATAGCGCGCCTGGAACTCGACGAGGAGCTCGAGGGCTGTTTGATTCGGCTCGCCTTCAAGACATTGGACCATTTCTGGCCAATGATCCGCGAACTGATCGCGCCGTCGGCCACGAGGTTTGTCGGTCAGACGGCGCTGCTTTAAGTGCTCGATCACGATGCCGCGGGCACGAGCGCGCTCCCGCCAGCGCTTTACACGCCTGTTCAGCGAGAGGTTCTGCCCCCGAGTAAATCGTCCTGGGAACTGCAGGCAAAGCTCTTCGAAGAGCTGCGTTGTGTTGATGTTCGGGAACTCCTCGAGGCGGCGACAGGCTAGCGGCCACACCCTGCGCAAGGCTCGGTTACTCGCCGTGCCCGTCGGGGCGTAGCTGACCTGGGTTCTCGGTGTCACCTTCGCGGTCGGAGGAGGTGGCACAGCCACCAGGGGTGGTAAGACCCTCGACACCGGAGCGGGCTGCGCCACTTTCTCCAAGCTGCGCAGATAGCGCGGTTTGGCATCGATCGAGAACGTCGGGCGGATCTCCCCCGCCCGCCAGGCACTTGAGAGTCCCGCAATGAAGGCAGCCAGATCCGGCGCCTCTGGGACGGTGGTGGGGATCGTCTCGCCATCGGCGAGCGCGATCAGATGAGCCTGCACGGCCCTGATCTCCTCGAGGAGCTTCAAGGGATCAAGCGCCGCCGCGACGCTGCGCAGGCGTATCTTGGCAACTTCCGGGATCTCTGCCTGCAGCAGACGCTCGCAGGGCGTTTGCGGTGCGTGATAACGCTTAAATACCTTGGCGCCGTCGCGCTGTTTGGCGGCCAGCTTGAAGGACGGCTGGAAGAAGTTCACGAAGAGACGCGATGCGCCATACAGACGTGTGATGGCCCGAGCAGCAGCGATCCCGGCAAAACGTCGATACCCGAGGAGCTTTCGCACGACCGCACCGTTCTTCTGTTCGATCCACGCCTGGTCATTCTTGCGGTACGGACGCGAGCGTGTGAGTTCGATTCCCCGGCTCAAGCAATATTCGATGAGTGTCTCATTCACGAACTCGGTCCCATTGTCGACATCAAGCGCTCGCAGTTGAAAGGGTAAGCCGGCGCGGATGCGCTCGAGCGTCTCCACAACCAGGGTGCCTTCGCGGACCACGATCGGCGCCGCTTCGGTCCACCCGCTGGCAATATCCGTCAACACGAGGCTATGGATATAGCTTCCTCGGTTCACGTCCCCGCAGTGGGCGACGAGGTCCATTTCCATGCTGCCGGGCACAGGGTCATTCCAGTCCGCGAACGTGCGCATCCTGACCTTGCGTCGCGGTTCAGGCACCACCGGCCGAGGCTTACGGTGACGCGTCGCATCGCGGGGCGCACGCAGAGCTCGGTCGATTGTTGCTGCGCTCATGGCAAGCACCTTAGAGCGGATCGACCCATCCAGCCGGAGGTGTCCGTGGCGCTCCAAAGCGGGCAGCAGGATCGGCACCAGAGCGCGCAGCCGTTTACCGCAAACCCGATCCGATGCCTCCCACAGCACAATGAGGGCGGCGCGTGCGGCCTCGTCATAGAGCGTTGGGCGACTGCGCCTCTGCCTAACCGCCACCATCGCTGGAGCGTTCAGTACGCGGATCGCAGATTTCTCGTGATAGCCGGTGCTAGCAATGAACTCATCTAGGATCCGTCGCTTCTGTTTTCCGGTCGCCGCCCGGTAGCGCCGACGAACCGCATTAGCGAGTTCCGTCCGGACCGTGTGCGTCATCTTGCTGGCCATGGTGCCTCCCCTGGTGGAAAGGCATGTTCACACGCTCCGACGCCGGTAACATCTCAGGTGAGGCAACGACCATACCCGGTAACATTTCTTCTGAGGCAACGCGACACCCTCCCCGGGCAATTGAAGAGCTGTCTATCGAGGCCGCGGATAGCGTAGTGCACCACGGCACCATCGTCCTCACGCCGCAGGAGCGGCTTGTTGGCTCATATCGCTCCATCGTGCGACAAGCGGAGCGCAGTTCGGCAGAACGCGACTGTAGACTTTTCCTAGATCGAGGGTAGCCCGGATCGGCGGCATGCGAACGGCAGCATCGTTTCTGATCGTAGCGGCGGTCTGTTCAGCCGGTGTCGCGGCGGCAGCCAACGTGCCTGCTCCCACCCTATTCGAACCGGGCGTAATTTCGGCTCCCGGCAACGACGAGGCGCCGACCTTCAGTCCGGATAGCAGGACGTTTTTTTCAGCCGCAGTAGTGGTAAGCGTAGCTTTCTCGTCACCTCGAGGCAGGCAGGAGGGCGCTGGTCGAAGCCCGAGATCGCATCCTTCGCGGGACCCTATTCGGACCAACAGCCGGCGTTCTCCCCGGATGGGCATTGTTTATGTTTCACAGCGGCCTTCGCGCCCGCTTCGAGCTCTTTGAGGATCGAGATGATCTTTTCTTCAGAAAACCCGGACCTCTTCATTCGAGTTCTCCAGGGGACAGCTTTACTACCAAGTGGTCCTGATCGTCAGGGGATTACACATGGTTTGAAGTCTATGGCTAGCTGCAATAATCGGAGATTTGCACGTGAAACTTGAGCGCGGTGAATTTCTTGGCGATACGCTCGGCTCCAAACAGCTACCCGGTTTACACATGCAGCTCAGGCAGTATTCCGCTGGCCGTACTTTGCCCCTGCATTCGCATCGATCCGCTTATCTCTGCCTAACCCGTGCTGGCGTTTATGACGAGCACTACAGTTTCAGGACCCGTGTGTGTCAGCCGGGCACGCTGTCATTTCATCCGGCCGGGGAGGAACACTATCAGCAGGTTGGGGCCGAACCGGTTCTGTTGATGAACGTCGAGGTGGATTCCCGCTGGACTGATCGCGCAATGTTCAAGGAACCTTGGTCGGTGACGGATGGACCTCTTGTATCGCTCGCGAATGACTTGTATGAAGAATTTCAGCGACCCGATGATCTCACACCTCTGGCGATTGAAGCGTTGCTCCTTGAGATGGCGGTGTTGCAGGGGCGAAGTGAACGAAATCTCCGCCCGAAGTGGCTCTCCCGTGCCACCGATATCATGCATGAGTCGTTCAACAGTGCCTTGAAGATGCAGGAGCTTGCTAAAGAAATCGGTGTACATCCCGCGCATTTCTCCCGGGCGTTCCGCTGTCACTTTGGCTGCTCGCCCGTTGAGTACCTGCGGCGTCTTCGGGTTGAGGAGGCACGCCGGCTTCTTCTGGCGACGTCGAACCCCGGTGCGATGATCGCGATCCAATGCGGTTTTTCGGACCAGAGTCACCTCAATCGCAGCTTCTTACGCCAGATGGGAGTGACGCCAGCGGCCTATCGCCGTTTGCTGCGTTAATCCTGTTCCAATTTGCATATTCTCAACAAGAACTGCCCGCGCTAAACCAATACCCTCATCGATGAAGCAGAGTTAATCGGAACGCTGCGGAATGAAATCGAGTGGAGGCGTTAGGCATGACCGATCCCAAGTCGGGCCTGCTACGCAGGTCGTTCATCGGTGAACATGGCTTGAGAGCAGGCTGGAGCGCGCTGATATTCCTCGCGATCGTCGTCGCTTTGAGTGCGCTAGGCAGCAGGGTGGTAGGGCACTTCTTCCCGCAAGGCCACAACCAGACGGAGTCGCCGGGCATCGAGATCCTGAGCGAGGGTGTGTTGCTCATCGCGATTTTCATGGCCACATGGGTGATGGCAAAGATCGAGAAGCGTCCGATGTGGAGCTATGGCCTGACCGATAGTCGGATGGGGAGAAGATTCTTCGGTGGCTTGGCGGTTGGCGTCCTATCGATATCCGTGCTAGTGGGGGCGCTCTGGTCAAGCCGTCTGCTGGTGTTTGACCGGGGGTTTTTGAGCGGCACAGCCATCTGGGGATACGCGATGCTGTGGGCGGCGCAGACTCTCGTCGTGGCGCTTGTCGAGGAAGATCTGTTCCGGGGGTACCTTCTTTACACTTTGGCGCGTGGTCTCAATTTCTGGTGGGCAGCCCTGATCATGTCCGCGTTGTTTGGCGCCGTGCACGGTCACAACCCTGGCGAATCGCCTCTGGGCTTGATTACCGCGACCCTTGGCAGCCTGGTGTTATGTCTCAGCTTGCGGCTGACCGGCTCGCTGTGGTGGGCGATAGGCATGCATACCGGCATGAACTGGGCGGAAGTCTATCTGTACGGCGTGAACGACAGTGGTGTTGTAACGCAGGGGGGGTTGCTCCAGAGTCACCCGGTTGGAGCGCCGATAATGAGCGGCGGTGCGACGGGACCAGAGGGCAGTGTGTATGCCGTTATAGTCCTACTGATGGTTGCCGGAGGTCTATGGTTGGTGTGGGGGCGGAATCGAATGCAGTGGAGCGGCTTTCCAATTGATGCGTCCGGCACGGGCATGTTCGGTTGCTCCGTTGACCGACATTCATAGCCGGGAGTGGAGGCGGGGAGGCGCCAGGTCGTTGTCAGTAAGAAGCTCAAAAAGGAACTGACCCGGTATCTAGGCTCCGTAAAACATGGAAACCTTGGAGCAGAGGGCCCATTGATCCCAAGCCAGAAGTCGAATAAACGAAAAAGTGGAAACCAAATGGAAACATCGCCCGACTTGGCGAGCGATATCTCCATATAACTTGCTGATCTGAATGGTGGCCAGGGGCGGAATCGAACCACCGACACGCGGATTTTCAGTCCGGTGAAGGCGATTCCAGGGACTTAGTAATCAACCACTTGCAGCGCTTGCCAGCCCTGTCCCCAGGCACACCAAGGCACAATTACGGCACACCCAATCTGAGTTCGGCACATTCTCGGCACACGAGCCCTGCGATCTCTCTCCTTTACCTCTGAATACAGATTTCTGTATAGTTGAATAATGAAGACCACTCTCGATATCGACGACGAGCTTCTGGTCCGAGCGAAAGCTGCCTCGGCCCGGGAACGCAAGAGCCTCACCGCTCTTATTGAGGAGGGGTTGCGGCTACGCCTGCGCCGACCTCACTCAAGCGGCCGTAAGACGGGCTCACCGATTCCAACCTTCGTCGGCAAAGGCGGGCTCGTCGCAGGTGTCGACCCGCTCTCCAACCGCGCGCTGCTCGACGCTGCGGACGATGGCTCCTGATCTGAACATTCTTCTAGCTGCCTCACGCACCGATCACCCGCATCACGCCGTGGCGCTGGATTGGTTGAATCGTGCGCTCGCCGCATGTGAGGCTGGAGAAAGCCTCGAGATCCTGCCGATGGTCGCAGCGGGATTTCTGCGCCTCGCCACCCATCCTAAGGTATTCAAGCTCCCCATGCCCATTGGCGATGCCGTTGCGTTCATCGATGCGCTGCTCGCGCGCCCGGGTGTTCAGTTGCCAGAAATCGGTCGCGAGTGGCCGACCTTGAAGCAGCTAGCTCGCGAACACGATCTCATCGCCAACGACTTGACGGACGCCTGGATCGCCGCGGCAGTGCGTACACTCGGCAGTCACTTGGTTACATTCGATCGCGGTTTTAAGCGACTGCTCACTCGAACTGAACTGACTTTGCTCGAGCCTCAGTCTCCCTGACCACAAGTCTAGCCGCGTGAACCGGCAGCAGCCTTCGACCCCGACTGCGCAGCAAGTGACTGACATATCGGGCTTGCCCTAGAGTCGAAACGATCGCGGCCCGGACGAGCTCTGATTCGACACATTCCTGGCATCCGGTGCTCAACCACGTGTTGGGTTGAAACCGACTTTGCTCATCAGCTCGCGGAATTTCGCGTCGGATCGGAGGCTTGCAAAAGAGGGTTCGCGAGTCAGCTCAATCAGATCCGGGTTATGTTCCTGGTACGCTCTTTCGAGCCATTCGAGCGCTCGCTGTTTGTCGTCCATCGCCCCATACACCCTTGCGACGTTGTACGGTGAAACGTAGCGGTGACCCCTTCCGCCGAGCGCTTCAACGATTTTCGCCATAACGGGCGTGTCTCCGGCGACAGCGTGCGCCTGCGCCAGTCCCGCAAGAGCCTCGGTGCTGCCTCCGGAGTGCGTCACTGCCTGTCGCATCGCATCAATAGCTTCGTTCACCAAGTTCTTCTGCAAGCACACGAGGCCCACTCGCAGGTGTGACACATAGTGGGTGGGATCGACTTCGAGCCCTCGCCGCAGGGCCACCAACGCCCCATCGTAGTCGTGCGCCAGGTAGTGAATCATTCCAACCGAGGCATTAATCACGGAGTTCAACGGATCCAACTCCCAGCTGTGCTGCACTCTGGCGAGCGCTTCCGTGGTCCTGCCCATTGCCATGAGGTATTCCGCGTACCAGTAGTGAGCGATGGCGTATCCGGGGTCGAGCTCCATCGAACGGCGGAAGTCGCCTTCGAGGCCAACCCAGTCCCAGTCGTGCAAACGCACGTGAGCCAGCGACGCGTAGCCTTCACCGAGCTCCGGCTCAATTCTCACGGATTGCCGGGCAGCTGCCTTGGCCTTGTGGAACGACTCCGCGACGGGAGTTATCCCACGGCAGGCAAGCATTGTGTGGGCGTCGGAGATCCCGTCATAGGCCGCGGCGAAACCCGGGTCGTGGCGCAGTGCTTCTTCGAAGCACTCGATGCTCTTGCGCATGCCCTCTTCCGTACGCCGGTACCAGAAATGCCGGCCGCGAAGGTAGAGCTCGTGGGCCTGCGGGTTGACTGGCCGCCGCTTTTCAGGCTGAAGGCGCTGCTCGTCATGCGGCGTCAATTTGATCTGGATCTCTTGCGCGACGGCACGAGCCACCTCGGCCTGCACCTCGAGCACATCATGCAGGCCTCGCTCGTAGCTCTGAGCCCACAGGTGCGTTTCATCGCTGACACGGATGAGCTGTGACGTGATGCGCACCCGCTCCCCGGCACGGCGCACGGAACCCTCCAGGAGGTGGGACACGCCGAGCTCGCCACCGATCTGTGCGATGTTCTTGGTAGTCGACTTGAACTGCATCGCCGAGGTCCGGGCGATCACCCCGAGGCGCTCCGGGCTCAAACGAGCCAACTCCGTGATCATCTCCTCGGTCAGGCCGTCGCTGAAATAGTCGTATTTATCCCCGGTTGTGAGGTTCTCGAACGGCAGGACCAGCAGCATTTCCCTTCGTGGCCCGCCCTCCGCCCTATCGAATCGCGCGGGCTTCACTGGCGCCACGAACCGGTAGCCACGCTTTGGCACGGTTTCGATTAACTCGGGCCCGTCGCCGCCCCCTGCAAGTGCCTTACGCAGCAGAGAAATATGCGAAGTGAGGCTCCCCTCCTCAACAACCGCATTGGGCCACAGTTGCTGCAACAGCTGCTCTCGTGTCAACACTCTGCCTGCCGCCTGCACGAGAGCGACCAGGAGCTCGACTACCTTGGGAGGCAGAGGCACGCGCTCGCCATCTCGGAACAGCATCGGGCCTTGTTCGTCGAGGCGGTACGCGCCGAACTCGTATTGGCCGGGAGGCATGCCATGCGGTCCTGAGAATTTCCTCAGAAAAATAGCAGGTGTCCCCAAGGACTACTAGAAGCGGGGGCAGTACGCTCGAGCTACTGCCAGCTCGCTCGAACAGCGGACGGAGGAGAGGACATGTCGCACTTGCATGATTCAGACTTGTCGCGCCGTAAGGTGCTCTGTGGCGGCGGCGCCACCATGCTCAGCTACCTAGTGGCAGGACTGCTGGGAGGGGCGAGGCCCGCACGGGCGCAGACCTTGAGGACACCAGTGCCCGAGGTGGATCACCTGGCGGTGCGGGTAGTCACCGATAGCTATCAACTAGCCATCTCTCCCAACGTAAAGATCGGAGAAGTCGACATCCAACGCTTTGGCCTGCCGCCGGCGGGAAAATCGCTGCTCGGCGAGTTCGGGCTTGCCATGCATGTGGAATCCCGGCGCGGCGACGAGACTCGCCACATGTTGATCGACTTCGGCTTCACACCCGAGACCCTGAACAACAATCTGGGCATGCTCAAGATAGCACCCGGTGACATCGATGCGCTGATTCTGAGCCACGGCCACTATGACCATTTTGGCGGGTTGGTCGGCTTCTTGAGAGCGAACCGTGGCAAGCTCCGGCCCGATCTTCCCTTGTACCTGGGCGGCGAGGAATGCTTTTGCACTCGAGAGTTGACCCTCGATAAACTACAGGACTTCGGTTACCTGGACCGCAAGGCGCTCGCCGAAGCCAGCCTGAAGGTTATGTTCGCAGAAGCGCCAGCTGTGGTAGGCGGTCATGCGTTCACTACCGGACAGATTCCGGTGACGACGTTCGAAAAGGTGCTTTCGCCGACGCGCATGACCGTCGGCATCCACGACGGAGTCGGCTGCTATCCCGACAAGCTGTCGGAAAACAAACGAACGGCGGCCGTCCTTCCTGACGATTTCGCGCATGAACTGGCGACCTGCTTCAACGTCAGGGGACGTGGCCTGGTCGTGCTGACCTCCTGCAGTCATCGCGGGGTAGTGAATACCGTGAAGCGCGCCATGGATGTTTCCGGCATCAGGAAAGTTCACGCGGTGGTGGGGGGATTTCATTTGGCACCACATAAAGACGAGTACGTGCGTGAGACGGTAGCGGCACTGAAGGAGATCAACCCCGACTACGTCATCCCCATGCATTGCACCGGGGAGCTGTTCATCGAGGTGGCGCAAAGGGAAATGCCGAATCAGTTCATCCGCTCCTATACCGGGAGCCGCTACTCCTTCGGCGCGATGTCCTAGAACTCGATGAAGAGCAACCCCTGCTTGCCGAAGCGACTGCGGACCGTACCCGTCTGCGTGCTGCTTTGCGTCGCAGCGACTGCACCAGCCGCTGAAATCCCCGCATTACCGGCGCTCAAACCGGTCGCGGTCGAGGCGGACATCACCACCCTTCCCGCCAGCGAACAGGCTGCGCTCGTTCCGATCATCCGGGCCGCACGCCAAATGGATGCGTTGTATATGCGACAGGTGTGGCCTGGCACCCGCGCGTTGATAAGAGACCGACAGGCCGCTCAGACGTCCGTTGCAGAGGCGGAACTCGCTGCGCTGAATTTCTTCAAGGGCCCATGGGGACCCGCCGGGGCAGCCTTCATCGCCGGCGTGCCGCCCGAGCAGCCGGTCGGCGACTACTATCCCTCGGGGACTACCAAGCACGACATCGAAGCCTGGCTCGCGACGCTCTCGGAGCCCGACCGCAAACGGGCGCTCGAATCCTTCACGGTCATCGAACATGGGCAGAACGGTCAGTTCGAAGTGGTCCCGTATGCCCGCCACTACAAAGACGGGTTGACCGCGGCGGCGGCTGCACTTCGTGAAGCAGCGGCGCTCACCCACGAGCCGACACTCAGAAACTACTTGGCCATGCGGGCGCGGGCGCTGTTGGACGATGATTTCTACGCGAGCGATGTCGCTTTTGTCGGCCTCAAGGGACCGATTGATGTGGTGCTGGGACCCTATGAGGTCGACGATGACGCCTGGTTCGGCGTCAAGACGGCTTACGAGGCTTCAATTGCGGTGGTGAATAAGCCCGCGACTGACCGCGTCAGCCAGATCGCGGCACGCTTGCAGGAGCTCGAGGATCATCTGCCGCTCAGCTCCGAGCTGCGCGGACGGAAACTGGCCGCTCTGTCACCGATCGTGATTCTCGAGGTGATCTATCACGGCGGCTTGAGCGGGGCCGGCGGCGCCGCCGCGGGTTACGGCCTTCCAAACGACTTGCGTGTTCTGGACGCTGTTGGGGCGCGCACCGGCACGTACAGCAACATCCTCAAGCTGCGGTACGACAGTATTTTCCGGCCCCTGGCCGACGCCGTGCTCTCAGAGCAGGACCGATCGACATTACGGTTTGAGGACGTACGCGACGCGGTCGTGTTTGTCCGTATGTTCGACTCGCTGGGTCCGCAGCTCGTGACCGGAACCAAGCAGCCGATCACCGAAGCTTTGGGCGAAAATGGTAGCGTCGCGACCCAGATCCGCTCGATGCTCCTGTCGTTGTGGGGTCACCGCTATCTGATCGAGCATGGCTATCTCGATCGGCGCGAAGCCGCCTCGCGCTATAGCGGGTTTCTGATTGAGGCATTGGCGCGCGTTCACGGCATCCAGGGCGGTAGTCCCGCCGCCCGTGGCTCCACCTATGTGCTTAATCATCTTCTCGAGTCCGGGGCGATCTCTGTTGGCGCTGACGGCCGGTTGAAGATTGACCGCGCCACCGCTGACGCCGACGTGGAGCGGGCAGCGATGGAATTCATCACACCGATGTCGAAGGGCGACGCGGCCGCCGTCAACACCTTGCTGCGGCACTATGTCGTAGTGACTCCCGAGATCCGCGCCGTATTGGCGCGGCGCGGACCGACGCCAGCGCTGCAGCGCCCGATCTACCGCACGGCGGATCTCCTCAGCCCGCCGGAGGTTCAGTGAAAAATCGAGCATCGACGAGCGTTTCCCAATCCACATCGCAGACCGGGAGGGGACAGATGAACCGCATTCTCTTCGCACTTTGTTGGGTAGCTTCTGCGGCAGCCTTGGCCGGGACTGCGCCGATGGACTCTGGCAGCCCAGCCGATGTGCTGCAGCTCCGCAACATCGAGGTGACATTTCACACGGCCGGGAGTGTGCTACCCAACAAAGATCTGGGTCTTATGATGAGCCTGTATTCCGACGATGCTGTACTCACGGACACGGCCCATGGGAACAAGGTCTATCAAGGCAAGGATCAAGTCCGCACTTACTGGAGAGACGTTGGCGCGCCGTTTCGACCCGATAATCATTGGATAGGGTATACGCCCGCGTTCCGCATGCATGCTCACGCCAAGGGCGACACCGGGACGCTGTACTTTGAATGTCTGTGGATGGATGCGGATCACAACGTAATCGGCGCGCACTCATTCTCCGACATGACGCTCGCACGCGTGGACGGTCACTGGCTCGTCAAGACCATAAAGGTCGGAAAAGTGGAGAAGCTGTGAAGCAAGAACCGCCTTAGGGGTGGTCAGGGGCGGAATCGATCCACCGACAGCCTCCCTCAGCCAGGCGCGTGGCAGACCGCTTCAATATTGTGCCCATCCGGGTCGAGAACGTACGCACCGTAGTAGTTCGGGTGATCGTGCGGCCTCAGTCCGGGGCCGCCGTTGCCGCGGCCATCAGCGGCCAAGCCAGCGGCGTGGGAGGCGTCCACAATCGCCCGCGTTTGCACGGTGAACGCGACGTGTGGCGGCCCCGTCGGTGTGGGACTCCACACATGCTTCCACGCGAGCACGATGCGAGCGGCGACCGGCTCGCGACCTTGGTTTTTGGAAACAAAATGGAAACTGTTGCCAATCTGCCAACACGACTTGAGCGGCCGAGCGTGCAAAACTTGAGCAGATCCGCGTAGTTAAAATGGTGGCCAGGGGCGGAATCGAACCACCGACACGCGGATTTTCAATCCGCTGCTCTACCAACTGAGCTACCTGGCCGCCGCGAGGGAGGGCGCGTATTAGATCGGCTTGAAGGTGCGTCGTCAAGAAACCCCGTGCCTAACCCCTTGATTCTTAGTGACCTTGCCGACCCGCGGCTCAGCACATGTCGGCTGACTCTCGCGAGGTCCCCGACCGGCTCGCGATAGATTTCCTCGGCGCAGCCAGCGTGCGCATCACCGCGGACGTATCCCAGTTGCAATGCCCGCGGCGCGGTCGTCGAGCCGTCGCCACTGTTCGCGCGCTCGAGTGATTCCGAAAGGACCGTCAAGAACGGTTTGCGCGGCCATGCCACCACCCAGCACCACCCCGAACTCTCGATCTCACCTGCAGCACCTCGACGGCCGGCCCCATGCGGGCCGGCGGTCTGCTCAGCGGCATGCGCCCGCCTGCGCAGTGTCGCGTGAGCACGCACCTCTTAGTTGAAATGCTCCACCGCATTAGTGCGATAGAGCGATGAGCGCTCGTTGGCTCTCCCGCCAACGCGCGATCCAGCGCTTGCTTGGGAATACCCCAAGGCGCAAGCGCCGAAGGCGTCTAGCTCATTTCCCGACGTGTCTACAAACGCAAATCCGCCGGGTCTCACCCATGCGAGAGAGGCGTACACCCGCCTCCGGAGGCTCTGACTGCTCACCGGACGATGCATTCCGCGCAGCGCTGCGCGCCACCAGAATTGCTCCACGGCGCGGCTCGTCAGCTCCCGCCGATGGACTGGTATCCAATGTCTGGGAGGACCCCGATGCGTCATTCTTATCGATTACTCGTTGCTGCGGTGCTGGCGGCGCTCCTTATAGGCTGTGCGCGTAACGAGGCGGCGCAGCCGCAACCGGCACTCCTGCCGCAGGTCACGGTGGCTGCCGCGGTTTCGCGCAAGGTCGCCGAGTTCGACGAGTTCACCGGCCGCTTCGAGGCCGTGGACCGGGTCGAGGTTCGCCCCCGCGTTTCCGGCTACATCTCTTCCGTCAATTTCAAGGACGGCGGCGAGGTCAAGAAAGGCGACGTCCTGTTTGTCATCGACCCGCGGCCATACGCGGCCGAGCGCGACAAGGCGCAGGCGCAGCTCGCGCAGGCGCGCTCACAGCTGGTGCTGGCGAAGTCGGAGCGCGAGCGCGCCGGCAAGCTCCTCGGTGAGCACGCGATCTCGCAGGAGGAGTACGACACGCGCACCGCCGGACGCGAGCAGGCGCAGGCCAACGTGGCGGCCGCGCAGGCCGCGCTGGATGCCACCGCACTCAACGTCGAGTTCACGCGCGTCACCGCACCGATCTCCGGGCGCATCAGCCGCGCGCTCGTCACCAGCGGCAATTTCGTCGCCAACGGTCAGACGCTGCTCACCACGCTGGTGTCGCTCGACCCGATCTATGTGAGCTTCGATGGCGATGAGCAGGTGTACC
>Ga0210398_10004582_pt1 | contig 12958 bp, 7 predicted proteins | sample IncBWC4OmetaG_FD_161047 | JGI IMG/M metagenome (GOLD analysis project Ga0210398, IMG submission 161047) | Forest soil microbial communities from Barre Woods Harvard Forest LTER site, Petersham, Massachusetts, United States - Inc-BW-C-4-O | ecosystem: Environmental > Terrestrial > Soil >... | reverse complement strand
CCGCTGCCGGCGGACGCGCCGTCCGCCGGGCCATCGTTGTTTGCTGCACCGAGTGCCGCGGCCAGCCAGCCCGCGAGGCGCTGCGGCTGATCGGCCGGCATCCCGCCGAACGCAGCGGCGAGCAGCGGGTCGGCCGGCACGTGCTGCTCGTACAGCCGCCGCGTCATGCGGGTCAGCGCGGGCAGGCCGCCGGCCCACTCGAACAAGGTCAGCTCGTGGCCGGGCGGCACGACCGGATCGGTGAAGCCGACGTACCAGTGCATGCCGCTGCAGAAGGGCTTGTTCTGAGACTGGCCGCACCGGCAGAGGGCATAGTGCTCGGGCGATGCGCCCTGGCTGCGGGCGACGGGACTGCCGTCCGCGTCGGCGAGGGCAATCTGCCCGGTGACCCGGTACGGGCCGTCCTTGGTTATCTCGATCGACGGCAGGCGCGTCCCGGCCCGGTCGACTTGCTCCCGTGCCTCGACGCCGTCGATCGCATAACTCAGCGCCCCGGACGGGCAGTCACGAACGGCTCTGATGATCTCGTCCATCCGGCCGCCGCTCGGTGCCACGAACGGCTCGGCATTGGTCCGGAACACGGTGGCCAGCCGGTCCGTGCACAAGCCTGAATGCTGGCAGATGCCGCGGTTATCCATGATCGCGACCTGCTGACCGGGATAGGTATCGCGTCGATCCGCGACCCGGTTCGGATCCTTGGCATCGTTAAAGCCGCTCGCGTGACTGCCGTCGCACCGCGGCTTGATCGAAGACTGACCGCACCGGCACAGCGCTAGCTGCGGCACGGGCCGCTGCTGGCCGCCAAGGTAGTCCACGAGCCCGGGCAGGTTCGTCACCAGGTACGGGCCGTTGCGCGCAGTCTGGACGGTCGCGGGCAGCCCGGATTGCAACTGCCACAGTTCGTCTGCACGGGCAGCGGCCTCGGCGGGCGGGACCAGCAGGCGGGCCGCATCCTGGAGGGCGGCGGCCGCTTCCGCCAGTTCTGGCGGGCACCTGCCGGCGCGGCCAAGCCGGACTCGCAGCGCCGTCGCGGTCTTCGCCAGGTCCCAGAGCCGGTCGGCCTGGGGCGCAGCCGGGCCGGCCGGCGCCTGGACTGCCGACGGGCTGGCCGTAGCTCGCTGGAGCACGTCGGCGAGGGGCCGCAGCACGCCGTTGACCAGCCTCGGCGCCATCACCGCCAGCTCCGCGCCGTCGCAGCCACGACCCGCCGCGGCTTCGGTGACAATCGAGTGCGCCGCCTGGAACAGGCCGGCCAGCTCGGGCCCGGTCTCGTCATCGCCGCCGCGCCCGGCCACGGCCGCGGCCAGGTCCGACGCGCGGCCGAGCAGCGCATCGAGGTCGCCAGCAGCCAGCCGTTCGGGGGGTGTTGCGAGCAGCGAGTGCGAGTGACCGGCAGGCAGGTGCACGGCCAGGGTCCGCGAGATTTCCCGCATCGCATCGGTGACCGGCTCCAGCTGGCCCGCGATCCCCTTCCCCTTGCCCGACTGCAGCTGATCGCAGAGCCAGACCGCTACATTCAGCCGCTCGGCGAGCAGGGCCCAGGCGGCCCCGCGGTGCGGCATCAGATAGTCGGTCTCATAGAACAGCTCGAAGCTCGGCCCGGCAGTCATGCCGGGATGCGCTGGCCCGACCGGAAGCGTCGTGATGAGGTCGCCGAGCGGCTTGAGCACGCGCACCATCACGGCGACGGTCGCGTCCGCGAGCACCTTCAGCTGGACATCGGTCTCCTCGGTGTGGGCGAAGAAACGCTCGAAGATCTGCAGCAGGATCTCGTAGCCGACGTTGAACAGGTCGGTGACCCGTGCGGTCAGCGGGTCGTCGATCAGCGGCACATCGACGGCGCGCTCGGGCGTCCGCACGTTCGCCGCCATGACCGGCCGGACGGGATCGAACTTCGGGTTGGCCCGCCGCCGCTGCCGGTATTCGTCCAGGATCTCGACGAACTGACCGAAGTGGGCGGCCCGCCACTCGCCGCGCGGCCCTTCGCCCTGTTCCAGGATCTCCTCGATCGCCTGCTTCGCGCTGGCCAGATCGGTAACGGCGACCAGCTCGGGCCAGCCGAAGTGCGCCTGCGTCGCCTGCGCCCGCGGCGGCCCGACGAACAGCCAGTCCTCGCCGTGCTTGGCCGTCAGGCGCTCGAGCCCGGCCTCGATCGACCGGTACAGGTGCCCGACCGTGGCGAAGTCCTGACCGCGCGGGACGATGTCGCGTTCGTTCAGCACCGGCACCGCCCGGCTAACTGCCGCGAGCCCTTCCGCGTCCTGCAAGTCCATGCCCTCGGGGCGCTCAAGGAACATGAAGTGCCTGAGCGCCTGCTCACCGAACGGCAGCAGGGCCAGCTGCACCCCGGCCGGATAGTGACTCGCCGGAGCAGGCAGGTTGGGCCTGGACATATGCGGCGCCGCGCCGATAGCGGACAGGATGTTCTGCACGAGCGCCAGATGCAGCATCTCCTGCGTGGCGACGTGCGAGACCTGCTTGCGCCAGCGCTGGACCGCATCCAGCTCCGCGCCCATCAGTCCTTCGGCGGCAGTCTGTTTCAGGGAGAACGCGGCGAACAGGTACTGGCACATGATCCCGTGCTCCAGCTCCGCCGCCTCGCACAGCATGTAGATGAGCGCCTCGCGATGCTCGATCACGAACGGCGCCTCGGGTGCTGCCAGCCCTCCCCTGGTCGCGATGAGTTCGGCTAGCCGACCAGTACCACCGCCCGTGCTGGCGGCAGCCATGCCCTGATCACTGCTCATTACACCATTACATCACTGGGTACCACGCGCCCGCATGAGGCTTTCCGAGGGCTGCGAGATCGCCCGGTTTAGTCGGCCCGGCTGTATTGTCCGACCATGCGGACGTTCGCGAACCTCGATGACTTCGTCGCCGCCAAAGGCGAGAACCTCGGCCAGAGCGCGTGGCACGAGATCACCCAGGAGCAGGTCAATGCCTTCGCCGACGCGACCGGCGACCACCAGTGGATCCATGTCGACCTCGACCGCGCGGCCGCCGGCCCGTTCGGGACGACCATCGCCCACGGCTACCTCACGGTCTCGATGCTGCCCATCTTCATGACCGAGATCTTCAAGATCGAGAAGCTGACCATGGGCATCAACTACGGGCTCGATCGGGTCCGCTTCCCGTCCCCGGTGCCGGTCGGCTCCAAGATCAGGGCTGACGCCACGCTCACCGACGTCAAGCAGACGCACCTCGGCTCGCTCGCCCACATCCGGATCAAAGTCGAGATCGAGGGCCAGTCGAAGTCCGCGTGCGTCGCGGACACGCTCTCGCTGTTCGTGGCCTGAGGCGGCGCCAGTCTCGCCTTAGTCTCTACTCACTATCATCCCTAGTGAGAGCTATGGCCGGGGTTGCGCAGGTCATAAACTTCGACCGTGAGCGAGCCGCGCGGAGCGGATTTCGATTCAGCGCGGCTGCGAGCGCTGCGCGCCAGCCTCGGGCTCAGCCAGGAACAGCTGGCCCGCCGACTCGGCGTGTCGTTCGCCACGGTCAACCGATGGGAGTCCGGGCGGACGCAGCTGTCGCCGCGCGCCAGCCGGGCCATCGAGGAGCTGGAAGCCGAGCTTCGCGCGAGAAGCACGGACGATGACGCGGGCGAGGCCCGGCCCGGCCAGCTGCCGCTCGCACACACGAGCTTTATCGGCCGGCAACGAGAGCTGGCCGAGCTGGCGCGACTGATCAGCCAGCCTGAGGCCGGCGACTCGGGCGCCTCGCCGCGACCGCGGCTGGTAAGCCTCATCGGTCCTGGCGGCGCCGGCAAGACCAGGCTCGTCATCGAGGTCCTCAGCAGGCAGCTGCCGGGGTCCGCCGCGGTCTTCGTGCCGCTGGAGTCGGTCCGCCTGCCGCAGTCGCTCGTCCCGGCGGTCGCGTCCAGGCTCGGCGTCCACGACCAGCCGGGCGTCGAGCTGGCCGAATCGGTGCGGGCCGCGCTGGCCGATTCGCCCCGTCTCCTCGTCCTCGACGGCGCTGAATTACTCCGCGAAGAGGCCGCGAGCCTCGTCACCAGGCTGCTGACGGCGGTGGCGGGACTGCGTGTCATCGTGACCAGCCGCGTGCTGCTTGGCGTGCCCGGCGAGGTGTGCTGGCCGGTGCCGCCCCTGGAGTGCCCGTCGGTCGCCGCCGGGGCCGCCGACATCGCCGCGTCCGACGCGGTCCGGCTGTTCATGGCCAGGGCCGGTGACCGACTGCCCGGCTTCCAGGCGGCCGACGTGGCTCCGCACGCAATCGCCGAGCTCTGCCGCCGGCTTGACGGCCTCCCGCTGGCAATCGAGCTGATCGCCAGCTGGGTCGGCACGCTCTCGATCCGCGAGATCCTTCAGCAGCGTGCGGTCCTGCTCGACTCCGGCCCCGCCTCCGGCCAGCCCGGCGGCCGGCGCCTGGCCGACGTGCTCCGGGTCAGCTACAACCTGCTCGACGCCCAGGCGCAGCGCCTGCTGCCGATGCTGAGCGTCTTTGCCGGCCAGTTCGGGCTCGAGGACGCCCGCGCAGTGCTGGAAGTGGACGGGGCGACCGCGGCCATCGCGATCCGCGCGCTGGTCGACTCGTCGTGGCTCGTGGTCACCCGCGGCGCGGAGCAGAACCGGTTCAGCATGCTGGAGACGATCAGGAGTTTCGCCACGGCGCAGCTGGACCAGGACGGCGACGGCGACGCGGTGCGCCGCCGCCACGCCGTGCACTTCGCCGCGCTCGCGGTCGCGAGCGAGACCGGCCTCACCAGCCCGGATGCCGCCACGTGGACCGCGCATCTGGAACAGACCGACCCCGACCTGCAGCTCGCGCTTCACTGGGCCGATGAGAACCACCAGCTCGACCTCGGTCTGGACGCCGCCGCGGGCCTGTGGCGCTGGTGGCTGATCAGCGGGCGGCTCGCCGTTGGCCGCAGCTGGCTGTCCCGGCTGCTCACGGCGGCGGGCCGACGTGACGATGAGCTGACCGGGCGGGCGCTATGCTCATCCGCCGTGCTTGCCGCCGAGAACGGTGACTACCGCGAGGCTGTCCGGCACGCCGAGCAGGCGCAGGACATCTTCAGGTCGCTCGGCAACCAGGAGCGGACGGCGTTCGCGGCCACCGTGCTCGCGTCGGCTCATCGTTATCTCGGTAACAGCGCGGCCGCCCGCCGCAGCTTCCAGGCCGCAATGGATCTGCGCACGGCGCTCGGCGACCGGCGCGGCGTGTCGGTGGCCATCAACAACATGGCGCTCCTCGAGCTCGACAACGATGACCTGGTCCGCGCGCAGGAGCTGTTCGAGCGCGCCCTCGAGATCAAGCGCGAGCTCGGCGAGCCCCGCTCCATCGCGATCGGGCTGGCCAACCTCGCCGACGTGCTGCTGCGGCGCGACGACCTGGAGGCCGCGGACCGCGTCCTGGCCGATGCCGCGGGCATGGCCGCCGGAATCCCGCAGCTCGTCGGCACCATCCGGTGCAATCAGGGCAACCTCGCGGCCCGCCGCGAGCAGTGGGCGCAGGCATCCGAGCACTTCCTGGCTGCGATCGAGGTCTCGCAGGCCAGCGGTCATCCGCACGACGCCGTGGAGGCGATGATCGGCCTGGCGAAGGTGGAGCACCAGACCGGCCGCCGCGACGAGGCTCGGCTTCAGCTCCAGGCCGCGCGGGCGCTGTCGGCTGATATCCGCAGCCCGCAGCGGGTCGCCGAAGTCGACGCTGCCCTCGCGGAGCTGACCGCGCAAACTTCGGTCTCGCAAACTTCGGTTTCGGAAAATCCGCTCTCGGAAAATCCGGCCGCGCAGCGAGCGCCGGCGGTGCCGAGCGAACTCACCCCGCGCCAGGCGGAGGTGCTGAGCCTGCTGGCCGCCGGGATGAGCAACAAGCAGATCGCCGCCGAGCTGTTCCTGAGCCCGGCGACCGTCGAGCGCCACCTGGCAACCATGTACCGCAACCTCGGGCTGGGCGGCCGGGTGGAGGCGGCGCGGTTCGCCATCGAGCGCGGGCTCGCACCGGATGCCCTGTCAAGCCGTCAGAAGTTATAGCGTTCTGAGCTTCACCGGCCCGGAGCTATCCGCGTTCCCGAAATTAAGGGCTGCGAATACATGGTTTCCGTGATTCGCCTGCCGATCCCGCCCGGATAGAACGGCTGCATGCATTTCCAGCTGCTCGGCACCACGCAGCCGGTGCTGTCCATTGCCCTGGATCCCGGCGAGAGCATTCTCGCGGCGCCAGGCGAGTTCGCCTGGATGACCGACTCCATCGAGATGTCGGCGCCTGCCGGGGCGGAAGCCTCGCTACCGCTCAGCGCCTACACCGCGATCCAGGTCGCGGGCACCATCGCGTTCGCGGCGAAACTGCCGGGGAGCATCGTCGGTCTGGACGTCGTGCGGGGCGCGGAATACCTCGTGCACCAGCACGGATTCCTCGCCGGAACGCCCGGCATCACGGTCGCGGCCGGCTTGCTCGCCGCGGCCGGTCAGGAGGAGCTCCTCCTCCGCCGGATCGCCGGACAGGGCACTGCCTGGATCGGGCTGTCGGGGGACGTGGTCAGGCGGGAGCTCCCGGCGGGCACGTCGCTGCGCACGCATCCCTGGCATGTCGGCATGTTCGAGGCCTCGGTCGCGGTCCAGATGGCCGAGCTGGACGGCGCAGCCGTCAACTCATCTGGCCCGGGCGCCGCGCATCTCGCGGTGCTGTCCGGGCCCGGCGCGGTGTGGCTGCAAGCGGTGCCGCCCCGCTCAACCCTGCAGTCCCTGGGCCCGGCGACCGAGGGGGACGCCGGGCCCGCGCCGACAGCCGCACACTCCACCACCTAGAAACGCAATTGAGGTCACACCCATGAATCGCTTCGCATCTTCACGTTCACGCCGGATCACCGGGCTCGCGGCCTGCGTCGCCGCCGCCGCGCTGGGGCTGGCAGCCTGCAACTCACACAGCGGCGGGTCGGGCAGCACCGGCTCCGGCGGCTCCGGCAGCGGCGGGTCGAGCGCGGGCGCCTCGACGACGCCAGTCGCGAACAACAGCTCAAACCCGGGCACCGGGACCGGCGGCTCGACGTCGGTCGTCTCGGCCAGCTCGGAGCCGTTCCCGATCGCGGTCGGCAACACCTGGGTCTACAAGGTGACCACGCTCGGCGGCCTGAAGAGCACGGATACGAACAAGGTCGTCGCCGTCACGCCAGTGGCCGGCGGCAACGAGGCGACGCTGTCGGACACCGAGTCGCTGAACGGCAAGACTACCGAGCTCCAGTACATCTTCCACTCCGACGGCTCGATCACCTACCCATCCACCCAGCTGGGGAGCACGGCAACGATCGTCAAGGGCAGCATCGTCTGGCCTCCGGCCTCGGTGATCGCCTCCGGCCAGGAGACCCATTCGACGGTGGAAATCGCAGCCGACGCGGGCACGACGAAGATCAATGAGACCGCGCACATCACGGTCAAGGGTGACGGCACCGCCACTGTCACCGTCCCGGCCGGGACCTACTCCACCACGGTCGTGCAGATGACCGAGACGTACACCATCTCTGGCTACACCGGGACGATCGTCGTCAAGACGTGGGTGGCCGCCGGCGTCGGTCCCGTCCAGTCCGAGGCGATCCTCGAAGAGCTTGGCCACTCCGAGACCGTCTCGCACCAGGAGCTCGTGTCGTTCACCAAGGGGTAGGCAGCAGGGGCCAGGTGGGGTCGCGGCGAGGACGCCGCGGCCCCACCTGCTTTTCCGCTACCTTTCTACGAAAGGTCACTAAATGGCGGCATGTCCGGGCCGGAGGAGCGTCCGATGAGAAAGCTAGCCGTTGCCACCGTCGTCATGCTCGCCGTCCTCGCCTGGCTGTCCGGGCCGGTGGGTGGCGGGAAGGCCGGACGGGCACTGGCCGATACATCCGCGGCGAGCATCTCGATCAACGGAACGGGCGGGGACAAGCCGTTCCAGGGCATCGGAGCGATCCTCGGCGGCGGCGGGAACGCGCGTTATCTCATGGACTACCCCGAGCCGGAACGCAGCCAGATCCTCGACTACCTCTTCCGGCCCGGGTACGGGGCCTCGCTGCAGATCCTGAAGCTCGAGATCGGCGGCGGGACGAACTCCAGCGATGGGGCCGAGGCGAGCGTCGAGCCGGCCCCCGGCTCGGTCAACTGCCAGGCGGGATACGAGTTCGCCATCGCCCAGCAGGCGGTGCAGCGCAATCCTGACATCGCGCTCTACGGCCTGCAGTGGACCGCGCCGAGCTGGGTCAGCTCTGACGACACCTCGCTGTTCACCGGCACGTACAGCGCGCAGGGCGACACCTCGACGGGCGACATCAAGTACCTGCTCGACTGGCTCAACTGCGCTCGGAACACGTGGGGCCTGCACGTCAGCTATCTGGGCGGCTGGAACGAGAACTCAACCGGAAGCACGTACCAGTGGTATCAGAGCCTGAGGGCGGCCCTGGACGGCAACGGCTACGGCCAGTTCGAGTCCGACGGCACGACCCCTAACCCCTGGTATGTCCAGCTGATTGCCGGGGACCTGTTCGACTCGTGGGAGTACTACACGCCGGCGGATTCGAAGGACTACCCGTACCCGGCCATCTCCGTGCTCGGCGCCCACGATATCTGCGGGCACCCCACCGAGCAGCTGACGGGGAGCGGATCAAAGGCAACACTGCCCGGTTGCACCCCGCCGCAATACGACAGCCAGAACTACTTCCCGACTCAGCCCCTCTGGGCCAGCGAGCTGGGCAAGATGGACGCCGGTGCGGAGAGCGGCTGCGCCGACCCGTGCGCGCCGGCCATGGCGCGGGCTCTGACCCGCGGTTATCTCGAAGCCAGGCTGACCGGTTACCTTGAATGGCCTGCCCTTGACGCGATGCCGGAGACCGGCAGCAGCACGGAAAACGAAACGCCGCTGCCGTACGAGAACCGGGGATTGATCACCGCCGACGAGCCCTGGTCGGGATACTATTCGGTCCGCGCGATGACCTGGGTAATCGCCCACTTCACCGACTTCGTCTCGCCACCGAACTCCGCCGGCCAGTGGCTGTATGAGGATGACGGCACCGGCTACCTTGCGGGCCACACGGTCGACGGGGCCTACGTCACGTTCATTCACAAGAACACCAGCAATGTGGGTGACGGCTGGACGACGGTGATCGATACGACGACCGCATCGGCCAGCCAGACGGTGAGCTTCAGCGTCACCGGTACATCTGGCTCGAACCCCACCGGGCTGTGCGCCCTGCCCGTGCACGTGTGGTCGAGCGACTTCAACACGTCGTCCGGTGACGACACCGCCAGTAACTGGCTCCAGCCCGGCAATGACATCGAGCCGTGGCAGTCGAACTGCGCGATCAGCAGTTACACCCTCCAGCCCGGTTACGTGTACACCTTCACCACCAGCACGCCCGCGACCACGCCGGGGACCAGGACGGCGCCGGCCGGCACCCCCGGATCGTCAAACTTCCGGCTGTCTTACTCAGATAGCCTCGCCACGGCCGGGCAGGCCGGGCTGTGCTACAACACCGCGGGCAGCGCCGTCAGCTGCGGCCAGTGCGGCACCATCACCTGCCTGGACGAGTGCCAGACCACGGCCGGGCAGGCCATCGCCTGCGATGACGAGCCGCAGTACCTGGACAGCCAGGACGGTTCCTTCGAGCTGGTCCCCTGCCAGCTTCCCAGCGCAACGAGCGGCACGTGCACCGAGCAGACAACGGTCGGCAGCGCCAATGCGCCGATGACGAACGGCGACTCAGCCACGGGCGAGCCGGTCTTCTGGCATCCAGCATCGGCCGGCGTTCGATATCCGTACGCCATCATCGGCGACGGCAGCTGGACAAACTACACCGTCAGCGTGAACGCGAAGCTCACGCAGCCTGGCACCTCGACCGGGCTGATCACCTACTTCACCAATAGATTCGTCGGAGCCGATGATTCGGGGCACACGAATATCGGCCACTTCGACGGCTACGTATTCGATGTCGCTGCTAACGGCTCATGGCAGCTGGTCCGGAACACCACGGCCGACGGCAGCCGGGACACGCTGAACTCGACCGCGCTGTCCGGCACGCTTGCACCCGTGACCAGCGCCTGGAACCTCCTCTCGCTGTCCATGTGGAACAACAGCGACGGCAGCGTGACCATCACGGCATCGGTCAACAGCCAGAAGGTGGTGTCCTGCATCGACACAACGGCGGACTCGCTGACCCCGCTTACCGGAGGCCTTGCCGGCATCGAGACGGGATTCACCAACTACTATCCCGAGACCCTGGCCACCAACGACCCGAGTACCGTCAACTTCCCGCAGACGCTCTACAGCGGCCTCTCGGTCACGCAGCAGACCGGGCCGCCTGCCGGATCGCCCGGCCAGTGCCGGGGAATATGAGCCAGTGCTGGATCGACTCACCTCGCTCCGCTACTCTCCGGGAAATGGGTGTCTTCCGTTTTGCGGCCGTACCTGCTGCTGTCGTTCTCTCGATCGCAGCTGTCGCGCCCGCGTCAGCCAGCCCGACAATTGCGGTCAACTCGAAGCCACTGCCGTGCCGCGCTTCTATGAGCAAGGCCCATCCGGCCGACTACACAACCACCGATGTGCTCGTCACGACAGCTAGTCGCGCCGGGGTGACCACGATCGCCCACTATAGGACGGTCAACCGCAGGTACCATCGCACGGCGAATGCCAAGGGAAAGGCCAAGGTGCCCTACTACATCAGCGGAGCTACGCCCGGTTACAGGGTCGTCGTCGACGTCTATGTGAGTAGAGCCGGGCGCAAGGGTGCCTGCAAGACGTCGTTCACGCCGCACCGATAGGCAGCCCAGTCCAGGCGCCATCACGCCTGCAGATGACGACCCGGCCGAGCCTGCGTCCCGAGTCGCTCGCACAGGGTTCCCGTAGTGGCGCATGGTGCGCGCCGGTGAGCTGACGGTGAGGATGCGCAGAGAACAACGGGCTACGGCCGGGGTGGAAGGCTTGTTTGCGTACTCGCCTGATCAGCGAGATCTGGCCAGCCCCACTGCCTGGCGGGACTCCCGTCCTCGTTCCGCCCAAACCGGAACCGTTCCTGGTGGTCTGCTTGGTCGAGGAAGACCTCGAACATGCCAGCCGGGGGCAACCGATCCGTCAACAGTCCGGCCTGCCTTTGTTCGCCGACATGCTCCAGTGCGTCCAGCAAGGCGATCGCAGCCAGCGGGCTGTCGAGAGTTGCCAGGGCGGCAGCGCGGGCGGCGAGCGCGGAGACCTGCTCTCCTGCGTTCGCCTCGCTCAAGCTATGCAGCAGGGCGGCTACGGCCAGGGGGTTGTGGAGGGGCGCGTGGGCAGCGGGGTCTCGAGCCAGTAGGGCGTCGACCTGGTCCTCCGCACCCGTGTCACGCAGCCGGTCAGCGCAGCCTGCGGCCAGCCGCCTATCGTCGCCCACCAGCGAGCACCAGCCAACGCACGGGCGACTGCGTCCCGAAACTGACCGCGTCGCGCACCGGCCGCGTGTTGCGGCCAGCGGCTTCTGTGCCAGCCGGGGCTGTCTGTCACGGATGAGACGCGGTCGCACTCTCCGCCGCAGCCGGCAGCGCTCCCGCGCGGACCCGCCCAGCCGGCCACCAGACCCGCGGCCCGAGAGTGAGGAACGCCGCGGGCACGAGCACGGTGCGCACCAGCAGCGTGTCGAGCAGGACGCCAAGCGCGACGGCGATGCCGACTTCGGCGACCGAGGCGCTGGGCAGCCGGGTGAGAGCGGCGAAGGTGCCGGCGAGGACAACTCCGGCGGCGGTAATAACGCCGCCGGTAACGCTGAGCCCCCGCAGCGTGCCCTGCAGCACGCCGGTGTGCCGGGATTCCTCGCGGATGCGGGCGCTCAGGAAGATGTTGTAGTCCACGCCGAGCGCGACCAGGAAGATGAAGATGTACAGCGGGATCGAGGATCCGATTCCCGGCCAGCCCAGGGCGTCGCGGAAGAGCAGGTTCGCCAGTCCGAAGGACGCGGCGAAGCTCAGCGCCGTGGTGGCGACGAGGACGACCGCGGCGATGATGGCCTGCAGCAGCAGCGCGATGATGACGGCGATCACCAGGAGCACCAGCGGTATCAGCAGCAGCGCGTCGTGCCGGGCCGCCCGGGTGGTGTCGTACTGGATGGCCGGGCCGCCGCCGACGAGCGCCCCTGGAGCATCCCGGGCGAGCCGGTCGCGCAGCCCGGCGATGATCGTGCCCGCGCGGGATCCGTAGGGGTCGGCGGACAGGGTCACCGAGTAGCGGGCGTAGCTGCCCGCCGGCGTGCTCGGCGTGACCGAGGCGACGCCGGCAGTGGCCCGCGCCGCGGTCGCGGCCGCCACCGCCCGCCGCGGCGGGACGAGCAGGTCCAGCGGGTCGAACGCCCCGGCCGGGTAGTGCCTTGCCAGCATCTGCTGGCCGGTAACGCTGCCCGGATGACCCTTCACGCTGCTGGTTGGCGAGTTGTCGGTGTGCAGGGCGGCCAGGCTGACAGACGCGATCCCGAGCAGCACGACGGCCGCGAGCGCGACGAGTGCCGGATGGCGGGCAACTCGCGTTCCTATCCCCGACCAGATCCGGGACTCGTCGCTGGCCGGGGTGCCGGGACGCGGGGCGCGGGGCCAGAACGCCGCACGCCCGAAGACCAGCAGCAGCGCGGGCAGGAATGTGGTCTGCGCGAGCAACGCCGAGACAATGGCGACCGCGCCGACCGGGCCGAGGCCGTGCAGGGAAGCGGACTGCGCCGCGAGCAGGCAGAGCATGGCGCAGGTGACCGTGCCTGCCGAGGCGATCAGGGTCGGCACCGTGCGGCGCAGGGCGACCGCCATCGCGTCCTCGGGCGCGGCGTGCTGGCGAAGTTCCTGCCGGTAACGATGCACGAGCAGCAGCGCGTAGTCGCTGGCCGCGCCGAGGACGAGGACGATGAGGATCGACGCCGACAGCGAGCTGACCGTGAGCCCGGCGTTGGCCAGGCCGTGCGCACCGGCCTTGGCGACGACGATGGCCCCGATCGCGCCGAACAGCGGGAACAACCACAAGACCGGGC
>Ga0210398_10004581_pt1 | contig 12958 bp, 12 predicted proteins | sample IncBWC4OmetaG_FD_161047 | JGI IMG/M metagenome (GOLD analysis project Ga0210398, IMG submission 161047) | Forest soil microbial communities from Barre Woods Harvard Forest LTER site, Petersham, Massachusetts, United States - Inc-BW-C-4-O | ecosystem: Environmental > Terrestrial > Soil >... | reverse complement strand
GGATTCGGCTTGACGTTACCGTCACCGTAGTAGCGATCGAAATTGTTGCTGCCCTTGCCGAATTCCTTGTCGTCGCCGGTGGCCGCGTACTGGTTCATCCGCACGACGGTCTCCCGCAAGCCGTTCGCGTCGACGTCGATTTTCGCGGCGAGCGCGTCGAGCGTTTCGCCTTTGAAATAAACTGTGCCGGCCCACGCGGCGGGCAGCGATTTGTCGGGACGCACCATGCCCGGCAACAGCGGACCGCATGGATACTTGCGGCGGAACTCGGCGTCGAAGACCAGCCACGCCGGCATATTGGCGTTGCTCTTCTGGTTGTCGGCGTACATCGCGTAAACGATTTCGCTGTAAGGAGCGGCCTCGTCAACGAAGCGGCGGCCAAGGCGGTTGACCATCACGCATCCCGGCAGGTTGCGCTCGACGAATAGCGCGCGCCGCTTCTCGCGGCCCATGATGAAAACCGTCGGTGCCCACCACGCGTGATCCATCAGCGCCACTTGCGCACCGACGCCCTGTCCCGCGCGAATTGCGTCGCCCGTGTTCGCGGGCGGAGTGACGGTCCATTCGGCGCGGGTCGGCTTGGGCAGATATTCGTCGCGCATCTGCTGGTTGTGCTCGAAGCCGCCGGCCGCGAGGATGATGCCGCGTCGCGCTGCGATGCGGATCGTTTTGCCGTTCCGGGTTGCGACGACTCCCACGACGCGGCGCGCGTCGGTGACGAGCGAATCCAGCGCCGTGTCGAGCCACAGCGGGATGTCGCGATCCATCATGGAGCGCCGCAACGATCCTATGAGCGAGCTACCCAGCGTCAGCCGGCGGTCGCGTTTGCTCCGCAGGCGCCACGGCAGATCGAGCCAGTAGCGCGCCATGCGACGCATGATGAGCGAGGTCCATCCGCGCTCCTTGCAGAGCATGACGTGCGCCTCGCCCGCGGTCATCGCAACGCGCCCGGCGATCAGCGTGCCGGGCTGCGGCGGACGCATCCGCGCAAACTCTTCGCCGAGCAGCGCCGCGTTGAACGGTAAAGGATCCATGGTGCGGTACCCGGGCTTGGAGCCCGGCAGCGCAGGGTAGTAGTCGGAATAGTTCGGCATCGCGCGATAGCGCAAGCAGGTTTTTTCTTCGAGATAGCGGACCATGCGCGGCGCGTGCTCGAGGTATGCCAGCAGGCGCGCCTCGGTAACCATCCCGCGGGTCGCGGCCTTCAAGTAAGTGAGCGCGTCGTCGTGGCTGTCGTTGGCTCCCGCGGCAGTCAGTAGATGATTGCATGGCACCCATACGCCGCCGCCGGAGATCGCGCTGGTGCCGCCGTACTGGTCGCTCTTTTCGAGCACTACGACGGATTGGCCGAGGTCATGCGCGACGATCGCAGAGGTGAGGCCGCCGGCGCCGGAGCCGACTACGACCACGTCGAAGGTGTGATCCCAATGCGCATCGCCCGGAGGCGCGCCGGGTTTCGTCGCGCTGCTCATATGAAAAAGTCGGTGTTGCCAAGGCCGAGCAGAACGCCGCCGTAGTTGCGGCCGAACTTGTCGGGATTGTTGGCGTAGTGCAGCCGAGCGGAGTGGATGTCGACGAAGAATCGGCCGATGGGATTGTCGGTGTAGATTCCCTGCCCGCCGCATGCGTGGAACAGGCGATCGATGTGCTCGGCGCAGCGGCCGGCGACGTCCGCGGATTGATAGCGGTAGTGGATGCGGTCGTTGACGTCGAGCGCGTCGCCGCGGCGCAGCGTCGTCATCATCGCGGCGAAGTTGCGATGCAGCGCGAGCTTCATGTCGTCGATCGCGAGCGCGGCGTCCGCGGCTGCGAGTGCGGCGGCGGGATCCTCCGCGGTGCGGCCCTGGTCGTTGATGCTCACGCGCTTCGAGCCGTAGTCGCGAAACGCGTTGAGCGCGCCTTGCAACGCGCCGATCGAGGCAGTCGATACGGCGCGCACGAAAATCTGTCCGAACGGCAATTTGTACAGCGCGGCGGGATTGGCACTCAAGCCGGGACTCGTTCCGGCGAAGCCGTCGATTGCGCGATGGGTGCGATACTCAGGCACGAAGGCGCCGTCGATCACGACTTCCTTGCTGCCGGTGCCCTTAAGGCCGACGGTGCGCCAGTTGTCGTTGATCGAGATGTCTGAGCGCGGCACCAGAAAGGTGCGATAGTCGGGCACGCCGTTGTTCGTCGACACGATGCCGCCGAGGAAAAGCCAGTTAGCGTGATCAACGCCGCTCGAAAAGCTCCATCGTCCGCTGAACTTGAAACCGCCGTCGACGCGCTCGACCTGCCCTTTGGGCATGTAGCTCGATGCAATGAGTACCGAACTGTCCTTCGACCACACATCGTCCTGCGCGCGCGGATCGAATAGCGCCAACTGCCAGTTGTGCACCCCGACGACGCCGTAAACCCATCCGGTCGACATGCATCCTTCGGCCAGCGTCATCTGGATGTCGAAAAAGACACCGGGGTCGAGTTCGTAACCGCCGTAGCGCTTGGGCTGGATGACGCGGAACAGACCAGCCTGCTTGAAGTCGGCGATGGTCTCGGCGGGAATCGAGCGATTGCTTTCGGCGATTGAGGCGCGTTTTGCGAGCGTCGGCACCATCTCGCGCGCGCTCGCCAGTAGTGTTCTGGCGAGGTCGGTCTGGGTGGTTTCGGCGGCGGATTTCACGTGTGCAAAGAGTCCCGCGATATTTTCGCGGATTCATCGTCCGAAAAGACTATGAACGCGCTCAGCCCAGCCAGATCACGCTGCTGAGCAACATGCGGACTAATGTTGTTTGGCGGGTTACGCCGATCTTCGAGAAGATTGCGCGCAGGTGGGCGCGGGCGGTGTTCTTGCGGATGTGAAGTTGGTCGGCGGCTTCGTCGAGGGTCAGGCCGTTGGCGAGTGCCAGTGCGAGCGAAGCTTCGGCGGGAGTGAGGTCGAATAGCCGCCGCACCATCTCGCGTGAGGCTTCGGACTTGCGCTCGGCGTCGCGAATGAACAGCGCAACCGAGGGGCGGCGCTTGGACTTCGACGAACCGTTGTTGGGCAGGCTGCGGACCAGCACGCCTAGCTTGCCCTGAGAGGACTTGCGCGTGATCGAGATCGCGTCCACGACGGCGGGCCGGCCGCCGGCTTCACTGTTTAGCGCCTGCTTAACCAGGCGCTGCAGTTCCCGATTTTCCGCGGTCGCCTCGGCGCGCAGCGCACCATTGACGACGCGCAGACCGTCACCTTCGCGCAGCATCTCGTCGGCAACTGGATTGCTGTTCAGAACCGTGCCCGTCTCATCGAGCGTCACCGTGCCGACCAGCATGCGATCGACAGTGCCGGCATAGAGACGGCGCTCGGAGTCCATCTGCTCGAGCTGCGAGCGCAGGCGCACTGCGCGCTTCAGATGCGGCAACACGGCGGTGCATAGCTGCTTGTCGTTGTCGGAAAACGGCGGCTCGCGATGCGGACGGGCGACGCGCAGGCGGCATTCGAGGCCGTCGTCGGTGCGAATGTCGGCGCCGAGCGCGTGCAGGATGTCGAGCGGCTTGAGGAAATTCTTGTAGAACTCGCTCTCGCGCCAGTTCGCGTCGCCGATCAACTCATTCACGGTAAAGACCCGATCAGGCGGTAAATCGACGAACGGATCGAGCGCATAGTAGTGCTTGTTGTATTCGGCCTCGCGAGTGATCGGCCGATCGCCGGCGGAGTTCACCATCAGCGGCTCGAGCTCGGCGGAGGGCGGGCGCAGCATGAGGGTGACGTAACTTGCGCGCAAGTGGCGCCGGAGAAGATCGAGCGCGCCCTTCCACGGGACAGCTTCGAGCGGACCTTCGTAGATCGCGGCGATCAGATCGCTGAACTCGGAGAGTGTCAGTGAGATCGAATCGCGATGCGAACCGCTCCGCACCCGGTTAACCGCCTTGCGCATCACAATCATCTACGCCAAGGCGTCGATGAGCGCGATACGCGACGGATTAGTCTTCGAAGACGTGGTGCGGGGATGGAGGATCCGGTAGGCCCCCATTTATCTCGACTAACTGGCGCTTAAGGACTTCTTCCGGCACCTCGGCCGCGTCGAGGTAGAACTGCTTGTACCACTTGCGCAGTTTGTAGATGGGGCCGTCGCCCTCGCATAGGAGGGGGTTGTCGATGCGCACCTTGTTATCCCAAATGGCGACGTCCTGGTAGAAGCCCTGCTGGATGCCTTTGATGTAAGCGGAGACGATTTGTTGCGACATCTCGTCGCTCAGGCCTTTCATCTTTCGCACTATCATCCCGAAGCGCAGGTCGAAGCACCTGAGGTGGATGGGGACGTGGCAGTTGAGCAGGATCGAATCGATCGGGAAGCCGCCCATCTCGCCTTTCATCTCGGTGATCTGATAGGCGGGGCCGAAGTAGGTTGCGCAAGTCGCGAGGCTACCCTGATTTCCCTGAGTCCCCGAGCCAATCATGATCTGCGTCGCCTTGTGAGCCTGGAAGATGTTGGCGAAGTAGTCCACCGGCGCGCTATGCACGACCGGGAAGTGCGCCATGTCCGCGACGTTGTCGATCAGTTCCCGGCAGTTGGTGTTGATGGTCCATTTCTCGATAACCCAGTCGCTCCACTTGTCGGAGAAGCAAGCGTCGATGCGCGGTATCGAGACCTCCGGCGGCGGCGGATTGTTTTCAGGATCGTTCCAGACGAACAGCAGCTTGTTCTGCTCGCAGGTCGGCCAGGACTTCACGCGCGCCTTGGGCGGGATACGTTTGCTGTAGGGAATATTGTTGCACTTGCCGTCACTGCCCCAGCTCCACGCATGAAAAGGACAGACCACCGAGTTGCCGCGCACCTGGCCGTGGCTAAGGTCGGCGCCCATGTGCGGGCAGTAACTGTCGAGGACGTGCACTTCGCGATCTTCGCCGAGGTAGGCGACGAGGCGGGTGCCGAAAGCGTTGACGGTGTGAGGTTTGCCGTCCTTGTAGTCGGCGGCGAGCCCAAGGCAGTGCCATCCGCGAGCATAGCGGTCCGCTATGGGAGATGCCTCGATCGTATGTGTGAGCCCCATGGGCACGGCCTCCGCGCGATTCATGCTGGCAAGCCGAGTCTCATGCGGCATCGTCTTTTTGGACGATAGCGAGCATCATGCTTTTGCGGAATTGTTCTTCAGACGGGAGGAGACCTCGATGGCATCAGTGACAGGTGGATGCGCGTGCGGCGCGGTTCGATACGAATGCACGGCGGATTCTATCATGGCAGCTAACTGCTATTGCACGGACTGTCGGCATTCGACGGGCACCGCCATGGCGTCGGTGATGCTGGTGCCGAAGGCGGCGCTCAAGCTCACCGGCGAGCTGAAGCATTACGAGGTCACGGGCGATAGCGGCGGCAAGGTCAGCCGCGGATTCTGTCCTAACTGCGGATCGCCGATTCTGTCGATCATTCCGGCGATGGCTGACTTCGTCGCGCTGAAGGCTGGCAGCCTCGACGATCAGTCGCACTTCAAGCCGATGATGCAGGTGTATATGAAGAGCGCACCGCCGTGGGCTCCTGTCCGCGACGATCTGCCAAAGTTCGACAAGCAACCCGGCTAGTTGATATTGGCGTCCGTCGCGCGCGTCAGCGGGCGCTAAATCTCGCCCTTGATGAATGCGCGTGCGAGATTGGCGAAGCGCTGCGACTGCTCGATCTGGAGCCAGTGCCCCGTCTTCGGGAAGATGTGCAGCTCGGCGTTTGGGATGTGCTTGGCGAGATGATAGCTCGACGCGACCGGGATGATTCGATCCTCGCGTCCGTGCACGACCATCACGGAATGCTTGATTTGGGCCAGCTCTTCGTCGCTGAAGAGCACCGGCGGCTGTCCCGGCGCAAAGGTCGCCAGGTGCGATCGGCGCACGTCGTCGCGAGTCGCGCGCGGAATTCGCTGTGCGGCGATGTCCTTGAGCTTGTCACCCCATTACGCTGTATCGTAAACGAAGCACGACAACAACTCGGCCATCGAGTCAGTGGTCGGGTTGTTGTAGAAGGTGACGAGCTTGAGCAGCTCGGGCGACGGCGTGACGGGTCCGCCGCCGCTGCCCATCAGGATGACGCGCGAGATGCGTTCGGGCGCCTTCTGCACGAGGCACAGCGAGATCAGCCCGCCCATCGAGTTGCCGACTAGGTTCACCTTCCTGAGGTCGAGCGTGTCGAGCAGGCCGAGAATCGTGTCGACGCGCAGCTTGGTGAAGGCGGCGATTCCCTGCGGCGGTGGATTCGGATGGCTCGAGTCGCCGAAACCGATGACGTCGGGCGCGAGATTGTAGAAGTCTCCCGCCAGCTGCTCGATGATCGCCTCCCAGTTCGACATCCCAGTCGCGCCCGGCCCCGATCCGTGCAGCCACAGGACTGCCTCGTTGCGCGGATCGCCGCTGTGATTGAGGTGGAAGCTGACTGCGCCGACCTTGACGTCGCGGCTTGTGATTGAGCCCATCGCATTCTCCCGTTGCGAAAGTTAAAGGATCATTTCCAGCGAGGACGCGCCGAGCAGGATCCTGCCGACCGCCTTGGTGCGTCTGCGGCAAGGCCCATCGCGCTCGCTACGTGTTTGCACGCCCGGCGCGCCGCTGCGAAAGTTCGTAAGCCACTTCGATTATCATGTCCTCCTGTCCACCGACGGCCTTGCGCCGGCCGACTTCGGTGAGAATCTCGCGCGCATCGACGCCGAAGCGCTCCGCCGCGCGTTCGGCATGACGCAAGAAGCTCGAATACACACCGCAATAGCCGAGCGTGAGCGAGGCGCGATCGATCATGGTCGGCTTCTGCATAACCGGCGGCACCAGCTCCTCGGCGATGTCCATCAACTTGAACACGTCGAGGCCGGGGTTTTTACCCATTCGATCGAGCACGGCGGCGAGCACTTCGGTCGCAGTGTTGCCGGCGCCCGCGCCGAATCCGCGCGTGGCAGAATCGATCCAGGTTGCGCCTTCCTCGATCGCGACGAGCGTGTTCGCGACCGCAAGCGAGAGATTGTTGTGCGCGTGGAAGCCGACGTCGCACTTGAGCGCGTCGCGCAGCGCGCGCACTCGATCGCGTGCGGCATCCACCGTGAGCGCGCCGGCCGAGTCGGTGACGTAAACCGCGTGCGCGCCGTAAGACTCCATCAGGCGCGCCTGCGCTGCGAGCGCGGCGGGCGGATTCATGTGCGCCATCATCAGGAAGCCGGCGACCTGCATTCCGAGCTCGCGCGCGTAGCCGATGTGCTGCGCGGAGATATCGGCCTCAGTGCAGTGCGTGGCGACGCGAACCACGTCCGCGCCAAGATCGCGCGCTGCCTTGAGATCGTCGCGGGTGCCGATTCCGGGCAACAGCAGGACCGCGAGCTTCGCGCGCGTCAGAACCGAGCGCGCGGTCTTGATCAACTCGAGCTCGTTCACCAGCGACGGGCCATACTGAATCGAAGATCCTCCGAGGCCGTCGCCGTGGGAAACCTCCACCATGTGCACGCCCGCCGCGTCGAGCGCGCCGGCGATCGTGCGTACCTGATCGGCGGTGAACTGATGCCGGATTACGTGCGAACCGTCGCGCAGCGACACGTCGCAGATTCGAAGTTCACTCATCGCGTACCTCCAGTCGCCGCCGCGCGCGCGAGGTTGCGCGCGGTCTCTTCGCCGACACGCACGGCTGCCGCGGTCATGATGTCGAGATTGCCGGAGTAGCGCGGCAGAAAATCACCGGCGCCTTCCACCTCGATCATCACAGTGACCTGATCTTCCTCGAACAGCGGCTCGGCGCGCAGCCGGTAGCCAGGAACGTACTGCTGGATTTCGCGCACCATGCGCCGGATCGACGCCGTGATTTCCTCCTGCGACGCGCCGGGCGCGAAGCGGACATAGATGGTGTCGCGCATCATAATCGGCGGATCCGCCGGATTGAGCACGATAATCGCCTTGCCACGCCTCGCACCGCCCAGGCGCTCGAGTCCGCGCGCGGTCGTCTCGGTGAACTCGTCGATATTTTGGCGCGTGGCGGGACCTGCGCTGGCCGACGCGATCGTCGCGACGATCTCGGCGTACTCGACCTGAGCAACGCGGCTAACCGCGGCAACAATCGGGATCGTCGCCTGCCCGCCGCACGTCACCAGGTTCACGTTGCTCGCGCCGCGGCGCTCCTCGAGATTCACCGCGGGCACGACGTAGTCGCCGACGGCGGCAGGGGTCAGGTCAATCGCAACGATGCCCGCATCGCGCAGACGCGGCGCATGCTCGAGATGCGATCGCGCGCTGGTAGCATCGAACACGATCTGCGGCAGCGGGCGCATCGACAGCAATCCGTCGATTCCGTTCTCGAACACCCGGAGACCGGCCTGCCGCGCGCGGGCGAGGCCCTCGGACGCCCGATCGATCCCGGCCATGGCGACCACTTCGAGCGCGGCGCTCCGCATCAGCTTGACCATAAGATCGCTGCCGATATTCCCGGAGCCCAGAATTGCGCATCGCGCACGTCCGCTCTCAGAGCCCATCAGACGAACCTCACGCTCACCGAACCGAGCGCACCGAACGACGCCTTGATCGCGTCTCCCGCCGCGACTGGAACGGCACGGCAGAGCGCACCCGGAATCACGACGCTACCCGCCGCTAGCGACTGCCCGAATTCGGCGAACTTGTTCGCAAGCCATGCGACCGGTTCCGCCGGATGGCCGAGCACGGCAGAGCCGACACCTTCCTCCACCTGCGCGCCGTTCTTTTCGAGCTTCATCGCAATAGTCGCCAGATCGTGTTGGCGCGGCGGCGTCTTCTGCGCGCCCAGCACGACGCGTCCCGATGAAGCGTTGTCGGCGATCGTATCGGCGAGCGAAATTTTCCAGTCGCGGATGCGCGTGTCGATTATCTCAAGCGCCGGCGTCACATATTCGGCTGCCGCCAGCACGTCTTCGCGCGTTACGCCCGGACCCCTGAGCCCACGCGCGAGCACGAAGGCAATCTCGGGCTCGACTCGCGGGATCATCAACGTGCGCACTGCTAATTCGCTGCCGTCTGTGAGAATCATGTCGTCGAACAAATGGCCGAAGTCGGGCTCTTCGACGCCCATCATTTTCTGCATCGCGACGCTCGTCAGCCCGACCTTGCCGCCGACGATCCTTCGTCCGGCTGCCAGCCGCCGCTCGACGTTGATCATCTGTATGCGGTAGGCGTCCGCGACCGTGAGCCTGGCGCTCGCTGCCGGCGGATCGATTGCGACGCGATCGCGCTCTGCCTCATTCAGACGGTCGGCGATTTCCTTGAGCTGTGCCTGTTCCATCGTCCGCTACATCCCGCCGCGGCGGTGGCCCCAGATACTGGGCGCGTGATGCTTTTGCACGTGCCAGGTCGCGTCGTCGATCTCGCGCCCGCCCCATCCGTACTCGATCTCAAAGCCCGACGGCGTGCGCATGTAGAACGACAGCATGCGATCGTTGGTGTGACGGCCGAGTGTCGCGGTGATTTCGATCTTGCGATCTTGCACGAGATACATCGTCGAGCCGACGTCGTCGATCGAGCGCAGTTGCATCATGAAGTGATGCAGCTTCTTCGGTGTGGGGAACGGGATCAGCGCGACCGTGTGATGGCGCGCGTTGCAATGCATGAAAGCCATCGTGAATCTCAAGTCGCCGAACTTCATGTCGATGGTGTCGCTCAGGCGAAAGCCGAGCCCCTCGGTGTAGAAGCGCAAGCTCTTCTGCATATCCGGAGCGCCGATGACAATGTGCCCGAGGCCCTGCTGGCCGGTGACGAATCCGTCGATCGGGCGCGGCGATCGAAACGGCGTGGTTTCGATCGATGGTCCGTAGAACGCCTCGCACTTGAGGCCGAATGGGTCTTCAAAGCGAATCATTTCAGTGACGCACCGCCGGGCGGCATCGTCGGCACTCGCGGCTTGAACTTCCACGCCGAGAGCGCGCAGCCGCTCGGCCACCTCGCGCAGGCCGCTCGCGTCGGCGACCTCCCATCCGGCGTACGCAATATCGTCGGAGACATCCTGCTCCAATGCGAAGCGAAACGCGTAGTCATCCATCCGCAGCACCCGGCGGCCATTGGACGCGGCGCTCTGCAGCCCGAGGATATCCGTCGCGAACTTTTCCCATTCTGCGGGATCTTTCACGCCGAGGCCTACATAGCCCAGGCTTTCGATTGCGCTCATCGTTCGATTGTCTCCTTGCTATAGGTCGCGGCCGCCCGCCGCGTGGACGAAACCTCTGATGCCGATGCCACCCTCGCAGATGATCACACCGCCGGTTGCGGTGGACGAATTTTCTCCTGACGCGAGCAGCACGTACGAGCCGGTATAGTCGCGCGGTTCGGGCAGTTTGCCGAGCGGAATCCCGCGCTCCGCCATCTCTTTGAGCGGCACCGCGGCGATAGATTGTTCGCCCATGTCGAGCGAGCGCGGCCCGCGCAGATCGGTCGGAATCGCGCCGGGCGCGACACCGTTGACCCGAATCTTCGGCGCGAGCTCGTACGCAAGCTGGCGAATCAGTCCGACCACCGAGTGTTTCGAGGCCGTGTATAAAGGACCGCCGCCGCAAGGATAGAACCCTGCGTTCGACACCGTATAGATGATGCAACCGCGGGTCTTTGCGAGTTCGCGATAGGCCGCCTTCGCACCAAGCAGATAGCCTTTCACGTTCACGGCGAACAGTTCGTCGAACGCCTGACCGATCCTGTCTTCGGGCAGGTCGACCAACGACATGTTGAAATCCCAGATTCCGGCGTTGCCCACGAAGCAGTCGAGTCGGCCGAAGCGCCGGATTGTTTCCGCGACCGCGCGATGGTTGTCGGCGAGAACTGTCACGTCGCCAACCACTGCCTCGACACGATCTCCGAACTGCTTCGCCAGTTCGGCGCTCCGTTCCTGGGCGCGGTCGAGGGTTGCGACGTTCGCGCCTTCGTCGAGAAAGCGCTCGACGATGGCTCGGCCCAGCCCGGATGCGCCTCCGGTAACCAGTGCCACTTTGTTTTCCAGCCAGCCCATATCAGAAAAAGTTGCTCAGGTTGCGCGACAGCAGCACGGTCTGTTCGATGAAAATCTTGCGATCGACGATCTGGAAAAATTCTTTCACGCGGCGCAACACGTCGCGACGCGAACCGATCCAGGAGCTCTCTTCAGAATTGAGCCGCGTGCGATAGAGGTGAAAGTTTGACTCCACTTCAAGCGTGTGACCGTCATCCTTTAAAATGCGGATGTTCGTAATCAAGTGACGCGTGCGCGACGGCGGATCTTCAGCCCACGAGCGGCCCGATTCGAGCTTCTTGATCCGCCCGGCGAGCAGAGTCTTGGTGTCATCGAAGAACGCCATCTCCCCCGGCCTGGTAAATTCCTTGTCCAGCTCGCGCTGCATGCGGGTGCGCCTGATCGGCATGAAGTAATGCGCGTCGTCAGCGAAAAGCGCGAGCCACTCCTCGTAGCGATGCGAGTCGAGTAGAGCGGCCTCGTCGTAGTAGAAGCGCTCGACCTCGTAATGCAGCAGCATCGCCGCGATACGATCCTCCCGCGGGACTGATTTCATATCGTTGGACATCTGCATGGGCTCCCTCAAATGAAATCGCCTGGGGTGGTGACTTTCTTCAGCTCGTCCCAGCTCAGACCCTTCATCCACTGCGCCCACGAATGGTAGGTCCACAACTGGCCGTGCTCGCCGGTGAGACCTTCGATTCGCGAAAGGCCGCCTTCCTTGATGATCTTGCCGCGGCCGAGGCCCATGGTGAGCTGATGTTTCATCCGCCTGCTGGCGATGCCGCGAGTCTGCGCGGTCGCCTGCGCCCAATTCTCGCCGTCGTCCTGCTCGAGTACGCCGCCCGGCCCGAAGATGCGGCATGCGATCGTCACCATGAAGTCACGCGTCTCGCGCGGCAGGTTGCGATCGACAAAGGTGAACCACCAGATCTCGGTATGACCAGGATCGCGCGGTATTCGCAGCGACAGTTGTACCGAAACTGCGATCCACGTCGTTGGAAAAATATTTGGATGCCCCGCGACCTCCACTCCGACCGGTCCGAGCGCGGCACGAGCTTGTTCCGTAGTGCGCCAGGTTCTATCGAACACCGAATTTCCCGGAGAAGATGCGGTGGGACCGCCGATGGCGTGTCCGTACTCACCGAGCACGACGACCGAATCGAACTTTGTTCCGCTGATGCCGGTCGCAGGGAGGTCGAGGGCGGCGCCGCTATCCATGTTCACCTCGCTCAGGTCGATCTTGTCATGCTCGGCAGCGGTCCCCGTGTCCGTGCCCATCACGCCCGGCTGAAATGCGGAGGCATGAGTGACCTGCGGGTGATACCAATCGAATAGATTGTCGACCGCGAACTTCCAGTTGCAGTCGATGATGAACTTCTGGATGCCGGGCACTACCACCATGTCGCCGCGCGCGGCGATCTGATCGAGACCGAGCCGGCCAGTCGCGCCGAGAAATTCTTCCAGTGGCGGCGCAGAGGCGTCATGGGTGCCAAATACAAATCCCTTGTAGCTGGCCACCTGCGCGACTTGCGCCAGCCCGTGCCGTGATTTGTCGAGCTGCCCGTCGTAGAAGGTTTTGAATCCTGGAACTCCGTTGAGGCGGCCGTCGATCCCATATGACCAGCCGTGGTAGGTGCACAGAAAATTCTTGGCGTTGCCTTCCTCGGCGCGACAGACGGCATTGCCCCGATGCGCGCAGGTATTCAGCATCGCCTTTATCGAGCCGACTCTCTGGCGGACCACCAGAACGTTGTCGCGGCCCATCACCGACTGAAAGAAATCACCAGGCTCAGGAATCTGCGACTCGTGACAGAGGAACAACCATGAGCGCGCGAAGATCCTCTGCATCTCGAGCTCAAAGATCTCCGGGTCGGTGTAAATGCGACGGTCTACTTCGCCTCGCTCAAGCGAAACCAGTTCGTCTATCTCGTTACCCGTTAACATCGTGGTCGGCCCTCTCTCTGGAAATTAGAGCGCTCGCGTTTTGGCTCCAGCCCTTCCTGACCTGGAGCGAGCTGATTTGATGGTCGCGACTTTCA
>Ga0210398_10004579_pt1 | contig 12960 bp, 9 predicted proteins | sample IncBWC4OmetaG_FD_161047 | JGI IMG/M metagenome (GOLD analysis project Ga0210398, IMG submission 161047) | Forest soil microbial communities from Barre Woods Harvard Forest LTER site, Petersham, Massachusetts, United States - Inc-BW-C-4-O | ecosystem: Environmental > Terrestrial > Soil >... | reverse complement strand
CTCGAAGCACTCGGAAGTGCACCGCCTTCCGGGAATCTCCGACTTTTTCCAGCAGCAGGCCGACAAGTACCAGGAGGATCTGTCCGGCGCGGAGAAACAGCTGGAGGGCTTCAATCAGAAATCGGGAGTCGTCTCCGCGGATTACGGCAAGCAATTCATGCTGCAAAAAGCGGGCGATTTGGACGCCTCCATCCACCAGACGCAGGCGGAGATCGCCGAAACCAAGCAGCGCCTGACCTCTCTGGAACAGCAGGAATCGTCGGGAGCGGCGCGCGTCACCACGCAGGTCCGCACCAGCGTGAATCCGGAGTTGATGGCCAATCTGAAATCGACCTTGCTCAACCTGGAGCTGAAGCGCACCGAGCTTCTGCAAAAATACGATCCAACGTATCCGCTGGTTCTGGAGGTCAATACCGAGATCACCCAGACCACGTCCGCTATCGCCGACGCCGAGCGCGCCGGAATTCGCGAGGAGACCACCGATCAGGATCCTACCCATGCCATGGTGACCACGGAGATCGCCAAGGCTAAAGCCGACCTGGTCGGCTTGGAAGCGCGCCAGTCGGCCATGACCGATGCCCTGCACATCCTGCAGAACAAGCTCTTGAAGCTCGATCAGGAATCCATGGTTCAGCAAGACTTGCAGAGAACAGTGAAGTCCGACGAAGAAAGCTTCCTCCTGTACCAGCGCAAGCACGAGGAAGCGCGCATCAACGACGCCATGGATCAGAGAAGAATCATCAACGCGGCCATCGCCGAGGCCGCTATCTTGCCGTCCACTCCGATCAGCCTGCCGGTGCCGACGCAGCTATTGCTCGCGATGGTCGTAGCGGGACTCTCGAGTCTGTCGATCGGGTTCCTCTTCGAATATCTCGATCCCTCGTTCCGAACGCCCGCGGAAGTGCAGGAGTACCTGGACATTCCGCTCCTGGCGTCGTTTCCGAAGAGCGGGGACCAGGCATGAACGCGATCGATGGCTTTTCCAATCACGGTCCGGTGACGCCATTGAATACCGACGCTTCTCTTCAAGCGACGCAAATTGAATTTGATCTTCACGGCCTGGTTGGCATTCGCCTGGTGGATCCAACTCCGCGCGACATCGCCGCGGTCGCCAGGCAGCTCGGCGTGGTGCGAACGCCACTGTCGCGCGAGCCGGACATCACGCTGCGCTTCGTCGAGCGATTGGTCACTCCGCCGCTCCGCCATCTGGGTTTCCGAAAACTAGGCTTCAATGACAATGCCTTGTTTATCCTGGAAGACGGCGGGAACGGCGGAAAGGCCCGCCTTCCCTTCACGCAACTGGGCAGGAAATGTGAAATCGTCTGCGAAAGCGGCCTGCAATCGGTGCCGCTCCTGAAGCCTATCGTGGCGCTTACCGCTCAGACCAAGGGCTTCGCTTGTGTGCATGCCTCCGCGTTCATGCGCAACGGCGTCGGCGTGGTGATGGCCGGCTGGGCGGAAAGCGGAAAGACCACGGCGCTGCTCGGGTTCGCCGCGCGCGGGGCGGAGCTGATCGGCGAAGATTGCGTGCTGGTCAGCCGTGACGGAAAACAGATGTGCGGTCTGCCGACGATGATCGAGCTTTCCACGTCACACCTGGAAACTCTGCCGGACATTCGCCGCCGCGTGAAGCGTTCGCGACTCCTGGCGCTGCGCGCGTTGCGCCGCCTGCGCACGATGCAGGACGCCCGGCAGCACTGGCGAAACCGTCGCACGTCCCTGGGAAAACTATTTCGCAGGATCCTCGCCTCGCTGGAGGAGCGTGCCTATCCCACGGTCGCGCCGCAAGCCATCTTCGGCAAGCACCTGGGACCGCTCGCTGGCCGGCCCGACAAAGTCTTTCTGCTCGTCAGCCATGACGAGCCCTGGGTCGAGGTGAGGCCGATTCCATCATCCGAAATGGCGCTGCGCCTGGCTCATCTGGCGCAGCATGAGCAGCTTCCGCTGTGGGAGCATTACCTGGCCTTCAAATTTGCGTTTCCCGAAGCCGTCAATCCCAACATCGAGCGTTCCTTCCATGCGCAGCACGAGATCCTCTCGCAAGCCCTCGCCGGGAAAGATACTTATACGGTCTGGCATCCCTACCCGCTGGCCTTCTCCGATCTGTACCAGGAGATTGAGCCACTTGTGAGGCAAACGGTCAGCCGTCCCCTGCTGGTGCCGCCGCACGGCGTCGCGCAAGTGGTGCCTGGAACGTAAGTCCGCGAAAGACAACTCTTAAGAAATTCCAATCCATATCCTGATCCTGCGAAACCCTTTGCAAGTCGAAACGCTACCCAGCCCCGACGTTGCATCCGGCGAGAAGGACGCGGCCCGGCTGCATATCCGCGGCTCGAGCCTGCTGCTGGTCGGGCAATGTCTCTCCCTCAGCATCAATTTCGCCGCGCAAGTCCTCGTCGTTCGCTACTTCTCGATGGGAGACTACGGCGCGCTGGCGTTTGGGCTGGGAATCGCCAGCCTGTTTCAGATCGTGGCCGTGCTCGGCTTGAACGAGGCTATCGCCCGCTTCGTTCCCATCTACCATCAGAATCGCGAATACGAGAAGCTCCTCGGCACCATTCTGCTGGCCACCGGCGTAGTGACCTTCAGCGCCGTGCTGATTATCCTCGCCGTTCATGGGCCGCTCTCGAGCTACCTCACCCACGAAAAGCTGGCCATCCGCCTGCTCTCGATTGTCATCTTCCTCGTACCCGTCGACGCCGCCGATGCCTTGCTGGACGCTCTCTTCGCCAGCTTTGCCGGAACGCGCGATATCTTTTTTCGGAAATATGTTCTGGGGCCCGGGCTCAAGTTCGGCGTTGTCCTGTTCTTGATTTGGCGGCACAGCACCATCACCTTCCTGGCTTACGGCTATCTGCTGGCCAGCGCCGCCGGAGTCCTCGCTTACATCTGGATGCTGCTGCGCCTGCTCGACGACCAGGGACTTCTCGGGCGGCTTAAGTCTCTCCGTATTCAGATCCCCACCAGCGAAGTTCTTTCCTTCGTTCTTCCGGGACTCAGCTCGACCCTCGCTACGGCATCCATCGCTTCCATCAACATCTTTCTCCTGGGCCACATGCGTTCCATGCCGGAGGTGGCCTTCTACCGCGCCGTCGTTCCCGCCGCGCAGCTCAACGGCCTGGTCATGGCCAGCTTCTCGCTGCTCTACATTCCTTCGGCCGCGCGCCTGTTCGCCAGCGAGGACTACGCCGGCTTCAACAAACTGTACTGGCAGACCGCGGCGTGGATGTCGGTGGTTTCTTTCCCGATCTTTGCGGTGACCTTTTCCCTTTCGCGGCCGCTGACGGTTCTGCTGTTCGGCATTCGCTACCAGCAATCCGGCGCGATCCTCGCGCTGCTTTCCCTCGGCAGCTACTTCAACACCGCGCTGGGCTTCAACCTGCAAACCCTCAAGGTTCTCGGCCGGATGCGCTACATCGTCATAGTCAGCGCGGTGGGAGTGGCGATCGATGTGGCCGCCTGCCTGTTTCTGATTCCCCGCTATGGAGCGCTCGGCGCGGGAATCGCAACGGCCGTTGCCCTCGTCAGCCTGAACCTTCTGCTGCAGGCCGGCCTGCTTCCCACCCCGAATTTCAAGGCCCTCGACCGTCACTACTTGTCGGTCTATCTGGCGATCGTTCTGTGCTCCGGAGGACTGCTTTTGGTTCAGAGCTTGTGGTCGCTGAGTCTGTACTTTGCTGTCCCGCTGTCGGCGTGCGTCGCGCTGCTGGTGCTGGCGGTCGCCAAGAAAAAGCTCAACATCCTGGAGACCTTCCCGGAATTGCTGGGCCTGCCGTTCACGAGGCTGCTGCTGACATGAACGATTCCTTCGCAGGGTGCAGAACACATGCCTGCTGATGCGTCTGCCGTCAAGCGTCTGGGCATCCTGCTTCCGTGCGCCGCCGCCGGCTTTCTGGTCTTCTATCTGTTTAAGCCGACTCTCATGCTCACTGCAGGCGCCCTGTTTGTTTTTGTCTTTCTACTGATGTCCATTCGACGACCGGAGACCGGCACTCTGGCCGTGTTATTTCTCCTGTACACCAACATCGCGGTGCTCGCGGTGCGGCCTCCCGGCAGCGAAGGAGCGGCCGCCGGTCCGCGCACGGCGATCGCGCTGGTCGGGATGTGGCTGATTCTCTGCATATCGCTGCTCTACCACCTTTTCGTGCGTAAGGAGCGATTGTTGTTCGACCCAGGCTTCCTGTGCATGCTGGCCTTCCTGGCGGCCTGCCTGGCTTCGGCCTTTTTCGCTCGCGACCAGCAGGCCATCGGGAAATATCTCGCCGACTATGTCATCGAAGGCGTGGTCCTGTTTTTCCTCCTGACCAACGTCATTCGCGACTATGCCACGTTGCGGCGCGCCACCTGGGCCCTGCTCCTCGCAGGGAGCCTGATGGCTTCCTTCACGATCATGCAGAATTTGACTCACACCGAGCAGAAAACCTACAGCGGATTTGCCCTGATGGACCGCGGCCCGGAGTACACCGAAAACGACCAGGAAATTCTGCAGAGGCAGCGCGCGGCCGGAAAGATCGGATCGGGTGGCGAGCTGGTCGGACAACCGCGCGCGGGCGGGCCGGTGGATGCCGCCAACCTGTACGCCGAAATTTTACTGGTCCTGCTGCCTTTCGCCGTGCTGCGGTTCCGCACCGAGTCATCACGCACTCTGCGCATGCTTGCTCTGCTCGCCGCGGGATTGATCTTCGGCGGTCTTCTTCTCACCTTCTCGCGAGGGGCTCTGCTTGCGGCGTTAGCGGTATTTATCCTGATGTGTTTCCTGGGGCTGCTCAGGTTCCGTCAGCTTTTGATTGGCGCAATCGCCGCGGCGCTCCTCATCGCCGTTCTGCAGCCCACTGTTATCACCCGCATGCTCACGCTCGGGCGGATCAACGCTCTCTTCTCGAGTACGGACAGTGGCGGCCAAACTCCGGACGGTTCCGTCATCCTGCGCTACGAGCTAGACCTTGCGGCCTGGCGCGTCTTCGTCAGCCATCCGATGCTCGGAGTCGGCCCGGGGCAATTCGCGGGCTATTACTCCGAGGACTACGTCAATCGCGTGGGAATGCAGCAATTGACCAAGGGCTACCAAGCGCACAATCTCTACTTTCAAACGCTGGCGGAAACGGGGCTCATCGGCACTGCTTGTTTGTTGTCGATCATGGCCGCGGTACTGTGGCCATTGTGGAAGGAGCGCGCGCATTCTGCGCCGGACCACCCTGAGATCGCCCTCACCGCGACCAGCTTTTTCCTCTCCCTTACCGCCCTTGCGATCGTTTCTCTATTCACTCACCTGATCGATCAGAGGTATTTCTGGCTGCTGCTCGCCCTGGCGAGCGCGGCCGCGCGAATTCTGCATCGCTGCGCGGAAGAACGGGCTGCGGAAGATTCTCCCGTTTTCCTGGCGTCGGCGCAAAGGCTCTGGCTGGAGGCGGGCGATGCTCCTTCCCACTGAGTACGCCGCCGAAGAAGCCCGCATCCGCGCGGCCTACGCCCAGCGCGAGGCGCGACCGACGATTTCCAAGCGCGAGTCGTATTTCGATCGTGGGTGTTTGTTCATGATGCAGGAGCAGGAGCGCAAGATGTTGGACCTGCTCAAGCGGTGTAGACGCGATGAACTGCAAAACCAGAAGATCCTCGAAGTGGGATGTGGTACCGGCGGCATACTCCGAAAGATCATCCGCTGGGGCGCGCGTCCGGAGAACGTTTTTGGCCTCGACCTGGTGCCGGAAAACATCGAGCAGGCGCGGCGGCTCAGCCCCGGCGCTGTCTCGCTTTCCTGCGGCAACGCGGCCGACATTCCCCACCCCGACGCGACATTTGACATGGTGGTTCAGGTGACCGTATTCAGCTCCATCCTCAATCCGGGCCTGAAGCAACAGATCGCGCGGGAAATGCGCCGCGTGCTGAAGGCGGACGGGGCGATCCTGTGGCTGGATTTTTTTATCAATAATCCGAGGAACCCTGAAGTGCGCCGCGTTGGCCGAAAAGAAATTCGCAGCCTCTTTCCTGACTGCGATATTGCGCTTCGCCGCGTGACCCTGGCGCCCCCGCTGACGCGCCTGCTGGCGCCATATTCCTGGCTGCTCTGCGAATTTCTGGCCGGGCTGGCGTTCCTCGACACGCACTACCTCGCCCTGTTGCGCCCGAAGCCGGAAAATTCCCGCGCATAAGGGGTTGTGAAACTCAATCAGCGCTGACTTGCACCTTTGACCAGCAAGATGCTTCGTATCCTCGCCTATCATCGAATCGCTGAATTCAGGGAAACGCCCGCGGGCGGCTGCCCCAATATCAGCGCCACGCCCGCGAGCTTCCAGCGCCAGATGCGGCACCTGGCCCGGCACTACCGCGTGGTGTCCATGCCCGAAGTCCTGGACGCCGTGGAGAAAAACAAACCGCTTCCCAATCGGGCGGTCCTGATCACCTTCGATGACGCCTACACAGACTTCGCCGACAACGCCTGGCCGATCCTCCAGCAACTGCGCCTGCCGGCGACGTTGTTTGTGCCCACCGCTTTTCCCGACCATCCGGAACTCGCCTTTTGGTGGGAGCGGCTCTACGACGCCTTTGCTCATACCACCCGGCGAGAACTGCGCGACTCGCCGCTCGGCCCTCTTCCGCTCGTAACACCCAGCCAGCGCCGCCGCAGCCTGCTCGCAATGATCGAATACGTTCCCACGCGGCCCTTTGACGCAGCGATGAAACTGGTTGACCATGCCTGCACGCAACTGGTGGAACGCCCGGCGCGCGGCGCGCCGGTCCTGAGCTGGTACTGGCTCCGCCGGCTTGCCGCCGACGGCGTGACCCTCGGTTCACACACGCGCACGCATCCCATCATGACGCAGATTGCTCCCCGGCAAATCCACGAGGAAATCCGGCAATCGCAGGCGGACCTGAAAAGGGAAATCGGATTCGCGCTGCCGATTTTTTGTTATCCCAACGGCGACCACAACGACGCCATCACCAAAATTCTGCGCGCGGAAGGTATCGCGCTCGCCTTTACCGTCCTCTCCGGCGAGAACCATTTGGACTCTGCGGATCTTCTGCGCCTCCGGCGCACCTGCATCTGGCCACGCACTTCCCTGCCGGTGTTTTATCTGCGTCTCCGGCGAATGGGCATTCGCCTGGATTCCTGGCGGCAGAACTGGGGCAATCCTGCGGTAACCCACAAATGGACGCAAGCAGAAGGCAGCCTTGAATAAAGTCGATTTGCAGGAACTGTCCGTTTCCCCGGCCCATCGGGCCGAGCAGGGCAAGGTGGCCTACATCGTCTCCGGTTTTCCGACGCTGTACGAGACGTTCGTCTTGTACGACATGCTGGTGATGGAGGACCTCGGCGTATCCATCGAGCTCTACCCTCTTCGCCGGTCCCATACGCAGGTCGTACACCCCGAGGCCCAGCGCTGGATCGAATGCGCGCACTACCATCCGTATCTCTCGCTGAAGATCCTGCGCGCGCAGTGGCGCTTCCTTCGCCGCGACCCAATCAAGTATTTGAAACTCTGGGCAGAGGTGTTGCGCGGAACCTGGGCCAGCGCCAACTATTTCCTGGCCGCTATCGCCATCTTCCCGAAATCCGTGCTGTATGCCGATGAAATGAGCCGCTTGGGCATCGTCCACGTGCACGCCCATTTTGCCAACCATCCCGCGGTTTCCGCGTTCATCGTTCATCGCTTGACCGGAGTTCCATTCAGCTTCACGGCGCGCGGCTCGGACGTCCTGCTCGATCGCCACATGCTCAAGGAAAAAATCGAAGCGGCGGACTTTGCTCTGGCGGTCTCTTCCGACCTCAAGCGCACTATGGTCGGAGAGTGCGGCCCGCGCCTGCGCGACAAGATTCACGTGATTCGCGGCGGAGTTGACGTAGACCGCCTGACGCCGCCGCCCGCCCGGCGCTCCGCCGGGCCGCTGCGCATCCTGTGTGTCGCCCGGTTTGAGGAGGTCAAGGGCCACACCCATCTCGTCGAAGCCTGCCGCATCCTGCGGGACCGGGGCGTCCTTTTTGAGTGCCGCCTCGTCGGCGAAGGGCCTCTCGCTCGCGCCATTGAAAAACAAATCGCAGACGCCCAGTTGACCCGCGAGATTCGTTCACTCGGACCGCTCAGTTACCGGGAAGTGATCGCGGAGTTGACGAGCGCCGATGTCCTGGTCTTACCGACCTCGCCCACGGATGGCGGCGACCACGAGGGCATGCCCACCGTATTGCAGGAAGCCATGGCCTGCGGCCTCCCGGTCGTCTCGTGCCTCGTCGAAGGCATCGTGGAGCTGGTGGATGACGAGCTGACAGGCCTTCTCGTTTTTCCCAAAGACCCCACGGCCCTTGCCAATGCATTTGAAAGACTCAAAAACGATCCGGCGTTGCGCCTCCGCATGGGGCGAGCCGGGCGGCAGAAAGTCGTGCAGAAGTTCAGCCTCAAGGCCAACACGGCGAAGCGCGCCGCCCTGTTCCTGAAGACCGCGGAATGATGCTATGACCGCTGACAATGGTATGAAACCGGCCGGCGCAACTTTACCGTCGAGCGCCTACGCACCCGAGACCGGCACTCGCACGTCGCGTGCGGAATTCAACCTCACTGCGGCCTTCTACCGGCAGTCGGTCCTGCAGCCCCATGCTGCTGCGCTGCACGTGGCGGGAGCGCGTCTTTCCTACTTCGAGCTTGCAAGCCTAGCCCGCCGTGTTTCCGGCTGGCTCTCTTCCCCCGCCAGCGGTTCGGCGAAAATCGGCATCCTCGCCTCGCGCTCGATCGAGGCGTACGCGGGCATCCTGGGCGCGCTGTGGTCGGGCGCGGCCTACGTGCCCATCAATCCCAAGACGCCCGAAGAGCGACTGATCCATATCCTGGGCATCACGCAGTTGGACGCCTTAATCGTTGACGCCGCGGGCGCGGATCGCCTCTCCGAGCGAGTCTTGGAACATGCGCCGCGATGTATCCTGTGCGGTGCGGTCTCTCCCACGCTTCTGGAGTCCGCCAAGCAAGCAGATGTAACGGTCGAGAATTTCTTTCACTTGCCGGAGGGTAAGCCTGAAGAACCTGTGCCAGTCTCCGAAGACGCACTGGCATACATCATCTTCACATCTGGGACCACGGGCGTGCCCAAGGGCGTCATGATCGAGACCGGAAGCGTCATCCAAATGATTGAGATCATGCAACGGCGATTCGGGTTTCGCACGGACGACCGCATGTCTGGGGCATCGGAGCTGACCTTCGACGCGTCCGTTTTTGGAATGTTCATGACCTGGAGCGCCGGGGCGAGCCTCCATGTCGTTCCCGAGTCTCAGCTCATGGCGCCCGGTAGGTTCATCAGGGACAACGAGCTCACTATCTGGAACTCGGCTCCCTCGATAGCCCTCTTCATGCAGCGCATCGGAATGCTGATGCCAGGCGCCTTCCCGCTGCTGCGTTATTCGCTGTTCGGAGGCGAGACTTTGCCGCTGGCGTTGGCGCGGGCATGGCAGGCAGCAGCGCCGAACAGCCATGTGGAAAACCTGTATGGCCCCACGGAGGCGACGGTTCAGTGCACCGCCCAGCGGTTGACGGACCCGCCGAATGTTACAGCGAACCGGGACGCACTCGCCATCGGTCTTCCGTTTGAGGGCGTTGAGGCGGACGTGTTCGATTCGACCTTGAACCCTGTGGCCGGATCTGACCCAGGGGAACTGGTTCTTTCCGGGCGGCAGTTGTCCAGAGGTTATTTTAACGATTTGCAAATGACTGCAGCGCGGTTCCCAGTGCTCAGGGGAAAACGGTGGTACCGGACTGGCGACCTCGTGTACCGCGACGAGAGCGGCGCCTTCCACCACCTAGGGCGGATTGACAATCAGGTGAAGGTCCTTGGCAACCGCGTGGAGCTCGAAGAAGTGGAGGCGCACCTCCGCGCCATAACAAGAACAGATCTAGTCGTAGCGATAGCGTGGCCGGTCATCAATGACCGCGCTTCGGGCATGGTTGCATTTATTTGCAACAGCCAGGTGGGCGTAAACGCGGCCTTGGAGGCCATGCGGACGCGCGTTCCCGGCTACATGATTCCGCGGCAGATTCGTGAGATCAAAACCATGCCTCTTGGGAGCAGCGGCAAAATAGATCGAAAAGCGCTCTTCCGGGCACTGGAAGAAGAAAAGGATTCAATCTCGTCGAACGTATCTCTGGGCTCACATGAAAATCATACCGCAGATTGATACTTATCCCCGTCTCGTGACAGCTTGCGAGACCCCTTGGGGCAAAGTGGCGCTGCTGGCAGCCTTCGCGGCCACCCTTCTCCTCAACAGAGTCGGGATTTGGCTGGAACTGACCCTTGTCGCAGGCGTACTGAGCTTCCTCCCCGAGCACCGCCAGATCCTCTTAAGCCTTGCCGCCTTGTATTGGGTATTCATGCATAAAGACTGGACCCGTTGGGATTTCATTCACCGCATGGCTGCTGGGGCCCAAGCGCCAGACTGGGTCATGAACTTATGGGTCGTCACCTTGCTTGCGGGGATTTTTTGTGGGGTTTGGCTATTTTTCTTGCATGTTCAAAAACGGGGAGGTTCGTTCTTGGCGCGCCGTCCTGTTCAAGTGCTGTTAAGCGGTTACGTTGCACTCCTTCTCGCGGCCGGAACCCTTCCGTTGCATGGGGCCGCGAAAGCCCTGCTGTGGGTCATCCTTGCCCTTCTGGCGCCGTACTTATGGTTCTTTGCATATGCGTTGCAAGATGCGGGGTCGAAAACAGCGGATGCAACCGCAGTTCAGTTTGGCTCTTTCCATCCGTTCTATATGGCGCCTTTCGCGTCCTTTACTCCGATTGGAAAAGGCAGGGCCTATCTTCGAAAAACCGAGGCGCGGACCTCAAAACAACTTAGTGTAGTGCAATTGAAGGCCATCAAGCTGCTTCTGTGGGTCACAGTTCTGCATATTTTCTACACGCTGTTCATACTTGTCGTGTTGGGCGAAAACACCCGATCGTCAAAGATGCTTCGCCTGCTTTTCGATCACGCTGGCTTGCCGGTACCCAATTTCTCTGTCCCAACCTTGGAATTGGCGATCGAACAAACGGCAGCCGGAGCGCACCTGCCAGTTCATCTTGCTTGGGCCAGCTTGATCGCGCACTTTATTGAGGCGTTGTTGGCAATCTCCATCACCGGCAACCTGGTAGTAGCCTGCTGCCGCATGGCCGGTTTCCACATCCTGCGCAATACCTATCGGCCTCTTCAATCGCAAACCATCGCGGACTTCTGGAACCGTTACTACTATTATTTCAAGGAACTGCTTGTGGAATTCTTCTTCTTCCCGACCTATGTGCGGTATTTCAAGAAGTATCGGCGGCTGCGGTTGGCAGTGGCCACTTTTGCCGCCGCAACACTCGGAAATGCGCTGTATCACTTCTGCAAGGACTTTTTCTACGTTGCCGATATGGGTTTCTGGAGGGCCCTCGCCGGATTTCGAGTGTACCTGTTCTACGCCACGGTCCTGGGGGCCGCCATCGTGGTTTCGCAGTTGCGGGGTCACAAGGTGCAAGCCAATAAGCCTTTGTACCGTCGCGTGATTGCCTCCAGTGGAGTAATTGCCTTCTTCTGCCTGTTGGAGGTCTTCGACTATGAAGGACGAACCCATTTGCTGCGGTCGCATTTTGAATTCTTCCGGAGCCTGTTTCCGTGGCTGTGAAGGAGGCCAGTGGCATGAAGGATAGACTTGCCTTACGAGCAGTCCTTGAGAAGCTTTTGCTTCAAAAAGGCGATCGAAACACCTTTTCCGATGGCGAATCTCTGCTCACCAGCGGCAGGCTCGATTCGGTCGATACATTGGAATTGGTCGTATTGCTGGAGCAGGACTATGGGATTGATTTCAGCAATGGCTTCGACCGGGATGATTTGGACAGCGTCGACAGCATTCTGAATCTGATCCAAGCCCAGCCGGCTGCACCGAAAGTTTCCATGCACGCGATGGAACAACGAGCCACGTGAGCCCGCTGCAAGGCGATGGACAAAATCCTCATTACTGACGGCAATACCCGCAGCGCCCTCGCAGCTACTCGCTCGCTGGGCAAGAGAGGCTTGCACGTCGTCGTTGGTGGCGATACCAAGAGAACCCTCGCGGGCGCCTCCCGCTTCTGTCGGGAAACGATCACCTACCCTTCCCCCGACCAGGACCCGGAAGGATTCATCGCGGCCATCCGCTCGGAATGCCTCACCCGTGGCATCTCCGTGATCTTTCCGATGACCGAGATCAGCACCTCAACCGTCTTGCGGCGCCGCGACCGTCTCAGCGAGTTCCGCTTGCCGTTTGCTGATTTCGCCACTTTCGAAGCACTGTCTGACAAGTGGAATCTCCTGAAGTTGGCCCAGCGTCTGAGCGTTTCGATTCCGGAAACGCACTTCGTCGAGGGCGCCGGCGCGGTCGATGACGTGCTTCCGCGGTTGAAGTTCCCGGCCGTCTTGAAGCCTTATCGCTCGAGGATTCCGTTCAACGGCAGGTGGATCACCAGCTGCGTCCAGTACGCCCACTCCGCGCAAGAGCTCAAGGAGACGGTCGCGCGCCACGAGTACTTTAGCCGGCACCCGTTCTTGATCCAGGAGTACATCGCCGGGCAGGGCCAGGGAATTTTTGCGCTCTACGATCACGGGACGCCACTGGCTTTCTTCGCCCATCGGCGCCTGCGAGAGAAGCCCCCCACGGGCGGAGAGAGCGTCCTGAGCGAGAGCATCCCCGTGGATCCCGGCCAGCGAGCGATGGCCCACAGCGTCCTGCAATCCGTCGGCTGGCACGGCGTGGCGATGGTCGAGTTCAAAGTCACCGCGGACGGAAGACCCTACCTCATCGAAGTGAACGGCCGATTCTGGGGATCGCTGCAGCTTGCCATCGACGCCGGCGTGGATTTCCCCTGGCTCTTGTACCAACTGGCCGCCGGCGCCGAGGTGGACAAGGTCGACAGGTATGCGGTCGGAGTCCAATGGCGCTGGCTCCTGGGCGACTTTGCACGGCTCTGCAAAGTCTTGATGAGCAACGGATC
>Ga0210398_10004578_pt1 | contig 12960 bp, 8 predicted proteins | sample IncBWC4OmetaG_FD_161047 | JGI IMG/M metagenome (GOLD analysis project Ga0210398, IMG submission 161047) | Forest soil microbial communities from Barre Woods Harvard Forest LTER site, Petersham, Massachusetts, United States - Inc-BW-C-4-O | ecosystem: Environmental > Terrestrial > Soil >... | reverse complement strand
AACGCTCTTTCGCCCCAACCCCTGTACTCGTTTGCGGCGGGATATACGCACGTCTTTTCCCAGAATCTCGTGAATTATTTCAATCCGGCGTTCTCGTGGTACGAGAGCCTGTTCGGGCCCGCGGATTTCCAGAGAACGCTCTCCGCATTCCCTATCGTTTTGCAGGGCAGCGGCGCGAATGCGCCTTTCACGGCGGTCGGCGGATTGGACAACACATGGATACAGGGGAGACGCGCCTCTCGCTTTTTTATCAATGACAACCTTGCCTGGAGCCTTGGAACGCATGAACTACGCTTCGGGACCAATGCGCGAATCCTGAGGCTGAATGACTATGACTTCGGAGAGGGATCGGTACCGACCGTCACTTACACCGACCTGCCGCAATACATTTATGGAGTCGCATCCACGGCGACAGAGACTTTCCCGACATCAGCAAACCAACCTTTTGACTTCCTGAACCTCGACCTGTACGCGCAAGACACATGGAAAGTGAGCAAGAAGCTGACTTGGACGTTCGGAATACGGGACACGCTAAACTCCAATCCACTCGATCCGCATCGGCATATCGCTCGTTTGAGCGGCTCTTTTGATTCCATTTCGCATGACGTGAATCAGCCTTTGAACGCGGCCATTCAAACTGGTCTCCGCAACGTGTTTTCCTCAACGCCCCTCGCGATCCTGCAGCCGAGGACCGCGATCGCGTGGCAGTTTGAGTCCAAGTCCGTGCTGCGCGCCGGCTTTGGCGTCTTTAGTGACATTTTGCCCGGCAGCGTAGCCGATATCGTTGGTTTCAATCCGCCCTACGTCAAATCTTTCGAGGGCGGACTTCTTGGAACTATCGGCGGCACGGCAATCGCGCCAGGAGTTCCTGACGGTGCGATTGACGCAGTCGTGGCCGCCAATCAAATTTTCACTTCAGGATTTGCGCAAGGCCAGCCTTCCTGTGCGTCTGCACAAGCGAATCCTGCAACTTGTCTTCCTCCGGTTGCCATCACGGCAGTTCCCGATGGCGAACTCCATGCACCTTATTTCATGGAGTGGAGTCTTGGCCTGGAACATCAATTGGGGGCCACCGGAAGCATCCACGCGCAATACGTTGGCACGCGCGCGGTAAACCAGCCGTATCTGACGCAAGTGAACGGCTATCAAACGGTCTGCCAGGGGTGCTTTGCACCGTTTCCTTACGCGCAATCCAGCGATCCCAGATTTGGCGCCGTGACGCAGTTTTCCACCGGCGCGAACAGCCACTACAACGGCTTGCAGATGACGGCGATGAAGCGCATGGGACACGGCTTGATGGGACAAATCAACTACACCTGGAGCCGTTGTATGGACACCGTCTCAAACGGCGGATTCCTACAGTTCTCGGCAGGAGGAATCCTCTCGCCTCTACCGGGAGATCTGGCGCGCGACTACGGTCCCTGCGACTACGACATCCGGAACAATCTCAACGCGCAATATGTCTATCAATTGCCAGTCAAGGTCCAAAACCGACTCCTTGGATACGTGTTGAACGCCTGGCAGGTCTCGGGAACCATGTTTTGGCATAGTGGGATTCCATTCTCCGTCCTCAGCACGCCCTATTCAGCAGATGGCAAGGGCATCGTGAATGGCAGCGGGCCGCAATTCGCAAGCGCTGTTCCCGGCGTACCGCTTTACGAACACAATCCCGTTCCAGGCGTCACACAACCGGGCACGGTTCAGTGGCTCAATCCTAATGCTTTTGTATCGAGCGTTGACCCAAGCACGGGGGCATGCTTGGATGGTGACAGCTCTACGAACTGTCAATTCGGGAATCTAGGTCGTAACGCGCTACGCGGTCCCAATTTTGTATGGAGTGACTTTTACCTTACGAAATCGTTTCTCTTGAGCGAGGGGGTGAAGCTGCGGTTCGACACACAGTTCTTCAACGTCTTCAATCATCCGAATTTTGCACTTCCGAGCACGGTGCTCGCTGGCATTCCGGGAAGACCCACTACGCAGACAGGGTTCGGAGCGCTTACGTACACAACCTCGCCGCCGACGGGACTGCTCGGCGTTGGCTTGGGCGGCGATAGTACTCCGCGTATGATCGCATTTCAATTGCGGGTAGAGTTCTGAACTCCCACGGCGTGCACGACAAAACTGTCTCACTCTAGGGGTTCACTCCAGGCGATTTCTGAGACAACGTGCACAGTGAACCCCTGACCAGTCAACACAAGCGCGTTTGGACGTAGCCGCCCGGCGGCGGACGCTACGCGTGAGGCAGGGGAGCATTGGCTGCTCGATGGCTTGATCTAAATGTGGCTCACAGGAGGTGTTCCTGTGACCCAACTTCGCAAAATGATGCTGGAGGAACTCCAGCGCCGTAATTACTCGCAACATACCACACGCCAATACATCCGCACCGTCGAGGATTTTTCTCGACGCTTCAACTGTTCCCCGGATCGCTTAGGTCCTCGCCATATTCGCGAATATCAGGCTGAGCTATTCGAGAAGCGCAAGTTGTCAGCGGCTAGCGTCGCGGTCCGTCTGGCAGCCTTGCGGTTCTTTTACTGTAAGACGCTCAAGAGAGCCTGGAGCATCGCCGACACTCCCTATCCGAAAGGGGCCCATCGCCTGCCAGCGATCCTCAGCCAGGAAGAAGTTGCGCAACTCATTCAGGCGGCCAGCACTTCCTTCCATCGCACTCTGCTGATGACGCTCTACGCCACCGGAGTACGCCGCGCGGAATTGACCCACCTGAAAGTCAGCGACATCGATAGCCAACGCATGGTGATTCACGTCCAGGGCGGCAAGGGACGCAAAGATCGGGATGTGATGCTCAGCCCAAAACTGCTCGACGCACTGCGTGAGCACTGGCGCGGATTACAACGCAAGCCCCGCGCCTGGCTGTTTCCAGGCAACCGCTGGCATACCGGTGACACGCCGATCGACACCAAGGTGGTTTGGAACGCTTGCAAGGAAGCCGCCCAGCGAGCGGGCCTCCAGAAAGATGTTCATCCTCACACGCTGCGTCACTGTTTTGCGACGCATCTCCTCGAGGATGGTGCGGACCTGCGCACCATTCAGATCCTGTTGGGCCATAACGATCTGAAAGAGACGGCTCGCTACCTCCATCTCTCCCAACGTCACCTGCATGCGGCCTGCAGTCCGCTCGATTCACTCTCACTGAAAGGCGCTTCACCGCAGGCGGAATAGATGGCCCGGCCACCGCTGGAGGTGGCCGATCTGATGGTTACAGAAATTCCGCAGTTCGATCAATTTTTGGCTCAATGAGTCGTTGGACCGGCTGAAGCGCCGAAACCCTCGCACCGTTTTGACAACGGCTGACGTCCCGAGCACAATTTCGCATTTTGAGAGAGGATTTCTCGACACCTATCCAACTTCCGGCAGGAATCGACCGCGGACGATTTCAGAGTAAGCCTACAATCCGGGAGTTGCCCAGTTTAATCACCACAAGCCCGACTTAGCCAATTGTTTCAAACTCTTCAGGTGACCTTCGATGTTTATAAGGAGTCGTTCGTCGGTCTGTGCGTCCATGTCATCTTCATTTCGGGAGCGAGATCAATCCTTGCTTCAAGGCAAACAAGGGGAGCTGCAAGCTACAACTAGGGAAATCCCTAGTGTATTGGCGACAGGAGGTTGGATTGCTCAAAGGCAACGACAGAATCAACCCCACATGGCATGCTTTTATGGGAAACAATTACTTCAGGACCACGTGAGCGGACCCTGCTATCTTGCCTATATTCTTATCTGTGAGACTGGTATGAAAATTGCTGAAAGGATGTTCGATTATAAGCTTAGGTCCTTCTCTTTCCTATCGGGGGTAGGTTGACGCTGCGGGGATGTGGGGGTAGCAGCCAGAACTGACATCTTTTGCATTTTGCAAATGACGAACGGGCCTACATTACTTCAGAACACCGCGTTCAAATTAACGTCTTCACAGCGTGGCGTTTGGAAGCCAACAGTCGATTCGGGCGAAGAGATTGAAAGGAGACTGGATGCCTGCCCGTTCAATCCGGGTTCTGGTAGTAGAGGATTTCGAACCGTTTCAGCGTTTTGTCGCGTCGATACTTCAGAAACAGCCAGAATTGCAGATCATCTGCAAAGTCTCGGACGGATCAGAAGCAGTTCAGAAAGCGGAAGAACTGCAACCGGACTTAATTTTGCTCGACATCGGGCTTCCATCGCTAAATGGAATCGAAGTCGCTCGACAAATCCGCAAGCTCTCCCCTAAATCCAAGATACTTTTTGTAAGCCAAGAATCTTCTGCCGAGATGGTGCACGGAGCCCTTGGCACGGGGGCCCAGGGATATGTCCTCAAGAGTGATGCCAGACGAGAGCTACTGGAGGGTGTGAACGCCGTTCTTCGGGGTGAGCAGTTTGTCGGTAACAGATTTACGGGCCACGATTTCGCCGGGGCTTCAGACACACGAGCCTCTTGCAGCGTCCGAAGCAATGCCGTTGTCGGACCGCTGCAGCAAGACATAAAGATCGCCCACCACGAGGTAGGCTTTTATTCTGATGATCGAAGGTTCTTAGATGAGCTTACGCAGTTCATCGGGGCTGCTCTCAGAGCCGGGAACGCAGCTATCGTTGTCTCCACCGAATCACACCGGGACAGTCTCCTTGCACGATTGCAGGCATACAGCTTGGATGTCGGTGCTGCGATTGAGCAGGGCAGATATATCGCGTTGGATGCCGCTGACGCGCTCTCGACATTCATGATCAATGGGATGCCTGACCCGGTTCGATTTATGAAGGTCTTGGGTGATCTAGTTGCGAGAGCGGCAAAGGCCGGGAAGGGAGAACAAGCCCGCGTGGCAATTTTCGGGGAAGTGTGCCATCTCCTGTGGGCACAAGGTAACGCAGGGGCGGCGATTCAGGTCGAGAAACTCGGCAACCTGCTCGTCAAGAGATACGACGCGGATATTCTGTGCGGGTATATCATGAAAACCTCTCAGCGTGAACCGGAACGCCACATCTACGAGAGAATCTGTGCAGAGCATTCGGCGGTGTGCTCCCAGTGGACGGGCCTTTAAATCGCCTCAAGCACCGCTTCGCACTCACTCTGCTGACGCAACTTAGTCGTCGCTTTAGGCGTACAATTTGTAAAGCCGCAACCTAAACAAACCACGAGCTTCGGGAACACCAACACAGGGGGCTCGTCCAGAATCCTCCTGGGCGGGAAAATGGATGTTAATCTCCGCGCCAAACGCTGTCACGTTTTCCGCCTGACACGATCTACAAACCATGAGTAATTTTCCTCCTCGCCTGACGCGCTAATTTCTATGATGCTGTCGGCAAGCTGTGGCAACGTCAGCGTTTCACGATTGGATCCGGCTGCAAATTGGCTTCTTGGGCCAAGTGCCGGAGAGCGTCCTGGAGCGAGACCAATATCTCTGCAATCAGGCTCGCTTCATCGTTCCTTCGACGTTACAAACAAGTTCGAGCAGGTAACCCTCGATGTTTATCAGGGCCCTTCCTCGGTCTGTACGTCCACGTCATCTTCATTTCGGGAGCGAGATCAATCCCTGCTTCAAGGCAAATAAGACCAGGGCAGCGTTGCTCCCAAGGTTGAAAGCTTGCATGATGTGGTGTTTGTGGAACTCCGCAGTTTTCTCACTTATGGTCAAGAGACCGGCGATCTCCTTCATGGATCGCCCCTCACCGAGCAACTGAACAATGCCCCTTTGTCGCGGGGTCATTTCCTTCGAGAATTGCCGCGCCCTAGCCTTCGTTTCAACCCAGTCTCCAGCTTTCAGCTTGGGTGTTAGATAGGACTTGCCACGCAAGACTAGATCGATCGCCTTTAGCAACTCCTGTCCGGACGAGTGTTTCAGCACAAACCCGATTGGGCCGAGTTCGAGAGCCCCGGCAGCAAGATTTGGATCGTCTCGCATCGTCAGGAAAACGAACTTGATGCCGGGAGCTTGTACATTGATTGTCCGAGCCGCGTCGAGCCCATTCACGAGCGGCATACCGACATCCACAATAATCACGTCCGGCCGAAGTCGAATCGCCTCCGTCACCATGGCATGACCGTCCCGCACCAGCGCTACGACGGTATGAGTTTTTTCCAGATAGACCCGCAATGCTTCAGCGAAGATCGCGTGGTCATCCGCGATTAGTAATCGTGAGCTTTTCCCGTGTACAGATACGCTTTCCATAAGTGTCCTCCCCTCAGCGTTTTCCTCTTGTGGGAATTGTGACCCGGAATTCTCGATCACTTTTAGAGGAGGGAGCCGTGAGCTACAACTAGGGAAATCCCTAGTGTGTTGGCGACGTTACTGAAATCGATGAGGATCGTCCTTGTTATCGGGCGCGTTTATCAGGCGCTGAATTTCGCCTAGACCTGCGTAAGTACCTTGATTTCAATCGTTCTTCGAATGGTTATTTTTGACAGTATCCAGCTGGGCTTGGCCCGATAAACGCTCGCCGAACATCAACTTTCCCAGCGCTGGAGACTGCATCCCACGCGACACCCAGGGGGAGGGTGAGTCCCATGCCGCAAGAGTTGCTCCGTCCCTAGGGTATTGGAACTAGGGATTCCCCTAGGTGTTTAGGAAAGGCTCTCGCAACTCGGGGAAGGCGGGTCGCCTATTCTGACCTCAGAGCAGGGATCGCAAGCAATAATCTCCAAACTCAAGCAAGTAGCAAGCGATGTACAGCGCGAAGCGGTCCGTTAGTCCCGAAATGGGCAGCTCGCGGGCCATTACCTCGAGAGACGGCAAACTTGACGTGTTCATAGAACGTCGGTTTTCCAAGGATAACTCAACTCTTCAGCGGCTTCATTTTCTGGTTGAAGAGGCACACACACAACGATCTTCGTCCCCTTTCCGGGTTTCGAATGAATCTCGAATTGCCCACCCACCAGGCGTGCACGTTCTCCCATGCTTCGGATGCCCAAGCCCACTCTATTCCCCATTTCCTTCGCATCAAATCCGCGCCCTTCGTCACTCACGGAGAGAAACAGTCTGTCCCCTTCTTTGCGCAAATTCACGCGGCCCTGTGAAGCTCCACTGTATTTCCTCAAATTCTGAAGGCCTTCCTGGACGATACGGAATAAACACAGAGCTACGTTCGGAGGCACAGCACGCGGAATGTCCTCGGAAGAAAAAACAATTTCGACGCCATGCCAGGAGCTAAACTCCTGACACAAGGCCTTCAGGCCCGGGACAAGTCCCAGGCTCTTAAGCATGGATGGATGCAGGCGATGGGATACCGTGTGTAGATCGGCACCAAGCTCGCTCGCCGAATTAAGAAGCTCGTGCAGATGTCGCTTGGCAGCTTGTGACGAATCCGGTAACGCCTCCGAAACGTTTTCCAACTCTAATGCGAGCAGCGCCAGACGCTGGCCAAAATCGTCGTGAAGTTCCGACGCTAGCCGGCTTCGTTCCATTTCCTGTCCATCGATCAACAAACCGCTAAGCTGTAACTGAGCGTCTCTCATCTGCTTGAGTTGTTTTCGGCTGAATTGAAGGTAGGCGGCAAGTGTCGATAGACAAAGGATAACGATCAGCCCACTGATCCAGATCCATTTGGTGCGTTCCCACAGTGAAATCTCCTTGAATAGCAGGGTGCTGCCGGGAGGGAGGTCACTTTCCTTGAATCCCCATTGACGTAGAGCTCGCCAATCGAACAGATAGACGTTGTTATTCCTCACGACGGGGACTTCCTGCGGTTTCACACCATCGAGAATCCTCACAGCCATTCCAGCAGCAACCCGGCCGTCTGCAGCCCAGCTCACCAAATAACCGCCCACCGTTCCTTTACCGACATCTACGTCATCCATGACAAAGACAGGCGCGTTCGCGGCATTGGCAACCATAGGAACGGCCTGGGTTGCGTCAATAAAGTGTGTTCCCGCAGCATCCTCCATCAGGGACGTATGATAGACGATCGTTTTGCTCGGCAAGCGCCGTAGTCGTTCAAGGAGCGCAGGCATATCCAGGTCCGTGAGGTATGTGAACTCGAACCGCGACTCGTACTTGCGCAAACTTTCCTTGGTGAGAGCCTCAAGGCTCCTGTCAAAGGCTCCTGTACCGCCCACGACAACTACGTGCTTCGTTTCGGGTTGCAAGTGCAACGCTGCGATCAGGGTCTTCTCTGGCTGTGCCACACCCCAAACACCAGTGAACTGAGACTCCGGTTTCAGTTGGTCTGTCATTTCCTCAGTAGTGCCGCAGAAGATGACCGGAATGTTTGGAAATGACCTTTCATGCGATTCGATCATGAACCTGAGAGACGCAGGTCCGACGGTAATGATCACATCTGGTTTGCGGTCCGCATACTTGTGAATGTACCATTCGCGAAACCGGTGCTGCGAGGCATCATCGGGAAACAAAGTTGCCTCAAGATTCTCATTGTAGAGTTCGATCTGGTATGGAGAACTCGCTAGACCAGCGGCGATGGCCTGATCTAGAGTCGCAATCCCGGGCGACGAAATAGAACCAAAGTCATTGAAAATGAGTACGCGCCGGACTATTCTACCCGGATGCGCTAGGAGTGATTGCAGAAAGAGGAAACCGGCAACGACAAATAGAAACGTGGCAAACCTTGCTCCTTGTTGAGGACAAATTCGCAAGCCAAGCAGTCCTCCCAGTGAAGCTGACACAACCAACCTCCTAGGCGATTCTCAACGAAGCAAGCCTAACACTAACGCCACTAGATAACACCTGGCGAGAAACTCCGAGCCTGGGGATAACATCTCGCACGGTCCAAAAGGGTTACTCTGGCGTCCAACGGAAGCTGCAAGATCGGTTTCTGTTGTGCCTTCATCTCGGAATCCTGATGAAGCACAGTTCACAAGTTAAGCGCCATCCGCAGCGCAGCATTTTATCCGTTGGTCTAATAGCCGTGCTGCTTTCCAGCGGTTTACATGGTCAAACAGTCTCCACCGGTGCACTGGCGGGTGTGGCTCTCGACTCATCTGGTGCCCAGTTGCCTGGTGTGCTCTTATGCCTGAGCAATTGGGAAACAGGCCATACCGAATCTGCAACTTCTGATGAACGCGGAAGGTTTAGTTTCCTTCTCCTGTCCCCCGGCACATATCAATTACAGGCTAGCAGAACTGATTTCAATCCTCTGAATCTCACCGAAGTCCACATCGCTCTCACCGAAACGCTTAGGCTTGAACTGCGCCTGAAACTCGCAACACATTCGGAGCGTGTTCTGGTTTCCTCGGAGCCGCTGATGATTCAAACCGACAGCGCTGCCCTGGGACGTGTGGTCAATGAAATCTCAGTCAGCGAGTTACCACTGGTTACAAGAAACTTCGCGCAAATAACCGGACTGGCCCCTGGCGTAGCCGTCGGGGTGTACAACGCCGGAGAGCTTGGTCTCGGAGGGACGGCGCTGTCCCAGATTGCCAAATCCAATGACGGGATCTTCGTGCACGGAGCCCGCTCCTATGACAACAACTTTCAGATAGACGGGATAAGTGTTAGCGATGTACAGGGAAGTGCGGCGGGGAGTGGCGGAATTCCAATACCTAACCCTGACAGCATACAGGAGTTCAAGGTGCAGACGGGGCTCTACGATGCCGGTTACGGACGTTATGCCGGTGCCAACGTCAGCTTGATCACGAAAACGGGCGGGAACGATTTCCACGGTACTGTGTTTGAGTTTTTTCGGAACGAGGTTCTCAACGCAAACGATTTTTTCCTAAACCGAACAGAGCAACCCCGCCCTCCCCTCCGGGACAACCAGTTTGGGTTTGTGTTTGGTGGGCCGATAAAGAAGGAGAAATTGCTCTTCTTTGGTTCGTATCAGGGAACGCGCCAGGTTAACGGCGTCGCCGCTGGTCAGTCGAGGATTGCGTGTAGCGCGAGCTTAAGTCAGCCGCCGCTAACCGACGACAGATCTCCCGCGGCGCTCGCCAGCATGTTTTCCGGCATGGCAGGTGCGTTGGGAGGAGTTGCCATCAAAGCCGACGGTTCCAATATCAACCCCACGGCGCTGGCCCTGCTAAATTTCAAGCTCCCCAACGGATCTTTCTTGATTCCAACTCCACAAACTGTGGATACAACAAGACCTTTCGCCCAACAGGGTTTCTCGGTTTTTACGGAACCTTGTCATTTCAGTGAAAATCAGTTCTTAACGAACGTGGATTACCTTATAGGAGCTCACAGTAAACTCACCGCCCGCTTCTTTCTTGCTGCTGATGATGAGACGGTCACATTTCCCGGGAATGGGCTCAATCCGGCGGGTAACATACCTGGATTTCCGAGTCCGAGCGATTCTGGCTTCAGAGTCCTCTCCATCGGCCATACCTACTCTTTCCGCAACGGCTGGCTCAACGAAGCACAGTTCGGATACGTCCGCACGAGAACCAGTACGGAGGCCCAAACCCCGTTCAACTGGTCAGATGTTGGGGTTGCCGAAGGAGAGATGAACTTTAACAACGAGCTTCCAAGCTTGGAAATAGCCGGTTCCCTCAGCCTCGCCTCTGGATTCCCGCGCACGATAACTCAAAACAGTTTTGTCTTTGGTGATGATCTGAGTTTTGTACATGGGGCTCACACCCTCCGACTGGGTGGATCGATAACTAGATTTCAAGACAACATCAACATCGTAGGGCTAGGGTCATTCGTGCAGTTTCTCAGTTGGCCGGATTTTCTGCTTGGCCTGGACGCGGAAAGCAACGGTACGAAATTCAGCAATGTTTTTGCGTCGTTTGATGATTTCGGGCTGACATACCGGGCATACAGGGTGTGGGAGGGCACCGGCTTCGCACAGGATGATTACAGGATTGGTAAGTCGCTAACGCTAAATATCGGATTGCGATATGAACGACTCGGCCAGTTCGGAGACAAGCTGGGCAGGAACTCCAGCTTCGATCTTAGCAAGGCCGATGCAAACCCCCCGCCGGACGGAAGCGTTGCGGGTTACATTGTGGCCTCTAACTTCCCCGGTGCGATCCCCCCCGGCGTCATCCAGGTAAATAATGAGTTTGGGAACTATGGCAAGGGACAAAATACGATAGCACCAAGAATCGGGTTTGCTTGGCAGTTTCTGCCCAGGGCAAGTGCGTTGGTGCTCAGAGGAGGTTACGGTATCTACTACTCTCGGCCAAGCGGCCAAGCGTTTTATCAAAACGTATTCGGCGCTCCGTATTCTGAGTTCCGGCTGATCAGTGGTCAGGCAAACGCAGATGCGACATTCCAATCGCCCTTCGCGCAGCCATTTCCTACTTCGGAGTCTTTCCCCGTGTTCCCTGCCTATTCACCTTCCACCTCGACAACCATTTACGCTGTGTCCCCCGGTTTTCGGCCCACCATGGTTCAGCAGTATTCATTAAACGTTCAGACCGAACTCCACCGAGGTTGGTTGCTTGAAGTCGGGTATGTAGGCACCCGTGGGATGCACTTGGTACGTCAACGGTCCCTTAATCAAGCCTTATCAGCTTCTGCTAGCCATCCGATAAGGGGCGTGACCGCGGATACCGTCGCAAATATTCAGTTGCGAGTGCCGATTCTCGGGGTGCCCCCAGACTCCCTTGTTGTGATGGAATCTGAGGGCGGTTCCTGGTACAACGGGCTTGAAGTGAGTTTGACGAAGCGGTTGAGCTACGGCTTGCAACTTCTCGCTTCCTATACATTCTCAAAGACGCTGGACACTGATGGTGCCGACATTAACTCAACGTCGTCAGGGAATGCACTAACATTAGGAGACCAAAATTCTCCTAACCAGCGATGGGGAAGGGCAAGTTTCGACCGTACCCACCGGTTCATACTTAGTCAAACTTGGGAGATTCCAAGCTCACCCACTGGCCTTCAGCGCGAGTTTCTCGGAGGTTGGGAGTTGGCGGCCATAGTTACGATTCAGTCCGGAAGCGCACTAACGATCGCAGACACGAACGCCAATAACGTCTTCGGAATCAGTGAGGATCGGGCAGAACTAACGGGTATCTGCGCAAAGAATCAACTAGTGACCAGTGGTTCGACGGCATCCAAGCTAAACAACTATTTCAACCTCTCGTGTTTCGCGACTCCACCTGTGATCGCCGCGGACGGCATCGGGACTGCGTTTGGAAACAGCGCAACAGGAATCGTAAGCGGTCCGGGGCAGGCGAACGTGGATCTTTGCTTATCAAAAAATATACCAATCAAATGGCCGAGCGAGAGAACCAGCCTTCAATTCCGTACTGAATTGTATAACGCACTGAACCACCCACAGTTTGCTAACCCTGACACCAACTTCACTTCTCCTACGTTTGGGCTCATTAGCAGCACGGCCGTAAATCCTCGTCTCATCCAACTTGCATTAAGGCTTGCATTCTGATGACTAGCTGAACCTCAGCACGGAATAAATGCGTACCGCGAAGGATGCCTGGCCAGGGCCCAGACCGGCCGCTGCGAGTTCCTGCCGTTTACGATCTGCTTTGGGATCCCGGTGAGCAATACGACATGGATTTCAACGGCGCGGCACCCACGGGTGGAAGCCAGACTTCTCCAGGCCGTTCTAGTGGGTCCGACAATGGGTGGGCGGGAAGGCAAGTGCTCGATGCTCTGGTCGAACGCATCTTCGGAAAGTGAAGATGCCCGGCACACGCAAAACAGCCTTCGCCGCTAGGCTCAGCCACTTCAGGTTGGCTGCTCGCCGCGCCCGAGCCAGCGTGTTTCCCTGCAGCCAGTCACGACATTCCTGTTCTCCTAAATGGATTCAGCACACCAGCCGGAATTGTGTCGTGTTCCGAGTGCTTGGGACAAACTGACACGTCGCGGCCTGAGTTGTCTGTCTAAGAAGAATGCACCGAGAATGTTAGCTTCCGATGAACGCGTGCATCAGCCACAAACCTCGTGGCGCGGTGAAGCCCCATAGATCTTCGCAGACCATGGGAAGTAAGCGGGGCAGCGTTCAGATTCGCTTGAAAGATGCCCAGCTATTAGGCGGCAGCTTTCTTCGCTTGCGCTTTGACCTTTGCCCAGCGTTCTTTCATAGCTTTTGAAATCTTGGCTCTCCCTTTCGCCGACA
>Ga0210398_10004577_pt1 | contig 12960 bp, 14 predicted proteins | sample IncBWC4OmetaG_FD_161047 | JGI IMG/M metagenome (GOLD analysis project Ga0210398, IMG submission 161047) | Forest soil microbial communities from Barre Woods Harvard Forest LTER site, Petersham, Massachusetts, United States - Inc-BW-C-4-O | ecosystem: Environmental > Terrestrial > Soil >... | reverse complement strand
CAAGCCGGTGACCGGCTACCGGGTGCTGATGCACAGCAAATACCTGATCCGCGACGCCGATAGCGACGATGCCGCGGTGTCGCTGGGCTCGGCGAACTACACCAATGATTCATGGGGGTTACAGGAGAGCAATCTCTTGCAAATACGCTCGCGGCCGCTGGCCTCGATTTTCACCGACAATTTCGCAGGGCTGTTCGCGACCGGGCGGGTTCCGGACAGTCAGACCAATCGCGACGTCGATAGCGTCGACGTGTCCGGCGTGCCGGTGAAAGTCGGCTTTGCGCCGAAACAAAGCCCGGCGATCGTCAAGGAAATTGTCGGTGCGATCGCCTGCGCGCGGCAGCGGCTGTTTGTGGCGTCGGGCGTCGTGTCATCGGGCCCGATTCTTGCGGCGCTATCGGAGGCGATCGACCGCGGCATGCGGCTTGGCGGACTTTACGACGGACCGCAGATGGATCTGGTGCGGCGGCAATGGCAGGCCGCGCATGTCGGCGCCGACAAGATCAATACCTGGGACAAGGTTGCCGACCATCTCGTGCGCAAGGATTCCATCCCTTACGATCGCCACAACCCGCATCGACCGCACAATTTCATGCACAACAAGCTTGTCGTTGCCGACGACGTCGTGGTCACGGGAAGCTTCAATTTGTCGAATCACGCCATGGGCAATGCCGAGGACGTGCTGTTCATCCATGACGCGGGTATTGCTTCGGCCTATGCGTCTTATCTCGAACAGCTTGAAGTTAGATACAGCCATGCGGTGCATCCGCGACGGTGATATCAAGCGAGCGCCACGTCTTGCGCGGCGAGAAGCCGCAAAAAATCGTCGCCGAGAAAATAGTCGTATTCGCGCTGGCGCAGGTCGGTGAGCGGATCGAGGCGGCGCAGCTCGTCGTCGACTTTGCCGGGGTGGCACATGACGACGCCGCCATCCGGCAGCCCGTCGAGAAATCCCGGAAATAATGCTGCGTAATCCGCCCCCGGCGCAAAGGAATAGGTGCCGGCGAAAGCGGGATTGGTGCCCACGCCGGCGCGGGCTGCGAGGCGGGCCAGATGCGCGCTCAGCGCATCCAGTACAAATCCCTTCGGGTCGGAAAGGCTCTTGGGCGCGGCGGCGGATCGTCCGCATTGGCGCAGCCAGGCCTGCGGTGCGGCATCCTTGATGACGCGCAGCAACGCCTCGCGGATTTGCGGAAAGACGTGGATGTGCTGATGGCCGTCGACGTAATCCGGCGTTCGGCCGAAGGCGGCCTGGAAGGCCGCAAACTGCCGCGCGATCTCGACCTCCAAATCCTCGGGCCGCAGCCAGCGCGCCAGCGCGCGGCCGGCCATCGCCGCAAGCGGCGGGAAGGCGCCGTCGCGGGTCGGGGCAAATCCTGAACTCAGCGGATGGAACGGTGCCGTTAAGGTCACGTGCAAGCCGATCGCGCCATACCCGGCCGCGGCCTCGTCGAGCGCTGACGCCTCGCTCGGCGAAAAGCTCGGCGCCGGCATCATGACGGAGGTGGCGTTAATGCGCCGGCGCGCCAAAAGATCGCGGATCGCGGCGCTGACCCCGGGCGACAGGCCGTAATCGTCGGCGCAGAGCCAGATATGGCGGAGCCCGGCTTCGCTCATTCGGCCGCGGTGCGGGTGTCGTGTGCGATCTGTTTGGTGGCTTCTTGGTTTTCTTGGGCGAGTTTCACGTCATGTTCGGCGATGAAGTAGACCGGCCGGCCTTTGATCTCTTCCAAAATCTTGCCGATATATTCGCCGACCACGCCGATCATGATGAGTTGGACGCCGCCGAGCACCATGACGCCGACAAACAGCGACGGATAACCGGGAACGTCGGTGCCGTAGACCAGGGTCTCATAGACGATCTGCAATCCGTACATGAAAGCGATCACCGCGAGTACGGTACCCATCACAGTCGCGAGCCGCAGTGGCGCCACGGAAAAAGCGGTCACGCCGTCGATCGACAGTCCGATCAGGCGGCGCAGGTTCCAGGTGCTGTTGCCGTCGACACGGGGTGCCGGCTCGTAGTCGATGCGCATCTGGCGGAAGCCGATCCAGCTCGACAGGCCCTTGAAGAAGCGGTTGCGTTCGGGGAGCTGGCGCAGCGCGTTCGCCGCGCGCGGCGACAGCAGGCGAAAATCGCCGGCGTCCTCGGGAATCTTCGGCCGGGCGCCCCAGTTGAGGAGGATGTAGAATGTTTTGACCGAAAGCCGGCGCAGGATCGACTCATTGGCGCGGTGCGCCTTTGCCGTATAGACGACGTCGCAGTCGTCATCCAGCCAATGACCGACCAGCCGCTCGATCAGATCCGGCGGATGCTGGCCGTCGCCGTCGATGAACAGCACGGCGCCGCGCCGCGCGTGGTCGAGGCCGGCAAGGAGCGCCGCCTCCTTGCCGAAATTGCGCGACAGCGAAATCACCTGGACGTCGACGCCGGTCGCCGGCAAGTCGCGGGCGATGGCGAGCGTGCCATCGCGGCTGCCGTCATCGATATAGACGATCTCGCAGGACAGCGAGCGGGCCGCGGCGAGGCGCTGCGCGATGTCGACCAGTCTGCCGTGCATGCGGGCGAGCCCTGCCGCCTCGTTATAGACCGGCACCACGATAGCCAGGCCCTGAGCGCGCGAATCCGGCAGCGCCCGTTCGCGTACCATTGGCGTTAATCTGGGGTCGGCAGTCGTCGCCATTCCAGGTCCCTTTTCCGCCCGTTCTATAGCGTACTCGGTCAGGGCTGTCGCGACCGGGGAGGCGATGAGAGATGGTTAATGGCGGGGCCGTCCCGTCCCATTTGCGCTTGCTGCCGGCCGTCTGCGAACGTGATATGCGGGGCGCAATGGCCCCGCTTCCCCCCTCCGATTCGTCCTGCGCCAAATGCATCCGGGCCAAGCTTGGCGACGCTTGGCGGACGCGGACGCTCAGCCTCAAGGCCGTGTCATTCGCGCTGATCGGCGTGGTCAATACCGCGATCGATTACAGCGTCTTTCTGCTGGCACGGGAGGCGTTCCAACGCTCGCCCGCGGCGATTGCGGCCTTCGCCGCGCTGGCGACGTCTTGCCGCTGCGGCACGGCACCGACCGTGCTGCTGATCGCCGCCAATGTGACGTCCTGGACTGTCGCGGTGAGCGGCTCCTACGTCATGAATTCCTCGATCACCTTTGCCGCGGAGTCCGGACGCCGATTGCGCTGGCGCCATTATCTGGCGTTTATCGTCGCCGGCATTGTCGGGCTCATTGCCAACACCGCGACGCTGGTTGTTGCCGCACAGGTCTGGCTGCTGCCGGTCTATGTGGCAAAGGCTTTGGCCATCCTGGCGAGCTTCATCGTCAATTTCTCGCTGTCGCACTTCGTCGTGTTTCGCGCGCGCGACGCGTCCTAGAGCAGCGGGCCCCGCCCGCCCCGCATAGCAGTCGGAACTTGCTGGCTCGACGACTGGTTTCCCGGATATGCTGACGTCCGCCGGGAGCGGAGCCTCGTCGTGCCTGATAATGCCAACGACAATACAAACGGTACAGCGACGCGCGACGCGAGCGGACCGGTTATCGTCGCCATCGGCGCTTCCGCGGGGGGCGTGTCGGCGTTGCAGAGTTTTTTCTCCGCTCTTCCGGAACACCCCGGCGCGGCCTTCGTCGTGGTGGTGCATCTCGATCCGCAGCACCACAGCGAATTACCCGGCATCTTAGCGACCAGAACGCGAATGCCGGTCGTTCAGGTCACTGCCCGCGAGCGGGTGCAGGTGGACCACGTCTACGTCATTTCACCGGATCGCCGTTTGCAGCTGATCGACCACGAGATTTCGGCCTTTGCCTTCGACCAACCGCGCGGCCAGCGCGCGCCGATCGACTTGTTCTTTCGCTCGCTTGCCGATCAGTTGGGTGAGGGTTTTGCCGTCATTTTGAGCGGGGCGGGATCGGACGGCGCGCTCGGCGCGCGCGCAGTGAAGGAATCGGGCGGCATCATCCTGGTACAGGACCCGACCGAAGCCGAATACGACTCGATGCCGCGCAGCGCCATCGCCACCGGCGTTGCCGATTTTGTCATGCCGGTGCGCGATTTGGCGAAACAGCTGTTCGATCTCATGCACGGCAAAGCGAGTCTGCCGGTTGCCGAAATGGGCAACGTCGACGAGGACCTGCTGCGCAGCATTCTCTCGCATTTGCGTGTGCGCACCGGACATGATTTTTCCAAATACAAACGCTCGACCGTGCTGCGGCGGATCGCGCGCCGCATGCAGGTGACGCAAAGCGTCGGCCTCAAGGACTATGAACAGGCGCTGTGCGATAATGCGGAAGAGGCCAAGGCGCTTTTAGGCGATCTCCTTATTTCGGTGACGACGTTCTTCCGCGACGGCGAAGCATTCGAAGCACTGGCCAAGCAGGTTTTGCCGCAGTTGTTCAAAGGCAGGAAGCCCGAGGATACGATCCGCGTTTGGGTCTCCGGGTGTGCCACCGGCGAGGAGGCCTACACTTTTGCCATGCTGCTTTTGGAAGAGGCGGCGCGGCACCCGGAGCGGCCGTCGGTGCAGGTGTTCGGCTCCGACCTCGATGCGCGGGCGCTGGCGCTGGGGCGGGAGGGGCGCTATCCGCTTGCCATCGAGGCCGACGTCAACGAGGAGCGGCTGCACCGCTTTTTCACGCGCGAGGGCGATCATTATCGGGTGCGCCGGGAGCTGCGCGACATGGTCTTGTTTGCCGTGCACGATCTGCTCAAAGACCCGCCGTTCTCCCACGTCGACCTGGTCTCCTGCCGCAATCTGTTGATTTATCTCGACCGCGACTTGCAGGAGCAGGTGTGCAGCACGTTCCACTATGCGCTCAATCCGAGTGGTTACGTGTTTCTCGGTTCTTCGGAATCGCTGGACATTCCGCCGGGGCTGTTCCGCTGCGTCGATCGTACCGCCCGCATCTATCAGTCCACCGCGGCGGCGGGCGACAAACCGCGTCTGCTGCCGCGGCTGCTTGGCCCGGTGCGTATCCGAGAGCCGGTGCTTCCGCTGCCCCGCGCGGTGAGCCCGACGGTGGCGCTCGGCGAAGCGGCGATGCACCGGCGCGCCATCGAGCAGATCGCGCCGCCCAGCATCCTGGTCGATGAATCGCATCGTTTGGTACATCTCTCCGAGCATGCCGGCCGTTTCCTGCTGCCCTCCGGCGGGCCGCTTTCCGGCGATGCCGTCGACTTGGCGCGACCGGAATTGCGCTTCGAGCTGCGCTCGGCGCTTAATCGCGTCTTCGAGTTGCACGAAAGCACGCTGAGCCTGCCGATCCTGGTGCGTTTCAACGGCGCGCCGCACCGCGTTCACCTGCTGGTCAAGCCGTTACAGGACGAGGTGGGCGCCGAGAGTCGCAATGCGATCGTCATTTTCATCGAAGGCGAAGCCGTCGACGAAAGTCTGCTCAAGGTCGACGGCCAGGCCAGTGCCGAGACGGTGCGCCGCCTGACCCAGGAGCTGGAGCTGATGCAGGCGCGGTTGCGCGCCGTGCGCGAGGAATCGGACTCCGCCAATCAGGAACTGCGCGCCGCCAACGAAGAGCTGCAATCGATCAACGAGGAATACCGCTCCACCTCCGAGGAGCTGGAAACCTCGAAGGAAGAATTGCAGTCGATCAATGAGGAGCTGCAGACCGTCAACGCCGAGCTGAAGCTCAAGCTCGACGCGATTTCGCGCGCGCATAGCGACTTGCAGAACCTCATCGCGGCGACTGACATCGGCACGCTGTTTTTGGATTCAGCGCTGCGTATCAAGCGCTTCACCGAGCGGGTCACCGATCTGTTCAGCCTCACGCAAACCGACGAAGGGCGGCCGATCACCGATTTCGCCCACCGGCTGGACTACGACAATCTGATCAAGGATGCTCGCTCCGTGCTCGCCGATCTCACGCCGCTGCGGCGCGAAATTCGCAGCCGCGACGGCCGCTGGTACGACGTGCGGCTGCGCCCCTATCGCACCGGCGACGACAAGATCGACGGCGTCGTCATCACATTCGTCGACATTTCCGAGCGGCATGTGGCCGAGGCGGCGGTGCTCGCCGGCGAAGACCGCCAGCGCCTCTTGCTGAGCGAATTGACGCATCGCGTCCGCAATAGCCTGGCGGTGATCCAGGCCATCGCCCGCCACACCTTGCGTGGCAACCAGCCGAAGGAAGAAGAGCTCAAGCGGTTTGAAGGGCGGCTGGCGGCGCTTGCGGGAGCTTATACGCTGCTGGTGGAATCGGACTGGAAAGGCGCCGACCTCGCCGAGCTCGCCCACCAGCAGCTCGACGCCTATGGCGGAAAAAATCCGGATCGCTTGCGCATCGCGGGAGAGGAGGTTTTGCTGCCGGCGGATCTGGCGACGCCATTCGGTCTCGTGTTACACGAATTGGCGAGCAATGCCGCCAAACACGGCGCTTTGTCGAATCCAGCCGGTAGATTGGCGGTGACTTGGACGCTGAGCCGCGGCGACAAGGGACGGCTCATCAGGGTTGAGTGGCGGGAGGCAGGCGGTTCTCCAGTGAAGAACCCCGCAGGCGGGGGCTCCGGAACAGCTCTCATCGAAAGCGCTATTCCCGGTGCAACGGTCAAGCGTGAGTTCAGCGCCGGCGGCTTGGCTTGCACGATCGAATTGGAACTGCCGGAAGCGGCCGACAGTGGAGCAGCGGGCAGGTCTTAAGTCGATCCGCGCGTGCTGGTGGCCAAAGACCACGCCATCCTGCTGATGGACCTGGAAATGACGGTCCCGCAGCGAGATCCTTGCCAAACCGGCGCCTGGGCGCACCATCGTTCCTGCCGTGACCGAAGCCTCGGGTGATGCGACACGCCCGGCATAGGGGAAGCCACTTATCTTGCCGTGTCTCGTTGTGGCAGGGGGCGCCGAGGTCTAATATCGCCGCGCCGGTTCAGACGAGGACGTTTGCGGCGATGCCCAACTACACCTTCGAACTGAGAGACGGCTGCGGCGGAATCGACGACGAGAACGGCGTTTCGTTGGCCGATGGGGCGGATGCCTTGCGCTACGCGCAAGACGTCGTTCACGAGCTAATGCGCAGTCGCGAGGCGCAGACGCGAACGTGGCGGCTCGATGTCTACGACGAGGCCGGCGCGTGCGTGATCGAGCTTCCGTTCGCCAGCATCGACCCGACCCTCGATCATTTGCGCCCGGAATTGCGGGCCATGGTCGAAAAATTCTGCGATCGCCGCCGGTCCGTGGACGAGATGATCTACACCGCCCGTAACACCGTAAGCGAGTCGCAGGCGCTGGTGGCGAAGTCGCGTGGAAAACTATATGTCGCGGCGCGCTCCGGCGAGAAGACCATACGAGATCGGTAATCTGGACGAGGTCATGCCCGAATCCCGGCAATTCGACGTTGGTATGTGGGCTAGGCGACGAATGGCCCATTTGACGCCATTCTTCTTACGATGCGTTAGAGCAAAAACGGGGTGCCCGAAAACCTTCCGCCAACCGCACGGTGCGATCATGGAACAGTCGCATGGATCACCGGTTTGTCTTTCGGCAGAGGGACGAGGGTGCAATGCCGCCAAATTCAGTTGCGGATATCCAGCATCGGTTACGCGCGATCCCGTGGGAGGAGCCCATTCGCGTGCGTTTTGCTTGCGACGACCGGCCTCTTTTCGGCTGTCGTTTGTGCATCCTCATGTTCGGGCTGCGTCGCGGCGATCGCGCACGGCTGTTCGCCGACGAAGCCGAAGCGTGTACGCACACGACGCGGCATGCGTGGGCGCTGTTGGCGCTGCCTGGGGCCCCGCCACATCACGGACTAAGTGCATGAACGGCAGAAGCTATTTGGCTGAGTCGGTGATGATGCAGCATGAGTGGAACTTATTTCGGATCGACGCGTTCGGGTACCACGAAGGGTGCAGCTGTGACTGAGCCATCAGTAGTGGGCAGGTTTATCCCCGTGCCCGACCAGCCGTCAGGCGCTCGGCAGCTTGGAAACCGGCTGCTTGCCGCACTTCCCGCCGATATTCTGATAGTGCTGGAGCCGGACTTAAAGCAGGTCCTGCTGCCCCAGGGCGTCGTCTGTTTCGATCCCGGCGATCCGATCAATCAGGTCTATTTCCCCCATAGCGGCATGATCTCCTGCCTGGTCACCACCGGCGCCGGGGAAATGGTCGAGACCTCGTCGGTTGGCAGCGAGGGAGCGCTCGGATTGCAGTGCGGCTTGGGCCAGCGCGTGTCGTTCACGCGCGCCGTGGTGCAGATTGGCGGCAAATTCTCTGTGATCTCTGCAAGCCGCTTCGAATATGCGGCCGGCCGCAATGCGGCGTTGCGGGAGCTCATCATCCGCCACACCGAAATGCTATGGGCGGAAGCCCAGCAAAACGCCGCCTGTAACGCCATCCATGACGGCTCGTCGCGGCTTTGCCGCTGGCTGTTGCAATGCGCCGACAGAATCGGCAGCGATCAGCTGGCGCTGACCCAGGAATTCCTCTCCGGCATGCTCGGGGTCCGGCGCACGACGGTGACGCTTCTGGCCCAGGAACTGCAGAAGAAGGGCATCCTGCGCTACAGCCGCGGCCGGATCACCATTCTCGACCGCCCGGCGCTGCAAGCGGCGGCTTGCGAGTGTTATGGCGCGGTCAAGCACGATCATCCGGTGTACAAGATCAGCGTCAAGACATGAATGCTGATCGCCCGATGGGTGTTGGGAAATCATGCGGATTGCCGGTTGACCGGCTATTTTTTCGCCAATCCCGCAATTCACAATTTGACACGCGAATCGCGTTACGCATTAAGCTGCGATTTACTGGGTAGCGCCGACTGGGCTTCCTCCTGGCGCATTCCGGGCTCACCCGGTGTGTTGTTTCAGCGTGTGTTCGAGATTCTCGGCTTTGGCGCGCACGTTGGTCTGTAGATTCTGCCAATCGTCGCTGACGACGCTCCAGTTCACCATTGGCGCCTGACCGCTCGCTGAGGTCGCCGATAAGCCATTGGCGGCGCGGCCGGTCGTGGAATCGTATTCGTAAGCGCCGGCAATCGTCACCAACACGCCAAGGATAAATCCAAGCAAAACCGGCATGGGTGCCTCCCGTTTAAGTTAAATTGCGGACAATAGAACGCGGCTGCGCTGCAATAAGTTCCACGATTTTAGATGGTGGCGCCGTGATGGCCGAACAGCACGACTAGGACGACGATCAGCACCAAGAGCCAGATCAGCCCGTGACCGCCGCCGCCGTAATAGCCGCGATTGTAACCCCAATACCCGCCGCCACCGCCGAACAAAATGACCAGAACGACGATAAGAAGAATAAGTCCCATGATCCAATCCCGGATGAGAGTTTTGCGAATTCCGAAACATTACGGAAAGAAAAGTCGTGGGCGAAAACGAAAGTTCCCGACCGGCGCAGATAAAAGTTCCCGAGCGCGGCAAATGAACGCCAGCACGGTATGACAGCAAAAACCAGCCGTAAGTGATTGCAACGTGGCTTGGTGAACTTTTAGCGGCGTTGGCGCGTTAACGCGCGAGCATTCCCGCTACACCCGCTGAGGACAGCCATGCCACAGACCCGCGCCGCAAGCCCTGATTTCAACCGCGCTTTTGGCGATGCCAAGAAACAAGCCAGCGGCGTTGCCGACGACGTGTCGGACGCGGCGCAAGAACTCTACGGCCACGCACGCGACAGCGCTGCCGATATCGCCGACAGCGCCAATCGCGCGGCGCGCAAGACCGCCGGCTCGTTCGAGCGGGCGCTACGCAATACCATCGAAACGCAGCCTTACACCGCCGTGGCCATCGCGCTAGGATTGGGCTGGCTGTTCGGGCGCATGCATCGCCCACTGTGAGGTTGCGATGAACGATAGAGTTCGCCAAGCGACCCCGGAGGAAGAGCGCGAGACGGAAGATCAGATGGCGCGTCGCAAACTTGGCCCGCGCGGCGTGCCGGGGGCTTCCGATCCCGCCAAGATGACGCCGCAGGAAAAAAAGGAATTGCCCCAAGAGGGAGACTTCGACGGCCACACCGCGTAATTGATCGGCCACATTAAGGTAGTACCATTACCTCGATCGCGAGAACCGTCAGCCAGGGAGGTGACGATGTCCAATCGCTTTCCAGCTAATGCATGCTTCGCCTTTGCCGCCTCAGCCGTCGTGTCGATCGCTCCGGTGAGGGCCGATCCGCAATCCGCGCAGGCGCTCGACGGAGCCTACCGCGGTACCATCGTCTGCGAAAAAATCAAAGGCGCACCGGGTATTCTGCGCGTACCGCTTGATCTGTTGGTGCGCGGCGGCAATGTGCAATTCGCGCGACCGACCTTCAATCTGAAAGGCACCCGCGTCACCGGCAGCGAGCTCGGCAGTGGTACCATTGATGCCGACGGCAAGCTGCATCTGACGTCGGCGTGGGTGTTTGGCAATATCGGACTTCAGGGCGATTACAGCGGCACGCTGTCGGCAAGCGGCGGTACGTTCAGCGGCATGCAATCATGGCGCGGTCCCGACGGTATGAACGGCAGCCGAGCCTGTAATGCGGCGCTGGTGCCCGCTCCCAAGCTTGAGCATGCAGCCTCGGATCAGTAGCTCTACTTTACTTGATCGACAGTCCAAGCGCCTTGACCATGCCGCCCCACTTCTTGACCTCGGCCGCGAACATGGCGTCGGCTTCAGCCTGTGAGCCGGTGATCGGGTCGAAGCCCATGTCGCCGAGTTTCTTTGCCACGTCTGGAGTCTTGACGATGTCGTTGATCGCGGCGTTGAGAGTCTGCAGGATCTGCGGATCGGTCTTGGCGGGCGCGAAGAAGCCGACCCAGGACGCCGCGGTGAACGCGGGATAACCTTGTTCGGCATAGGTCGGTATGTTCGGCGACACCGCGGCGCGCTTGTCCGCGGCGATGCCGAGGCCCTTGAGCTTGCCGCCCGCGATCTGGGCCGCGGCGCCGCCGCCGAGCGTGGTCGCCATCAGATCGACCTGGCCGGCGACGGTGGCGTTGATCGCCGGCGCGCCGCCTTGGTACGGAATCGGTTGCACCGGCACCTTGGCGAGCTCCTTGAAGAAATATTCCGCCTCGATATCCGAGCCGGTGCCGACGCCGGGTATGGCGAGATTGATGGTGCGGCCGTTCATCGCCTTGATGAACTCTTTTAGATTATTTGCCGGATTGTTCGGACTCGTCACCAGCGCTTCGGGACTAGATTCGGCGATGGCAACAGTCTTGAAATCGTTCGCCGAGAATTGCTTGTTGACGAACAGCGTCTCATTGATGGCAAGCGCGGTGGTGGTGGCAAGCAGCGTGTAACCGTCCGGGTCGGCGCGTGCGACGAGTTCGGCGGCGATATTGCCGCCGGCGCCGCCGCGGTTCTCGACCACCACGCTTTGATGCAAGCGCTCGCTCAAGCCTTGGCCGAGCAGCCGCGCCAGCGTGTCGGCGACGCCGCCCGGCGCAAAGGCGACAATGACCGTGATCTTTTGCGTAGGGTAAGTTGCCGCTTCGGCACCGCCGCAACCGAACGCCAGCGCCGCCAACGCCAGCGTGGTAAGCGCGCTACGAAATATGGGTAGAACTGACATGAGAATATCCCGATGTGGTATGCGAAGTGGCTACGCGATGCGGTATGCGAATTGCATCGTCGTAGGCAAATGGCAGATCGATGGACGGCGCGCGAGCGTCGCCTGAAGCCGCGCGGAGTGCATCATGAAGCTTTTACGCCGTCAATTCCTGCAACTGGCCTTGAGCGCAGCCGCCACGCCGGCGGTGGCGCCGCGCGCCATGGCGCAGACCGATTATCCGTCGCGGCCGGTGTCCATTATCGTCGGTTACGCCGCCGGCGGCGTCAGCGACATTCTGGCGCGGCTTATCGCGCAACAGCTGTCGACGCGGCTGGGCCAGCCTTTCATCATCGAAAATCGGCCGGGTGCCGGCGGCAACCTGGCCGCCGACCAGGTCGTGCATGCCACGCCGGATGGCTACACGCTGTTGCTCGCGGGCATGGCGAATGCCATCAACGTGTCGCTTTATCCCGACCTCGATTTCAATTTCGCCCGCGACATGGCGCCGGTCGCGGTGTTCGCCCGCAGCCCGATGGTCATGGAGGTGAACCCGTCGTTTCCGGCGAAGACGGTTCCCGAGTTCATCGCTTACGCCAAGGCGCATCCGGCCGCGATCGCCATGGGCTCGGCCGGCACCGGCGGGTCGACCCACGTCGCCGGCGAACTGTTTCAGATGCTGACCGGGACCAAATTTACCCACGTGCCTTATCACGGCTCGGCGCCGGCGCTGGACGACCTTCTCGGCGGACGGCTGCAAGTGATGTTCGATAATTTGACGTCGTCGCTTGCGTTCGTCCGTGCCGGCAAGCTGCGCGCGCTTGCCGTGAGCTCTCGCACCGATGCGCTGCCCGGAGTGCCGCTGATCAGAGATTTCGTTCCGGGTTACGAGGCCTATTCCTGGAACGGCATCACCGCGCCCAAGGATTGCCCGCCGCTGATCGTTGATAAGCTCAATGCGGCGGTCAATGCGAGCGTCGCCGACCCCGCGTTCAAGGCGCAGCTTGCCCAAGTCGGCAATACGCCCATCTCGGATACACCGGCCGGGTTCGGCGAGCTTATCGCCGCGGACAGTGCGCGATGGGCGAAGGTCGTCAGCTTCGCAGCCATCAAAGCGTAGTGATGGCGCGCTAGGCGCGTTTATCCAGCTCCGCTGCAAGCTTGGCATAGAGCGGATTGTCCCGCGTATAGACATAATCCAGCGCCGCGACGGAGACCGCTTCGGCGCCGTTATCACGCAGGAAGTTTGCGAGCGCATGGACGTTCGCGGGTGGGCAGTGCAGCGTGAGCATGCCGGACGACGTCGGGCCGCCGAACGGGGAGGTGACGCCGAATGTTTCCCGGGCGATACCGAGAAGCCTATCGTTCATGCCGGCAAAGCGGGTGCGCACTTCAGCGAAGGCTTCGGCGCGTTTTTGTGCGGCGATGCGGTCGAGCACCAAGCGCGTCGTCTCGCGCTGTTCGCCGGTCCAGGCCGCGGCGCGCGCG
>Ga0210398_10004575_pt1 | contig 12961 bp, 13 predicted proteins | sample IncBWC4OmetaG_FD_161047 | JGI IMG/M metagenome (GOLD analysis project Ga0210398, IMG submission 161047) | Forest soil microbial communities from Barre Woods Harvard Forest LTER site, Petersham, Massachusetts, United States - Inc-BW-C-4-O | ecosystem: Environmental > Terrestrial > Soil >... | reverse complement strand
CTGCGGTCCCTTGCAAAAGCGATGGAATCACCACCGGCGCCTAACGTGCGCGCGCCTGCTCTCGACCCTACCTGAGAGGGCCTCGGGGTGAAATTCCCCGGGGCTACTTACCCGGACATTTCGGTCCGGCTCCACGAAACTTCCGGGTTGCCGGTTTACCGTTCGGGTCGCGGAGTTGCTCGCATTTCGATGCTCATGGTTGAACTATTCCGGTCGCGACCGTGTCCCACTTGTATTTACATGGATTCGACGGGAATTTTTCTCCCCGCCATGCCTGAATTTAATTGAAAATAATCAACGAGCGGAATCGCCCCATGGCGCAGATCGAGAAAACCGTCTTTATCAGCTACCGCCGCACAAACTTCTCGTGGTCTGTAGCGATCTATAAAGACCTGACTTATAACGGCTACGATGTTTTCTTCGATTACAAAGGTATTGCCAGTGGCGACTTCGAGTCCATCATTCTTGAAAACGTTCGCGCGCGCGCCCATTTTCTCGTTCTGCTCACTCCCTCCGCACTCAAACGCTGCTCCCAGGCAGGCGATTGGGTTCGCCGCGAGATCGAGACGGCTATTGAGGCAAAGCGCAATATTGTTCCAGTCATGCTACCGGGCTTCAAGTTCGGTTCGCCTACCATCACTCGGCAGCTCACCGGAAAACTCGAGCCGCTCAGCAAATACAACGCGCTCAACGTGCCGATCGACTACTTTGATGGGGCAATGGGGCGTCTGCGCGGCGAGTTCCTGAATGTTGCTCTGGATGCTGTTTCGCATCCTGCCTCCTCGCGCGCACAAAACGCTGCGAAAAAACAGCAGGCCGCTGCCGATACTGCGCCCGCAGCCCGAAAGGAAAAACTTAGAGCAGAGACATACTTCGAGCAGGGCTTCAGCGCAATGGATCCTGATGAGAAGATTCGCCTTTATACCGAGGCGATTCGTCTCAAGCCGGACTTGCGGGGAGCGATGGCCGACTATGAAGCCAGTACGCTTACAGGAACAGAAGCGAAACAATCGAAAGCCCATGTAGCAAGTAAGACTGTCTCGTCTGCGCCCTCCAGGCAAAAGGACAACCACGAGCGCAAAAGCAGCATTCCCCACGTCCACCCCGAAAAGAAACCTGATATACAGACGGAAGCCCGCAGGCTGTTCGAAGAACCGCGAGAACTTCGACGGGCGAAGGAATCGGAGCGGAAGATATTCACCCGGCAGAAGGCGGAGGAAAAGCAACCGCGAGCGGATGGAAAAGATGAACGGGGGCAGAAGAAACTCACCACCGCACAGGATATGAACGAAGAGCGGGTTTTGGAACCACGAAGGCGCAAACACGCCCAAGCCGCGTCACATACACAGCCAGCTGCCAGTACGAAGCAGAGCAAGGCAGTTCGCGCCAGTCAAAGGGGGCTGCGTGCCGCACAGAATGCCGCTGCGGACCGTGAACTGGCGCGTATTCGGCGCGAGCGGCGAGAAGAAGCGGAGAGCAGAAAATTGGAGAAAGAGAAACCCTTGCAGGCTTGGTTAAAGAGGCTCCTGAACCGGCCCGTGTGATTCTTGCGCGACTGCCCGCGCGTGCCGTAGAGCCGAAGAAGAGTGATCTCGCTCGATAGAGGCGACCCGCGGCGACTGTCCAATCTGGACGAGTGGTCGGCAATACGGAAGTTTCGCGGACTCGCCCGTTGTTTCCGTATTGCCGGTGACTCGCCCAGAACGTCAGACTCTGAACACTCAATGAGGTCCCGTCAATCGCGAGCTGCGGACGGGCGATGCTGAGCCGATGGGTTTTTGCCAACCCCACAATGACGGTGAAGCCTAAAAGTTGGCTGTATTCTCGGTTAAATTGGCTGTGTACCGGACTTCAGCCTTGGCCGCTTACAATATCTTCCGCGCACGAGCAGCCGGACGAAGGACTCGAATGCACAGAATAAAGACGGCACCACCCCACGTTGAACTCAAAGAATTTGTCCGCGCCTTCGCTTCGCGTGAGATGTCTCTTCTCCCTGGACTCCCTTACCAACAACCCAATGTCACCTGTCTCGAGCATACGATAGCCTTCGACTTTGGCACTCGCCCCAGCATCGTCTTCGACGACGGCGAACTGAGACTGACTCCCCGCATTCACTATGTGGGCCCGCATACCAGTCCATCAGGCTTTGCTACCTTCACTGACAACGTCCTTGGATTCGCCGTCTTTCTCAATCCCCTCGCGGCTTGGCAGCTTTTCGGCATCCCGCTCCACTCGCTTGCCAATCAGGATTTCGACGCGACCGATATCTTGGGAACAGGCGTTCACGAAGTTTGGCTGCGGTTGGCCGAATCCAGGTCGTTCTCCCAACAAGTCCAAATCGCAGAGACCTACCTCTTACCTTTCGCACGGAATGCCCATCTGCGTACCAGCATCATGAGGGCTGCCCATCACGTCTTCCACCACAAGGGTTCCATCCATGTAGAAAAACTGGCCCGTCAAGTCGGCCTGGGTGTCCGTCAATTTGAACGTAGATTTGGCGAGGAAATAGGCCTCACTCCCAAATTGTTTGGCCGCGCTGCACGCTTTCAGATGGCTCTCGACGCCAGCAGCCGCTTCACCGGATCCCGTTCCGGACTGGAGATAGCTCACGAATTCGGATACTTCGACCAGGCCCATATGGTCAGAGACTTCCATGCTTTCGGCGGAAGTCCTCCATCTCAGATCGAAAAACACATCGGCGACATGCGGCTATGGAGACTTCCGCCATCCGCAGATCCCTACTATTTGTGAGCCTCAAGTGGAGTCCCGTTAATGATTGGACAAGCAGCGAGCACTATACTTGCCTCGTCAAGTGCTCGCTTGCTTTGCCAAAGCCACTGTACTTTGGTTGGGTTCCCGTTCGTTACTGAAGACCAACGAGTCTCTCCCGGGCATTTACTCTATTCGCTTGCCTGTCACCTTGCTGGGCGCGGGTGAGACGCTCACGCAATTTTCTCCTTGCAGGTCGCAGCTATAGACAAGGGCTGCTCCTACCAGTTCATTGCGACTTGTGAGATGGAAGACCTGGTTAGTCTTGAGCATCGCAACAGCATTGCCTGTAGGATCAAATGCAAGGAAGTAGGCGGTTGAAGCGAAGCGGTTTGGGCCAGTGCGCTTCCAGCTCCCCGTCAACGTCGAAACCGGGTTAACCCGGTCGAGCGAGCCGGTACCGAAGAAGACACCACCGGCAGAGAACGAGGCCAGGGCAGTGAAGGAGACCGGGCCTGCGTCAACAGACAAGATCCATGATCCCTCGATCGGTGATGCTATGCCCCCCGTATTTTCTTGTACATTGGCTTGCGCCATGGCAGTTAAGTTCAGGGTCGGAACCGCAAGAGCAAGGATGGTTAAGGTTCTCAACAGACTGACAGCCCTACGTTTGATGGATGTTATGTTTCGTTCGGTGATCATGAGTCTCTCCTTGTGGGTTTGAGATCCAGGTCGCTGCACTCTCTGCCCACCGGGCTTCAGGTGCGCTGGTAGGCCCATCTCACCATCGCGTCGAGGGGATTGCCTTGTACAAACGCGACAGACCCTCAAATAAATAGAGCCCCTGTTTAAAAGGCATTGCCAACAACGAAGCCTGACAATCAATCAGGTCGCGGGTAGGCATTCCTAGTTTCAGGAGGCTCCTGGGCGGTTGGTCGGCTACACGGACATTTCAACTCGGGTTCCACGAAACTTCCGGATTGCCGGTAATAGTGCGCCATGAGCGCATGAAGCTCGAAAGAGCGGCATGTGCGTAACTGCTTAACCGATGAGGGGCGGCCCCTCGAAGTCGACTTACAGGAGTGGACTTCAAACCACCTCTGGCGGCTGTGGACAAAAGCCATGGTCGTGAGCGCAGAAGGAAAAGGCCCGGCGACGACTGGGTCAGGTGTCAGGCAAGAAGAGGACTGCAAAGGAACCACCGTTGAAGTGTCGAAAGCAATGAGACGATGTCAAAACCGCGGCGTTATTACTACTGCGGGACAGAGCTCCGACGGCACCTGTTTACGGGCGGAGCGGCATCCGGCATGAGAGGTGGCCTGAGCTTGCCATGAGGCGGATAGGCGGAACATGGGAACCTGCGATCGCGATGCTAACGGAGAAGCCACAAGTGGCGATCCCACGAGGGCGAGAGTACGGATGCGTGAACGCAGGGGCGGAACAGCGTGTAGTAGCGATGAAGTCCCCGATAAAGGGATGGAGCCAAGGCGCTGTGTCAAGGATCCGACTCATAGAGTCAACCAGCAATGGGAGGAACTCATGGGTCTGGGTCGGGACGTCTTGCTTGAGCGAGATGACGTTCTCAACTTGATGGGAGCCGTATGACGCGAGAGTGTCACGTACGGTTCTGAGAGGGCCTCGGGGTGAAATTCCCCGGGGCTACTTACCCGGCCAGAACTCCGTCAGCGATTCGATCGAATGTCACCACCCATGCGGAAAGGCGAGCGGCTGGCAAGGCCCGATGGATAGCCAGCTAATCCAATAGGTAGTAGGCATAGACGGCGAATCCTGTTCGCCGCGGCGTAGCCGACAGCCCGCTTGCTCCACCGGCCGATGACTATTGCGCGTTCAAACTGACGGAATCGGGTCTCGGTAATTGCGCCTGATGTCGCAGTCACTCAAGGTCATGAGCCTCTGCTCACTCAAAGACCGGATACATTTGCGCAGACCAAACCGTCATCTTCACTTTTCGCTCGCGACACGGCGGCGGACCATACATTCCGGATTGCCGGTAATCCGCCAGCACCGACGCAAAACAGCAATCACAGATTACCGGTCAACCGCCCACAACTCTATCGCCGGAAGGCTTTGAGCAAGGCGAATCAGGGAACCAGGCATGACCGATTGACGTATATTTCCCTGTGGCTTTGGCTTCATCAAGTCGCGCTTTAAAATGATGGAAACGGCCGCAACATTGTTCTGATCGATGATGTTCTACATGCCTAACGGACTTTATGGTTTGGAGCGATGCGGGAGAGGCTTAGAACCAGATTTGATCTGAACCGCAGAGTACCTTGGCTTAGCGCGCTCGCGGTTACGTCGCTGCTGAGTGCGATAGCGCTGTGCGCTCAATCCTCGCCTGGCAAGGACTCCGATCCGTCACCGGTGATTCACGTCACCTCTAAGCTAGTTCTGCTCGATGCGATCGTGGAAAACAAGAAGACCGGGGAACTCATCGGAACCCTGGGGCAGGACGATTTCCGAATCTATGAGGACGGGGTTCAACAGAAGGTCAGCTACTTTAGTCACAATCAATTGCCGTTGTCTGTGGTCTTCTTATTTGACCTTACGGATACAGTGCAGCCGATCCTGAAGCCACTCGCTGACGGCGCGCTGGAGGTGATGAATCATCTCAAGCCTGAAGATGAGACTGCAATCATGGTCTTCTTCTCTCATACGGAGTTGTTACAGGACTTCACTACAGATCGTTCGCTGGCCGCCGCTGCGATAGCGAAAGCGGCCGGGATGCAGAGCTCAGAAGGCACCTTTATCCACGAGGACATGCATGAAGCCGTGCAGCAGGCGACGAAGTCGACGATACCCGGCAGCCGGCGGGTGCTGGTGTGGCTTACCGATGGAACGGCGAACCTTGAAAATGCGCTGACTCAGAAGATGATCGGAAAATCTGCTCCGGCGCACCTCCACACCAAGACGGAGGCAGTCAACGAACTCCAGCATTCCGGAGTTGTGGTTGCCGGGCTTATCGACAAGTCCGCAATGACGGATGCCATGGTAGGAGCGGTGGATATGACTCCGTTTTTCTTCCTTGCTGGAGCGCGTGTGGGAGATATCAGAAAGTATGCCGAGATGACGGGCGGACCGGTACTCAACACCAGCAAGACCGAAGTAGCCGTCAGATTGGCTTTGCTGATCGACCAGCTCCGGAACCGATATACCTTCGGCTACAAACCTGCCGATTTGCACGGAGACGAAAGCTTCCATAAGCTGCGAGTAGCACTCGCTCCCGAGGTGTACACAGAGCATCCCGCTCTGACGAAGGGCGATATCGCCGTTCGGACGAAGACTGGATATTTCCGGTAACTTCTGCATTCCCCGCGCCGTCGCGCATGCTTTCCGGGTTGCCGGTAATCCGCCCGGAGCTTCGCTTCCGCCGCCGGGTTATCGTTGCTGATCCGGCTCGATCGCTGTATTAAGTCTCAATCGAGCGACGAGCCGCGACGATCTAAAAGCTAGCTCATGTCGTTTACTTACTCGGAATGGTGCTCGATATTAACGGTGACAATGCGGTTTAAACCCTTCGCCGCAGAGAAAATGGCTTGGCCGTCCTTGTCCACGCTGTTCAAAGGCAGTGCATAAGCTGTCCTGGGACGTAGCGATGGCGCCGGATCTTTGATCAAGAGTGCCATGGTTATTGGTCCGCGATGCAGCTTTTCAGGCAACCCGACTCTAAAGGCGAACGTTGAAGATAACGGATTTCTGGAGGACGCGAGGGTCCGAAGATCCATCTTCTCTATCGGGACCTCGATTCTTCCAGCTTCCTGCCCGTCCTGTAACAGGATCAAATCGACTGGGCGCTCGCGAATGACTCGGCCGTAGCCATCGTTGACCATGGTGAGAGCCACATAGAGCCGGCCACCTGGCCGGGCGTCTCCGATGACCTTCACGGTTTGCAGTATGATCCGCGTGCCCACCTTGTTGTAAAACGACTTCACACAGCCTTCGTTCTGCAATTCTGTCCCGACAGCGGGGTATGGATGAAGGGTTATTGACTGCGCATGGTAAGTATAGGAGTACTGGTCTAAGGCGCTGCAGCTCTGCATGGACGGATACAAGGCTCCAAACTCTCCGGCGAACATGATCTTCTCGGCGACGTTGGCTCCGTAGGTCTGGAACTGTTCAGTCGTGTAACCCGACAAGCAAAAGCCGGAGCGTTTGGCACATGGGCTCCATGTAGAAGCGTCACTCGAGTTCGAGGCGTAGTAATCATCATGCATGCCGAGACCCGGCTGCGGTGAAAGCGTTCCTGTGTATTGAACCAGCTGCCCGACGTCTCGCACCAGAATCGGAAACAGGCCGTCGAAGTAAAACCGCTCCTTGTCGAGCACGATCTTTTGTGCGGCAGCCGTGTCGTTTCCGTTGGTGGAGTCGTGCCACTCTCCCCACGTGCCGATGAAACCAGCTTCGAGAGCAAAGATCAGATCCTTATGCCGCCGGACGATGGGTGCAACTTGATCGATGTTCTTCGCAATGACATCGATCGCAGCGTCCATTGCACCCGGCCCGATCGGGCCGAAATTGTAGGTAAAGCGCAGGAGCAGGCGCATCCCAGTGCTGTACAATGCCGCGAGCCGCTCGTTCATGTCCTTCAGCATTGCTGCTGACAGCGCGCCGGTGACCTGGGGCTGCTGAGAACACGCAGCGGTCGCCGCTGAGGCAGATGTAGACCTGCATCACTTTCGTTGGACCGTAGCCAAAGTTGGTTTGCTTGGCACAGGTCGAAGCCTCTTGCGTCCAAAAATTGCAAAAGCCATAGGGCGAGCCTTCGCTGGTTGGAATCGTGAGCGAGTTGGGTGAAAACGTCTCGGTCTGCGATAAGGATGGAGTTTTCACTTTGACCTGGGCAGCAGCCTGGCCGCTTCCGCTGGGGCCACTGCAGACCAGCGAGTAGCTTTGCTCTTCCGCTTTTTCCGGAGTAATGACCTCGCTCCCGCTCGTAGCTTTTGTCCCGTTCCAGCCACCGCTCGCCGTACAGGCAGTTGCGTTCGTTGACGACCAGGTCAGGGTCAGTGGCTCTCCGACGAAGACTTGCGCCGGATCGGCGAATAGGGTCACTATTGGCGGCGGAGGTTGAATAGTAAAGGGAGATGCATTGGAAATGCCTCCGCAGGGAGCTGGATTCCACACAGTCACGTGTGCCGCGCCCACGCCGACAATATCGGTGGGCAAAATTTGTGCAGTGAGTTGAGTTGGGCTCAAGTAGGTTGTCGCTCGCGGCGAGCCGTTCCACATCACGATTGAGCCCCGGACAAAATGATCGCCGCTGAGGGTCAACATGAAGCCAGGACCGCCGGCTGCGATCGCCGCAGGCGCAATGCTCTTCAGCGTTGCCGCTGTTGTGATAGTGAGTCGGTTGAGCGTGGCCGGCTGCCAGGAGACCCCCTGGGGAAAGTCGGTGTAGTAGCTGTAAAAGGTATCGCCCAGAATGGCCGGATCCTCTCCCTGGCCGACTGCATTGGCGTAACCGTATACGGCCGTCTGCGGATTTGTTCCAAGCAGGACCTGCATTGCCGGCCAGTGAAGGCCGTCTACAGACTCTCCGTAAGCGATGTACTGACCGTTATCCATGATGGCCACAAAGCGATGCCGATAGTCGCTCCATGCCACCTGGGGATCTCCATCGGTCTGTCCCGTAATAGCTGGAAAGAGCTCGTTCGGCTCACCTCCTATGCCCGGCTGGTTCCACGCACCGTCGTAATACTTGTGGAAGAATGTCGACGCGATAGTGCTCGATGTTCCAGAGTCGTCCTGGAACACTGCGCGCAGCAGGTCTTCATAGGGCGCTCTGGCGACGGATAGATACGTCGTGTCGCTGCCAAAAAACAAATAGAAGTATTTTTGCCCGGTGACTGACTCGGGAGCTACGACAAGCGTGCTGTCCCCAATATCGACAGCACCACTGGGGTTGTATGCGTGGGTTGGACTGATGACGAGTCCCAGATCCTGCCATGTTGATCCCTCATCGGTCGATTTTGCAAGACCGAGCCAGGACCAGAAGGGATCTGCCGACCGCTCTGCATGGTAAACGAGAAGGAGATTGCCGGCTCCAGGCTCGCCCTCAGGCACGCGATAAACGGGCCCGCCGCCGACATAATCCATCGTTGCGGGCAGGTTGGTGCTGGTGGGCAGCAAAAACTCAAAGGGTAGCGGATTAGGATCGCCGATGGGCAAACCCATCGGATGGTCCAGCGTGCCTTGTGACACGGTGATGGAACCGCCCCTTGGGGCGCTCCCGCTGCAGTTTTTATGGCACCCGCCATCACTTCCAAAAAACAGATAGCCTAAGCCATCGTGGGTCTTCACCACGCCCAGTTGCGTGTCGGGCCAGGCAAAATAGGGCCACTGCCCCGGGTCGGGAACAATGTCCGGTGGCTGCACCTGGTATGCTGCTGCTCTTCTTTCGGAGTCTGATACGACTACCTCATTGGCGACCACTCGCACCTGGCACACAGCCGGTGCCGAGCCGTTGTCCGTAGCGCCCGCTCCGTCTGGTGTCTGCGGTGAAGCTGATTGGATCGTGAAGAGAATGAAAGCCAGCGCCAGAAATCGGGAGGCAAGCTTATGCCGATGGTCGTTCTCTAAACCGTGCAGTTGAACTTCTGACTGGGACTCGAACATCCTAGTTATCCTTCCCCGGAACTTGTATGCCAGTTGTTTTTTGGGTGGCCATCGATTGAGAAGGGAATTCCGGTTATTCAATGGTCAACCGACTTCAATTGGTAATGATCTTGAGAAGCGAAGTTGGCGGCACGTCCCAATAGTTGCCGACATAGACCATGCCGCCACTGCCGCGAAGATCGACACTTCGGCCAGGTCGGTTGGTAGTGAATGATGTGTTGCCGGTCAACACTACTCGGTTGTTAGTAATACCAACAATCGAATCGCTGAAAAGACTGAACTCGCAGTTCTGAATGATCGTCTTGCCCATCGTGTTCGTTCCAATGTCGATTCCGTGGGCATGGCTACTGGACGCATGACCGCCGAGTTCGCTGCTTCGCATGATCAGCGTGTTGGTGGGCTCGGCAAATCGGATGAGATAGTAATCGCCGCCGTCATCGGCGCCACCGATGTGACCGACCGAAACATTATTATGTCTACGTTGTTTCCGCCGGCGCCGACCAACCAATCCCCCACGCTCCCATCCGTGCGAAAATCATGGATAAAAAGCCCGCTACCGGCTCCCAGATTGAAGCACGGTGTGTTGCCGGTCGGAGAATGGCCGCCATAGACGGCAATACCGCACTCTGACATGGAACCTGTGAAGTTGTTCTGGAATGCGTACACGCCGCCCGAGCTGGAATCAATGAGTGTTCCCATTCCATCCCAGGCCGCATCGAAAATCGATCCACCAAGCAGCCCGCCGGAATCAATGAGGATGCCGTAGCGCCAGGAAAACGTTTCGACGCTGCTCACAACGAGTGTGACGGCTCCCCCCGCCATGATGTGAAAGATTGCATTGTTGTAATTCGCTTCGTCGATAGCGGTTTCGCATGGTTCGGAGAACCTGCAAGTATTCAGCAGCGGCCCGGGAGTAAAGCGGTCGTTACTAAATGCCCAGCTATCGCCTGTGTTCGTCAGATTAAACAAATGATGGTAGGCCCACATAGTGGAGTTAGAGATCTTTACGTCTCCCGAGCCACCACCAGACGCTGTTGTCATGCCATCGTAGGCGTTGATGATCACGATATTGTCGATGACGCCGTGGTTAAACCCGTGTCCTACCCCACCATCGCTGAAAAGCGGTGGGTAGTGCACCTTGCCCGTCGTCTGGTGCGGCCAATAGAAGTTAATTCCGGAAATCTTCCATCCGGTTTCGAGCTGAAATGGGGGCGTTGTTTCGCTCGTCAGCAGAATCGTGGTGCCATAAGTTCTGGTATGGTCCCCGGCCGGGGCTCCGACACCGACCATGGCGCAATGGTTAAGCCTGATGGTCACGGCGCCGGTCAAGAGAATCCTCCCGGCGGGGAGGACCAGCTTTGTTCCAAGCGCATCGCACGCCTCCGCTGCTCTGGCCAGGGCTAGGTCATCGGAGGTGACGCCATCCGCCGCAAGACTTGGCCGAATATAGTTGTAACTGTCGAAATCATTTGCGTTGGCATTGTTAATAAGAATTAACAGTACTGCCAAGGTGGCGATCCGGATCAGAGCTATCTTAGGCACTGTTTCCTCCTGCAGTTGAACGGCAGAGGGGCCCGTCACCGGCCAGACTGAATTGGCCGATGACCTAACGATCGGTTATTGTCCTTGGGTCTGAGATACCGCGCTCCGGCAAGAACCCTCGCGTCCTTGAAAAGTTGTGTCGGAATATCGAGTGCGAACAGCACTCCGAGCGGATTTTCGGACCAATAGTGGGGACGGAAGGGGTTCAGGCGAGTAGTTGCAAATACAGGCAGCCCGCCCAGTTCTTTCTGAATACAGGCCTTGTTACTCATGACTTCGAGGATGGCCTCTTCCAGGCGCTTAACCCGCGCGCTCATGTGTTGAACTTCGTTCAGGCAATCCACGAGCGTGGCTTGTTGCGCTGGCTGTGTGTAACGCACCTGCTGCAGCCAGGCCAGGTAGCGCTCTGTCCACGCCTTCAGTCCCAGAGGTGGACGCCAACCCGTACGAAGCAGAAACTTGGTTAACCAATGCCGTGCACGCAACTGATCCTGCTTGGCCGCCTCTCGTTGCCGGACAAGATCGCGCAAGGCTTCGGAATTTTCATCGGGAACCCAAACGGCAGTCAGATCTCCAGAACGGTGGCTGCGTGCCAACTTGATCGCGTCCCGCCGGTCAGTCTTCACACGGTCCCCGGGCTTTTTGGGAACCAGGCTCGGTGCCACCACCACGCACTGCACACCCAACTGCGCCAGCTGCCAGTACAGCACGAAGCCTGTCGGCCCAGCTTCATAGCAGGCGCGCAGTTGCTCCACCGGACCCAGCTTCCGGATGAATTTACGGATCGAATCTTCACGGTTGGCGATCGTGCCCAGGCTGCGTACCTCACCATCGGGTTCCACTATCGCTGCTGTAATCGTCTCGGCGTGGACATCCAAACCCAAAAACCGTAACTTCTCTCTCATGACCGGCTCCTCCGTATGTGGCTCTGGACTGCGTTCCTCAAATAAACTCAGCCTAACCCACGACCCGCGCAGCGGGCCGGTCACTACATAATGACTTCGACCCCGGTTCAACGAAAGTTCCGTATTGCCAGTCACTCGGGAGTGACCTACCGCATCAGCATGTCATATACGACTTGGAAGCCTTCAGGAGTGAGGCCGAGGCTGCCGCGGTAGGGGTGCTCATGATGACCAGAAGATCGATTTCCATGCCCAGCAGGGCGGCAAAGAAAACCGTCATCCACACATGCATGGCGAAGCTTTTCAGTTGAAAGAACCAGCTCACGACGAGCTAAGCACCGCACCAAGGATGACAAAAACCCACAGAGGCCGGGCCATGTGCGATGAGACAGTATCCAGCATTAGACTGCGTTGCCGGACGAAGTCGTCGAAGGCGCGCAGGGTCTCAAGATGAAGCATCTCCTGCCCCTTGGTCCTGGGTTCGAATGTTTGCAGTTTGCCTTGGAAGAGCCACAAGCGCTTAATTCCGCTTCCACTGATGATCCCTTTGCGATGCTCTGCCCAGCCCACATCGATTTCATACCGCGTGTACTCCCGCAAGTCTGCCTGGAACGTGCTGCGCTCAGGTTCCGGATAACCGCTCACGTCGCGATACAGGGTCGCCAGGCAGCCAACTTCCGCTCCAATAGCTGTCCCTGCGGCGTCGTGGCTCTCCCAGACGCTGACAGCAATCAAGCCCAGCATAATGCCGTAGAAGATGGCGACCGTGCTCAGATAATAGCTGACTATTTCGTTGTGTGAGGCGGTGACGTGCAGCCGCGATACCCATTTGCGAGTGACCAGCAGGCCGCCCACGCCGATCAGCACCGCGAACGGGATCGAGAGGACGCCGTAGAGCCAGTCGGGCAAATTAAGGAACCATTGCACAGGTCTCTCTCCTATCTGTTGGCGCTCATTGGGCGCGTCTTATGATCGCACTATTAATCCTCGAAAGCGCCCCTTGTGTTGACTGCATTGCGCGTCAGCTCCCTCGTCGTCGGCAAACCGGAAGTGCGCGCTGAGCAGCGCATCGTTCACGAGGGTTAAAGTCCCTCTGGTGCTCAAATGAGGGGCGCCATATCCAAAAGCGGGGTTAGCAGCCTCGCTGGCCGGAGAAAGGGGAAGGTATGGAG
>Ga0210398_10004574_pt1 | contig 12963 bp, 11 predicted proteins | sample IncBWC4OmetaG_FD_161047 | JGI IMG/M metagenome (GOLD analysis project Ga0210398, IMG submission 161047) | Forest soil microbial communities from Barre Woods Harvard Forest LTER site, Petersham, Massachusetts, United States - Inc-BW-C-4-O | ecosystem: Environmental > Terrestrial > Soil >... | reverse complement strand
CTGAACCGAGCAGAGACCTTGCGCGAAGCCCGGCAGTTCCTGCACATCGCACGGCGAATCCAGCACGATGGCGTAAGGCACGCGATCTTGCACGCGCGCGCCGATCCCCGCCGCTTGCAGCTGCGCGAGGTATTCTGCGCCGCTTGCCAGACGGCTGTTGACACGCAGCCACATCGGCGCGTGGCTGTCGCTGGCGGCCAGCAGCTGCGTCCAGCGCACCGGCCAATCGGCGCGAAACCGATCCGCCAGCCAGATCGGCGCGGCGTGGCGCGCGGCCGGCCGGCTCGCAATCTCTGCATCCAAGCTCTTGCGCTCGCGCAAGTAGCGGCGCAGGACCGCATTGATCAGCCCCGATGCCCGCGACGCATCGGTGGCCTTCGCGGTCTGTACCGCCGCATCGACGACGGCATACTCGGGCGTGCGTTCGTCTTCGAGCTCATACAGCGCCACGGACAAAAGCGCGCGCACCAGAAAGTCCAGCGATCGCACCGGCGTCGAGAGCAGCTTTGCCAGGATCGCCTCATGGCGGTAGTAGCCGCGCACGGCACCGTAGCTCAAGGAACGCACCGACGGATGGAGTTTCGGATCCGCCGCGACGAGGGCGTCCGTCAGTGCGGCGTCCAGAGTTACGCCCTCGCGCAGCACGCGCGCCACCGCGTATGCCGCCAAGGAACGCGCGCTGGCGGCGGCGCTTCTCATACGGTGACGAATCGCGCGCCGTCGAGGCGCTGTCCCTGCAGAAATTGCCCCGCGGGCAAGGGTTTGCGGCCCGCCAGCTGCAGCTTCAGGATTCTCAAGATTCCGACACCGCAGACCACATCGATGCCCTCGTGCGTCGCGCTGAGCACGCTTCCCGGCGGCATCGCAGCGCGAGCCGGCGCGGCGATCGGCTCTGCATCCCAGACCCGCAGCTGCTGCCCGTTGAATTGAGTCTGTGCCACCGGCCAGGGATTGAAGGCGCGGACCTGGCGGTGAATGTGCTCTGCGCTCTCGTGCCATGGGATGGGCGCCTCCGACTTGTCGATTTTGGCGGCATACGTGACTCCTTCCTCGGGCTGAGCCACTTCGCGGCTGAGCCCACGGCTCATGGCCTGCAGCGATTCGTCGATGAGTTGCGCGCCCAGCTGGGCGAGGCGGTCGTGGAGCGTCTTCGCCGTGTCGGTCGGATGGATGTCCGTGCTGCGCGAGCTCAGCATGGGACCCGTGTCCAGACCCGCTGCCATGCGCATGATGGTCACCCCCGTCTTAGGATCGCCGGCCAGCAGCGCACGCTGAATGGGCGCAGCTCCGCGCCAGCGCGGCAGGAGCGATGCATGGATGTTGATGCAGCCCCAGCGCGGAACCTCGAGCGCGGCGACGGGAAGAATCAGACCGTAGGCAACCACCACCAGTGCGTCCAGATCGGCCGCCCGCAGCATCTCGATGGCCTGAGGCGACTTGAAGGTCGCCGGTTGGTGCACGCTCAAGGCCAGCTCGAGCGCACGGCGCTTCACGGGACTCATGTGCAGCGCCTGGCCGCGGCCCGCGGGCCGATCCGGCTGGGTGAATACGGCGCAAATCCGATGCTGACCGGCCAGCCGATCGAGCGCGGGAACTGCGAAGTCAGGCGTGCCGGCGAAGCCCAGCTTCAGGGACGAGGCAACGATGCTCAAAGCTCAAAGAGCCGGCGCGTGAGCGCGTGAATCGCTGCCGGTGGATCTTTGCTTGCGCTCTTTTTCCAAGCGGCGCCGAATCAGAGTGCGCTTCAGCTCTGAAAGATAGTCGACGAATAGCTTGCCCTCGAGATGATCCATCTCGTGCTGGATACAGACGCCGAGCAGCCCTTCCGCGTCCATCTCGAAGGCGTTGCCGTCGCGCCCCAAAGCGCGCACGCGAATGCGCGTCGCGCGCGTCAACTTGTCGTAGATGCCGGGCAGCGACAGGCATCCTTCCTCGACCGGGGCCGCGCCTTCCTTGCTCACGATTTCCGGGTTGATGAGCACGAGCGGTTGGTCGCGGGTGTCGCTGGTATCGAGGACGATCACGCGCCGGTGAACGTCGACCTGGGTCGCCGCCAGCCCCACCCCGTTGGCGGCGTACATGGTTTCGAGCAGGTCGTCGATGAATTGCCGCAACGCATCATCGACCACCGTGACGGCGGCTGCCTTCTTTCGGAGCCTGGGATCGGGATACTCGAGAATTACGAGCTTTGTCATGGGAGTTATGAGAGCAATATCGTGTTTTTGGCTTAGGAATGTTGCTAAAGTTCCGCCGCTGCTTAACTTAATGCCAAGCCCTCGCGACACGTAAGGGGTTGGGCAAACGGCAAAAACGGGCGATGCGTCCCAGTCTTGAGCGGCAGGACGGAAGTATACCAGTCAGTCTGCAACCATAAGCTGACTCACGGGAGCGAAACGAATGCAAGGTCATCAAATACTAGGCCTATTACTATCGGTTGCGGTGGTCGCGGGGTGTCATACGCAGCCGTCGAGGCCTGAGGCCCCGCCTGCGGCGCTCGCATCAGACGAGCCCACGGCGGAAGGCACGGTAGTGGGCGATGAGAAAACGGCGATGGAAGCGGCCGTGGAAGGCGGAAACTCCCGCACCGAATCGGCCGAAGTGCCGCGCAAGGGCATTCCGCTGGCCGACAACGTCCCCGATAGCTATGTCGTAAAGCGCGGCGATACCCTGTGGGGCATTGCCAAGGTCTTCCTGCGTGATCCCTGGTATTGGCCGGAGATCTGGCAGGTCAATCCGAAGATTCAGAATCCCCATCGGATCTACCCCGGCGACACCCTGCGCCTGGTTTTCATCGATGGTCAGCCGCAGATTCTATTGCAGCGCGGCGATACGGCGCGCGTCGAGCCGCGAGTGCGCAGCGAGCCGCTGGAGGCGGCGATCACCAGCATCCCCTATGCGACCGTGGCAGCCTTCATGTCCAAACCCACCGTGCTGGATCGGGAGCAGATCAAGAATGCCCCGTACCTGCTGGCGACACGCGACCTGCATGTGATCATGTCCGAAGGCGACACGCTCTATGCACGGGGCTTCGGCAACCCGGCCGAACTCGGCAGTCATTACAATATCGTGCGGGTGGGCGACCCGCTGATCGATCCGGACGACAATCGAGTCCTCGGCTATGACGGCACCGTCACCGGCTCGGGCCACGTCACCCGCCAGGGAGATCCCACGACGCTGATCATGACCGAATCGAACCGGGAATCGCGCGCGGGCGACAAGCTGATTCCCGGCGGCGTCGATGTACCGCTGGATTTCGTTCCCAGTGCCCCGCGCACGAAGACCAACGGCCGTATCATGGCCGTGGCCGACGGCGTGACCGTCATCGGCCAATACGAGGTCGTGGTGGTGAACCGCGGCGCGCGCGACGGCCTGGCGCCGGGCAACGTGCTCGGCGTGTTCGACACAGGTCCCCTCGTCACCGACACCGACAAGAAGGGTTTCTTCACCCTCAATACGTTGGGCGCCAAGAAAGTGGCTCTTCCCTCCGAGCGGACCGGTACCTTCATGGTGTTCAAGACCTTCGACAACATCAGCTACGGTCTGGTCATGGAAGCCACGAACCTGATTCGTGTCGGGGACAAAGTTCAAAACCCGTAAGGGGTCCGGGTACTTCGAGCAGTCCGGGTACCTTCGAGCACTCGATTCGCCGATTCGACCTGAATCGGCGAATCTGCATATTCAGACCGCGCAACCCCGCAGCCAAGGCTTCAGCGCCTGAGAGATACTTCGGTTCGATGCAACGAGCCGACGAGGTCTTGGCGTGGATGGCGCTGACGCGTGCGCCGGCGCTCGACGCTTCCAGCTTGAAGTGGGCCTTCGACCGTCTGGGCGGCGCTTGCGGCCTGGTCACCTGCTCGGATGCTGCGCGCCGGACCGCGGGAGTTCCGGCGGCCGCGTGCGAATTTCTCGGCAGCACCGCCGCCGCTCCGCGCGCCGCGGAGCGGGCATGGTTGGAGGATCCGAAGCATCACGTCGTGCCGTTTACCGACCCGCGTTATCCCCGCGCATTACACGCGGTGCCCTTCAGCCCGATTGCGCTCTACGTAGCCGGCAATGCGGAGATCTTGAACGATCCGCAGCTCTCCATCGTCGGCAGCCGCAACCCAACCGCAGGGGGCCGGGACATCGCGTTCGACTTCGCGGAGTCGCTCGCGGCCTGCGGCCTCGGCATCACCAGCGGACTGGCCGAAGGCATCGACAGTGCCGCTCACCGCGGGGCGCTCGCCGCGCAAGGCATCACGCTCGCGGTCTTGGGCTCCGGCGTCGACGTCATCTATCCGAAACACCACCGGGCGCTGAGCGGGCAGATTCTCTTCCAAGGCGCCCTGATCAGCGAATTCCCGTTGGGAACACCGCCTCGGCGCGGGAATTTTCCGCAGCGAAACCGCCTCATCGCGACGTTGAGCCTCGGCACCTTGGTGGTCGAGGCCGCGCGCCGCAGCGGTTCTTTGATCACTGCGCGGCTGGCGGGTGACCATAATCGGGAACTTTTCGCAGTCCCGGGCTCGATCCACAACCCTTTGAGCCGGGGCTGCCACGAACTCATCCGCCAGGGGGCGAAATTGACCGAAACCGCCGCTGACGTCTTGAGCGAACTGGACTTTTCAGCCTTTTTTGGGAGGGCAAGCGCCCCCGCCGGCGCACCTGAGCCACTCCCGGGGATTGCCGCGGGCATGGACAAGGAACACAAAATCTTGTTAGATGCGCTCGGCTTTGATCCCGCGGACCTCAATATGCTGGTCGTCCGTACCGGATTCAAACCAGAAGCCGTGTCCTCGATGATGCTGATCCTCGAGCTCGAGGGCCACGTTCAGGCCGCCCCCGGGGGCCGTTACACCCGAGTCGTTAGGAGCCGGAGGTGAAAGATAACGTTCTCGATCTACTCATTTATCTCTTCGAGAATTATATGAGTGCCGACGATGAGCCGCGGCCGGATCGAAATACTTTGAAGCTCGAATTGGACAAGGCGGGATTCGCCGAGCCCGATATCGAGCGGGCGCTGGAATGGCTGGACGGACTGTCGGGCGAGCAGCTCGGCAAGGTCGCCGAAGCCACGGCCCGCGCCGTGCGGGTTTTCAGCAGCCAGGAGCTTGTACGGCTCGACACGGATGTGAGAGGTTATCTGATGTACTTGGAAAACGTGCGAATACTCTCGGGCACCGAACGCGAGCTGGTCATCGACCGCTTGATGGCGCTCGAGGCCGATGAAATCGATATTGAACAGGTGAAATGGGTCGTGCTGATGGTCCTGTTCAGCCAGCCCGGCCAAGAGTCCGCTTACGCTCAAATGGAAGACCTGGTCTTCGAAGAGCGCACTGACGCTCTGCATTAGACGGCTTTGAGCAGCAACCTCGTTATCGTGGAATCGCCTGCCAAGGCGAAGACCATCAAGAAATACCTGGGCAAGGACTTCGAAGTCCTGGCCTCCTACGGCCACGTGCGCGACCTCGTACCCAAGGAGGGCGCGGTCGACCCGGATCATCACTTCGCCATGAAGTACCAGGTGGTCGAGCGCAATCAGAAGCACATCGACGCGATCTCGCGCGCGCTCAAGAAAGCCAAGGCCTTGTTTCTGGCGACCGACCCCGATCGCGAGGGCGAAGCCATCTCCTGGCATCTGTACGAACTCTTGAAGGGACAGGGCGATCTGAAGGGCAAGGAAGTGAGCCGCGTGGTGTTCTACGAAATCACCAAGAACTCGGTCCGCGAAGCCATGGCCAGTCCCCGGGAGCTGTCGGTGGATCTGGTCAATGCGCAGCAAGCCCGGCGCGCCCTGGACTTCCTGGTCGGATTCAATCTGTCGCCGCTGTTGTGGAAGAAAGTGCGTCCCGGACTGTCCGCCGGGCGGGTGCAAAGTCCGGCGCTGCGCATGATATGCGAGCGCGAAGATGAGATCGCCGCATTCGTGGCGCGCGAGTACTGGAGCATCGACGCGGAGCTGGAGCATTCGGAACAAAAGTTTCCGGGCAAGCTGGTCGAGTTTCAGGGCACCAAGGTCGAACAATTCAGCTTCACCGACGAGCTCCAAGCCCGCGAGGTCGAGCGCGCGCTCAACGAGGCCGCCAAGGGCGAACTCACCGTACTGACGGTGGATCGCAAGCAGCGCAAGCGCAATCCGGCACCGCCGTTCACGACCTCTACGTTGCAGCAAGAGGCCGCGCGCAAACTGGGTTTCAGCGCGCAAAAGACCATGCGCGTGGCGCAGCAACTCTACGAAGGCGTCGACATCGGGGAAGGCCAGGTGGGTCTCATCACCTACATGCGCACCGACTCGCTCAATCTGGCCCAGGAAGCCATCGGCCAAATCCGCGACCTCATCGTGCAGTTGTACGGTCAAGCAGGGTTGGCCGAAGAGCCGCGCATTTTCAAAACCAAGTCGAAGAACGCGCAAGAAGCGCACGAAGCGATTCGTCCGACCGCCGCCAGCGTGCAACCTGCGGACATCGAGAACAAACTCGAGTCCGATCAGTTCCGGCTGTATTCGCTGATCTGGAAGCGCACCGTCGCCTGCCAGATGGCCCCCGCCATCTTCGACACGGTCACCGTCGAAATGCGCGCCGGCGCGGAGGGCCCGGAGCGCACCGTGCTGCGCGCCAACGGCTCGACCCTGGTCAAGCCCGGCTACATATCGGTCTACCAGGAAGGCCTGGATGATGCCGTCCAAGACGACTCGGATCATGTACTGCCGCCGATGAAGGAAGGCGATCGGGTCAAGCTGGTCGGCGTCGTGCCCAGCCAACACTTCACCGAGCCTCCGCCGCGCTTCTCCGAAGCCTCCCTGGTCAAGGCGTTGGAGGAATACGGCATCGGCCGGCCGTCCACGTACGCCTCGATCATCTCCACGCTGCGCGACCGCCAGTACGTCGACATCGAAAGCCGCCGCTTTACCGCCACGGACATCGGCAAGATCGTCAGCCGATTTCTGACGCAGTACTTCACCACCTACGTGGACTACGACTTCACCGCCAAGATGGAAGACTCATTGGACGCGGTGGCGAGCGGCGAGCAAGAGTGGGTGCCGTTGCTGGAAAGATTCTGGAAGCCCTTCATCGATCTGGTGACCCATACGGAAACCTCCGTCAGCCGGGAGGAAGTGGCGCAGGCACGGGACCTTGGCGTCGATCCCGTGAGCGGCAAGCCGATGAGCGTGCGCATGGGCAGATTCGGGCCATTCGTGCAGATCGGCACCAAGGACGATGAGGACAAACCGCGATTTGCCGGCCTGCGGCCCGGTCAAAAGATGGACCAGATCACTCACGCGCAGGCCATGGAACTTTTCAAGCTGCCGCGCAAGCTCGGCACCACCGCGGCGGGCGATGAAATCACGACCAATGTCGGCCGTTTCGGCCCCTACGTGAAGTACGGCGCCAAGTATGTTTCGCTCAAGACCGACGACCCGTATGAAATCACGCCGGAGCGTGCGCTCGAAGTCATTCGCGAAAAGGAGATTGCGGACGCCAATCGACTGATCCTGGACTTCCCCGATGCGGGGATTCAAGTGCTGAACGGGCGTTACGGTCCCTATATCACCGACAAGGCGCGCAACGCGAAAATACCGAAGGACAAGGAGCCTAAGAGTCTGACGCTGGAAGAATGCCAGGCTCTGCTGGCAGCCGCGCCGGAACGCGGCAAGTGGGGACGCAAGGGCGCAAAGGGCTCGAAGTTCGCGCCGAAAGGCGCAGGCGTTGGCGCAGCCAAGGGCGCCAAGGCAGCCAAGGGGACGGCAGCGCCGGCAGCCGCGAGCGCCGAAGCGGCCCCCGTGAAGCTCGCGGCCAAGCGCAAGAAGGCGGCCGTGAACAAGCAGGCCCCGGTAAGGTCGTCCACATCCCCGGTAAGGTCGTCCGCATCCCCGGTAAAACCGTCCGCGACCCCGGCCAAGCCCAAGGTCAAGGTCAAGAAGAAGAGTCCCGCAAAAAAGAGGTCGTAAGGGTTAGCTCACGTGGAATACTCAGACAGGCTCCCCGCCCATGACTGACTCCGCCGATGCGTCCGCGGTCAAGCGCTACCTGATCGAGTTGCAGGATCGCATCACGGCGGCGGTCGAGAAAATCGATGCCGCGAGATTTCGCCGCGACGCCTGGAACCGGCCTGAAGGCGGCGGCGGCGAGAGCCGCGTCTTGAGCGACGGCGCGGTCTTCGAGCGCGCGGGAGTGTCGGTGTCGCACGTGTTCGGCGACAAGATGCCGCCCTCCGCGTCGAACCTGCGTCCGGAAATCGCAGGCGCACCCTTCGAGGCGATGGGTCTGTCGTTGGTATTTCATCCGAGAAATCCGCATGCGCCCACCACGCATTGCAATGTCCGCTTCCTGGTGGCGCGGCCGGGCACGGGTCCTGCGGTCTGGTGGTTCGGCGGTGGGTTCGATCTCACGCCCTACTATCCTTACGACGAGGATGTGCTTCACTGGCATCGGACCGCGCAGGATTCCTGCCTGCCGTTCGGCGCCGGACTTTATGAGAAATACAAAGACTGGTGCGATCGTTATTTCTTTCTGCCGCATCGAAACGAAACCCGCGGCGTCGGCGGATTGTTCTTCGACGATCTGAGCGAAAACGGATTCGACCATTGCTTCGCATTTCAGCGCAGCATCGGCGATCATTTTCTCCCGGCATTCATGCCCATCCTGGAACGGCGCAAGGATCAGCCGTACGGCGATCGCGAGCGGCAGTTTCAACTCTACCGGCGCGGCCGCTACGTCGAATTCAACCTAGTCTACGATCGAGGCACGCTGTTCGGCCTGCAGTCGCGCGGCCGCACCGAGTCGATCCTGATGTCGATGCCACCGCTGGTTCGCTGGGAGTACGATTGGCATCCCAAACCGGGATCTCCCGAAGCGCGGCTCGACGACTTTCTACGTCCAAGGGACTATCTGACCGAACTCGGCGATAAACCATCCTCGCCATAAATAGTCCGCGCGGGGCCCTAATCTTTGGGAAAGTCTTCTCGGGAAGGTGTTCCATGAGCTGCGCAAATGTCAATTTCCGCAAGTGCATCAGACACCCCGATTGGCCTGGACCCAGCATGCCCAAAATGGAATTGGCAGCGGTCATCAAGTGTCCGTTCACAACCTGCTCTGCGGCTCAGCCGCGCTATATAGCCGGACGACGCCAGTGAGATTCTCTGGCCCGAGTCCTGTACGCAGTGCTTCGGCATAGACGGTCCTAGCGGCGTCGATCATGGGAACACGAGTGCCACAGAATTTGGCCGCTTCCACAGCGTAGCCAAAATCCTTTTCCACTAGCTCAACCGGGAACAACGGCGCAAACGTGCCTGACAGCATTTGCACGGCGGCACCCTTGGCACTCGGACTCATCAGTGCAGTAGCCCCAAGAATCTCGAACGCGCGCGGCATATCCAAGCCTTGACGCTGCAACAGACCGAACATTTCGGCAATCGCCACAACCTGAATGCCAAACAGAGAGTTGGCAGCTAACTTCAAAGCGGCTCCCGCTCCGGTATCCCCCACATGATGAACGGCGCTGGCCATCGCCTGAAGTACCAGCCGAACTCGATTTAGCGTCTCGCCGGGACCGCCGACGAGATAAATCAATTGACCCGCTTCGGCCTGCGGCCGCGATCCCAAAACTGGCGCATCCAGGAAGGCAATTCGACGATCACTCCCGTGTTTGGCCAAGTCGGCGATCCAGCTCACCGTGAGTGTCGAGCTGTCGATGGCCACGCTATTCGGTTGCATGCCGTGAAGAGCACCGATTTTGCTGTCGAGCCAAACGAAACGAGACGCCGTATCGTCACGCACCATGGCGATGACGATGTCCGCGCTCTCGGCCGCCGCGCGCGGCGTGGCCGCGACATGTGCGCCGACCTCTTGCAGGGGTGCAGCCGCACCCGCTGATCGGTTCCAGACCGTCACATCATGCCCGGCCTGCAACAAACGGGTGGCCATGCGCGATCCCATTGCGCCGAGACCGAGAAAAGCGATTTTCGTCATAGCGGCACCTCTGTTTAGGCTGCGATCGTGGAAGTGGCCAGCCGTCTCGCGCCGGCGAGATTTTGGGCAACCGTCTGTGCGTCAGCCGTTGTGGCCTCGACCGCAACAAAGCTAACGTCGGTAAAGCCCAAGAATCGAAACAACAAGTTCAGATAGCTCTTCAGAAGATCGTAGGCCGCCAATGGGCCTTCGTTGTAGCCAGTAGCGCCGTAAGCGCATACGACATAGGCGGGCTTTCCGGTAACCAGGCCGGTGAAAGCAGTGCCGTCGAAGCTAAAGGTGTGATTGATACGCACAATATGATCGATCCAAGCCTTGAGGGCGGAGGGGATCGAGAAGTTGTACATCGGCGCCGTGACGAGCAGTGCATCGGCGGCCGTCAACTCAGCAATGAGCAAATCCGAGAGGGCGATGTCCCTCTGGATCTCCGGAGAATGCTTCTCGACCGGCGTGTAGAACCCGGCGATCGTGAGATTTGTGATATGCCGCACCGGATCGGCCGCCAGGTCACGGCGAACGACCGCCGAACCGGGATGGCGACCCAGCCATTGGGCTTCAAGGGTATCGCCGAGATCGCGTGAATGTGATCCCGCGGAGCGGGAGCTGGAATCGATGCGAAGTAAAGTGGTCATGGCGCCTCCGTTTCGGATTGCGCTACGTTACTCACGCAGAATTTTAAGAAAAATAGGCGAATCATCATGTCAGTCGTGACAATATTGCACGAATGGACACCTTTGGACTCAACCTTTTCGTCACAGTCGCCCGGGAAGGCAGTTTTGCGGGAGCGGCGCGCGAACTGGATCTCGACCCTTCGGCGGTCTCGCGTGCCGTCGCCAGCCTCGAAAGCGAGCTCGGGGTGCGCTTGTTCCAACGCACCACCCGGCAGATGACTTTGACCGATGCCGGCCGCCTTTATCTGACCCGCATCGCACCGCTTGTCGAGGAGCTGGACCGAGCGCGCGATGAAGTGCGTTCCTCGCGCAGCGACCCAACCGGAGTCGTTCGCGTGACGGCGTCCGTCGCATTCGGTCAAACCCACATCGTGCCTAGGCTTGCAGCGTTCCGACGGGAATTCTCGCGGCTTAACCTCGAACTAATGCTGACCGATGCCAATCTCGATTTAGTGGCTGACCGAATCGACTTGGCGGTCCGTCTAGGCCCAAGCCACCGGGCGGACGTGCAAGCGGAAAAGCTCTTTGACACTCATTATCGGGTATGCGCAAGTCCAGGCTACATAACCCGTATTGGTAGACCAGCCACGCCGAATGCGCTCCGTGATCACGATTGCGTGGTGATGCCACTGCCGGATTACCGCTCGCGTTGGTTGTTCAAGCTGCAAGAGACGCTTTCGGAGGTTTCGATAAGAGGGAATTTCGTACTGTCTACGGCACTTGCTGTCAGGACCGCGGCCCTCGATGGGTTAGGTCCTGCACTGCTTCCCGACTGGCTGGTCGGCGATGACCTCAGACTTGCCACTCTGGTAGACCTGTTCCCCGACCATCAGGTCACCGCAACGACGTTCGACACTGGGGCTTGGTTGCTCTACCCGAGCGCCAGTTATCTTCCTAAGAGAGTGCAAGCGACCATGTCCTTCTTGCGGCGCGAACTGTGCCGCTGACTTGGCGTGCGGGAATCACACGATGAAAAAACACTTCTCCCGACTCTTCGAGTATTTCCCAGTCCGGCGCTGCTTCGAAGCGGCAGAACAGATGCGTGAGCTGGTAATCGTGTCAGTTATCGCTCCGAACCGATCGGAATCCTCTCGACCGTGCACGTCAGCGTGTCGGCACCCCGCGATAGATACACCTGCCGGTCCGACACGGTCAGCGCGAATTCCATGCGCCGCTCGAGCTGTGCCGCGAGCGCCGCCAGCCAGGCGCGATCCACCGCGTACAACTCGAGCGTTTCGGCGCGGTGAATTTTCTCGCGGCGCAGCCGTGCGGCGAGTTGATCGGCATCTTTGTGCGTGTACACCGCAACGCGCGGCGCCAGCTTTGCCGCCCGATGCAGCCGCGCCGCCTCCGGCGCGCCGACATCGATCCAGGCCCGAAGTACGCCCGTGAGATCACGAACCGAAATCGCCGGCTGATCCGGATCGGACAGTCCATTGGACAGCGCGATGCCTTCCGTGTACTCGAGACAGTAGGCAAGCACACGCGTCAGCAGGTGATCCTCGGTCTCCGACGGATGGCGCGCAACCCGCAAATCCAGAGGCGCATAAACGCCCCGATCGGAATCGGCGAGTTCGATTTTGAAAGCGTAAACAGTAGCGCCGAGCGCCATGGGTCACTGCATCAGCGCGCGGGTCAATGCGGCCGCCGGCATCGACCGGCACCCGCTGACATTTTGGCCCGCCCACAACGGCGAGAAGTCGCCTCTTCCAAGACTTTCCGCCTTCTTGCGCAGCGCTGCGAGCGCGCCGACGGCCAGCGGGAAAGCCGGCACCGCCGGATTGAGCGGACCCAAATCCGCCATGAGCCGATTCATGATTCCTCGGGCCGGCCCCCCCGAAAATAGATTGGTCAACGCCGTGTGCACGGCGCCGTCGCTCTGCAATGCCGCGCGATGCACGGGGTGGGTTGTCGCCTCCGGGCAGAGCAAGTACGCGGTACCGAGCTGAACACCCGACGCCCCCAGCGCCATGGCCGCCGCGACGCCTTTGGCATCCGCGATGCCGCCGGCCGCGATCACCGGCACCCCGACCGCGCGGGCGATCTGCGGCAGCAGCGCAAACGTCCCGACCTGCGTGGTCATATCCTCGGACAGGAAGATGCCCCGATGGCCGCCGGCTTCGACTCCTTGCGCAATGATGGCGTCGACGCCGAAACGCGACAGCCAAAGCGCTTCGGCAACGGTGGTGGCCGACGCCAACACCTTCGAGCCCCAGCCCTTCACGCGCTTCAGCAGATCGGCTGCCGGCAAACCAAAGTGAAAACTCACCACGGCAGGCTTGAATGGTTCCAACACGTCCGCGGCGGCGGCGCTGAAGGGCGCACGCACTGGCGCCGGCGCGTCA
>Ga0210398_10004573_pt1 | contig 12965 bp, 4 predicted proteins | sample IncBWC4OmetaG_FD_161047 | JGI IMG/M metagenome (GOLD analysis project Ga0210398, IMG submission 161047) | Forest soil microbial communities from Barre Woods Harvard Forest LTER site, Petersham, Massachusetts, United States - Inc-BW-C-4-O | ecosystem: Environmental > Terrestrial > Soil >... | reverse complement strand
CTCGATGCCGCCATTGTGCGACGCCTCGCGCACCAGTGAGTTGAAGCAGTCCACCAGCTCGGTTCGCGAGCCGTAGTTGAGCGCCAGGGTGAGCACCATGCCGGTGTTGCGCTCGGTCATTTCGCGCGCCCAGGCCATGCGCTCCTGCACTTCCTGCGGAAGTTCCTGCTGCCGGCCAATGTATTGCAGCCGGATATTGTTCTCCATCAGAGTGGGCAGCTCCATCTTCAGATAGCGCCGCAGCAGGTTCATCAGAAACTCGACTTCGCCCTTGGGGCGCTTCCAGTTTTCGGCGGAGAAGGAATAAAGGGTGAGCGCGGAAATTTTCAAGCGAGCCGCAGTTTCGACGGTCGAGCGTACCGAGGCCACACCCGAGCGGTGTCCCGCGATGCGGGGCAGATGGCGGCGTTTGGCCCAGCGGCCGTTTCCGTCCATGATGATAGCGATGTGATGGGGCAGCCGCTCTGGATCGAGGCGGGCGAAAATCTCGGCCTCTTTGCGGTTCAGCCCAGCGGGCACTTGTGCGCGCAAAGCGTACCTCTAACCATCCTTGAAAGTAGCACAGGGCACACGGGGTTGCAATGAAACGGTGAGGTACAAGCGGTTACCGTTTGAAGCCCAGTGCTCAATTCTGCGGATTCAGTTCCCTCAGTCAGCCGCGTTCGGCGCCGATTCCGCTCAGCCGTTCGACCAGATAGTCGCGGTAAAAAGTAGCTGGGTCGAACTCCAGTAAATCCGTCGCCTTCATCAGGAAGTTGTGACTGGCTTCAACGTGATCATAGTGGGTGTGCCAGCCTCGCGAGCCGCGTTCGACGGGGTTCCACCTGGGCTTGCGCTCACCCAGTATTTTGCGGATTCCCTGCTCTTGCGATCGCACCGGATAGTGCCGCAATAGAAATTTATACGGATAGACTTTGCGTCCCGAAAACTCGACCTGATGCCCGCCCGATTCGGCCAGACGGATTCTATCTGGCTGCCGCTTCCAGGCCTTGATCTGCACGAAATGTCCGCCGCGCTTTCCGAATTCGAAATGCCGATAGGAATCAATGTCAGCCGCATCCTCTGCTCCACCCTCGGTCGGATGGAACACCAGACAAGTGTGGTCGACTGCATTGAAGCCTTCACCATCGACGCGAAACAATGCGTCGCGAAGGCCTACCCCTGGCCAGGGGGACTCTCTGATTTCGTCCGCATCGTAATGAATGCACCAGTCCGCATCGCAGGCGGCGCTCAACTCTTCGACGTGGGTCAGCAACGCATGCCAGTCATAGGTTGGCGACGGGCCCTCGACCGGATACTTCGTAATGCGAGTCAGTCCGCGGCCCAAGAATTCTTGCGCGCGCTCGACCGTGCGGTCCGTCGACCAATTGTCGACAAGATGAACCTCGACGCCCTGCGATGTGACGTGCTTAAGCACCGTTTGAATAATGTCTTCCTCATTGTAGGTACACATGAAGGCCAGCACGCGAAAGGCCGCAGGTGGTTTGAACTGTTGCTCAGCGTCCTGTCGACGCAATAGCGCCAGCGTCGTACTTTTAGCCCAATCCCTATCATTACTCGCGGTTAGCCCACACAAGTCGACCTTCATACCAGCTCGCTGAAACCATGTTTCGAGTTCGGGTGGTGACCACGCGCGCGCTTGGGAAGGATTGCCGGCCGCACTTGCATACCCGCTACCATGAACAAAATGTTGCTCAGGGACCGTAACAATCGCAGCCGGGGCATCGGCCAGAAGATCCTGCAGCGTAGCAATCAGAGGAGGAGGATCTAGCGAGCACTCGATAAGGCCGGAGCACACTATCAGAGACTGCCTTACCAGTTCGCGGTCCGTCATGCGGAAGACTCGGGCCGCCAAGTCGTGCTCCACGGCGATTACTTCGGGATGCGCCTGCCGAAAGTGCGGCAAATTTTCGCCGCGATCCACATGCAATAGTTTGAAGTCGGCTGCAATCTGGGTAAGATCAGGGCTCGTGCCGCAACCTAGGTCAATGATGCTCTGGCATCCGAAGCGCTTCGCCAGACATCCCGCAAAGCGGTACACGTCCGGCGGGGGAGTATGACTCTGGGTCGCAGCTACGACGTCATTAACATACAGCGGATCTCTGCTGGCTTCGGAACTTGGTCTGATACCTACAACTGCCCGCTTCAGTCGCTGGAAAAGGGAGCCCACAATGGGAGAGTATAAATCAGGGCTGCGCAGGCTTAGTATGTCCAGCCATCGCCAACTAACATTCATCGGTAGCTGGTGTTGGGTTAACTAACAAGAGCGCAGGACACACCCTTAAGAAGTTACTGCCGTGCGGACACTTCACTATCGTGACCGCTGACCACCTCGTCCCAATTCAGCCGCCACCTCCGCGACTTTCTCTATGGACAGCACATAGACATTACGCATCCCCTTCTCGCACAGAACTTGCCTATCGGCCTCCGACGCGACGAAGACCAAGTCTGCCGCGCCGCACAGCAACAAGTCTTCCGAACCTCTGCCGGCAATGTCAGTTGATACTCCGATCGCTGAGTCGAGGGTTTGCGGTTGGGGAGAAATGATACCGAGGCTATAGATTATCGGTGGAATTGGATCTTGCATGTCGCGGATGTGCAGAAGAAAATTGCGCATGCTTTGCTGTCCGCTGATCCAGACTGCATCATACTGAGACAACAGCTCTCGAAATACATAGTGCGCAGCCGTGGTGAAATCGGCATACTCAACATCGCTTGCAGGGTTCGCGCTTCTGAGTTCTGTGATCGCTTGCGAGGTCGACGCCAGCGTAACGTAGTGCCCGTCGCTAACAAGTTGCTCCACCACAGAATCAGAGCCCCTGGCATGGTTCGTGCTTTTCGCATCGAGCTCGATCAAGTAAAGGATTCGGGCCCCTCTTTCCCATTGGGCAATGCGCGCATAAGGAATGTGTTCGCCGGCACGAGCCAGATGGCGCTGCAACTGTTCCCGCCACTTATCAAAAAACTTAGCTTGATTCTTTGCGATGGAATCTTTGACGGCCTCCTCAATCTCCGAAGAGGCCGATTCATAGTGCCGGATTACAGCTCTCGGCTCATAAACTACCCTTAATCCTCTATTCCAGACTTTGAAACAATAATCGCTATCTTCGTAATAAGCTGGAAAGAATCTTGCATCGAAGCCACCCAGTTCACTAAAGAGTAATCGAGGCGTAAACAAGAATGCCCCAGAGCTGTAATCGACCGGCCGTCGAAAATTGTATCGCGGCAGATCAGGATCGTCGCCGCGGCCATATCCCCAAGCCGAACCATCACTCCAAACCATGGAACCAGCTTCCTGCAGGCGTCCATCCGCCAGCAATATCTTCCCTCCTATCGCTCCAATGCTTTCATCTTCACGAAAGTCAGCGAGAACGGCGCTGAGGCTTCCAACCTGTAGAAGCGCATCGTTGTTCAGAAAGCATAGAAACTCACCTCGCGCCCGCTCTGCTCCCTGCCCACAGGCATATCCGAAGCCCAGGTTCTCGCGATTGCGGATCACTTGTACGCCCTCCAGATGTTCCAGCATCTCCCCGGTACGATCCATGGAGTTGTTATCGACCAGGATCAGTTCGTAGGGGACATCGGCATTTCGCAGTATCGACTCGATGCAAAGCAATCCCAGATGGGCCTTGCCGTACAGCACGACGACGATCGATATCCGGCATTCTGTCGCATAAGGAAAGGCTAGCTTGGTCTTTCCTTCCAGGAGCGCGGCCAATCGAGCCGACCCGGCCACGTCCCAGGCTTCCCTGCCTCCGGTGCTGAACCTTTCGTCGGTACCATCGCCAGGTTCCGGGTCTACAAAAGCACGATCGGCCGCGTTGGATAGGTTCGCCCGTTCGGCACTTTCCTTTTCTCCTCGAGCAAGGAAATTACGCGCCCACCTGGTGACATCACGCAAAGGCCGAGTCAGACTCCAGGAACGCGAACCGACCATGGAATTCAGTTGAGTCCTGAGATATTGTTCCCTCCCCAACGCGCGCAACTTTGCCAACCGAGTCTCCTTATCGCAATTGCGCAGATGCTTCCTCGTATCGTCGTTCGTCGGGGTCATTGTCTTAAAACCTACGCGCCATGTATCCCATATCAAGAAGGTGCAGCTCGATGGTTTCTGCGCCGCGGAGCAGTAGTTTCGCTTTTATGTGCCCTGGCACAATCGGCGAACAAGTGTGCCCTTCGGTTCGAAGACTCATTCGCTTTACAATCGCAACCACCAGAATGCAATATTGATTAGGAATGTCTCCACCATTGCTAACCCAGCATCATAGCGTCCCAATCCCTCCACAGGTCAATGTTCAGGGTCAGGACAAGCGGCGCGATGCCCTTTTCCTGTTGCTCTACTTCATCCTGATCGTCGCCGCCATCATCAGCCGGAGACCTGATGCCGTCTTGCACGCGCAGTTTTGGGCTGAGGACGGTACGATATGGTTTGCCAGTGCCTACAATCTCGGCCCTGTGCATACCTTGACTTTGCCACAGAACGGTTATTTCGCAACTTTCCCGCGTTTAGCCGCTGCCATCGCAACGCTTGTCCCCCTGGCCAGCGCTCCACTGGTCATGAATCTGCTGGCAATTTTCGTCCAAGCACTCCCACCTGTTTTTCTGCTGACGCGGCGTTTCGCATACATCGGAGGTCAGCCTGTGCGGCTGCTCATGGCCTTCCTGATTCTCGCCGTGCCGACCTCTGCTGAAGTTCACGCCAACGCCACCAATTCCATGGCGTTTCTGGCCTTGCTGGCGTTTCTGGTTCTGGTTGCCGCGCCGCCCGACACGAAAGCGGGGCGCGTATTCGACGTAGCGGTACTTTGTTTAGGCGGGGCGACAGGACCGTTTGCCGTCCTTCTGCTGCCGGTCGCGGTTCTCATGTACTGGATTCGCCGGCGTCGATGGTCGGCGGTGCTGCTGGGCATTGAGTGCAGTGCGGCGATCGTTCAGGCAGTCGCGATTGTCGAGACGGCGGCTGGAACGCGTTCCTCCCAACCGCTCGGCGCGACCCCCATGCTGCTGTTCCGCATTGTCGGGGGGCAGGTGATCGTCAGTCCCTTGCTGGGAATGAAATTTCTGATCGTCCGGCCGGCGATTGCGAATTTAGTTTGCGCGGTTGCCTTTGCTGGCGCGTTGCTGCTGTTGGTCTACGTGGTTTGCCGGGCTCCCTTAGAACTGCGGCTGTTTATGGTTTTCACCGTCACTCTACTTGCAGCCGCGCTACGAAGCCCGCTGGCATCTCTCACCGAACCGCAGTGGCCAGTCCTAATCACCCCAGGTGCTGCCGGCCGATACTGGCTGATTCCGGTTATTTCGTTCTTTTGGGTGTACGTGTGGATGCTGGGCCGCCAGAGACCGGCGGTGATCCGCGCAGTTGGCGCCCTCGCGATTGCTGCGGCCCTCTGGACTGGACATTCTTATTGGCGGTATCAGCCGTTCGTGAATTTACACTTTACCAAGTATGCCTCCGAGTTCCACGGCGTTCCCGTCGGACAAGATTTCACTATTCCCATCAATCCACAAGGATGGCAACTGACTCTTCACAAACACTGACGTATAGCTAGGTACCCCGTAGCTCCGCACATTTATCGCTTCCGGCTGCCGATGGTCAATTGCGAGCAGGAGAGGAGGCCTTTGGTGCGGCCATTTCCGTGCGAGGCGAACCCTCCGGACATTGGGAAATAAGATAAGGCGGAGCATCCAGCAATACTTTATTGCATTTCTGCTCCCATGCTGCAAATTCAGGGGTTGTCCCAAATGTCACCCACACTTTATTCCTGACTAAAATCAAGCCAGTATCCTCGCGGCTTGGGCGGACGTGATCGCTCTGAACAAAATTGCCGACACTGGGCATGGAGTATTCAACATCGCCAGCGGTAGCCCACCAACCCATCACAAACGGTTCGTCTTGCCGCAGCCCCTGCAGAAGTGTGACAGTCTTCGCGAGATTTACAACCCGCGAGTTGTATCTGAACTTGTTGGCAGCCACAAACCTGATCGGACTCATCAATCTTTGATAGCTTGCTGAAAACACGATCAACAACAATATCGTGACAGCGCCAACCATCAACCGCGATTGCTCGATAAACACAACACAAGAAATAGCGGTAAAGTACAAAACCAAGTAAATCAACGCATAGCGAGGCCAGCCATTTGAAATAAATAGCCACCACAAAGCGCCTATCAGCGAACCAGCAGCCAACAATGTGTAAAGTGAACGAACCAAAGGTAACCGCGCACAGCGGTATATAAGGCACCCCACCAAGACCATAACCGCCAAAAGCGTAAGCGGCGAATATCCAAAATGGTTCTGCAGGATGCCAGCGTTTGCCGAGCATGTCTGCAGCCCTCTCGCAATCATGTTGCTAAAACCACTAGGGCCAGTGCTGGCCCCATTAGATTTAGCTAGAACAACCGACACGTATTCCTTGGTGTTAAGTACATATTGGCGCCATCCCAACCCTATTACTTTCCACAGTTCGAACGCAAGAAATGGCACCGTAAAAGCTATGACCGCCAGAAAGCAGTCTAGTGTACGGCGTCGTCGTTCTGTTTGCCGGGAAATTATTCTGTACACCAACCAGATAACAACCGGAATAAACGATAGCAGAGCCAGTAGCTTGGCCATTACGGCAAATCCATACATCGCACCAGACGTAATGACCGCGGACCGCTCATCGGAATGGCCAGCCAAAACAACAGCACCGGCCACACACAACAGTGCAGCTGGTAATTCGCCAAGGAAAGCGTACCACTGCTCAAAATGAAGCCCGGCGGTCATGTCGTACAAAAGCAAGATCAAGGTACACATGAACGCGCTGGCCATGACAAGGCTCACGCGGCGCGACAAGACGACAGCGATAATAGCTATCAAAGACAAGCAACCGGTTGCGGTCACAAAACCAGGCACCCAGGGCCGATTGCCGACCAGGTAGATCAGGCCTGCGGCAGGAAGGATGATCGTCGGCCCAGTGCCCACGGCCGGGTCGAAGAGCTTCAGCCCAGGAGTACCGTCCAGGGCTATGGAATTTGCGTACCCTTTGCCAAACGCCAGGTTCTTGGCGACGATCGCAAAACAAGAGTCATCGGCGCAGCACAATGCGTTGGAAATAACGTGTCCGTATATTATGAGAGCAAATGCGGCAAACAAACCAACCGCGACCATCTGGATTGATATCTGTAGGACCCTGGGCGCCTCTACATCTCGACGAGTTCCCGAAGTCACACTTTTATAGATTGCTATCATAAGTTCTGTCTGATCCGCCGGCCGACTGTAGGCAGGGCACGATCATAAAAGGCAAGCGCAATGATATCGGTGACGTCACGGACAACATAGAGTGCTACGGTGTGTCGTTCCTGTCGCAAGGTTTTAGCTAATGGCAGATCGGTTAAAGAACTCGGCGCGATCAGGTGCTTCTGTAAACGGTCCGGATACCCCTACGAGATTGAGCACGATACGTCGACCTCTTCGGTCTCGTACCCACGGGTAGAAGCGTACAGTGTCACTACTCGCTCGACGGCATGAGCGAGCGTTCCATCCAATTGTCCGGCCTCCAACTCGAAAGCGTCCTCAGCCAGCACGACATCATCAAGGCCTGCCAGGGCTGCCACTCGGAACCAATACATGGAACCGGCTGGGAACAGGGTGCCGTACGATCCGATCAAGTCCTGGCGGCCTAATATACTTAGCAATTTGTCCAGCCAAGGGCGGTTCCCTGCATTCACTTCCTCAATGCTCAAGCTAAGCAACGACCCGGCAGGGGCAAGCACGCCAAGGTCTTTCTGCTTGTCAAACCGCCGCTCCGCGAGCGCAATTGCATCACCGCCGCCCAGCAGCGACATTACCAGAGACTCGCGCCACTGATCGCCTTCTTCCAACTGCGGCGATCGCTTGGTATGTAGCTTGCACGCCAATACATATCCCAGTTGCTTGAGCTTCCTGAGAACGAGCAAAAAGGGGCGGATGTCTCGGCCGCGATTTTCTAGAGGAAGCAGCATAACGTTGCTTAGATTTTCCTCTAAGTATTTTATGCACTCCACGCTCACATCAGGTCGAAGGGTCACAAACACATCGACCTTCTCAGAGTAGGCCCGGAGGTATTGTTCCACCAGCTCAGGAACAAGATCTTCATGGTAACAGTGCAGAACAACCGCAATATTGCTGCGTCGCGAAAACCTGGCATTATGATTGGCGACAAATGAGTCTACTGCTTCGTTCCGGCAATAGGTACGCAACACATTTGCCGTCGCATGAAGATAGGCGTAGCCATAGCGGGCATCGGGCTCCAGATAGGCGCCTTCGGCCCACTCATTCCAGGCGTTGACGAATATCAGCTTCTCATCATCCGGCAAGCGACTTGTTAGATCGCAGGCATCTTTCAGCCATTTAGCATAGTTGGCAGGGTTCGAACCATGGAACACGGTCGCTTCTTGCCCTCTCCTGGCCGTATTATCCCACGATGGCATTACGCCTTTGAAGGTTGTGATGTCCTTCCATTCATACCTTCCACAGCGGTTCGCCAATTCGCCATAATCGTAGATTCTTCCAGTAAATGCGCTATTGAGGAGTGGATAGGAACCAGTAACATCTACCGGGGCGGTCTGATGAGGAGGGAACTCCACTGCCGCGTCGATTCCATAAGCCGGCATCTCGCTCATATCCCATGGCCGCACTGCGGCTACGTAGATATCTGAGAAACCATGTGCCTTGGCGGCCTCTCGCCATCGAATCACGGTAGCTGCCGGGTCCGGTAATATATCCAGTCGATAAGCAAGCAAGAGCGGCTTGTCAGCGATGCGTAGATAACGGGGATCACGAAAGTATGGCAGCAGCGATTCGATGAACTTCTGGTCATCTTCTGGTGCATATTGCTGAGATACTAAAATGTCGTCATCCCGGCCATCCCAGCGTCGAGTCCAGTTTTCGTTTGCCCAGGAGACGCAGAAGCCGAGATTAAGAGACGAATCGTTCAGAAAGTTTTCTAACGGTCTTTCGAGCAGTCGCTTTCCGCTGAACCAGTAGTAGTGGAAGCAAAAGGCTGCGATACCGTATTGCTTAGCGATCTCCACCTGCTCCTTCATCACCTCAGGAACCCGCAGGTCGTAAAAGCCTAAGTCTCCCGGTAACCGGGGCTGATAATGACTCACGAATTGTGGGGTTCCTCGGACGACATTTTTCCATTCGGTAAAATTCTTACCCCACCACAAATCATTTTCAGGAATGGGATGAAACTGCGGCAGGTAGAAGCTGATGCACTTGATCGATAATCTGCTGGAGTCCAGATATTCGCTTGATCGGTCGATGTACTCACCGTTCCAGACTGCCTTCCGGCTACCTCCCCGACCGCTAGCGTCCACAGGCGGTGACAGCAGATGGTCTGCAGACTCACTCGACGGTGAGGCTGCAGATGCAGGCCAGGGTTTTACCACGCGCGGAGGGAAAGCAAGCTCAAACTGCTCGTTAGCCAACGACAGGTTGGGGCTGTAGTAAGGATCAACTTGCAGGGTATCTCCCCAACGCTCCCTCAGATACGCACGTTCCCGGCCAGCTCGTGTTACATTTCTTGACTCCTGATCGTAGCCACGCGAGATCGCTTCCAGGTGATAGAGTTCGGCATACGGCGTCCAAACTATGCTGTACCCAACCTCGCGAATTCTCAGACAGAGATCGACATCGTTATAGGAAACGCCGAGGTTAACCTCATCGAAGCCGCCAACCTGATTGAAGACATGCTTAGGTACAACCATGCAAGCTGCGGTTACGGCCGAAAGATTCTGCACTACCTGTAGCCGGTAGGCGGAGCCGCCATCGGACCGCTGAAAGAATCTGTGGCTGTGACCGGCCAAGCCGCCGATGCCCAGGATGACTCCACCATGCTGAATGCTGTTGTTGGCATAGTAAAGCTTCGCCCCCACAGCGCCTACTCCGGGCTGCGCAACCTGTGAAATCATCTCTTCCAGCCAGTCTGGATGGATAATTTCGATGTCATTATTAATAAATCCGACGAAATCGCCTCTTGCTTCGGCTACCGCCCGGTTATTCAACAGAGAATGGTTGAACTCTCCCTCTATACGCAATACTCGAACCCGTTCCTGTTTTCTTAAAGACTCCAGATAATCCAGCGTCGCGGGCTCGCTGCTCTCATTGTCGACGATGATGAGTTCAAGGTTCGGATAGCGGGTCTTATACAGCAATCCATCGACGCAGTTACGAAGAACGGGCAGGCTATCACGCGTCGGCACTATCAGAGAAACTAAGGGGGCAGGACTGGGTAACGGACGGATGACCCGATTAAAGCAAAGGAATCCATTGGCTATCCCCGCGCTTTCACCGCGACCGGCAAAATAATCGGCGAGCGCACGCTGCGCCGCTTTTACTGCTGTTGATAAGTTCTCGGTGGCAAATGTCCGGACACTACTGCCGATGCGCCAATGATACAGGACGTACGGAATATGGCGAATCCGCCCGGCGGTGGTGTGGGGCAATAAGCGTAGTACGAGATCATAGTCCTGACTACCCTCGAGCCCTTCGCGAAACCCTGCAATTTCTCGAACCAGGCTGGTGCGGTAGACTCCCAGGTGGTTAACGAGGTTATAGGAGTAAAAGAGTTCTGGATTCCAATCTGTCTTAAAGTGCGGATGGTGACGGCTTCCCTGTTCATCAATTCTATCTTCGTCGGAATAAATGATGTCCGCATCTGGGTGATCATTCAGTTCGACAGCTACCATGTAAAGAGCATGTGGCGGCAGCTCGTCGTCGTGATCCATTAGAGCGACAAAGTCACCTGTAACCAGCTCTAGCGCCGAATTACTTGCGGCGGAAATATGGCCACGCTGTGCTCTATAGGTAACCTTGATACGCGGATTATCCCGGGCATATTCTTTCAATATCGCGCTAATCTCAGGATTAGGTGAGGCGTCATCGGCAATACACAGTTCCCAGTGTTGATAAAGCTGCGCAATGACGGAGTCGATGGCTTTGCGCAGAAAGCGGGGCTCCGGGTCGTAGACGGGCATTACCACGGAGATAAGCGGGGTCTCGCGTAAGGTCGGGATGTGGCGCCGGATCGCGGCAGCATCGTCCGCGGTTAGGGTGTCGTAGAGTTTGACCCACGCGCTGTAGTCGCGCGTGGTTTGCAACGACGGATTGGCAGGATCGGATGCAGGCTCTCGGACTACGTCGATCTGGCGTCCTTCGGCCGAGCCCTGCTGTAGGTAATGCAGCAGCGGGTTAACGCCAGTCGCTTTAACGTCGGTATTGTGATCGAGATACCAGCCAGCATCAAATTTAGGCCCAGGATCTCTACGCTCAGTTGCGCCGTGCAGTGCGTAATGTAAGGCCGGATCCCATGCGGCGGCCGCGACATCGGGATAATGGGCTAAGTACCAGGCGGCATCAAACAGCGGCGAGCCCGCGATCAACCCCCGGTCCTTAAGCAACCTGCGGCGGGCGCGAAGTTTCTGCGGCAATTGGAAAGTAGCCGTCCACCAAACCAGCCGTAGTGCTCGCTTGATATTGCGACGCAGCCGGGGATAAGGCGACAGCGCCTGGCGGAAAATCCTGGTGGCTCTCCAACTGGTGCTGCCCTCAAGCATTGCCAACTGCCGCCGAGTGCTCAACAACTGCTGTTGCAATTGCCCAATCTCAGCTACCGCTGCCTGTTGCTGTTCCCAAAGCCTTGCCAACTCTTGCCGAGTACTATCAAGTGAGCGGTCGAGATCGATAATCTTCGCGTCGCGCACACCGACCTTCTGCTGCAAAGCGATGATCTGCTCATCGCGGGCAGCGATAGCCTGATGTAGGCTGGCAATCTGTCGATCGCGATCGGTTACGGCCTGATTCAGGCGGGAAATCTCGCCGACCCAGGAGTGCAGTCCGCTGGCTGTCAGATCGATTGTCGGCGGTCCGGCGGGAACGTCAGACACGCCGCTCTGGAAACGCTTCTCCTGCTCCATCCAGGACTCGATTTCCGCATCCGAAACAGACATTCCGTATTGCCGGGCTAGAGACTTCGTTACCTCCGCGTTGGATCGCAAATGATTGGCAGATGGCAACCCGCTCAGGAGCGCATGCAGCACGCCCCTGCTAACCACCCATCCGAGCGAAACCTCACGATCGCTCTGCCATTCCAGATCGATAGCAATGAGTCCAGCCTCTGTCTCGAGGACGTTAAACGGAGTGCAGTCCAGAAATTCCCCAGGAAGTTTGTAGGCAGCGAGCTTAGAAGAACCACTGGAAGTATCGGCCAGGGATGCGGTCGGGACACGAGCATGCCGCAGCAGAAATTCCATCCAGGGACGTAACGCCTCAACCACCGCGTTCAGATCGCCGGAACGGGCGCGCGCCTTCAGCAGCCTCCATAACAACTGCCGGCCCGGCCGATAGATCGACGCGTCCATCCGGTGGGTGATCGTCGTCCCGTTGCTGATCAGAACTGGGCGAATGGGCTTCGAAGTAAGAGGCTCCTTCAAAACCTGAATGCCGGTGGTACCGGGGACGAATCTGGTTTGCGCGCAAAACTCTGGTGCTCGATAAACAGAGAAGGCGGTCGCCAGTTCGCGGGGAGTGTTCTCGGCGGCAGGGTCGACGGTGGCAACTACCAGAAAGGAATTACTAAGATCGGCAAGCAACCGGTTATCGTGCAACACAGAGAAGGCAAGCGCATCGTCAAAGCTGCGAAAAGACGAGCCCGTGTAGTCTCGCGCATGGGACCGGGCCAACAAGTCGATGGCACTGAAGGCAGGGTCAGACAATGCCTCGGCCGACAAGACCACGGATGGCAACTTGTAGTCTGGAAATGGGTAGTAAAAACTGGTGTTGGGTAGTCCGGCGGCCGACAACTGCGCCTTCAGGTCTACCCGGCCAAAGGTGCGGGCCGTTTGAGTTCCGTACAGGTCTTGAATACCGAAGAATGGAGCACCGACGTGGTCTTCGGCGCACCCGTTGAAATATTTCAAACCGAGTTTGTTCTCAATCGCCA
>Ga0210398_10004570_pt1 | contig 12968 bp, 10 predicted proteins | sample IncBWC4OmetaG_FD_161047 | JGI IMG/M metagenome (GOLD analysis project Ga0210398, IMG submission 161047) | Forest soil microbial communities from Barre Woods Harvard Forest LTER site, Petersham, Massachusetts, United States - Inc-BW-C-4-O | ecosystem: Environmental > Terrestrial > Soil >... | reverse complement strand
CGGGCGTTACCCGCCTTCGCCTGTCCCAGTCCAGGGAAGCACCTCCCACCCCGGTCATAATGCCGGGAGACATGATGCCCAAGCCGCCCGGGAGCAGGCTGCAAACCCACCCGCGGGCACCGCCCCCGCTCCCATGACGCGATGTGCCTCCGCGCCATGTCCTTCACGGAGCGAGGATTATCTCGTAACCGGAATAGGGACCGATGTCAAGAGGCGTCGCCGAAAAAGATACGCCGTGTAGCGTAGGGCGGATTAGCCGAAGGCGTAATCCGCCGACGGCTGCGCCAGAACAACCGAGCGGCGGATTGCGCTTCGCTAATCCGCCCTACGCGCTTGCAGAGAGAATTGACAACCTGCGAGTTAGTTGGTCAGATCTCAGGCATTAGAATATTGGGGGAAGTCATGATCGCACGATGGGTTGGCACATCCTTGCTGATGATTCTTGCCGCAAGCTTTCTGACAACCAGCGCGACTGCTCAAAAGCGATGCGCGGTACAGCAGGCTGGCAAGCATTGCCATTGGGATAATCGCCAAAAAACCTGCATTTGTCCCTGACGCGGAATCCCGAATTTGATTGAGTCCGGCGTGACCCGAGACGACTTTCGGCGGACCGCGATGAATTCACGCTAGCCGAAGGGCCTGAGCAAAGCCTCCCATTAGGGCGCGTTATGCAGCACAGCAATTCATCCGCGCAAAGGCCCGTAGGGCGGATTAGCGCAGCGTAATCCGCCGACAGCCGCGCCGAAACAACCAACCGGCGGATTACGCTTCGCTAATCCGCCCTACGCGCTATTGCAGTGCGGGATTTTTCTCGTTGTTCGAGGTCGTTGAGAGGGCTTGTTGAGTCATATTTCGTGCGTTGTTCGATAAATACCACTTTGCGGCGCACGGCCTGTAGTGGTATTTTTGATACTGTGAGTTGCCACGGGACGTGCCGAAGTCCTGAAATTACCGGCAACGTTGGTGCCCACGGCGGGCGATCACTTTTGACCATTACATACACATCGAATGACTTCCGCGCCATTACTGGCGGCGAACACGATACATCTGTGGGCGACAACCATGATGCGGCGCACAGAGAATATGCGCACGTTTGTTATGCACGCGCTTGCAACTGTTGTGGCGTCAGCTACCGCCGCGTTCGAACACAGCGTATCTGATAGGCAGCGGTGCAATCACGGGTGCTCGTGTATTGCAGCTGCTGTCGCATCCATCGTCGTCTTCGGCGGGTTGATGTACATCGCCGAACCCGCCTCGGCGCAAACCGCCACGACCACGCCATCCAAGCAAACCTTAAACAGTTGGCGCGAGGGCATGGCACGGCTTCGTCCGCCGAACCGCGGCTGCTTCACGGCATCATATCCCAGCACGCATTGGCAGCAGATTCCCTGCTCGACCGTGAAGCCCCGTCCATACCCGCCACGGCTTGGCGGCCCAGCGAAGTCACTGACCGTGGGCGATGGCAACGATGTCATAGTCACGTTCGGCCCGCAGCCGATTTCCATGGTGATAGGGTCTTTCGACAGTGTCACTGGCGTGACGAGTGAAACCGGAGAAACCGCCTCGAACGGCCTCCAAGCGAACGCCTTTTCGCTCCAGCTCAATTCGAGCACCTTCCAGACTCCGCTCTGCAGCTCGCCCTGTGTTGGCTGGCAGCAATTCGTATTTTCCAACTACGACAGCCATGGGGTCTTCATTCAATACTGGTTACTTCATTTCGCATCAACAGACTGCCCGCCGGGTGGTTGGACCTACTTCAACAACGGTGGCGACAGTGAGTGCTACCTAAGCAGCAAGCCGGCCCCCGTACCGATTCAGTCGATCACAAACCTGGTCAACATGAGCCTGCGGGGGCAAGCCACTGCGCCTGGTTCGGACATGGTCACATTATCGATAGGCAGCTCTTCGTACTCGGTGCAGGATGCCGACGTCCTCGATCTGCCACAAGGGTGGGGCGCCGCCGAGTTCAATGTCTTCGGCGATTGCTGCGGCTATTCGGCAAACTTCAACGCCGGATCGACCATCGTCGTCAGAACGAGCGTGAACACTGGGACGCAGTATGGGCTCGGCTGCTTAGTCTACGGCACGCCTTATCAGGGCTACACCCAAGAGACCAACAACCTCGGCTTCGGCCGCGCTCCAGCCGCTACGCCTGGCATGTATCCGGCGATTGTATTCACGGAAAGCTACGGCGCCAGTGGGCCGTATCCGTGCAACGCCGCAACAGTCGTCGACGCAGCCAATTCTCTCTTAGTGGAGCCGGAAGATGGAGTGGTTTTTAATGGACCTCAAGGCGGCCCCTTCTTCCCCAATCCGTTCCACGCTGCGCTGACGGCGACATCTGGCAACCTCGATTATTCGATTACCGGTATGCCTTCCTGGCTTACGGCATCGCCCGCATCCGGCACTGTCGGCACAGGAGGCACCACCATAGCGTTCACCGCGAACGCATACGCAAACGCGCTGACGCCGGGTACCTACGGTCCCTATCAGATAACATTCAACGATGCGTCCAACAGCACCGGCTCTGTTGGCTTCCCGATCAAGATTCTGGTGACGGCGACGCAACCAACGCCACGCCGGGCACCCTGAGTACTACGCCCACAACCGTGACGTTCCCGGTCAACGCCAGCTCGCTATCGGGGGGACCTACAGTCCCGGCGGCGACGACGGTCGAGGCGTCCTTGCAATTGGGCAAACTGCCCGCGCAAGGATTGGTTGTCGTTGACAACCCGAGTGGTTGCTGTTCGATATTTTGCTTTAGCGATCCGCCGGCGTCACAACATCGCGGCCTGAGCGTGGCGTTCCGAATACATGCCGCCCGCATTCGTATTCCGCTTTAACTCGCGGACAATCGTCGATCTATGTTTTCCAAGCACACGCGCGATCTCGGCGCACACTTTGTGGCGCAAATTGAGCCGGCGAATTATTTCGCGCTCGGCAAGCGACAAATGTGTGTAGTGTGCGTTCAGAAGCCTTTATATTTTTGAGAGGCCCGGCCCTTGTCGACCTTAGTGCCCGATGGCTCCGGTTGCACTTTACTACGCAATCCTGAATCGACAATCGATGAGTGCGCGTCTGTGTAGATCAAGCCCGTAGGGCGGATTAGCGCAGCGTAATCCGCCGTTTCCGGCGGCAAAAGCGGCGGATTACGCCTTCGGCTAATCCGCCCTACCGAAATAATGTTATTCTGACGCATGCCTAATTGTCGCCGCGCATTTGTCCCCAACGGATGCTGGTTTTTCACCCACAATCTGCTGGATCGGCGACAGACGTTGCTCGTCGATCACATCGATGCGCTGCGGCGGGCGTTCGAGGAAACGCAAAGGAAATACCCATTCGACATTGCCGCCATTGTCGTGCTTCCGGATCATCTGCACGCAATCTGGACCTTGCCGCCCGATGACGCCGACTTTTCGACGCGATGGCGGCTGATAAAAACACAGTTTGCAAAATCACTACCGCGGCGCGAGCGGCGTTCAGCAGTCCGCAAGGCGCGTGGCGAACGCGGCATCTGGCAACGCCGATTTTGGGAACACTTGATTCGTGACGACGCCGATTATGCGCGTCATGTCGAATATTGCTATTTCAACCCAATCAAGCACGGTCACGCGCGCCGCGCGCGAGATTGGCCACATTCATCGTTTCATCGCGACGTTCGCCAAGGCCTATTCCCGCTCGACTGGGCGGGCGAGGTCGCGCCGGGTGGCGCGTTCGGCGAACGAGGCCCGTAGCCGTCCTTTGGCGGCGGAAATGGCGGATTACGCTGCGCTAATCCGCCCTACGGCTTGGCGCGCTTGATGATGCGCGCGTTCGTGGCCTAACCGCCGACAACGGCCGACACATGTTCGACAAGCCACTCGCCTGCGGGGCCCAGCCGATGGTCGGCGAGATAGGCGCCGCACATCACGAGCTGTGCAACTCGCGAGTCGAAATCCATGGGTCGAATGACCTTCAGTCGTCCTTGCGCGATATCGTTTTGGACCAGATGAGAGGGCATGTTGCCCCAGCCAAGACCCGCCAGCAGCATCGCGTGCTTGGCACCGAGATCCGCCAGGCGCCACGTGCGGCTCGACAACACGCCGTAGTCGCGCCCTGCGGTCAGCGACGAGCGATCGGTGAGCACCAGCTGGACATGCTCTTGCAGCGTGTGCGGGTCGATCGGGCCGTCGAGCGCCGCCAGCGGATGATCGGGTGCCGCCACCGGGATGAGATCGACGGTCAGCAACGGGAAGCGCTTCAGAAGCGCCATGTCGCTGAAATAAAGCGGCAGCAATCCGATCATGCAGGTGCCGTCGAGGACCAGTTCGGCGGCGGCGCCGAGCGACTGCACGTAGATACGCGGCGTAACCGTCGGATACTTTGCAGTGAAAGCGCGCAGCGCTTCCACGACCACGCGCAGCGGGAACATGGAATCGAGCACGATCGTCAGCTCTGCTTCCAATCCGCTGGCCAGGCTTCGCGCCGTATCGCGAAAGGCATTTGTCTCCTCGGCGATCCGGCGCGCCCGCGGCAGCAGCGCTCGCCCCGCTTCCGTCAGCGCAGGCCGATAGGCGGTGCGGTCGAACAGCGGAATGCCGAACTGCGCCTCGAGCTTCTGGATTCCATACGTCACCGCCGACTGGGCTCGGTTCAGCTGTTTCGCAGCCCTCGAGAAGCTTCCGGTGTCGGCGACCGCGAGGAATATCCGAATTTGGTCCAGCGTCAGGGAGTCGATCATAATCAGATAAATAGATCATCTTTATCGAAACTTCATCTCTTTTTTCGATGGTCGACATCCCCTAGGTGTCCTGTGCGGTCAAAAGCATAGGAGCCTCAAATGCCCACCCTGCTCGCCATCGAGGTCAGCCCTCGCCATGGGTTCTCCACGTCCCGAAGGCTTACAGCGCATTTCATCGACGCGTGGAAAGCCGCACACCCCCGCTCTGCTGTCGTCGTCCGCGATCTGATGAAGACGCCCCCGCCGTTCGTCGATCATGCCTGGATCGGCGGCGCCTTCACGCCGCGTGAGCAGCATTCGCCGGAAAACGCCGCCGCCATCAAGATCTCGGACGAGCTGGTCGCCGAGCTCAAGGCGGCCGACGAGATCATCGTCGGCACGCCGATGTTCAATTTCTCTATCCCGGCGGTCCTCAAGGCCTATATCGATCAGATCGTTCGGGTCGGCGTGACGGTGTCGGCGAATAATGTCGGCTTGCTGACCGGCAAGAAAGCGACTGTTATCCTGGCAAGCGGCGGTGACTTCAGCCCGGGTTCGCCGGTAGAGAAATACAATCAGGCCAGCGGCTATCTTCGCCAGGTCCTGGCCTGGATCGGGATCAAGGACGTCGAATTCATCCTGGCCGGGCGCGCGCGTGCCGGCGCCACGGGTGAAACGGCAGTCGAGGAGTTCGGCGCCGCCGTCAGGTCGGCTGCGGTTGGCGCGCCAGCCATCGCCGCGTGACGGCGCGCCGGCGCCGTCTCGGAGAGGAGCACCATCATGCGAGTTGACTTCAGGGACGCTGAAACTTTGACCAAGACTTTCGGGCGTCATGCACCATGACGTTTAAGCTTTACAACGCACCGCAATCGACCTGCAGCCAGCGCGTACGCTTCGTGCTCAACGCCAAGAATATTCGGTTCGGCGAAATAAAGCTCGACCTGCTCGCCGGCGATCAACTCAAGCCGGATTATCTCGCGTTGAATCCGAATGGCGTGGTACCCACCCTCGATCATGACGGCGCGATCATCATCGATTCTTCGGTCATTATCGAATATCTCGACGAAGTTGCGCCCGAGCCGGTGACATTCACGCCGGAGAATCCCGTGTTGCGGGCAAGGATGCGGGCGCTGATGCATTTCATCGATGAGATGCCAGCGGCTGCGGTGCGGGTGCCGACGTTCAATCTCGCCTTTCTGCCGCGGTTTGCAGCGATGAGCGAGGACGCGTTCAAAACCTTCGCCGAATCGAAGCCGCTGCGGCGCGAATTCATGCTGGCAATGGGCCGGACGGGCTTTCCGCAGAAGGACATGGATGACGCACTGGCACGGCTGCGCCGCACTTACGAGCGCATCGATTCCGAAATTGCCAAGAGCGGTGGACCATGGCTTCTCGGTGCCGATCTTTCGCTAGCAGACGTCATGCTCATGCCGGCGATCGTTCGCATGGCGGATCTCGGCCGTGCTGGCGACTGGCGCGATCTGCCGCGCGTCGAACGCTGGTATGAGGCAATCGCCACCCATCCGGCCTTCGCCCCGACCTATTATCCGGGGTCGCTTCTGTCCGAGCGCTTTCCGCATTTGCGCGAGACTGGCCGCTCGGGACCGGCCTCTCAAGACTGACCACTTTAAGGCTTGCCGCTTTCGCAGGAGCACACCATGGAAAAGATAACAGCTAAGCTTGGCGCAGCGCTTTACGTGTGTTGGGGACTCCTGCACTTCACCGCGGCCTACGGCGTTTACAGGTTGGCGCAGAACGCGCCGGCAACCATGGCTCAAGGGCGCCTGATGCAGACGGCGTTTTATTTGGCGGCGTTTGCTGTGACGGCGATCGTGCTCGCAATCACGCTGAATTGGCGCAACGACCGGCTTGGCTTCTGGTTGAACGGGGTCATGGTCGGCATCGCCGACATTCCTTTCATTCTGTTTGTCTTGATCCCCGGATACGCGCCGTGGTGGCCGGGCCTGCTTGGTCCGGGGCTTTGGATTGCGGCCTTTTCAGTCACAGCCCTCGCCCGGACGAGCGCAACAAAGTCTGTCGCGATGGGTTCCGGGGGTGTTGCCCATCTAAGCTGATTTTCCGCCAAGGGAGATGCCGGCTGATGGTGCTGACGCCGCGATCCCGAATACGCTTTTGGCGAATTGCGGATAGACCTCGGCCAATTGCGGAGCGACGACGTTGCGCATCAGCTCCAGCGTTTCCGGCGAAGGCGCCGGCGTGGTCGGCACCTCCGCCGGCCGGTCGAACTCGAAGCCGGTGTTCTCGACCACCTCGGCGACGCTGTGGCCGGGATGGACGCTCGCCAGGCGAAAACGGCGCCGCGCGCGGTCGAAATCGAACAGGCAGCGGTTGGTGATCAGCGCGACCGGACCGCCGGGCCGGAAGACGTTGTCGGGGCTGCCGCCCGGCGCGCTGATGAAATCGACTTTCGGCACCAAGGTGCGGCGCGAATGCTCGAGGCGGAACAGGATCACCTTCGGCACCACGTAATACAGATAGGCCGAGCCGAACGAGCCGGGAAAGCGCGCCTTCGGCTTGTCGTAGTCGCCGACGCTGACCAGATTGATGTTGCCCTCGCCGTCGATCTGGCCGCCCGAGAGAAAGAACACGTCGATGCGGCCCTGGCCGGCGCAGTCGAACAATTCCCGCGCGCCATCTGTGAAGAAGGTATGGGCGCGGCTGCCGAGCAGCGAGACGTAAGGCTTGCCCGAATTGTTCCTTAAATTTGCGCGCTCGCGCGCCAACAGCGCCGCCGTCGCCGGGATCGGCGAGGAGGCGCCGACGGCGACATGGCGCACGTCGCCGATCAGCCGGCAGATCACGTCGGCGAGCAATTCCTCGTCGCGGAAGGTTTTTTCAGGCGGCACGCCGCTCATGCACATACCGTTGCAGGTAGTCGGCAAAACCTTCGGGCGTGGCGGCGAGCCGGGCATATTCGGTCATATGCGCAGCGTCGATGCCGTAATGATCGGGCAAGGGCAGCGGCCAGGCGCCGCGCGGCTCGACCGCAATCGCCTCGACATAAAAGCCGGGCAGCGTGCCGGCGGCGAGCAGCGGATCGTGCAACAGATCGCCGTCGTGAATTTTCTCCACGGTGACGATGGTTTTCTGCGCGGCATGCGCCATGGCGATGAACTCACGCTGGATGCCGACAAAAACATTGCCGGCGCGGTCGGCCATCGGCGCATGAAACAGCACCACGTCGGGCCTGAGCGCCGGCAACAGCACGATCGGATCGTTGTTGCCGAACGGATTGTCGAGAACCTTCCAGTCCGGCCGGTGCGCCAGCACGTCCGAGCCGATCAGCCCGCGCAGCGGCATGAACGGCACGCCCTTCTCGGCGGCCTGAAACTGCGCATGCAGCGCCGGGCAAGTGGCGTCCATCATGTGGATCGAGCCGGCAAGGATCGCCGCGGTGAAGCGCGGCGCCGGACCGAATTCGCCGAGGCTCACCGCGGAGGTCTCCAGCGTCTCGACACAGCCGGCGCCGATCAAAAGATCGGCCTGCAGGGTCGAGGTCGGCAGCGCCACCAGATGCAAATGCTTGGCGCCGCGCCGGATCAGCGCCCGCGTCGCCGCCATCGCCGCGCCCGAGGTCTCGCGCGGCACCGCGAGCATGCAGCCGTCGGTAATCGGCTCGATTAGGTCATCGAGCGTGCGGGCGATGATAGCCATGGGGCTATTTTACTCCGAATTCCCGCTCGCGGCTCCCTCTCCCCGCGTGCGGGGAGAGGGTGGGGTGAGGGGGCCTCTCCGCCGGGCTCAGAATCGCGGAAAGGTCTGCAGCGCATCGCTCCACTTACAAAGCTCAGAATCGCGGAGAGGCCCCCTCACCCTCGCTTCGCTCGACCTCTCCCCGCACGCGGGGAGAGGTGATTTTTCTCTACGACAGCGCCGATTTGACGTTGCCGGGCGAGAACGGCACCCGGCGGATGCGTACGCCGGTGGCATCGAAGATGGCGTTGGCGATGGCCGCCGCGACCGGCCGGCTCGACGGTTCGCCGGCGCCCGAGGGCGCGATCTCCGGATGGTTGATCAGCACCACGTCGACCTGTTCGGGCGTTTCGGTGATGTCGAGGATCGGGTAGGTCAACCAATCGACGCTGGTCACGGTCTTGTGGTCGAATTTCACCTCTTCCCACAAGGTGCGGCTGATGCCTTGCACCACGTTGCCCTCGACCGTCATGCGGATGCCGTCCGGATTGATGATCTGGCCGCAATCGTGGGCCACGGTGAACTTGCGCACCCAGATCTTGCCGCTGCGGCGATCGATGTCGACCTCGGCCACCATGGCGACCCGCGTGCCGTTGCGCTGCGCGTAAGCCATGCCGCGGCCGGAGGCCTTGTCGCCGGTCTGATCCTTGCGCGGCGACGGCCTGGTCTGCCAGGCCGCCTTGTCCGCCGCCGCCTTGATGACGGCGATGTCGCGCGCATCCTTGACGTAGCGCAGGCGGAATTCGACCGCATCGACGTTGAGCGCCGCGGCCACTTCGTCCATGAAGGATTCGCTGGCGAAGTGGATTTGCGGCCCGACCGGATCGCGCAAATGCGACGAGCGCAGCGGCGAGGCGCGGTCGAGCAGCGGCGGGATCGTCTCCCACGCGGAGCGCTTGTTGTCGAATTTGTAGGACTCCGCCGGCACGCCGAAACCGTCGCCGGATTTCAACGCGACGCCGAGCGTCTGCCCGGCCAAGGTGTCGAATGGCTTGCTGCCGTTGGTGTCGACGTCGACGCGGGAGAAGCCCTTGCTGACAAAGTCATAGGCGACGACGTTGCCCTGGGCATCGATCGCGGCGCGCGCGTGATGGGTCGAGGCAGGACCCTTTGGATCCCAGCCTGTGCCCTGGTTGCGCATATATTGCACGCGTACCGGCTTGCCGACCGCTTTGGCGAGCACTGCGGCGTCCATCGCGGCATCGTCGGCATCGTTGCGGCCGTAGGAGCCCGGACCCGGCGTCCAGATCACGTGGACGGCGTCCGGCGGCATTTCCAGAATGGCGGCGAGGCCGGCGCGGACGAAATGCGATTTCTGCGTGCCGCTCCAGCACGTGACCTTGCCGTCCTTGATCTCGACCAGAGAGCAAGCCGGCCCCATGCTGGAATGGGATTGGAACGGCCACTCGTATTCGGCCTCGATCACCCGCGCTGCCGACTTGAACGCCTCGTCGACATTGCCGGTTTCCGCGGGCTCCACCGAACGCTTGCGCGGCGTCGTCTTGCGGATGTGATCGTAGAGCGCGGCCTGATCGGGGAATGGCGGAGTTGTGTCCGACCAGACCACCTTGAGCTGCTGCGACGCTTTGATCGCATCCCACTCCTTGTCGGCGACGACGCCGAGGAAGCCCTTGTCCCAGACCACTTTGGCGGTCGGGATATTTTTGATCGAGCCTTCGTCGAAGCTCACCGGCACCGCGCCGGCGATCGCCGGACGGATCATGCGGGCATGGACCATGCCGGGCACTTTGACGTCGGTGCAGAAGTCTTCCTGCGCGAACACCTTCGGCGCGATGTCTTCGCGCTTGATCGGCTGGCCGACGATCTTGTGATCCTTGGGATCTTTAGGCTGCGCCTTGCCCGGCGCGTAGAGCGGATTGCCGTATTTGCCGTTCCAGTCGAGGTGAACGTTGAAGTAACGCCCGCCGATGAGCTCGGCGTAGCTCACCTTTTTCGCGCCGTCGCTCGCGGCATGGACGACGCCGTCGGTGACCGTCAACTGGTCGGCGGCAACGTTGAGCTTGTCGGCCGCCATGGCGACCAGCACGCGCCGCGCTTCGGCCGCGGCCATGCGCATCTGCTTGCCGCCTTCCTGCAGGCCGGTCGAGCCGGAGGCGCCGCCCTGATTGACGCTGGTCGCGGTGTCACCCATGAACACCTTGACGGCCTTGAACGGCACATCGAGCTCTTCGGCGACGATCTGCCCGACGGCGGTGAACAGCCCCTGCCCCATATCCATCTTGCCGAAATAGGCGGCGACGGTGCCGTCGCCATTGACGGCGATGTACGAGGACAGCTGGTCGGGCGTCAGCGGCGGCTTGGCCGCGACGGCCAAGGCGTCGTCGGCCGCGCGCGCGAGCGTGGCCGGCGCGCCGATCGAGACGACGAGCGCACCGCCGGCCTTGAGAACGGCGCGGCGCGAAAAGATCGTGGATCTGTCTTGTCTGGTCATGGCGCCCTCCCTCAACCCATCATCGCGGCGGCGCGCTTGACCGCGCGCAGGATCGCCATATGGGTGCCGCAGCGGCACTTCAGCCCGGTGAGCGCCTCGCGGATTTCGGCATCGGTCGGCTTCTTCTTGTCGCGCAGGAACGCCGCCGCGGTCATGATCCAGCCGTTGATGCAATAGGCGCATTGCGGCACTTCTTCTTCGACATAAGCGGTTTGCAGCGGATGCGGCTTGTCCGGCGTGCCGAGGCCGGCGAGCGTGACGATCTTGCTATCGCCGACCGAAGAGACTGGCGTGATGCAGGAGCGGATCGGCTGGCCGTCGAGATGCACGGTGCAGGCGCCGCATTGGGCGAGCCCGCAGCCGAAATGCGGATTGTTCAAGCCGAGATCGTTGCGCAGCGCGTAGAGCAGCGGCATGTCCTCGTCCGCCTCTACGGTGCTCGTCTTTCCGTTGACGTTGAGGGAATACTTCTGGGTCATCGCGCGAGCGTCCTCCATATGCGCAGCGGCCGTTTTTATCGGGGCCGGCCATGTGCCGGTGACGTCCCGCGCCGCTGCATCCGCTGGCGCGAAGGTTATTCCGAAAACTGCCACATGGGAACACGGTCCAAGGCACGGTCCAGGGCGTGGAACTTCTGCGGCGAAAATCAACTCTTTGCCAGCGCCTGCACGGTTGCGAATAAAGCTCGCACGTCGCGTTCCGCAATATTCCGCGTGATGAACACGACGCGGCTGTCGCGGTTGCCGTCCGGCCAGGTTTCGAGCTCGACCGGCGGATGGGCGAGGTGCTGGACATATTGCACCACAATCGGTCCGCGGCAGCCGGCGACATTGAGAATGCCCTTCACGCGCAGCAGGTCGGCGCCGCGCAGGCCGATCAAGGTCTCCATGGCGCGGGCGAAGGCGAGCCATTCGATCGGCGCTTGCTGTTCGATGACAAAACTCGCGATGCCGTCGCTGTGCGCGGCCTCGGCGACAAAACCGGAGCGCTCGCCGGCGGCCGGCTCGATGACGCGCTGCGGATCGAGCGCGCCCTTGACCGCAATGTCGATGGTGGCGCGCGGGTTGAGGCTTTGCAGGCGCTGCGTCAGCCGTTCGACCGCGGCGGCATCGGCGAGATCGGTCTTCGAGATCACCAGCCGGTCGGCGAGGATCGCCTGCTTGCGCGCTTCGGCGGCGCCGTCGAGCGCGGTTTCGCCGTTGACCGCATCGACCACGGTCAGCACCAGGTCGATATGGAATTCACCGCCGAGCGCGCGATCGGTGGCGAAGGTTTGCAGGATCGGCCCGGGATCGGCGAGGCCGGAAGTCTCGATCACGATGCGGCGGAACGGCGGCACCGCACCGTGCTCGCGATCGAACACCAGGCGGCGCAGCGCCGCCTGCAGATCGGTGCGGGTGATGCAGCAGACGCAGCCGTTGCCGAGCAGCACGGTCTCCTCGGCGCTGTCGCGCACCAGCGCGTCGTCGATGCCGACGGCGCCGAACTCGTTGATGATGACGGCAGTGCCTTGGCCTTCCGGCGAAGCCAAGAACCGCTGCAGCAGCGTGGTCTTGCCGCTGCCGAGGAATCCGGTGACGACAGTCACTGGAATTTTGGCACCGCGCTCGCGCTTAAGCCGGCGCCCGAACGGGCCGGCTTCGCGCGAGGGGAAGAGATCGAGCATGACCTAGCGGCGAGCCCCGGCGTACGACTCCCTCTCCTCGCACGCGGGGAGAAGGAGATGGTGCCAGCTCGACATCAGAAATCCATTTCCAGCGTGTAGAGCCCGCCGATGTGACGATCGACGGCATAGACCACGGCGCGCTCGTCGACGAACACGTCGTTCATCTGAATGGTGCCGGTCGGCGCGCCGGGGGGCGCCGACGGCTGGAAGACGCCGACTTCCTTCGGCTGATACGGATTGGAGATGTCGTAGGCGCGAAGGCCGCCGTTGAAGAAGGTGCCGAGCACGATCTGGTCGGATTGCCACGCCGTCGGCAGCGGCACGTTCTCATGGATGTTGTGCGCACCGAAGCGGCCGGCCTGGGCGTAGATGGTGTGATCCGGCAGCGGACAGGTCGAGATCGGGACCAGATTGGATTCGTCGAGCGCGTCCAATAC
>Ga0210398_10004568_pt1 | contig 12971 bp, 11 predicted proteins | sample IncBWC4OmetaG_FD_161047 | JGI IMG/M metagenome (GOLD analysis project Ga0210398, IMG submission 161047) | Forest soil microbial communities from Barre Woods Harvard Forest LTER site, Petersham, Massachusetts, United States - Inc-BW-C-4-O | ecosystem: Environmental > Terrestrial > Soil >... | reverse complement strand
GAACCCTCGACACTCACGTTGGCAACGTGATGCTCTACCAGGCTGAGCTACGCTCGCTTCCAGAGTCGGAAATTAAGTTTACGAAATCGCAACGGTTTTGCAACTCCAATCATGCGGCGGGAGCTTCAGGCGTCGGCGCTGCTGACGGAGACGCCAAAGTCGCACGGATGACCTTCAACATCTCGTCGAAATTAACCGGCTTCGGAAAAAATGCTATCGCGCCGCTGTCCGTCGCACGCTTTTTGTTTTTCTCCTCAACGACGCCGCTGATGATGATGATGGGGATTTTTTTTGTCTCGTCCACACGATGCAGCCATTCCATGATGCGAAAACCGTCCCACGAAACACCGCCGAAATCCCCTGGAAACGTGATGTCCAGCAACACCAGATCGGGTTTTTCCTTGCGCACCAACGAAACGCCTTCCGTGCCGTCCAGCGCGGTGGACACCACATAACCCGCGCTCTGCAACTTCATGGAAGTCGTCTTGAGGATGATTTCATTGTCATCAATCACCAGAATCTTCTTCTGGGTCGGCGCAGCTTCGGTGCTCATAAAGTATTCCGATTACAATTCTAAATTCTCCAATTGAACTCGAACAGTAGCAAAACCGTCCGTCCGTGCAAAGCAATTTTATCCGCTTTGATTACAAACCGTCCATCGTGCAGACTGCCCGCGTGAGCAACGTCTTTTACGCGCCCGGCCAGCAACGCGCCGCCAAGGTCAACGACCTCTTCGCCTCCATCGCGCGGCGATATGATTTGCTGAACGATTTGCAAAGCTTCGGCCTGCACCGCCTCTGGAAACGCCAAGTCGTCAATCTCGCAAATGTTCAAAATGGAAATCGCGCGCTGGATTTATGCTGCGGCACCGGCGACATTGCCCTCGCGCTCGCGCGGCAAGGCGCAGAAACAACCGGCTTGGACTTCAGCGAAAAAATGCTCGAAGTCGCAAATGCTCGAAATCAAAAATCAAATCCACAATCCACAATCCACAATCCGCAATTCATCCAAGGCGACGCTCAGCAACTTCCGTTTCCAGAAAATTCATTCGACATCGTGACCGTCGGCTACGGATTGCGGAATCTGGCGAGCTGGGAAAAAGGTTTGGAAGAAATGCTCCGCGTGGCCAGGCCGGGCGGACGGATTGTTGTTTTGGAATTTGGCAAGCCGGCGAATCTGATCTGGCGCAAAATTTATTTCACGCACCTGAAATGCTCCGTGCCGCTCATCGGCCTGCTGTTTTGCGGCAACCCGCAGGCCTACGCCTACATTTTGGAATCGCTGAAACATTATCCGGCGCAACTGGCCGTGGCGGAAAAAATGCGCGGCCTGAAACTGGGGAACGTGCGCGTCATCAACCTGCTCGGCGGCGCGATGGCGATCAATTACGGGGAAAAGCCGGCTTAGATTTTTTAGCGCGATTTTCCCGACGGCAACTCAATCACCATCCCCTCGCTCGCGGCGTCCACTTTCAATTTTGACTTCGCCTTTGCCACGAGCTTGCGCGCGTGTTTGACAAAGCCGTCAATTTTTTTGTCGTCGCTGTCAGGGTCGTGATGGAAAAGCAGGAGTTGCTTTACGTTCGCCTGAATCGCGAGCGCCACGGAATCGTCCACGCAGCCGTGGCCCCAGCCGACATGCGTCTTGTATCCGGCGAAATCGTATTGCGAGTCGAGCACCAGCACGTCGGCGTCGCGGATGAAATCCACCATCTCGCGGTCCACGCCACCGGTGCGCGGCTCCGTATCAGGAAAAAACACGAAGATGCCGTCGGGCGAAAACAGCCGGTAGCCGACGCACATCCCCGGATGGTTCGCGCGCAGCGCGCGCACGAGCACGGAACCGATCTCGAAGTTGAAGTCCGAGAGTTCCTCAATCTGTATTGTGCTGGGCAGCTTGTCGAACGAGACGGGAAAATAAGTGCTTTCCATCTGGCCGGTGAGCATGGAAGCCAATCCCTTGCGCGCGCCCTGACAGCCGAAAATTTTCAACCGGCAGCGCGGATTATAGATCGGTGGAAAAAACGGCAATCCTTGGATGTGATCCCAATGCGTGTGCGTGAGCAGCATCATGAGATTGAGCGGCTGGTCTGGAAATTCTTTCAGGAGCGAAAGTCCAAGCGGACGTAATCCGGTGCCGGCGTCGAGGATAATGATATCGTCGCCGACGCGCACTTCGACGCAGGAAGTATTGCCGCCGTAGCGAACGGTCGTCGCGCCCGGAGTGGCGATTGAACCGCGCACGCCCCAAAATTTCACGCGCATCACGGACTGATGAAAGCATTTTCGCGCGCGGGTTGGAAGAAAAAACAACTTTGCCGCCGTCGCAAAAAATCTTGCGTGTCGGCGCGCATGAATTAGGATGGATGTCTTTGGCGGGTTGGTAGCTCAGTCGGTAGAGCAGTGCCCTTTTAAGGCATTGGTCGAGAGTTCGAGTCTCTCCCAACCCACCATTTTCAACAAACCACGCTCAACTTTTCGCGCTCGACTGAAAATGTCGCGGGCAGATTCCCAACCCATTCGCCGTCCAATTCAAACGCCGCCGGAGATTCGCAAGCCAGTTCAAATTTCTCAGCGCGAAAACGCCGGACAAGTTTCTCCGACAATCTTTGCCGCGCCAGAAAACTGGGCGCACAGCGAAACAGTGTCGGAAAATCCACGCGCGGAAAAATGCAGACGTCCAGAATCCCGTCGCGCAAATCCGCCGACGGAAAAATCCCAAACGGTCCGCCGTAAAACTTCCCGTTACCGATCAAAATCAATTCACCGGAAAAATTCTGGCCGTCGACACTAACGGAAAGTTTCGGCTTCTTTTCCTGTAACGCTTTCAATCCGGCGACGATGTAAGCAAGCGGCCCGATTTTTTTCTTCAGCGGCCAGTCGAGCAATTCAATCGCCCGCGCATCCAGCCCCGCACCCGCAAGCTGCGCGAAAAATTGTTTTTTGCAGACGTTATTCGCGGAAAATTCTGCGCAGCCCAAATCAATTTTTGTTTCACGACCGCGCTGCAGGATTTCCCATGCGCGCTCAAGCCGCAAAGGAATTTTCAATTCGCGCGCGAAAACATTCACCGTGCCGAGCGGCAGAACGCCTAGTCGCGTACGCTCAAAACCATTTGGCGCATCGCCGATTCCGTTCAAAACTTCATTCACCGTGCCGTCGCCGCCCGCCGCTACAATCAAATCGAATCCGTCGGCAATCGCATGCGCCGCAAGCCGACGCGCGTCGCCCGGCGCAGCCGTCGCCTTCAACGCCGACTGTCCGCCAATCTCGTCGAGATGCTGGCGAAAACGCCGCGCCTTGTTGCCGCGGGCCGCCGGATTGAAAATGACGCAGATGCGCACGCGCGGATGATTTTGGCGCGGACGGATTTAGTCGAGGAGAAAGCGAATTGCCTTTGCCGCGATTTTTTCCGAAACTGCCACAATGACCGACACGACAAACTGGAAAATCCCCAAATGGCCGTTTCTGCTCGGCAACGCTGCGCTGCTCGTCGCCGCATATTTTTTTGTTCTGCACGAGCCGAAGCCGTCTGCGCACTGGGAAATTCCCGCCGCCTGTATCGCGCTCGGCGCGATTCTCGGTTGCCTGCCGTTTATTCTGGATTATCGCGCGGTTGTAAAAGCGATTGAAGCCAGCGCTCTCGGCAGCATCACCGAAAAAATCCAGAACCTCGAAAAACTCGCCACGCAAATCTCTTCCGCGACGAACGAATGGACGAACGCGCAGTCGCAGGCCGAAAAAACTTCCGCCAGTGCAAAGGAAATTTCCGACAAAATGGCCGCCGAAGTCCAGCAGTTCACCGCGTTCATGCAAAAAATGAACGATAGCGAAAAATCTGCGCTCCGGCTCGAGGTTGAAAAAATGAAACGCGGCGAAACCGAATGGTTGCAAGTCCTCGTGCGGATTCTCGACCACGTTTTTCTGCTGCACGCCGCCGCCGCGCGCTCCGGCCAGCCGAAAGTGGCCGATCAAATTGCGAATTTTCAAAACGCCTGCCGCGACGCTGCACGCAGGATCGGCCTCACGCCATTTATTGCGGCACCCGATGAAAAATTCGACCCAGCGCGCCATCAAACCGTTGACGATTCAAAACCGCCCGCCAACGCTGTCGTCACGGAAACTGTCGGCGCAGGTTTTACATTTCAAGGAAAACTGTTGCGTCCAGCACTTGTGAAATTGCGCGAAGAAAATCCCGTCGCAGAAAAACAAGAATCGCCCGAACAAACCAAAAAAAAATCTGAAGACGAACTTCTGTTGCAACCGCCGGATTAAATTTTCACGCTTTCTGTTTTCTGCGCCGACAAAAAGTGCAGCCAGCAATTTGTGACAGGCCGCGAATAAATTTTCGCCAGCGCATTCGCGTAGAGTTTTAGCTGCGGCTTGTAGATTTCAATCTTCTCCGCCAAACCTTCCGCGCGAACTTCGTCCGTCTTGAAATCCACCAGCCAGATCTCCTCCGGCAGCAACACGACCAAATCCGCCACGCCCTGCACGACGATAAATTCATCTTTCAAATCCGGCGACGATTTTGCCCCGATAATTTCCAATAATTCCTGAGGGCTGAATTTCGCCGTGAACGCCAGTTCACGCTTAATATTTACAGATCGCTTCCGAATTTTTTTGCCCGCACCAGAATGCCAAAATACCGCGATATTTTCCAAGTTCAGAACCGCGCACTCATCCGTTGACAAAATCTTTTCTCGCACCAGTCGTTTCGACTCTGCTTCGAGCAATTTCAAATCCGATGCGCCATCAAAAGAAAAATGCTGGAGAAATTTGTGATGCGCCGTGCCCACATCCGCCGCGGACAATTTTTTACGGACGCTCCGTCGCGCGGGGAAAATTTGTTCTGCCTCGTCGTCCAGTTCATCCGCCGCCTGATGCCGCAACGCCGTCACGGACGATTTGGCCGCGCGTTTAGTTGCTGCGTCGAAGTCATATTGCCACGTTAAAATTTCACGAAGTTTCCGTTTGGTTTCATCGTCAAGTTCCGGCAATTGGGTTTCCGCCTTCTGTTTTTCACTTTCAGCTTTTCCAACTGCCAGCTCTGAATCATCGGCAATCCGCCAGCGCAGTAATTCTTTTTTACCGTCCGCATTTTGGGCGAACCACAAACCGAGCCAGTCCGCGTAACTTTTCGCCGCCAAGATTTTTTGCGACGTCATTGCGACGGATTTGTTCCAAAGATTTTCCCATTTATTTCCCGTGATGCTGCCGACTAAAATCAAATTGTCGCGCGCGCGAGTCATCGCGACGTAAAGCAGCCGCAATTCCTCGCCCGCCTGTTCGCGACGCTGATGCTTTTGCGCGAGCCAGTGCGGCAAACTTGGATAACGCCGCTCACTCGATGGCGGTTTCACTTTCGGACAAAGCCCAAATTTCTCGTCAAAGATAATTTCGCCGTGCAAATCCTGTGTGTTAAAACTTTTTGCCAAATCCGCGACAGCGATGATTGGAAATTCCAACCCTTTGCTTTGATGAATGCTCATCAGTCGCACGGCATTTTCGTCTGCGAGAGGCGAAACTTCCGGTTCAACCTCGGCCTCGCGCTGTGCCTCGATAAATTTCAAAAATCGGAACAATCCCTGCCGCTGGAATTGATCGAATTTCTCCGTAAGATTCAAGAATTTTTGGACGTTTGCGAATTTTTGCGCACCGCGCGGACGTGATTTGAGCCAGTCGTCGTAGTGAGTTTCCGTCAAAATGGCTTCAAGGCATTGCGAGAGCGAAGATTGTTGCGCCAATTTCCGCCAGCGTAAAAATTGCTCCAAAAATTTCTCAATCTTCGCGCGCGTTTCATTTTGGACTTTGGACTTTGGACTTTGGACTTGATTCAGCGCGAACCAAAAATGTCCGCTCACGGTTAGGCGAATTTCTGCGAGTTCGTTCAGCGAGCAGCCAACGAACGGTGAACGCAAAACGGCGATGCACGGAACGTCCTGCAACGGATTGTCGAGCAGTTGCAACACGTTTAACAGGTCAAGAATCTCGATGCTGTCGTAAAACCCGCCGCGCTCGACGACGAGCGGAATTCCGGCCCGGTCGAATTGTTTCGCAAAAATCTCGGCCTTGCCCGACGGCGCGCGCAAAAGAATGGCCATGTCGCGCCACTCGACGGCGCGGAATTTTTTCGTCTCGTCATCCCAGATTTCATAACGCGCATTTTTTAATTCCGCCAATCGCGCCGCCAACAGCCGCGCTTCTTTTTCGGATTCTTCCAAATCTGCCAATTCATTCGAGCCGGCTTCATTTTCCGAATCAACCTCGTCATTGCGTCCGATTTTGAGCCGCAAAAGCAATTCCGTTCGCGGCGACGAATCTTTTGCGGCACTGAATTCCGCGCGCGTTTCCAGCGAACCGAATTTTAATTTTGCATCATCGTCATAATCCACGCCGCCGATTTCTTCGCGCATGAGCGGTTCAAAAACGGAGTTCACGAAATCCAAAAGTGATTCGCGGCTGCGGAAATTTTCCGTCAACGAAATCGTCTGGCCGTTTTCGCCACGCCAGTTTTTTGCGTAATCGCGGAAAATTTTAGGGTCGGCGAGACGAAAACGGTAAATGCTCTGTTTCACGTCGCCGACGAGAAAACGATTTGCATCCGCACCTTCGCGCGAAAGCGCGGCTATGATTTTATCCTGCGCGGCGTTGATGTCTTGATATTCGTCCACGAAAACGAAGCGCAGTTTCTCGCGCCAGCGTTCGGCGGTTGCAGTCGGCTTTTCCGTTTCAAAATTCCAGAGTAGTTTCAGCGCGAATTGCTCCAGATCGTGAAAATCCAAAACGCCGTCTTCTCGTTTGCGCGCGGCAAACCGATCCGAAAAATTCTGCGTCAATCGTAAGAGCGCCGCCATATGTCTGCGAATCCAACCCCAATCTTCCGCAAGCGGGTCGTTTTCTTCTGTAGCGACGAGCGAATTCAAAAAATTTGCATCGTCAAAAAATTCTTTGAGCGGCTCGCGGAATTTTTTCGTTCCGCGGGGCCAGTTTTCATCGGCGGCAGAGATTTTTAGCAGGGCTACTGACGGATTAAGTTTGCGGAGAATTTCAATGCATTCGATGGCTCTTGAATTTTCCGCGCACAGATTTTCGAGCGCGGGCAACCACTCGGCACGCCAGTTTGAAATGGCGGCGGAAAACCATTTGCGCCATTGCGTCGGGTCGGCGGCAGAAAAAGTTTTGGTTTGCTTTGCGATCCAATCTTCGGCGTCGGGTCGCGTTTGCGAATAATGGTGCAGGCGTAAAATTAATGCGCGGATCTTTTCGTCACGGCCGTTGCCGTAAGTTTTTATCAAATCCTGGACGGCAAGTGAAAATGCGTCTTCGCCTTCGTAATGCGAATTGAATTGTTCGTCGAGCGCTTCATCGGCGAGCAGGCGCGTCTGGCCTTCGTCCAAAATTGAAATTTGCGGATCGAGACCGAGTTCGTGAAAATGTTCGCGAATAAGTTTGAAACAAAAGCTGTGCAGCGTGCCGATATGCGCGGCGTCAAAAAGTGCCAATTGTTCAGCAAAAAATGGATCTGAATTTTCCTCCAATCTTTTTTCGAGGGCGCGGCGAAGTCGCTGACGCATTTCCGTCGCAGCGGCTTCCGTAAATGTGACGATGAGAATTTCATCAAGCAGCGATTTCTCTTCGCAAAGCAAATTCAAACAACGCTCGACAAGCGTGTGCGTTTTGCCCGTGCCCGCACCGGCCATGACAAGAACGTTGCCGCGCGCGGCGACGGCGAGCTGTTGCGACAGCGTCAGCCGCGAATCATTTTTGACGGATGAGTCCATTTGCTTCGCGGCAAGGCTAGCATGCAGGCGGAATGTTCGGCAATTTTTCCGCGTGTCTTTGCGAAGCGAATGTCTTACAACTTTGTGCATGGTAGAAGGGTTGCGGCTTAAGGATCAGCCGATCAGCGAGCGGCCAAGGGAAAGATTGGCGGCGCTCGGCGCGGACGCTTTGAGCCATGCGGAATTGATCGCGATTTTACTGCGGACGGGCTTGAAAGGCGCGAATGCCGTCGAAGTCGGCAGACAAGTTTTGCAAAAATTTGGCACGCTGCAATCGCTCGCGCAAGCGTCCGTGACCGATTTGCAAAAAGTTCGCGGCATCGGGCGCGACAAGGCGGTGACGCTCGTGGCCGCTTTCGCGCTGGCGCGGAAAATGGCGGGCGAACTTCAGCGTGAATCGCCGGTTTTGGACAATCCCGAAAACGTCGTGGAATTGCTGCGCGAACAGAATCTTTTGAAAAGCGTCGAGACGTTGCAAGTTTTGCTTTTGAACACGCGTCACAAACTGATCCGCGTCGAGGAAATTTCCGACGGCACGCTCGACACGATTCTGGTTCATCCGCGCGAAGTTTTCAAAAGCGCGATCGCGGCGAACGCGTCGGGAATTATTTTGGTCCATAATCATCCGAGCGGTGACCCGACGCCGAGCAAGGCCGACATCACCGTGACGCGTGATTTGATCCGCGCCGGGCAGCTTTTGAAAATCGAGGTGCTCGACCACGTCATCATCGGCCGCGCGACAAGCGAGCGGACGAAGGATTATTCGTCGTTGCGCGAACTCGGATATTTCCACGCTTAATTTTTGACATACATGGACACGAACAAGCGGCTTCAATTTCATTTTCAATCTGTGTAAATCTGTGTAAATCTGTGGCTGAAAAATGATTCATCCGACGGCAATCATCCATCTGAAAGCCAAGCTGGACGCGACAGTCCAAGTCGGGCCGTATGCCGTGATTGACGCGGGCGTGGAACTCGGCGCGCATTGCATAGTCGGGCCGCACGTTTATTTGACGGGCGAAACAAAAATCGGCGCAGGAAATAAATTCCACGCCGGCTGCGTCATCGGCGACGCGCCGCAGGATTTGAAATACAAGGGCGAACCGACGCGCCTGCGTATCGGCGACAAAAATGTTTTCCGTGAGCACGTCACCATCCATCGTTCGACCACTGCGGATGGCGAGACAACCGTCGGCTCGAACAATTTTTTCATGGCCAGTTCGCACGTCGGCCATAATTGCACCGTCGGCGACCACGTCATTCTGGCAAACGGGGCCATGCTTGGCGGTCACGCCAGCGTGCAAGACCGTGCGTTCATTTCCGGTAGCTGCCTCGTCCACCAGTTCACGCGCGTCGGCACGCTGGCCATCATGCAGGGCGGCGCGGCCATCAGCAAAGATTTGCCGCCGTTCACCATCGCGCGCGGCTATAATGGGATTTGCGGATTGAACACCGTCGGCCTGCGGCGCGCGGATTTCACGCCGGAGCAACGGCTGGAATTGCGGAAACTTTATCACGCGTTATTCCGCGGCGGGAAAAATTTCCACCTGGCCATTGAAGCGGCCAAAAAAAAATTCAGCAGTCCGGCGGCGAAAACTTTGCTAGATTTTGTGGCAGGCGCAAAACGCGGCGTTTGCGCCGACGTGGGACGTACGGCAGCGGACGATGAAACTGAATAAAAGCACCATGTATAAAATCATCGGACAGGACGGAAAAGAATACGGGCCGATCAGCGGTGAACAATTGCGGCAGTGGATTTCGCAAAACCGCGTCGAAAGCCGGACGCCGGTTTTTGCGGACGGCGCGAAGGACTGGACTTTTGTCGGGCTGCTGCCGGAATTTGTAAATCTTTTCACCGCCGAAGTTCCGCCAGCCATTGCGCCGCAAACAATTGCGCCACCAACGCCAGCGCGAAAGACGAACGGCTTCGCGATAGCCGGATTGATTTGCGGAATCTTGTCCGTGACGCTGTGTTTGTGCTGCGGCGGAATTCCGGCCAACATCCTCGGCCTGATTTTTTCCATCGTCGCACTGGTGCAGATCAACGAACATCCGCAGCTTCACGAAGGTCGCGGCCTCGCCATCGCGGGAATCATTTTGTCCACCGTCAGCTTTTTGATACTGCTCGCCTCGATGGCATCCGGCCACACAAACATCAATTTCAATAACGGACAATTCTGAATCAAACCATGCGCGCCGCGCCGCAAGCCGTTCCTCCGAAAATAAAATATGCCGCGCAACCGTCGCTGGCAATTTTCGCGGGCGCAATTTTAGGAACGGCAATTCTCGGCACGCTCGCAGTCGTTTTTTTCTTCAATCCAAACACGAACAATTTTTATCCGGTTTGCCTGTTTCACAAATTGACTGGATTAAACTGCCCCGGCTGCGGCATGACGCGTGCGCTTTATGCGCTGCTGCACGGAAACCTTCCGCTCGCGCTAAAGGACAACGCACTTTTTATTTTCACGCTCGCATTTCTGGCCGTGCGCGGCGCGTGGTTTGCGGCAAAATATTTTCTTCGCAAACCCACCGAACAATTTGTTTTGCCGAAAATGCTGTGGGCGTTCCTGATCATCGCTGGAGTTTTCACCGTGCTGCGGAATTTTCCGGAGTTTTCATTTCTCTCGCCGTAGGAAGTTTTCGCTTTTGCCGCCGCATGGCGTGGTGTTCAATCGTTGGACTATGAATCTGACACATCCATTGACAACGACGACGTTTGAACTCCCCGGCTATCGCGTCACAAAATCCTTCGGCGTGGTTCGCGGCATCATCGTGCGGTCACGCTCCATCATCGGGAATTTCGGCGCGGGCATCCAGGCGATTTTTGGCGGGAACATTTCGCTTTATACAAATCTCTGCGAACGCGCGCGCGAGGACGCGTTCAACCTGATGCTCACGCACGCGGGTGCGCTCGGCGCGAACGCAGTCATCGGCGTACGCTACGACGCGACAGAAATCGCACAAGGCATCACGGAAGTGATTTGCTACGGCACGGCGGTTTATGTCGAGGCAGAAACAAATCGTTGAAACGTGAATCGTTTAATTGTTGCATCGCCGCAATCGTGAACGCGCAGCCTGACAAATGAAGGCGTTGAGCGAAGATTCTTTTCTCGCGCGGCAGCTGGGCAAACTGGCGGCAGCTGTGATTCGTCATCCGCGCTGGATTCTCTGGCCGCAAGTCGCGCTGTTCGTCGCATGCATTTGTTACACCGTCGCGTATCTGCAATTCGACACGAACCGCGACGATCTCGTCGGCTCGAACAAAAAATACCACCAAAATTATCTCCGCTTCAAAAAGGAATTCCCAGAGCAGGACGATCTGGTTGTCGTCGTCGAAAGCGAAAATCTTGAGAAAAACCGTCAGTTCGTCGAGCGGCTCGGCACGAAATTGGAAACGGAAACAAATCTGTTCTGCGATGTTTTTTACAAGGGCGATCTGCAGATGATGGGTTCAAAAGCATTGCTATTTGTGCCGGAAAATGATTTGTCTGATTTGAAAAAAACGCTGGGCGACGATTTGCCGTTCATCCAGAAATTCACGCAGACGACGAATCTTGTTTCATTTTTCGAGACGGTCAACACGACTTTTCGCACCGCGCCGCACGAGACGAACGCGCAGACGGAATCGCTCGTGCAATCGCTGCCCGCGTTGACGAGCATCATTTCGCAGGCTACGGACAGTTTGAACCGCCCCGGCACTCCGCCAGCGCCGGGTGTCACCGCGCTTTTCAGCGCAGGCGGCGACGCAGAGTCACAATCTTACATCACGTTCAACCACGGGAAAATTTTCCTCGTCACCGCGCACGCGCCGAGCGATGACAAAAATGGCGACGCCGTTGAAAAATTGCGCTCTCTCGTCGCCGAGACGCGCGGTGAAGTCCCCGGCCTGAATGTCGGCATCACCGGCGAACCGGTTCTCGAACACGACGAAATGGCGCAATCGCAAAAGGACACGACTGTAGCGAGCATCGTCGCGCTGATTTTGTGCGCGCTGATTTTCATTTACGGCTACAACGAAACCGGCAGGCCGGTGAAGGCGACGATTTGCCTCGTCGTCGGACTGGCCTACACACTCGCGTTCGCGACAGCCACAGTCGGCCATCTGAACATTTTGACGATCACGTTCGTTCCTATTTTGATCGGTCTGGCGATTGATTACGGCGTTCATCTGGTCACGCGCTATGAGGAAGAATTGCGACTCGGCAAATCCGCGGAAGAAGCATTGACGAAGGCGATGATGTTCACCGGGCAGGGAATTTTCATCGGCGCGCTGACGACGGCGTTTGCGTTTCTGGCGATGGCACTGACAAATTTCAAAGGCATCCAGGAAATGGGAATCATTTGCGGCGGTGGCCTGCTGGTTTGTTTCATTCCGATGATGACGATGCTGCCAGTCATGCTTTTACGCGGACGGCAAAATGTGATTGATCACACAACCGGGGGCGCGGCGCGGCGCGCGCGGATTGAAAACATCTGGCTGCAACGACCAGTGCTGGTGACGATCATCATCGTTGCTTCCTGCGCGCTGGCAGCGACGCAGCTCCGCAAAGTGTATTTCGATTACAATCTGCTGAATATGCAGAGTGCCGGACTGCCCGCAGTCGTGTTCGAGCAAAAGCTGATTGATTCGGCGGACAAATCGGTTCTGTTCGGCGCGGTCGTGGCCGATTCGCTGGACGACGCCGTTTCATTGGAAGAAAAAATTAAAAAATTGCCGACAGTCGCCGACGTTGAATCCATCGCCGGATTTCTCAACCAGAACCCAAATGAAAAATTACAGGTCATCAGAGGAATCAAACAGGAAGTCGCGCCATTTCAGTTCAACATACCGGACATGAAGCCTGTGGATGTTTATTCTTTGAGCAGCACACTTTACAGTCTTTACGGCTACGCGGGCATTGCGCTGGAAGAAGTGCGCGGAGACGAGCCGGATCTGGCCAGACAATTTTCCGCATTACAACAGGCCATCCAGAATTTGCGTAATACCATGTTGCAAGGTGATTCCACCGCGCTCGGCGAACACGCGGAAAAACTGGCGGAATTTCAGCAGGCGCTTTTCGCCGATGTGCGTGAAACTTTTCAGGCACTGCAAAACCAGGACGATCGCGCGCCATTGCGCGTGGAAGATTTACCTCAGGCGCTGCGGGACCGTTTTGTGGGCGTGACTGGAAAATTTCTTTTGCAGGTT
>Ga0210398_10004567_pt1 | contig 12973 bp, 10 predicted proteins | sample IncBWC4OmetaG_FD_161047 | JGI IMG/M metagenome (GOLD analysis project Ga0210398, IMG submission 161047) | Forest soil microbial communities from Barre Woods Harvard Forest LTER site, Petersham, Massachusetts, United States - Inc-BW-C-4-O | ecosystem: Environmental > Terrestrial > Soil >... | reverse complement strand
CATCCCCTCCGGACTCGTTGTGAGCGATCGATTGCAGAATCACGCTGGTGGGTCGCCTCTTCTGTGGCAGCACCTGTTCTGGTTCTTCGGGCACCCGGAAGTGTACATCGCGATTTTGCCCGCGGTCGGGATTGTCTCGCACGTGCTCACCAACAGCCTCCGTAAGCCGCTTTTGAGCGCTAAAGTGATCATCTACTCGATGATGTCCATCGGTTTCCTAAGCTGGATGGTGTGGGGACATCACATGTTTGTCAGCGGCATGAATCCGTTCTCGTCGCTGCTTTTTTCTTTCCCGACCCTTACCATCACCATCCCCGCCACGATTATCACGCTGATCTGGCTGGGAAGTTTGTATGGCGCGAACATACAAATCACTACGGCATCCTTCTTCGCTCTCGGTTTCATTTCAATGTTTGTCAGCGGCGGCGTGAGCGGATTCTTTCTCGCGCAGCCCTCGATTGATATCTATCTGCATGCTACGTATTTCGTGGTCGGGCACTTCCACATGGTCATGGGAGTCGCGGCCATCTTTGCCATTTTTTCGGGAACCTACTTTTGGTTTCCCAAAATGACCGGGCGCATGATGAACGAGACTCTCGGCATGCTTCATTTCTGGATTACGTTCATCGGGACATACTGCATCTTCATGCCGTTCCACTATCTCGGACTCGTCGGCAACGTGCGGCGCTATGCGTCCTTCGTGGATGATTTCATGCCTGCATTGATGCCTTTGCACAAATTCATCACCATAGCCGCGCTAACTACCGGTGCTGCACAATTTATTTTCTTTTTCAACTTGGTCCATAGCCGTTTTCGCGGAAAACAGGCCACCGCAAATCCGTGGAGGGGAACTTCTCTCGAATGGAGCATTCCATCGCCCCCGCCCTGGAACAATTTCGGTGGGGATCATCCAGTCGTTTATCACGATCCCCATCAGTATGGCGTGAAAGGGTCAACCGGCGATTTTGTGATGCAAACGTCTCCGGAACAGATATTGAACGAATAGCACCGGGAGCGGCGCGGAGAAAGTGCGAAGTTTTTTGCAATGCTAAATCAGCTTTAAAAGGATTTCATGTCATCCACGGTACACACCCCAATGTGTTCGCCCCGACGCCCTGATTTGGCCAAGGGCTCTGAGAGCGGCATCTGGATCGCGCTGTTTGCGATCACCATGTCGTTCGCCGCTTTTACAAGCGCGTTGTTCATTCGGCAGGCTTCCACGGATTGGACGCATATCGGGGCGCCCCGGATCATGTTTGCCAGCACGGCTGTCTTGCTTCTCAGCAGCCTCCTGATGGAGATGTCACGTCGTGGATTCGACGGGAAGCCGGCCTCCGAAATAAAGGTACCCCGGAAAGGGCAGATGCTTCTGGCGGCTACACTGCTTCTTGGCCTGGCCTTTGTCGGCGGCCAGTACATGGCATGGAGAGATCTGGCCGCTCAAGGGCTTTACCTGGCCACGAATCCAAACAGCTCGTTTTTCTATCTTCTCACTGGCGTACACGCCCTGCATGTCCTCGGCGGGATTGCGGCTTTGGCGTATCTGCTTTTACTGCTGGCCGCTCGAGGTTCCGTTCGGCGAAACCTGGTAAATGGCGTGGTCGTCTACTGGCATTTCATGGCCGCTCTGTGGCTCTATTTGCTCGTCGTCATCTGCGTACGGCTGTAATCGCAAAGGGGGAAGAAAAACTGTGAGCGAGTCTGAAGTGACCTTGCACGGCGTGGGCGGTTCTCTGGCGGAGGGATCGCCATATGGCATTCCTTCCCGAAAATTGACAATGTGGCTGTTCATCATCTCCGATGCCATTACGTTCGGAGCCCTGCTTTTTGGATACGGCTACTTGCGTACGGCGAGCAGCGATTGGCCTGCTCCGTTCCGGTTCAACCCCAGCATTTTGAACGTCATGTTTATGACCTTCATTTTGCTTACAAGCAGCCTAACCATGCTTGGAGGTGTGGATGCCGCCAAAACCGGAGACAAGGCCAAGGCCAGACGTTTTCTGTGGTCCACAATGTTATTGGGAGTGATCTTTGCCGGGCTTCACATCCGGGAATGGATTGGACTGATCGATGAAGGCGTCAGTTTGTTCCAAAACCCCTGGGGTTCGCCGCTGTTTGGCGCCACTTTCTTTAGCATTACCGGCCTGCACCTGCTCCATGTCACCGGCGGTGTCGTTGCGATTGCCGTGGTATCCCGCGGTTTTTCGCGTGGCAAGCTGACCGCGGGCCACGTGGAGGCCACGGGGTTGTATTGGCATTTTGTGGATTTGGTGTGGATGTTCGTCGTGCCGCTGGTTTATCTCTTGAATCTCGCCAGGTAGTGTCGGCGGAGTGTAGGACGAGGGGAAAATGTCAGGATCAAAAAAATCCGGAAACGTGATCGTAAAATATCTCCCTGTTTATTTTGTCTTGCTCGCTATCGCGGGACTGGAGATTGTGCTCGCATATCAAGACTTTTCTCCGGGAGTGCTTCTCGCCATCCTGCTCGCGCTTGCGTTTTGCGGCGGAGCGCTGGCGGTCATGTACTTTATGCACCTTAATGAGGAACGCCGCAGCCTTTTTTTGACATTGATCCCTGCGGTCATTTTCGTTCTAATAATGATGAACATGGTGTGGACCGACAGTTTTCGCCTGCTGCACATGAAGCCTTTTGCGCATTGAGCATTCTGATCGAGGCAGGGAATCGGGGTCCTGGCGCTGAGGATTGGGCGTGGAGACCACACCGGTTTTTGGGATTTGAGTACGAACGGGACGCTCACTATGAGGTGCACTCGAATGATTTTGCGATTCTTCCTCCGCAGCGGGGCGTTGCTTCTTGTTTTGCTGGTGCCGGCGCTGACGTTCGCTCAAAGCTGCGCACTATGTTATTCGCAGGCTGCCGGTTCTGGAGCTCGCCTGATTCAGGCCCTGCGCAGCGGCATCCTTATCCTGGTTTTCCCGCCCATGCTAATCTGCGTCGTGCTTGCCGTCATGACCTACAGGAAGCGCAATCAGTTCAACGAAAGGTAGTTCGGTCAGGGAAGGTCGAGATCTAAGGCATAAATGTCCGTTACGCCGCGCTCGATCATCACATACAAAGCACCGCTCCGGTCCAAACCAGTGAAGTAACAGTGTGTGGCGCTTCCACGAAGCAACTCTCCGAATCCAAACACTCGTTCTACCTTTCCAGAAGCCGCGTTCCCGCGAAAAATGGATTCTTCGTCATCGGTTTGATCCTGGAAATAGATCGTCGAGCTGTCGTGCGCCCAGTGGAGTGATTCGAGAAGGCCTCCGGAAGCGAGCTGAGTCCAGGTGGATTTTTGAACATCGTAGAGGAGAAGCTTGCGTTTGGTGTTATTGATCGCTGCGATGAACCGGCCGTTTGGCGACCATCGAGGCTGGGTCAGACCCTTTGCGTCCGGTAGTTCCTTCAGTGTTCCGGTCGTGGGTTCGAGCGTATAGAGTCCGTATTCCGATTGAGCCTTCTGATTTCGCATGGACACCACAAGGCGATAACCATCTGGAGCCCAATCCGCTTCCGAGGCCTCCCATCCACCCGGAAGAACTGGATGAAGTGATCCTCCATCCGGCGAAATGACGTATATGTTGCGTGGCTGGTCCTGGCGGGCGCCGGTGAAAAGAATGAGTTTGCCGTCCGGCGACCATCGGGCATATCGGCCGTGCAAAGGTGCAATCGTCAATGGAATGCGCGCTTCGCCGCTGATCCGGCTGCGCCATAGGGAATCATCGGGACGGTCCGAATAGACGACCATTTGATCGTCGGGCGAGAAACTCGCTTGTGCAATGGAGGTATCCAGGCTCAGCGTGGTAAGGCGCTCGGTTTGCGGTTCGATTTTTTCCAGTTCCCGGTGCGAGCGAAAACTGAAGGCAAAGATGCGTGAACCCATTTGAGCCGGGATTGTAACGTGCAAGGAGTCGGGGCCGCTGGTCAAAGGGAATGCCGCATGGTGCGAACGGCGAAACCAGCTCCACTCATTGCGAATTCCCCATAAATTGCAGTCGTACTCTTCGCACCCGGAGAATAGAAAATATTTTCCGTCCGCGGTCCAATTTCCGGCGGATTGGCGCTTTGGATGATCCGTTTTTGAAAGGATCGCGTGCAGGCCGTTGCCATCAGGCGTCATTTCCCAAATCGATTGCGTTCCAAACTCTCCAAGATCCAGAGTAAACCGGATGCTCCCTCCATCGGGCGACCAGGCTGGTGAGCGTGGATTACCTTCCACGTGAGCTAATTGGCGGGTCTGCGTGCCGTCACGGTGGATTGCGTAGATGTTTTGTCCTCGCACGAAGACGATCTGCGACCCGTCCGGGGACCAAGCCGGATCGGCACCGGTGGCTTGTCCCAGCCTCCGAGGCTCGCCTCCTTGAACCGGCCAGAGCCAAAGCGGCATCTCCTCGTCACGCCCAGTGAATTGCCCGATCAAGAACTGGGAGTGGTCGGGAGAAATTGCGAAGAGGCGCGTGTTTTCGAAGGGCGCGGCCATCTTCTCCGCATTGCCACCTTCCACGGAAGTTTGCATTAGATTCCAGTGGCCATCGCTGCGCTCCAGAAAAAAGATCCGCGTTCCGTCGGAGACGATTCCGCCCCACTCATCAAGCCGGCTGGCATTGGTGATTCGAGCCATGTGTTGCATGCTGGGATACGGCACCGGGTAGACGATGAAGAAGAGGAGCCAGGATCCAAACAGGATCGCAATGGAAAGCAGCATCACATCGAACCATTTTTGTGTGCGTTCCGCCCGCTCACGATTCCAATCCGGCGGGGTAGCGAATCCCTGCGCGATCTCCGGTCGGAGATGCAGGCGTACCTCGATCGATTGATCGCCATTCCCCAGCCGTGAAAGACTCCCTTCCTGGACCGATGCGACGGCATCATTAATAAGTTGAATGGGGACCAGAAAGCGGTAACCTTGCCGAGGCACGGTTTCGATAAATCGGGGGTTTTCCGCCTCGTCCTGTAACGCCGCGCGGAGTTTTTTCAGGGCGGCATTGAGGCTGCCGTCGAAATTGACGTGGGTCCCTTCGGGCCAAAGGGCTTGCCGACACTGTTCCCGAGTCACAATTTCGCCCGGCTGCTGAAGAAGGAGCGCCAAGATTCGGAAGGGTTGCTCTTGCAGTTTGAGCCTTGTACCTTGGCGAGTTAACGTTCCCCGTCCAAGGTCCGCCTCAAACAGGCCGAATCTAACCCTGCTCGCCGCAGAAATCTCGGGTCCAGCCAAAGCTTTATCCCCTCTTGGGTCGGCGGACACTGTAACATAAGGTTTGGCTCAGGACCAAGCGCTAGTTCATATGACCTCATATCTCTATAATAAAAGTGGAGTTATTAGGTCATAGTATTTTCAGAAGCAGTTCGTTTGACCAGGTATCAGAGATGCGTTAGTCCAGAAAGCGGAGTTCTCCAGCGGTGCACGGGAGAAAAGTGGCCCGAGGTCATCGCAAACTCACCAGTAGGCTGATAGGAGGCCTAGGACTAGAAAATTAGCCCGTAGTCCCAGAACCATCGAAACGCTCGCAGTCGCGAGCCCTGAACCGCATCAAAAAAGCCTCCCGACGCGAGCGTTTCGATTCCAATAAGCTAGCCCGCCGAATTCTGAACCTCCTTACGGATCCTTAGCTTTTCCCCGCTGACCTTCTTCTACGTTTACCAACTTCCGGTATTTCTCTCGGCATGGTTACGCACCGAAAGGTCTGATTGAGTAGAACGCGCGGCCGCACCCTAGGGGGCCCTACGCCACGGTGCTTTTTTCTGGATCATCCGCCCAGTTTTGCCCCAATGCATCGGCATCGACGCTAGTCCCTAAAGGTTAATGCTTCTTTAGGAAGGCGAATGAGGTTTCTCCGAGGTCAGGGGAGCCACGCGCTAAAATTTTAATTGGAACACACCCGGAGGGTGCAAACCCCCGGGCGTCGAACCATAGACGGGCGCTGGCAGAAGGACGTACCGAGGCGAGCTTCACAGAGACTCGGGTAGAAAGAGGAGGACGGAAAAGGCATGCGATTGGAAAGACTGGTTATCGCGGCGCTTACTGGAGTGTCCCTTCCGGCGTTGGCCGGCTCCGGGACTGGCGTCATCTCGGGAAGAGTGACGTATACGGGCACGCTAATGAAGCCCGAACCTGTAAATATGTCCAAGCAGGCCGAGTGCGTGAAATTGTATTCTGGCAGGCCGCTAACGACAGAGAAGGCCGTAGGAGGACCCGGTAATGCGCTGGAAAACGTGGTGGTCTACATCTCGGCGGGCGAGTCAGGAGCCGCTGAGGTGCCAGCGACGCCCGTGAATTTCGACCAGCAGAATTGCCGGTATGCAACGCATGTCCTCGCGTTCCGAGTTGGGCAGGACGTGAGTATTTCCAACAGCGATCCCTTTTCACACAACATCCATCCGCTGCCGAAAATCAACCGCGAATGGAACAGGATTCAGCCAGCAGGTACGCCGCCGTTCTCGTACTCTTATGACAAAGAGGAGATAATTCCGGTAAAGTGCAACATTCACTCCTGGATGCAGGCCTATTTTGTAGTTTTGAAGACATCGCACTTTGCAGTTACCGGAGAAGACGGTCAATTCCGACTGCCTGAGCTCCCACCCGGCAAGTACACGGTAACCGCCTGGCAGGAAACCTACGGGACACAGAGGCAGGAGATCACCGTCTCCGGCAGCGAAACACGAGTGAACTTCGTATTTCAGGCGGCACCCTAACAAAAAGCCGTCGTTTCCGACAAAAGCGGCGGCCAACCGATGTCCTGCAATCGCGTGTCTCCGGCCGCCGAAAATCAGGAAACCTTTATTGAGTCGGTTGCTCGACAGATTCAAGAAAGGCATTCAATTTATCACTTCTTTGATGAAGCCGCTTACAGCTTCGCTCGTACTAAATAATAAAAGTACTGATAATAGACAAGAAGGAGTTGTCGGAAGATACAGAAATGGACTAGAATCTGGCACAACCGATTGCCCAGGTGAGTTGGAGAGCAGGGAACACACTCATCGGCTCATTGCACCTTCTGTAATTTGCGGTGACCGTGTCATTTTCCTGCAGGCCGGCGTGTTCGGCGCCGAAGACTGGGAGAATTTATGAGCCCAAATCTTGTGCCCAGAAACGCTCGACAAATCGCCGCGAAGTCAGAGAGCACACTGCCCGCTGAAAACCAGAACGACACCACGATTGTGGCTATCGGTGCTTCGGCAGGCGGCATCGAAGCTCTGACGGATCTGATGAATCACCTCCCGTCCGACACCGGTCTGGCTTTTGTGCTCGTGCAACACCTTGACCCCAAACATCACAGCATTCTTACGGAGTTGCTGGCCAGGAAGACGGCGATGCCGGTAACGGAAGTGTCCGAAGGCATTGCGGTAAAGCCCAACCATGTTTATGTCATCCCGCCCAACACCATGATGTCCATTTCCGGCCAGACACTCCACCTTGCTCCGCGCGAGGAATCACGCGGGATGCACATGTCCGTGGATCACTTCATGCGCGCGCTTGCCGATCAAAAGGGAAATCGTGCCATCGGCGTCATTTTGTCAGGCTCGGGCACTGATGGAACTCTGGGAATGGCGGAGATTCAGGCTCACGGCGGCGTAACTTTTGCGCAGGACGAAGCCTCCGCCAAGTACGACGGCATGCCGAGAAGCGCCGTCGTCGCCGGCTATGTCGACTACGTACTCTCCCCCAAAGGTGTCGCCAAAGAACTTACGCGCATTGCCCGCCATCCTTATGTTTCCCGCGACACGCTGCCTCAGGCGACCGAAGCTGCACCGGCTGCCAGCGCAGGGCTCCACTCCATTTTCCAGGTTTTGCGCAGGGTTACGGGCGTGGACTTCACACACTACCGGCAAACAACCATTCTGCGCCGCATCCAGAGGCGCATGGTGGTTCACAAAATCGACCAGATCGAGGACTACGCCAAGTTTGCCCAGAGTCATCCCGCGGAAGTCAAGGCGCTCTATCAGGACATGCTCATCAACGTCACAAGCTTCTTTCGCAGTTCGCGCGTCTTCGAAGCCCTGAAATCAACAGTTTTCCCCGCGATCCAAAAGAACCTGTCGCGGGAGCAGGGTGTCCGCATCTGGACTCCTGGATGCGCCTCCGGTGAAGAAACGTATTCGGTCGCCATCGCTCTACTCGAATTCCTGGGAGACAAAGCAGCGCAAATTCCGATTCAGTTTTTCGGAACGGACGTGAGCGATTTAAGCGTGACCAAAGCGCGCAATGGCCTGTATCCCGAGAACATTCAAGGCGACGTATCGCCCGAGCGGCTTCGAAGGTTTTTCACAAAAGGGGAAAACGGTTACCGGGTCAGCAAAATGATCAGGGATATGTGCATTTTTGCGCAGCACAACGTCCTGAACGATCCTCCTTTTTCCCGGATGGACCTCATTTGCTGCCGAAACCTGCTTATCTACCTTGAACCGGTCCTCCAAAATAAGGTTATCTCTCTGTTTCATTATGCGCTGAGACCCGGCGGATATCTGCTCCTCGGAAGCTCCGAAGGTCTCGGGGCCACAACGGGCTTATTCGTAGCGGAAGATCGCACTCACAAGATCTTTTTAAGAAAGGGAGGAGCCGTACGCCAAAGCGGCGCTCTTTCACTTACTCCTCAGGCAGAGCGCAGAGAATATGGGCCAATCCGGGTTCCCGCAAAGCAGGTGGATTCCGTCTGGAACTATGCGGAAGCGCAGAAGGAGTTCGACCGGCGGCTCCTGACCCAGTATGCCCCGGCGACAGTCTTCGTTAACGAGGAAATGGAGATCCTGCACACCCGGGGAAATGTAAATCTCTATCTCAAACTCGCGCCCGGCCGGGCTAGCTTGAGCCTTTTGAAAATGGCTCGGGAGGGGCTCCTTGTTGAACTGCGGAACGCCATCAGCCGGGCCAAGAAAGATAACGTTGTCGTTGAAAAGAGAAATCTCAGAATCAAGAATGGAGCCCGGAATGGCGAGAAGTCGGAGTCAGAGGATTCAACGCGACTAGTGAACTTCGACGTCATTCCAGTCACGCTCGGCAATACCAAAGAGCTTTGCTTCATGATTGTGTTTCAAGAGACGGTGATCGAGCCGCCACGGCAGCCCGCTTCGCGACGAGGCCGGCCTGGCGGAGAAAGATCATCGGCCTTCAAACAATCAGCGAAGCTCGAACAGGAGTTAGCGGCGACGAAAGAATACCTGCAATCCGTCATCGAGACTCAGGAAGCTATGAATGAGGAGTTGCAGTCCGCCAACGAGGAAATCCTCTCCAGCAACGAAGAATTGCAGAGCACAAACGAAGAAATGGAAACCGCCAAGGAGGAACTGCAGTCCGCCAACGAGGAACTGACCACGGTGAACGACGAACTTCGAAGCCGCAATGTGGAGGTCACGCAAATCAACAATGACTTGATCAACCTGCTCTCCAGCATCGACATCGCGGTGGTCATGATCGGCGGCGACCTCACCATCCGGCGTTTCACTCCCAAAGCTCAAAAATTTCTCGGACTTATCGCCGGCGACATCGGACGCCCCCTCTCAAATATCAATCCCACCATCGAAATTGCGGATCTGCAGTCCATGGTTGTTCAAGTCGTCTCGGATTTCCACCCGCTCGAGAGGGAGCTGACGGACCGCATGGGCATTCATTATCAATTTAAGATTCTTCCTTATCGAACACTGGACAATAAGATTGAAGGAGTGGTGATCACCATCGTGGATATTGCCCCCGGCAAGTCTGGCGGCAAGACCTAGACTTCCGAAACGGCCCCGGCCGTGCGCGCTACCACCTACCCCTAACCAGCCTTCCACCATGTTGTATTGGCTTTACATTGTGTTAACTTAATGACTATACTGCTCGAAAGGGTGTCTCCCAGGTTTCAGGCGTTGCGCATATCTAAGCGCACGGGGAAGCATGCGAGATCGGCCGGCAGTTACAACAAAACGTCCAGCGATTAGGGCGCACTACACCGCGCCATTCCGGAACCTGCTTCGCGAATTCTGCCAGCAGCTTTTGTTGAAGCTTGTATACGTTTTGGAGGTATAGCTTGGCCAGCATCAGCTATGGAGAAAGAACCCACACGAGATCCTTTCGTGGGGCGGTTGCAAGCAGGCTTCGAAAGCCATCTGCCGGAAATCTCGGCTCTCTGAGCAGTCTTCTACATAATTCCACTATAGGTGTCGCCCTCTTCGACGGGAATTTGCACTGCAGAGCCTTCAACGGCGCCCTAGGCAGAATGATCGGTGTGTCCCTAAAAAAGCGAATTGGCAAACAGTTGCAACGGGTATTTTCCGGCGGGGACCCCAAGCTGGAATTTTCCTTCCGGCGCGTTTGGACCACCCGCAATTCTTTGTCGAACCTTGAGTGGGCGGCTCAGTTGGCTGGCGGTACGAGTCCGCGCCGCTGGGTGGTGAACTTCTATCCTGTTACCGACGAATCGAGACAAGTTCGTCTGGTTGCGGCCACTTTTAGCGAAGTTACCAAAGGGCGCCGCGCGGAATTGAAGCTGTCTCGTCTTCGCGATAAGTTCCATTCCCAGGTGCTTCGCCAACCTGTTGTTCTCGGAGACGAATTTTCCGACATATCGAAGCGCACTTTCGAACTGGTGACTCGCTCCGTTGCGCTCCTGAAGAGCTCCCTGTGTTTAAGATTCCATACCTCCAAGACGCAGCTTGAGGCAGCCCTGGTCCGGCACGAGTTGTACATGGCCGCAGATCCGATGTACGAATCGGCACTAGCTCCCGCCCTGCCGCCGTCAGATTCCGACACGGATCCGCAGCTCTCACTAGACATGCCGAATGAGACGGATCCCCTCGCCGGCTACCCAAGCCCGCGGGAGCGGCAAGTCCTCCGCTTATTGGCCGACGGCAATTCCAACAAAGAGATTGCCTCCATTCTCGATATCAGCACACGGACAGTGGAGTGTTACCGAGCCCGCATCATGTTCAAACTGGACCTCCATTCGACAGCTGCCCTCGTCCGCTACGCCGTTCGAAACAATATCGTCGAACCTTGAGTCGTCTTATCAGAAGCCCCTGGTGATTAGGCGCCCTTAACATTCAGCGAGAGAACTCACCCAATATCTCCAAAATGATTGCCAGGCAAGGGAAAAAGTCTATTTAAATCAACCACTTATGCTGTACGTGAATTTCGCGAGCTATCGCTTCTGACCAGGCGCTCGCCCCCCGTCAGATTCTTTGCTCCGGCAAATTCGCTGTATGATTCAGCAATCTTTACCCTAGGCTGTATCCAGAACCGGGTCGACAATCGTCAAAACTTCACGGATCATTGTGTCGTGGTCCGATCCTATGGTTTCAACAAGGAATAGCCTTGCCTGCTGATCAAAATGAACGCCCAATCATTGGCCCGGAACATCAACTGCCCGCTTCCTCGCCGCCCGGCCGCAAGGGCTCAAAGGTCATCGTAGGGATTATTTTGCTCGTAGCCTTCGCGGTCGTCATCGTGCTCATCCTGCGCCACCACGACGATACGGCGAAGGCCGCCAAATCTCCAAGGGGCGGCACCGGCGGGCCCGTCACGCTGACGACCACAACCGCACAGAAGGGCGACATCGGCGTTTACCTTGATTCGATCGGGACGGTCACGCCTGTTTATAGCGCTTCGATTACGAGCCAGGTAAACGGAATCGTCACGGCGGTCCACTACACAGAAGGACAAATCGTCAGCAAGGGCGCGCCGCTTATTGACATCGACGCACGCACTTACGAAGCTACGCTGCTGCAGGCACAAGGCACCCTCGAACGCGACGAAAACGTTTTAGGTCAGGCGAAGATGGACCTGGAACGCTATAAAGAGGCCTGGGCTAGAAATGCCATACCGAAACAGACTCTGGACGATCAGGAAAAGATAGTGCTGCAAGACCAGGGCACCGTGAAAATCGATCAAGGCACCGTGCAGTTCGACCAGATCCAGGTGGAATATTGCCACATCACAGCTCCGGTTACCGGTAGAGTCGGTTTGCGCCTCGTGGATCCAGGCAACGTTGTGCAGTCTTCGGGAACGCTCACGCTCGCTGTCATCACCCAGCTTCAGCCCATCACGGTGATCTTCACAATTTCCGAGGACAGTCTCGGACAGGTCCAGCAGCGTCTCCATAAAAGCGCGGTGCTTACCGTGGATGCCTTCGATCGTGGCGGCCAAAAGAAAATAGCGTCCGGTAAGCTCCTCACACTAGACAATCTGATCGACACCACGACGGGTACCGTTAGAGCCCGCGCCTCTTTCGACAATAAAGACACCTCTCTCTTCCCAAATCAGTTCGTCAACGTTCGGCTGCTCGTGGATACCCTCCACGGAGCCACGCTGATTCCAGCCTCCGCGATTCAACACAATGGCCAAGCCGATTTTGTTTATGTCCTGGAGGACAACACGGCGCACATGCGCAGCATAAAATCCGGTGTCACCGATGCGGGTCAGACCGCGGTGACGGGCATCAACCCTGGTGATGTGCTGGCCAACAGCAGCTTTGATAAGCTGCAGGACAATGCAAAGGTCGTCGTCGCCGGAAAGCCTGCATCGAAAAATTCCGCCGGGAGCGCCACTCCTTGAGTCCGTCACGCCCGTTTATTTTGAGGCCCGTTGCGACGGCGCTGCTCATGGCGGCGATTCTCCTCGTGGGGATTGTCTGCTACACGCAGCTCCCGGTGTCTGCATTGCCCCAGGTCGACTATCCCACGATCCAGATCCTCACCTTTTATCCAGGAGCAAGCCCGGATGTCGTGGCAACCACGGTGACGGCCCCGCTTGAACGCCAATTCGGCCAGCTCCAGGGCTTGAGCCAGATGACTTCCAGCAGTTCGGGGGGCTGCTCGGTCATTGTGCTTCAATTCAACCTCAGTCTTAATATTGATATCGCGGAAGAAGAGGTGCAGTCGGCGATCAACGCTTCCCAAAGTTTTCTCCCGGCCAACCTGCCTTCGCCTCCGATTTACAGCAAAACAAATCCGGCCGATGCTCCGGTCCTCACCTTGGCTGTAACTTCCAACACCATT
>Ga0210398_10004566_pt1 | contig 12975 bp, 9 predicted proteins | sample IncBWC4OmetaG_FD_161047 | JGI IMG/M metagenome (GOLD analysis project Ga0210398, IMG submission 161047) | Forest soil microbial communities from Barre Woods Harvard Forest LTER site, Petersham, Massachusetts, United States - Inc-BW-C-4-O | ecosystem: Environmental > Terrestrial > Soil >... | reverse complement strand
CTCGGTTTTCCGGACCAGGCTCTTAAGCGTTGCCGCGAAGCGCTGACGCTGGCGCGCAAGCTCGGGAGGCCCTTTGCGTTATGCGCGGCGTATTCCGGCGTCTGCACGGTCTACCGAGATCGCGGCGAGGTCTCAGCGCTTGAGGAAGCGGCGAACGAGCTGCGCGTGCTGGCGGATGAGCACGGGCTCGGGCTCTGGAGAGAGGAGGGAACTTACTGGCGCGCTTGGTGCTTGGTGAAAAAGGGCAACGTGGAGGAAGGGCTCAACGAGTTTCAGCGATCATTAGCCGCGCGACGCGCGGTGGGCTCGGCGGGGGGCGGTGCCCTTTTCGATGCGTTCGAGGCGTATAGGAAACTCCGCCGATTCGATGAAGCGCTGGCCCTGTTGGAGCAGACCACCTGGAAACCGAGGTTCTCCTCCGCTGTGAAGCGCGTCCGGGGTGAGCTGCAGCTCGAGGCCGGACGCTGCAGCGAGCGCGAGGCCGAGGACCTCTTCCGCGACGCGATCCGGATTGCTCGCAGCGAGGAAGCCAGATCATTCGAACTGCTCGCGACCACCAGTCTCGCGCGGCTGCTCGCGAAGCAGGGTCATCGCGACGAAGCTCGCGTGATGCTCTCCGAAATCTACCGCTGGTTCACCGAGGGCTTCGACACCGCCGATTTGAAGGATGCGAAGGCGCTGCTCGAGGAGTTGAACGGATAGTCACGACGGCTTCTTGCGTTTCACCCAGAGGATTTTAAGTTCGACGGATTGCTGTCCGTGGGTGTCCATCTCTAATCATTTCGTGGATGGCCCTGTCCAGAGTTTTCGGTTTCATCCGCCCGCGTGCAACGCCGTGGCTGTCAAATTGGCTGTCAAAACGAATCAATCTTCGTCAATCAGCAAACTCTGTCTCACCCGTTGAACTCCGGCCCGCTGACAAGGGTAACCTGCGGGACCTGACGAAGGACTCCTCCCTCGCGAGGCCGGAGGGTAGCGGACCCACCGACGATTCGCCCGGAGCCTGCAGCTCGGGAAGCACGATAGACCGACTAATTTACTGGTGTCCAACTCTGCAGTGGCCGGGAAGCGCAGCAGAGGAATTTCGTATCGATTGGATTTTGCCAACACTCGAAACCGGGCGGGCACGAGCTGTCCGCTAGCGCACACTCCGCCCAACAATAGCCCGTGGCCCCGACTGGGGCCAGATTGTGGTCTTCTTGCAGAGAGAATGACTCGTCCGAAGTCGAAGTTCGTCCACCGGTCTGATCGAAAACTTCAACTGAGCTTGCGATGTGACAGCCAGGCTTTCCATCCTTAGCGTCGCTCGTTACATCGACAACAGCGCTAATCTCAGCCCGTGCAGAGCTCGGCGGCGGCGCAATGTCGGTCCACGCGAGATCGAGGAAGGACCCTTTTCCTGGACTGAGGTTCTCGGTGACGGTGGCTTGCCGGTTTCCATTGATATCGAAAAAGTTGAGATCCACCGTGCAAACTTTGACTTCCAAATTTGCGTACGGCTCTCTGACGGCACTCACTCGAATTGCTTGGCCACTGACGATGCCGAGTGATCCGAATGTCGTCGTTTGGCGGGCCTGTTTTCCTCCGGAGCTCGCACCGGCCCCGCTCGAAAGGCCCGTAGCCGTCGTTAGAACTGCGAGCGTCAGCATCGCAACCATGGCTAATCGCATAGCGCCCCCCTGTCAGCGGAAACACCGGGTGGATCTTTAAGCGATCGTCGCCGGTTCCCGAGTTCTCAGGGAAGATGCGTCACGGTCCGTGTTGGTGTCAAGATCCCTATCTTTTGCCGAGTCGACCTCCCCCTTAGCTTACGAGCAATACTGGGATCGCGAGATGGCCGTGTGCGGCGAGATCTAGGCGCGATTCGAGTCTCACGAGCCGGGCTTGTCTCTTTATTTCCGTGTTTTTGATGGGACCAAAGTCCAATATCCGCCGTTGACGACGGGTGTTAGTACACAAATCCAAACTGTTGACCGACCACAAAAGACTCGCTGACGTGATCTTCTCGAGGGAGAATCGTGGATAAGATCAGAACTGCATTTTTTCGCTGTTTGGGGATTTTTTCATCGTGAGCCCCCTTACAAAAACACTCAATCAGTTAAATGAACCTTATTTCCGACTCCTGCAACCTGGTGCCAATTGCCGAATGAAACCGGTCTCGCGGCGACAAGCGGGCCTTTCGGTTAGCGGTCCTATTCTCACAAAAAGTAACTCCTAAGCCTTAGCCGAACGCGGATAAACCTTCACTGAGGACTTGGGTCGCTTCCTCATCATTCCGCTTGCGAACGCCATCAATGTGGCGCAAGGATTTCTTGAACTCTAGGAAGATTTTCGATGGCGAAGCTTAGAGTTGCAGAGCGGTGGTTTGAGCGGCGAGCGATGTCCGACGGCGTGACGTGGTTATGGGAATCGCACCTCGATTCGTTCATTCGCTGTAATATCTGGCACGTCCGGGGCCGCGATCGCGATCTGATGGTGGATACCGGCTCCGGATTGTCCCCTCTACGCATCGCAATCGCGGACCTGTGCGACAAACCTGTAACGGCGGTCGCCACCCATATCCACTACGACCATGTCGGAGGACTTCATGAGTTCGACAGCCGCCTGATGCATCAGATCGAAGCGCCGCGGATGAATCCCTATCGTGAATTCCATCCGATTCGAGCTAGCGAGTTTCCCGAATCCTTCCGCGAATACCTGGCGCCAAGAGATCCTGCTCGCGATGATCTTCTGCTCGACGCTTTACCCGTCGCCGGTTGGAAATCCGACGATTATCACATCGAATCGGTAGCGCCGACTCAGCAACTCGAAGAAGGCGACGTAATCGATCTTGGCGATCGCGCGTTGGAGGTCTTGCATTTGCCCGGACATTCGCCCGGGAGCATTGGGCTTTGGGAATCCCGCGGCGGCATCCTATTTTCCGGAGACGCGATCTATGACGGCCCTCTGCTCGATATGCTTCCTGACAGTAGCGTCCAGGACTACATTGCGACCATGAAACGTTTGCGGGCCCTGCCGGTAACGATTGTGCATGGCGGACACGAGCCGAGTTTCGGCCGCGAGCGAATGGTCGCGCTCGCTGATGCGTATCTCTCCTCGCACGGAGCGTGACACGGAAGCCTGCCGAGCGCGCAGACTGTCACGGACAGGTCAGGGTTCCCATACCTGGAACGATCCGACATTACTCAGTTTCGGCTTGCCGCTTCGAGCAGTTTGAGCGATGAACTAAGTATCAATTACCGCGCAATTTTGAGGAGATCCGAGTGAAAATCGGTCTGATATTCGTTAATGCGGGGCCATTCGCTGAGCCCAATGCTTTTAAGCATCTGGTAACCGGTGCAGAGGACACCGGCTTTGAGTCGCTGTGGAGCGTTGAGCATGTTGTTATTCCCGACTGCTTCAAGAGCGCTTATCCGTACACCTAACGGCAAGCTCGACCTGACCGGAGACGTATCGTTGGCCGACCCTCTGCTACATCTGGCATACGCGGCATCCATCACCACGCGCATCAAACTCGGAACCGCGGTCATGATTTTGCCGCAACGCAGCCCACTCTACGTCGCGAAGGAAGTCGCGAGGCTCGATCGCTTGTCGGGTGGGAGAATGCCGCTTGGTATCGGCAGCGGATGGCTAGCCGAAGAATTCGGCGCGTTACAGCTCGACTGGAAAAAGCGCGGCTTGATGACCGACGAAGCAATCCAATCGCTGTGGGCGCTCTGGCGCGAGAACCTGTCGACCTTCAACGGCAAGGGGCGAAATTCGGGGATGGGTTTTTCCCCGCCGTCGGCGAACTCAAAGGGCTGTCATGGGAAATCGACGCCGCATTCGTTCGACTGCGCGACCTTCTCAAATCACTGAAAACCGAATGCGAGAAGATCGGCCGCGACTATTCTAAAATGGAGATATCGGTTATCGGTCCCGCCGACCTCGACACCATCAAGCGGTTGCAAGATGAGGGCGTATCGCGCGTGACGATCGGACCGCCCGCATTTGAACCCGAGGCGCTACGCAGCGGCCTGGAAAAGATCAATCGCGACATCATAGCCAAAGTATGATGCTCTTCCCTCTGCCAAGGTCCTTCCAAAGCGCCACTTGAGCGATATTTCCAAGAACCAGCGGTCCTCCGGAATATCGCGACAGATCGTCGCTTCACCTGCCGCCGTCGTTGACCGAAGTGCTGCCGTGCAAGGGAACCGAAACGGTGGAGAGCACCACCGCCAGGAAACGATCATGAAACGCCTGCGGAGATAGCGTCGTAACCGAAGCGAGCTGCTTAAGCGATTCCCCTCCGAGGTCGGACGCTTCAAGACGAATCATGTACGAACGGGCAACCTGGTAAGACTCGGTCGCGACGTCGACTGTGCGGACCCGGATCCTGCCCGTCTGTTTATCTTCCAATTGTTCGAGCGCCACCGGTGTGATCCTTCCGCCGGTGATCGCGATCAAGGCTCCCGAGCCGCCCTTGAGAAGGTAACGCACCGCGCCATAGCCGAGAGTGCGTGTGTATTCGATATCGAACGGGATCGGCTTAGCACATCGCAGTTCGTAGCCGATGTCCTTGCTCACGATGGTCGTGTCGAGTCCGAGTTCCGCCAGTGAGGCACGGACCTGTTGGCGCAGCAGCGATCCAAGCGGCAGGTCCGACAGGTGGACTTGTCCGTAGGCGTCGCGCTCAAGTTCCTTGATGCTTGGCATCTTGGTCGGGTCGAGCCGCTCTCCAATTCCCTCTGCGATCACCGCTACTCCATTATCGCGACCAGAAGCACGGCGCTTGATAATCGCGCCAACCAGAGTGTCGGCCACCATCGCCAGGTCGAGCTTTTCGCTACGAAATTCCTCCGGGATTATCGCCAGCGTGGCACCCGCCGATTTACACATACCCAGCGCCAATGCGCCGGAGCGCCGACCCATCGTGATAGCGAAGTACCACCGTCCGGTGGTGCGCGCATCTTCCATCAACGGCTCAATGATCGCGGTTCCCGCCGCACGCGCACTCTCGTAACCGAAGGTGGGTGCATTTTCCGGAAGCGGAAGATCGTTGTCGATGGTCTTTGGAACCGTCGCCACCCCGATCCGTCCACGGGCATGCTCGGCAATTTTAGCAGCTCCGTAAGTGGTATCGTCACCGCCGATACAGACCAGATAGCGTACGCCGAGTTTGGTCAGCGTCTCTATCGTCTTCTCTAGCATCTCAGCGGTGGTCGCGGGGTTGGTGCGAGAGGTCCCGAGGATTGAGCCCCCAGTGTTGTGTATGCGGCTGACGTCGCGAATGCCAAGCTCGACCACGTGCGAGGCATCGCCCTTGGCTAACCATCGATAACCGTCCAGCAATCCGATCACGCGAAGACCGCGATTGACCGCTTCGATAGTCGCAGAAGCGATTACGCCGTTGATTCCCGGCGCTGGTCCGCCGCCGACCAGAATCGCGAGCGTCTGACGGTTCGTTCCATTCTCGCTCATATCGCATCCTCCGTGTTGCTAGGCTCCGTGGTAGATTTTATCCGAAATCGACGCCGGCCCTACACCCGCGCAACGAACGGGAAGGAAGGTCTTCGCCCTTCTGTAGACATAGATTGCGTGACTGTACGGCGAGGACTACATTCGTAGCGTGCGGCGAGTACTGGCGATAATTTTAGCTTTGGTAGTCATTGTCCAGCTGATCCCAAGTTGTGGCAGTGCGATGACGACCGAAGCAGCTCAGATGGCTTGTTGTCGGACCAAATGTCCGATGCAATCTCCAGCCGAGCGATCCCGCTGTTGCCAGCGAGCTGTGAGTCCCAGCAACGCAATTGTGCCAGCGCCGGTGCAGCGTCCGTCAGGATTATTGGCCACCTCCCTCATGCCCGTGGCGTCACTTATTCACTCGATTTCGCGAGCTCCTTTGATCACGTACCGATCGTCGGCGCCCCCACCGCGCAATTCTCGCGCGGCCCTTTGTTCGCTTCAAATCTGATCTTCCCGAACAACACCTAGTCCCCCCCCCGGACATCGTTGATCGTTTCGTATGGCGGTTTCCCGCCGGTGTGTGACAAGCACCCGCAGGATGGCTTACCGACTATACCGCCAGCGACGATTTGGGCCTGTTCGACCTCCGTCGGTCCGAAAAATGGAAGGCTTGTGAAGGAAGATGAAATCGTTCAATCGCTGGCCAATTCAGCGAATAGCATTAGCAGCGTTTTGCGCGCTTGGTCTCATTGTCTCGGCTGCCACGAAAACGATATCGGCCGAATCGGCAGACCCGAAGGATCAGCTCACGCCGGAGCGCGGTTCGCCAACGAACCGCGAAATACAGAATCCGAGTGGTCTTTCTTCACTGATCGATGAAGCGCTGCTTCGCAGCCCGATTATTGCCGCCGCGAAAGCGCACTGGCAGGCGTCAACTAAAGTCCCTCGGCAGGTTTCGACAATACCGGATCCGCAGCTTTCCTTTCAGCAGCTGACTGTGGGTGGACCAAAGCCGTTCGAGGGATACGAGAGCAGTGATTTCTACTACAGCGGATTTGGCTTCATGCAGGACATCCCCGGACCCGGAAAGCTCCACCTCCGCGCCCAACAGGCAGAGAAGGAAGCCGAAGCTGCACGCCTCACTTATGAGACACAGCAGAGGCAAGTGGTGGAGCAGGTGCGCGAGACGTACTTCAACCTGTTCTATGTGGCAAAGACCAAAGACTTGCTGAGCCAAACCCGCGAGCAACTGGAACGGGTGGAGCGCACATCGGACTCGCAGTACCAACTCGGCATGAGTCAGCAGCAGGACGTCTTGAAGGCTCAGCTCGAAATGACCTCGCTCCTCAAAGAGATCGCAATGAACGATGAGCAATACCTTCAAGCGCAAGCCGGTCTAAAGGGACTGCTCGGCAGAGAGCAGGACTCTCCAAATGTGCCAATCGGCGAAGTCTCTGCGAGCGAAGTGACGGCGGAAAGTGGTCGTCTCAGACAGCTGGCTTCAACGAATTCTCCGGCCTTTCGTCAAGCGCTTGCAATGGAACAAAAGAGTGACCTTGGTCTGTCGCTGGCGAAGAAAGATTACATACCCGATTTCACAGTCGGCTATATGTACCAGAAGAGGGGCCCAGGCTTTTCTGATCTCTATCAACTGACGGCGGGCGCGACGATCCCTCTGTATTTCTGGCGGAAACAAACGCCAGCGGTTGAACAGGCAGCGCTCGAGAAGGAAGCGGCCCACGCGGAGACCTACGCAAGCAGACTCTCCACGATGTCCGACCTTCAAGCGCAGATCATCGGTCTGGAAACGACAGCTCGGATCATGTCCGTCTACAAAAGCGGCCTCATCCCGCAGTCTCGCGCTACTCAGAGTTCGGCCCTCAATTCGTATCGAGTTGGCAAAATAGATTTTCAGACGCTGCTAAGTTCCATGGTCGACGTGTTGCGCCTGCAGCAGGAGTACTACCGAACCCTCGCAGACCATGAAATCGCGGTTGCCAAGATCAAACAGATCGTGGGGGAGAACATATGAAATCCGCTATTCACGCCTTAGTCGTATCCCTCTTACTTGCGGCTGCCATTCAAGTTGGCGCAACAGAAAGCGGACCCAAACTGGCACCGATCCAACTCACACCAGAGCGACGACAACTGATTGGTCTGCAGTTCGCTAAGGTCGAAGAAAAGGAACTGGTCGATCGCATCGACGCCACCGGATTAGTTGAAGCCGACGAGCAGCTTCAAGGGTACGTGCAAACGCGATTCTCCGGGTGGATCCGGCAGGTTTTCGTCGATCAGACCTATCAGCACGTTGAGAAGGGTCAGCGCCTGTTCACCATCTACAGCCCCGATCTGGTCAGTGCCGAAAACGAATACCTGATCGCGCTGAATTCAGAGAATCAGCTCAAGGGCAGCGACATTGAGGGGGTGGCTGGCGGGCACAGTCGTTGGTCGGCTCCGCGGTTCAGCGATTGAAGCTGTTCGGGGTCTCCCCGCGCGAGATCGCTCGCCTTCAGCGCGAGCGCACTGTGCGCGATGCAGTCGAAATCGATTCGCCGATGTCGGGCTATGTGGTCGAACGCAATGCGTTACCGAACATGTACGCCCAGCCTGACACCAAGCTCTACGCCATCTCGAGTTTGACAAGTGTGTGGGTATACGCCGCGGTTTTCCAAAATCAGATCGGCAGGGTCAAAGTCGGCGATCCCGTATCCGTGACGGTAGATGCCTATCCGGGAAAGACCTTCGAAGGAAAAGTTGATTCCATTTGGGAAGCAATCGATCCGATGACGCGAACCGCCAAGGTGCGTTGCACCCTCGTCAACTCCGAGTCCCTGCTGAAGCTCGGAATGTACGTGGCGGTCGCCTTAAAACCTCGGTTAGGTCGCGGACTGGTCATACCCGACACGGCGGTCTTCAGAACCGGAGAACACAACATCGTCTTCATCGATCGCGGCGACGGATACCTAACGCCTACCGAGGTCGAACTTGGCGCGCACGTGGGCCACAGCTTTTCTGTTCTGAAGGGTTTGAAAGACGGAGAGCAGATCGTAAGCTCCGCGAATTTTCTTATTGACTCGGAAAGTCAGCTTCAGGCGGCCGCCGGGTCGTTCGTGCCGCCACCGCCCGGAGTGAGTGCGGCAGCGGGACAGCCGCAAATCGCGGCGCCCAAGAACACGATCGACATGTTGACAGAGCCAAGTCCCCTCGCGCGCGGCAAGAACAAGTTACACCTCATGCTCAAGGACGAGGCTGGAAAACCGGTGGCCGGTGCCCAGATTGCAGTGACCTTCTACATGGCGGCGATGCCAGCCATGGGTATGGCCGCGTTGCGCGCTCAGGCCACTGCCAATGATCGCGGCAATGGAACCTACCTCGGAGACATCGACCTTCAGAGTGGTGGAACTTGGCAGATGACGATCGTCGCTACCAAGGATGGGCAGACGATCGCCAATAAGCAGACGGACGTCACCGTTTCTGGCCCGATGGCGATGTGAGGAGGGAACCAATGATCGAGAGAATTATCGACTGGTGCAATGCAAATCGATTTATCGTTTTTATCGCGGTTGCGGGACTCATCTTCGCGGGAATCTGGTCAATCGATCTGATTCCACTCGACGCCTTGCCGGACATTTCGGATGTACAGGTCATCATTCACACGCCTTGGATGGGTCAGCCGCCAAATGTTATTGAGGACCAGGTAACTTATCCGATAGTCACCACCATGCTGGCCGCCCCGCATGTTAAAGCGGTCCGCGCCCAGACGATGTTCAACGATTCCTACGTGTTCGTGGTTTTCGAAGACGGCACGGACATTTACTGGGCCAGGAGTCGCGTACTCGAATACATGCAGCAGCTGGAGGGTCAGCTTCCTTCGGGGGTGCATCCGGTCATCGGACCAGACGCGACCGGCGCGGGTTGGGTCTACGAGTACCTGCTTATAGATCGGAGCCACAATCTCAATCTCGCCGACTTACGCAGTCTTCAGGACTGGCATGTACGTTATGAGCTCGAAACGGTCCCGGGGGTGGCGGAAGTTTCGACGATCGGCGGCTTCGAAAGACAGTATCAAGTTAAACTTGACCCAAAACGGCTGCTGGCTTTGCACGTTCCGCTTCAGACGGTGATCGATAGGATCCGGTCGAGCAATAGCGAAGTGGGAGGACGCGTCCTCGAAATGACCGGAGCGGACTACCTAATCCGCGGCCTCGGTTACATCAAATCGCTTGCCGACATCGAGAAGATCCCGGTCGCCAGTAATAACGGGACTCCCATTCTGGTTAGAGACCTTGGAGTAGTCTCCTATGGGCCTAATCTTCGCGAAGGAGTCGCCGAATGGAACGGTGAAGGCGAGGCAGTCGGTGGCATAGTAGTAATGCGATACGGCCAGAACGCGCTGAAGGTGATCAATGGGATCAAAGAGCGGCTTGACGAGGTCCGTAAAACCCTGCCGCCAGGCGTCGAGATCGTTTCCGGCTATGACCGTGCCGGTCTGATTCAGGATTCCATCGACACCCTGAAACGCGATCTGCTGGAAGAGGCCGCTATCGTCAGTCTGGTAATCATCGTTTTTCTGTTTCATTTCCGATCGGCACTCATTCCTATTCTCACGCTACCGCTCGCAGTGCTCGCGACCTTCATTCCGATGTACTACTTCCAGGTGAGCTCGAACATCATGTCGCTGGGAGGACTCGCGTTGGCGATCGGCGTGCTCGTCGATGCCTCCATCGTCATGGTGGAGAATGGCTATCGCCATCTTTCCGAGCGCCAGGCCGAGGCCGAAAAGGAGGGAAAAACAGTAAGCGACGCGGAGCGCCAAAAACTTCTCCTGTACGCCGCTAAGCAGGTCGGTCGACCGCTATTCTTCTCGCTGATTATCATCGTCGTTTCATTCCTTCCCGTTTTCCTTCTCGAAGCGCAGGAAGGTCGAATGTTCCGCCCGCTCGCCGATACCAAGACGCTCGCGATCACGTTTTCATCGATTCTGGCGATCACCATCGTTCCGGTTTTGATGATTCTTCTTATTCGGGGTCGGCGGCTCCGGCCAGAAGAAGAAAATCCAGTATCACGGTTCTTTCAAGCCCTTTACCTTCCCGTCATCAGATGGTGTCTGCATCATCGGTGGCTAACCATAGCAGCCAATATTGTTTTCCTCGCGGTGACGTTGCCACTCGCATTTACGATTGGAAGCCAATTCATGCCTCCTTTATATGAGGGATCGGCGCTCTTCATGCCGACTGCTCTTCCGGGCATTTCGATTACCTCGGCATCCGATCTTTTGCAGAAACAGGATCAAATAATCCGAACGTTTCCTGAGGTGGAAAGCGTCTTCGGTACTATCGGGCGATCGAACAGTGCGACTGACAATGCTCCGCTCGACATGTACGACACGACGGTTATGCTCAAGCCGCGTTCGCAATGGCCGAAGGGTATGACCTACGAAAGCCTGACCTCCGAAATGGATGCCAAACTCCATTTTCCAGGGTTGTCGAATACCTGGACCATGCCAGTCGAAAATCGGTTGGATATGGAATTGACGGGCATCAAGACACCGGTCGGCATCAAGGTGCAGGGGCCCGACCTCAACGAAATTCAACGAATCGGTTCGGAGATCGAAGAACTGCTGACCTCCGTTGATGGAACACGGGCGGTATTTGCCGAGCGCGTCTCGCAAGGATTTTACGTCAATATAACGGTCGATCGCGACGCGGCCGCACGCTACGACTTGACCGTCTCCGACGTGCAGCTCGCGATCAGTTCTGGAATCGGAGGAGAGGACATCGCGACGACGGTTCAGGGTCGCGAGCGCTACGCCATCAATGTCCGCTATCTTCAAGACTATCGGAACGATCTCGAGGCACTAAAGACGGTGCTCATCATGACGCCCAGCGGAGCGCAGATTCCGCTCGGCGAAGTTGCCAAGGTTGAGTTGGCTCCCGGTCCCAACATGATCCGCGACGAGGACGGCCAACTCACCGGCTACGTTTATATCGACTTGGCAACCTCCGACTACGGCACCTATGTCGATCATGCGAAGCAGGTATTGAAAGAAAAACTGCGCTTGCCACCCGGCTACTCGCTCAAATGGTCGGGGGAGTATGAATTTCAACTCCGCGCTCGAAAGCGATTGTCGTACATTTTGCCGATCGTATTTGCAGTCATATTCATCCTGCTCTACATGCTGTTTCATTCCTTGACCGAAGCGATTGTTCTTATCGTTCCGACCATTTATGCGATGACCGGCGGACTGGTTCTTCAATATATTATGGGGTTCAACTTCAGCGTAGCGGCGTGGATCGGTTACATAGCCCTGTTTGGTATCGCAGTTGAGACCGGCGTCGTTATGGTGATCTATTTGCATGAGGCGCTCGATCGACGTTTGGCGGCGGGGGACGTGAAAATCGACGATATCGAAGCGGCGACCATAGAAGGAGCAGTTCAACGCCTTCGCCCAAAATTAATGACGGTCGCTGTTGTCATGCTCAGTCTGGCGCCGATCCTGTGGGAGAGCGGAATCGGTTCCGATGTCATGAAGCCAATCGCGGCCCCCATCGTCGGTGGCATGATCACGTCGACGATCCACGTTCTGATACTGGTGCCGGTTTTCTTCGCCATCATGAAAGAACGGGCGCTGAAACAGGGGATTTTGAATCTCTCTCACGCGGCCAAGAGATAGACCGGCAATGAGGCCAAAAAGGATCGCTCAAAGGCGAAAAGTGGTTCATCGAGTCGACTCAATGGCGAGCTGCAATTGTGCCCGCACCTGCAACTCCAAGGGCTTCTCCAGTGGTCATTGCGAGTCGCTTGTCAGACCGAGCTCCTTGGCGCTCGGCATTTTGTCGCATCGAACCGCCCACCGATTCGCTACTCCGCTATTGTTTCGGACAGCCACAATAGGCTGTTTGGGACTAACAATCCCGACGGCACTAGTTTGGACGCGGCTGACCGACTCGACGAAGCCCGGAGCGCAGAACTGGCGTCAGCATCGTAAGTTCCAGCCTCGCGAGAATTTCTCTACAGCCCCGCATGGGGTCATCAGGCAAATAGCGGAAGTGAAACCAAAATTCCGATTCCGGCGGAGCTTCAGCTGCGCGCGCGATTAGCCAAGGTTCATCGTGGTCGCTCACGCAATCCTCACTCAGCGCCTGCCTTCGACTACGATTGATCCACATCGAGCGTTCGGGCATCTCGACGAATCCATCGTCTTGTAAGAGTTTTCGCTTGTTGTCCATAAGACTAAGATAACACTTGCTTATGTTTAATAGTAGCACTGCTTACAGCGTGAGAAGCCTCAATTCATCCACCGGCCCTTCTCGACGAGCTGATTGAAGCGGGAATTACTCCGAGCCGGCCAAACTGCTACCGTTGTGCCCAGATTTATTTCAAGATCCTCCTCGCGTGTTTTGCGTCGGGTTCCGCGGTCGCAGAAATTAACTCTTCGATGTCGCCCGTGATCAAACGCGCCCCGCGTTGATAGGTCACATAGGCCCACGCCCAATCAATCATCACGATCACTCGGTTGCGAAACCCTAC
>Ga0210398_10004564_pt1 | contig 12977 bp, 8 predicted proteins | sample IncBWC4OmetaG_FD_161047 | JGI IMG/M metagenome (GOLD analysis project Ga0210398, IMG submission 161047) | Forest soil microbial communities from Barre Woods Harvard Forest LTER site, Petersham, Massachusetts, United States - Inc-BW-C-4-O | ecosystem: Environmental > Terrestrial > Soil >... | reverse complement strand
CGGGTAGGACCAGAACCAGGTCTCCCCCGGCTCGAAGCTGCGGATCACCGGGTGGCCGGTCTCCTTCGCGTGCCCGGTCGCGTGCTGGGACGGCGAGGTGTCGCAGCAGCCGATGTGGCCGCAGCGCGCGCAGCGGCGCAGGTGCAGCCACCAGCCCCGCTGCGCTTCGCACTCCATGCAGCCGGTGCCGCTCGGCGCGACGGTCGGGTCAACGCCCTGCATTTCGGTCATCGCTTTATGCCTCCTCCGCTTGCTGGGCCTGCTGGAGGGGGAGCCGGACCTGGAAGCGGGTGTCGCCCGGCTGGCTCTCCACTCGCAGGTCGCCGTGGTGCTTGTTCACCACAATCCGCCACGCGATGTCGAGGCCGAGCCCGGTTCCCTCACCGACGGGCTTGGTGGTGAAGAACGGCTCGTAGATCCGCTTCTGGATGTCGGCGGGGATCCCCGGGCCGGTGTCCCCCACCTCGACGAGGACCTGGTCGGCGTCTCGCGCCGTCCGGATGGTGAGCGTGCCGGTCCCGCCCATCGCTTGCACCGCGTTGTCGATCAGGTTGGTCCAGACCTGGTTGAGCTCGGTGGCGAAGGCAGGGATCTTCGGCAGGGAACGGTCGTAGTTCTTGACGATCCGCACGCCCTGGCCGATCTTCGCGGACATCATGAGCAGCGTGCTGTCCAGCAGGTCGTGCACGTCCACGACCTGGAACGGCGCGCGATCCAGCTGGGAGTACTGCTTGGCCGCGCCGACCAGGGTGGAGATCCGCGTCGTGGCGTCCTCGATCTCGAGCATCAGCAGTTCGCTCTCGACCGAGTAGTTCAGCCAGCGCAGCGCGGGCTCGAGCATGTCGGCGCCGACCATGTCCAGCACCTGGTCGAGCCACTCGGCGTCCAGGCCAGCCTGGACGAACGTGGGGGCCAGCTGCCAGCCGTCGGAGATGCCGTGGTCGTCAAGCCAGTCGCTGAGCTCGTCCTCCCGGTCAGACGCCTCGAGCGGGTCGAGCCTGGGCGCCTTGGAGACCTTCTCCACGGCGCGCGTTTGCAGGTCCATGATGGCGTCCAGGCTGGCGCGCTCGTACTTGCCCGCCGCGAGCAGGCGCAGCTTGCCGCGCATCCCGGCGACCCGCTCGCGCAGGCTCGCGGTGGCCCGCACCGCGGCGGCGGCCGGGTTGTTCAGCTCATGGGTCAGGCCCGCGGTCAGCGAGCCGAGCGCCAGCAGCCGCTCGCGCTGGCCGACCGCCTCGCGGGTCCGCTGGCCGCCGAAGAACAGGCCTTCGAGCAGGTGCTCGGCCATCGGGAACCACTCGTGCATGATCTGCGCGAAACACGACGCGCCGAGGACGTAGAACCGGGACGGCTCGGTGACCCGCAGCGAGTTCGGGTAGACCTGCGGCACCCGGTTGCCCAGGTAGGCCTGGTACGCGCCGCTGTAGACGCCCCGCTGGCTGGTCCTGGTGATCTCCACGTCGTCGTCGCCGACTCTCCTGGACAGGACCAGGGTGCCCTCGATCAGCACGTAGAGGCAGTCGGCCGGGTCGCCCTCACGGAAGACCGGGCCGGGCTCGATGAGCTCTACGTGGCCCTCGCTGCAGAGCCTGCGCAGCTGGTCGTCGGTGAGCTTCTCGAACAGGAACAGCGTGCGGAGCTCGTCCGGATCGCACTGCATTATCACGTGGGGGCCGCTCTCGGGCTGGCTCATACTCACTCCAGGTACCTATGTACGAACATCACTGCCATGGCTCCCTCCCCCACGGCGGACGCGACCCGCTTCGCGGACTCGGCCCGCACGTCCCCCACGGCGAACACGCCGGGAACGTTGGTCTCCAGGTGGAACGGCGAGCGGTCAAGCGGCCATCCGGCGAGGTGATCCTCGGACAGGTCGAGACCGGCGAGGACGAACCCGCGCTCGTCGCGGGCCACCACGCCGTCCAGCCACCCGGTCCGCGGGGACGCCCCGATGAAGATGAACAACTGCCCGGCGTCGACTGTTTCCGTGGTCCCGGTGTTCAGGTCGCGGAGCTCGAGCTGCTCCAGGTGACCGTCGCCGAACGCTTCCGACACCTCGGTGCAGGTGCGGACGGCGATGTTGCCGATGCCGGCGATCTGCTGGATCAGGTAGTACGACATCGACTGCTCGAGCGACCGGGCCCGTATGAGCATGGTCACCGACCTGGCGAACCGGGCCAGGAAAACGGCGGCCTGCCCGGCGGAGTTCGCGCCGCCGACCACGAACACATCCTGGTCCTTGCAGGCCTCGGCCTCGGTCAGCGCCGCGCCGTAGAAGACGCCGGCGTTCTGCATCCGGTCGCAGCCGGGGGCGTTCAGCTGCCGGTAGGTGACGCCGGTGGCGAGGATGACCGCCTTCGCGTCGACGGCGCTGCCGTCATTGAGCCGGATCGTCCTGGCGGGGCCGTTCACCTCGAGGCCGGTCGCCTCGCGGGTGGTCAGCAGCTCGGCGCCGAACTTGATGGCCTGCCGGCGCGCCCGGTCGGTGAGCTGGCCGCCGGACAGCCCGTCGGGGAAGCCAAGGTAGTTCTCGATCCGCGAGCTCTGCCCGGCCTGGCCGCCGGTCGCGTACTTCTCCACGAGCAGCGTGCGCAGCCCCTCGGAGGCGCCGTAGACGGCCGCGCCAAGCCCGCCGGGGCCGCCGCCTATCACCACCAGGTCGTAGAAGTCGCGTTCCGGTATGGTCGCCAGGCCGACCCGGGCGGCGACCTCGGCGCTGGTCGGCGCGATGAGGGCCTCGCCGTCGACGGTGATCACGACGGGCAGCTCCCGGCCGTCGGCGCCGGCGGCGGCGAGCAGCCGCTGCCCCTCCGGCTCGTCCGACGAGTACCAGCGGTACGGCACCTCGTTGCGGGCGAGGAAGTCGCGCAGCGCGGTGGACGGCCCCGACCAGCGGTGCCCGACCATTTTGGTGACCCGGACCGGCTTCCTGTCGTCCCGGCGCCACGCGCTGAGCAATTCGTCCACCGGCGGGTAGAGCTTCTCCTCCGGCGGGTCCCAGGGCTTGAGCAGGTAGTAGTCGAGGTCGACGACGTTGATCGCGTCGATCGCCGCGTTCGTGTCCGCGTACGCGGTCAGCAGCACCCGCTTGGCGAACGGGTAGACGTCCATCGCGCGCTCGAGGAACTCGATGCCGTTCATCGCCGGCATCCGGTAGTCCGCGAGGATGACCGCTACCTGGTCGCCCCGCAGCTTCATCTGCCGCATCGCGTCCAGGGCGTCCGCGCCCGACTCGGCGCGCACGATCCGGTTGTTTTCTCCGTACCTTCGCCGCAGGTCACGCGCCACCGCGCGGGAAACGCTCGGGTCGTCGTCCACGGTCACTATCACCGGCCGCGTTTCCGCGGCGGCCGCCGGTACGGTCGGCGGTACGGTCACGGTCCAGCCACCTTGCCCATGACCACATCGTAAGCTGCCCTGGTCCTAATATCCTCCGGGGCCGATGACGTTCCGCAGCGGTTCACCTACGGCGTAGCGCGCCAGCTGGTCGCGGACCACCGCGTAGGCACGGGCGCGGCCGCCGGTGACGGCGCCGCCGACGTGCGGCGTGAGCAGCAGGCCTGGCGCCTTCCACAGCGGGTGACCGAGCGGCAGCGGCTCGGGATCGGTGACGTCGAGCGCGGCCCTGATGCGCTGGGCGGTGAGCTCGCCCAGCAGGGCGTCAGTGTCCACGATGGGCCCGCGAGCCGCGTTCACCAGCAGCGCGCCGTCCTTCATGCTCTTGAGGAACTCCTTGTTGACGAGATGCCTCGTCTCGTCGGTGACGGGGACGAGGATGATCACCACGTCGGCGCTGGGCAGCACCTCCTGAAGTTCCGTGATGGGCCTGACGCCGTCCCTCGGATGCCTCGCGATCCGCTCGACCGTGACCTCCCAGCCGGCCAGGCGGCGCTCCACCGCGGCGCCGATCGAACCGTACCCGACGATGAGCACGTGCTTGCCTGCTACCGATTCGCTGACCGCGAAGTCCCATGTGCCGGCTCCCTGGGCCTTCGTGAAACGCGGGAAGTCCCTGATGCTGGCCACGATGGCGCCCACGGTCCACTCCGCGGTCGCCGCGTCATGGGCGCCGCGGGCGTTGCACAGGGTGATGCCGTCCGGGATGTAGGGGACGACGTTCTCAGCGCCGGCGGACATGAGCTGGATGACCTTGAGCTTGGGCAGCTTGGTGATGACGGCCAGCGTGGCCGGCGTGACGCGGCCGGGCAAGACGATGAACTCGACCTCATCCAACGTGTCAGGGAGCGGCTCCCCGCCGGTCCAGACGTCGGCCTCGATGCCCTCGGGCAGGCTCTTCAGGGTCGCTACGGTCCCAGGTGGATCGGGCAGCCATACCCGCGTCACGTCGCCTCCGCATGCTTGTTGTCGCTGCCTCCGATGGTACCGGCGGGTGGTTATAGGCCGAATTCGGCACGGCGATCGGCCGGCACGAGGTCCGCGTACTCGGGGTGCTTGCCGATCCAGGAGCGGACGTACGGGCAGGACGGGATCACGGCCAGGTTCCGCTTCCTGGCGTCGTCGAGGCTGAACCGGGCCAGGTGACTGGCCAGACCGGCGCCCTGGAACCGGGGATCGACCTCGGTGTGAACGAGGGTGATCTGCTGACCGCGGAGCCCGTAGATGACGTAACCCGCGAGTTCGCCGTCGACGCGCACCTCGTACCGCGACTCGGCCCGGTTGTTGGTCAGGACGGGCCCGACCGGACTGGAGGCGGCGTCTCCGGAGGCTTCGTCGGGTCCCGTTAGCGCCACGCGCCCGCCGGAACGGGCGCGATCTCTGGCGCGATCGCCGGAACGGGCACGCGCACCTCGTCGTTCCGCGGGGCGTCCTCGCGCGGCGCGCGCGGCTCCCCGGCGGCGCTGATGACGACGACCGGGCAGGGCGCGCGGCGCAGGCAGGCGCGGATCACGGGGCCGGCCGACCGCGACCCGCCAGGCGCGTCGCTCGCCGTCCCCAGGACCAGCATGTCCGCGCCTTCGCAGCGCTCGAGCAGCACGCGCGCGGTGAGGCCGTCGGCGACTTCCGTGCGGACGAGCACGCCAGGCGCCAGGTCGGGCATCACCGACCGCCACATGACGTCCACGTCGACGTCGCCCGGGTGGCCCTGGGCTCGCACCGCGTAACTGGCCATGCTGCGCACCGGCGCCTCACGGGCATGCACCGCGTGCACTTCCGCACCGCGCAGGGTCGCCTCCCGGCAAGCCCAGTGCAACGCGACGGCGGACTCAGCGGAGCCATCGACCCCGACCACTATCCGCCGCACCGCAGGAACCGACATGCCGGAACCCCCTCTTACCCTTTCGCCACCTGACACACCCTATCCGCCGTCCCCCGGGCGGTCAGTCAGGGGTTTCGTCTGTTCTCGTTGCTTCCAAAGAGCGATCGTAATCCGGCCGCGCGACATGCACGAGACCCCCTACCCATGATTTTTCGCACGTGATCAGGAGTCAATCGATTGCACTGTAAACATCACGTGGCACAAATCGACATTTACGGAAGCGGAGGTTAAATGATGATTTTTCGTATAAGTCCGGCTCGCGCAAAGCCGGAGGCGGTTAGCCCGGGGTTACCGTGACGTGGCTGCCGTGGTGGCCCTTGCGGACGTGGACCTGGGCCGGGATGCGCTGACGGAGTTCGGCGACGTGGCTGACGATGCCGACGATGCGGCCGCCCGCGCGGAGGCCGTCGAGCACGTTCATCACCTCGTCGAGGGTGTCCTCGTCCAGGGTGCCGAAGCCCTCGTCGACGAACAGCGCCTCCATCGGGGCGCCGGCCGCCTCGGCGGTCACGACGTCGGCGAGGCCGAGCGCGAGCGCGAGGCTGGCGAGGAACGTCTCGCCGCCGGACAGCGTGCTCGTGTCCCGGTCGACGCCGGTCCAGGCGTCGCAGGCCAGCAGGCCGAGGCCCGATTTCGCGCCGCTGCGGCGGCGCGCGTCGGTATGCACCAGGGAATACCGGCCCGAGGTCATCGTGAGCAGCCGCTCGCTGGCGGCCAGGGCCACCTCTTCGAGGCGGGCGGCCAGGACGAAGCTGGACAGGGTCATCTTGTACTGGTTGGCGCCCCGCCCCTCGGCCAGGTCGGCCAGCTGCCTGACCTGTTCGGCGCGTGCCCGGAGCGGTTCGAGGGTGGCGAGCGCGCCCTCCAGCCGGGGCTTGAGCACGGCGAGCTGCTCCGCGGTGTGTTTCGCCTCGCCGTACGCGCTGTTGGCCGCGTCGTGTTCCCGCTGCGCTTCTGCGGCCTTCGCTGTCGTCTCGGCGACGGGGGCGGGCGGGTCGAGCTCGACGGCTAGATCAGGGTCGGCGAGCAGGGTGGCGACGGCTTTGGCCTCGGTTTCGTGGTCGGCGATTCGCGTGGCGGCAGTGCGGCGCCAGCTGGGGTCCCGGAACGCGGCCCGGGCGGCGGCCACCGCGGCGGCCCCGTTACCGGCGTTATCGGCGTCATCGGCGTCGTCAGCGCCGAAGCCCGCTCCGGCGGCGGCGCGGATCGCGCGTTCGGTCGCGTCGCGCGCTTCGGCGGCGGTGCGCATGGTGTCATCGGCGGCGTCGGCGGCCTCGGTAAACGCCCCGGCCAGGAGGCCGGCTAGCCGCACGGCCGCGTCCAAGTCCGGCGCGGCGCCAAGCTGGGCGCGGATCGTGGCGCGGTGCTCCTCGGCGCGCGCGGCCGCGTTCGCCGCCTCGGCCTCCGCGGCGGCACGCTTCTCGGTCAGCTCGGCGATCCTGGCCTTATCCGCGGCGATGGCCGCGTCGAGCCCCTCGACCTGGCGTTGCAGGCCGGCGAAGGCCGCGGCCTCCGCCGCCAGACTGGCGGCTAGGGCCTCACGGCGGCCGGCGTCAGCCTCCGCCTGACGAGCGGCGGCGGTGAGGACAGCGATGCTGTCGGCGGCGAGCGTGCGAGAAAAGCCCGCCGCGGCGAGTCGCTGCGCGAGCTCGCCGATGCGCGCGTCCGCCGCGGCGACCTCTCGGCCAATCTCGTCCGCCTCGTCGGCCGCCTCGTCCGCCCTCGCGTTGGCCGCCTCCTCTTGTTCGCGGCTGACCGGCTCGAAGGTGGGTTCGACCGGGTCCGGGTGATCGAGCGAGCCGCACACCGGGCACGGCGAGCCATCGGTCATCGTCGCGGCTAGCTCGGCGCGCATGCCGTCGATACGCGCCTCCCGCAGCGCACTGGCCCCCTCGCGCCGGGTCACGGCCCGCTCCCTGGCGTCCAGGTGCGCCTCGTGCCGCCGGTCCCGGCTGGCGCGCTCGCTGACCAGGGCGGCCGAGTCCTCCGCCACACGGCGTGCGGTGTCGGCCGTGGCCCGTGCGTCTGACTGGGCTTCGGCTGCCCGGCTGGCATGGTCACGGGCCCCGGCCACCCCCGGGCGGGCGGCCTGGCGCTGCTCCGTCTCGGCCCGCACGGTGCTCAGCTCGTGGTCGAGGTCGGCCGCCTTCGCGCGGGCCGTCACCGCGTTCTCGTCCTCGGCCGCCGCACGCTGGGCGATGGCGCGGAAGCCGTCCAGCATTCCCAGCCGGGACTGCTGGTCCCGCCCGCCGGCCCGCAACGCTTCTGGTGCGGCATCGCGCGGTATCGCGCCGCCGTCGGGGATGGCCGCGCGGGCCTCGGCTTCGGCGCCGCGGGCCGCTGCCGCGTCGGCGTCGGCGCGGTCGGCCGCGTCGAGGGACGGGGCAACGTCGGCGGCTCGGACGGCCGCGTCGGCCTCGGCGCGGAGCCGCTCGATCGCGGGGCTGGCGGCTTCGACGCCGTCCCTTCTGTGCCGGGCCTCGCGGCGGCGGAGCTGGCGGCCGGCGAGCTGTTCGGCCTGCCGTTGAGCGGCCAGGGCCGCGTGGAGGTCGCGCTTGCGGGCGGCGACCCGGGCGTCGGCCTCGTCGCGGGCGGCGGCGGCTGACGTCGCGAGACCATCCGCCCAGGGCGCCTGCCACGAGAACGCGCCGGCGGGCACGTCGTCGGCCACGTCCGTCGTCTCGGGCGCCGGGACGCTGGCGGCCTGGGCGACCTGGGCCACGAGGCGGTGCACCCGCTCGGCTGCCGCCTCCACCTCATGCCTGGTGTCGATCCTGAGCTTGGCCAGCCACTCTTCGACCGCGGAGAACCGGTCGGTGCCGAACAGCTTCTGCAGCAGGTCCGCCCGGTCCTTCGCGTCGGCGTGCAGGAACTGCGCGAACCGGCCCTGGGGCAGCAGCACCACCTGGAAGAACTGGTCCGCGGACATCCCCATGAGGTCGGTGATCTCGGCGTCGGCCTCGCCGACGCGGGTGGACTTGACCTCCCAGCCGGCCGGGGTCGCCTCCTCGAGCAGCACCGACGCCTGCTCCTTGACCAGCCCCGAACCGGACTTCTTCGGGCGTTCCTGTTCCGGCTTGCGGGTGATGCGCAGTCGCCGGCCGCCGATCGTCGCCTCGAGTTCCACCTCGGTGCGGACCGCGGCCGCCGCGTGGTCGGACCTGAGCCTGCGGGTCTTGCCGCGCTCCCCCGGCACCCGGCCGTAGAGCGCGAACGCGATCGCGTCGAGCAGCGTGGTCTTTCCGGCGCCGGTCTCCCCGTGCAGCAGGAACAGGCCTTCCAGGTCGTCGAAGCAGACCTCTTCTGCTTCGGCGAACGCGCCGAAGGCCTGGACGCGGAGCCGGTGCGGGCGCATCAGCACGCTCCTTCGCGGACGGACTCGAACGCGGACTTGAGCAGGTCGTGCTCGGGCTCGCTGGCCGGGGTGTTGCGTACGTGCCTGACGAACTCCGTGGCGATCGCGAGGTCGTCCCGGCCCTGGACCCGCTCGCGGTAGCTGCGGGCGTCGCTGGTCACTCCCTCGGGTTTGAACTCCAGCGTCAGGATGTGCGGGAACCGGTTCCTGAGCCGGTCCATCGCCGCCTCGGGGCGGGCGGTGTCGGTCAGCGTCACGGCGACGAAATCCCCTTCGCGGTCGGTGAACTCGCGGGAGGTGAGCAGGTCATCGAGGCGGCCGCGCAGCACGGCCAGCCTCTTGTGGACCGGCGCGAGGACCCGCTCAGCGCGCGTCGTACCGTCGGCGCCGATCTCGACTAGCCAGCTGCCCTTCCTGTGGTTCGCCTCGGAGAAGGAGTACGGCAGCGGCGAGCCGCTGTAGCGCACGTTGTCGGCGAGGGTCTGCTGGCCGTGCAGGTGGCCGAGCGCCACGTAGCTGAACCCGTCGACCAGCGACATGGGGACGTAGCCGATGCCACCGACCGAGATGTCCCGTTCGGAGTCGCTCGCCTGCCGCATGGCGGCTTCGCGCCGCTCGGCGTCGTCGGCGCCTCCGGCGATCCAGGCGTGCGCCATCAGCACCGTGCGGGCGACGCCGCGACCCGCCGCGTCCGCCCGGATCCGGGCCACGGCCTCGCCGAGGACGGCCGAGTGGCTCCGTGGCCTGGGCGCCTCGACATCGGTGTGCGGGTCACCGTCCGGGGGCAGGCCGACCGCGGGTTCCAGGTACGGCACCCCGTACACGGCCAGCGGTCCGTGGTCGTCGTCCAGGATGACCGGGTCCGAAAGCTTGCCGGGGCTGGTCCTCAGGTGCACCCCGGAGGCGTCGATCAGCGCGCTGCTGAACCCGAGCCGGCGGGCCGAGTCGTGGTTGCCGCTGATCAGGATCACCCGGGCGCCGGTCTCGCGCAGCCGGATCAGCGCCTCTTCGCACAGCGCCACCGCGTCCACCGGGGGGACGGCACGGTCGTAGACGTCGCCCGCGACGAGCACGGCATCCACCCGCTCGGCGCGCGCCGTCGCCACGAGGTGGTCGAGGAACCGGGCCTGCGCGTCCCGCAGGTCGGCCCGGTGGAGCGACCGCCCGAGATGCCAGTCGGAGGTGTGCAGGAGCCTCATGGCACGGACCATAGCGAACCCCTCGGACATTCGAGCGGCTCTCGCCCCGGGTCGCGGCGCGGTTTCTGTTGCCGGTGAAAGCCGTGTGGGCTGCGGGGCCGGTGAGGCAGGCGAGGACCCCGCCCGCCTGGCCCGCGAGAGCGCCCAGACCATGATCACGAAGACTTGAGGCACCTATTCGCGACTTAATTTACGTCAGGGAAAAAGTCTTCGTGATCATGGAGCAATATGGCGGGCGCGGGCGCTCCCGGTGGCAATTAGCTGCTGGTTGGCGTGCGCGCGAGGCCTTGATGGGGTGGCGGGCCGAGCACGGGGCCTTCGCCGAGGAGGAGGCTGCGGAGGAGGAGGCGGCGGCGGCGGCGGCGCAGGAGGCGGCGGAGGAGGCGGAGGCGGCGGAGGCGCGCGGCGCGACCTCGGCATGCGGACCCGGAATGAGCGGGCTGGTGCTCGACGCGGGCGCGGCGTCGGGCCTGGGAACTCCTCGGGGCGGCCCGGCTGAAGGACGCGACCGGCGCCAGGGTGGCGTCGCTCACCAGCCCGCGGCGGCGACCTGCGGAAGCTCCGCGAGCGGCGCGAAGAACGAGGGCGTGGCGGTCGACTGCTGGTGGTAAAAGTCGGGTCACGAGGTTAGTTTCGGAAATGAAACATTGTTACGGGGTGTTGGACGTTTCGGTTTAGGCGTACCTCTACAGTCGGGGATGGATGGACGACAACAACAGCGGCCAGCGGAGCAATGAGGCCCGCTGGCTCAGACGGCTGGTCGGCTACTGCTGGCGGTTCCGGCGGGACGTGATCATCGCGCTGGCCGGGTCGCTGCTGTACGTGGCGGCGACGTTGGCGATTCCGCTGCTGCAGCGGGCGGTCATCGACAACGTCATCGTCACGCGGAAAGAGTCGGTCTGGCCGCTGGCCATCGGGCTGCTGGTCGCCGCGGCCGCCAACTTCTTCGGCATCTACATGCGGCGGTTCCGCGGCGGCAAGATGGCGCTCGACGTGCAGCACGCCATGCGGACCGACCTGTTCGACTCGCTGTCCCGGCTGGACGGCACCAGGCAGGACGAGATCCACACCGGGCAGCTCGTCGGGCGCTCCATCTCCGACCTGAACATGGTGCAGGGCCTGCTCCAGTGGATGCCGCTCATCGTGGGCAGCGTGCTCCTGTTCGTCTTCTCGCTGGTCATCATGGTCGCGCTGTCGCCGGTGCTCGCGCTCGTCGCGGTCGCGGTCGCGCCGGCGCTGTGGCTGATCGCCACGGCCTCGCGGAAGCGGCTGTTCCCCGCCAGCTGGGCCGCGCAGCAGCAGGTCGGCGAGGTCGCGGGGATCGTGGACGAGGCGATCGGCGGGGTCCGCGTCGTCAAGGGGTTCGGCCAGGAAGAGCAGGAGATGCAGCGGATGGAGGCCGCGAGCGAGGAGCTGTTCGGCTCCCGGCTGCGGATGATCCGCTTCACCGCCAGGTACAACCCCGCGCTCACCGCGATCCCGTCGCTCGGGCTCGTCGGCGTGCTCGCCCTCGGCGGCTGGCTGGCGATCCACGGTGAGGTCACGCTCGGCACGTTCCTCGCGTTCTCCAGCTACCTCGCGCAGCTCACCGGCCCGGTGCGGGTGCTCACCAGCCTCGTGACGATCGGCCAGGAGGCCCGCGCCAGCGTCATCCGCGTCTTCGAGGTGATCGACTCGCGGCCGACGATCACCGACAAGCCGGACGCGATCGAGCTGCCGGCGGACGCGAACGGGATCACGTTCGATGACGTGAAGTTCGGCTACGTGCCGTCGCAGCCGGTGCTGCGCGGGCTGTCGCTCGAGGTCAGGCCCGGCGAGACCGTCGCGGTCATCGGGCCCTCCGGGTCGGGGAAGTCCACGCTCAGCCTGCTGCTCCCGCGGTTCTACGACGTGCGCGGCGGCGCCGTCCGGATCGGCGGCTACGACGTGCGCGACGTGACGGAGCAGTCGCTGCGGTCAGCGATCGGCATGGTCATGGAGGAGAGCTTCCTGTTCTCCGACACGGTGCGCGCCAACATCGCCTACGGCCGTCCCGGCGCCACGGACGAGCAGATCCTGGGCGCCGCGCGGGCCGCGGAGGCCGACGAGTTCATCCGCGACCTGCCGGACGGCTACGACACGGTGATCGGCGAACAGGGGCTCACCCTGTCCGGCGGGCAGCGGCAGCGCGTCGCGCTCGCCCGCGCGCTGATCACCGACCCGCGGCTGCTGCTCCTCGACGACGCCACCTCGGCGGTCGACCCGCGCGTCGAGGCCGAGATCCACGCCACCCTGCACCGGGTGATGGCCGGCCGGACCACCCTGCTGATCGCGCACCGCAAGTCCACGCTGAACCTGGCCGACCGGATCGCGGTGCTCACCGCCGACGGCCGGGTCGCCGACGTCGGCACGCAGGAAGAGCTCCAAGAGCGGTCGGAACTGTACCGGCTGCTCATCGCCGGGCCCGGCGACGACGCCGAGGGCACCGACGCGGGCGAGCTTCCCGCCGCGGCGGCCATGGCGGCGGGCGGCGGCGTGACGGCCCGCGGCGCAGGAGCCACCGGTGACGGTCATGGCAGGGCCGGGGCGGAGGCACGGGTCCGTTCTGGATATGAGGGGACGGAAGCGGCCGCGGGCCGCACCGGCGGGACGACCGGACGCGGCGGACTCGGGCGCGCCGGGCGCGGTCGGGGCGCCGGGCGGGGCACCGCCATGGACGGCATGATCGGCAGCGTGCCGCCGAGCCCGGAGCTGCTCGCCAAGGTCGAGGCGCTGCCGCCGGTGAAGGACGAGCCGAAGGTTGACGTCCCCCAGGCGCGGGCCGCCGACCATCACCTCACCCTGCGCAAGCTGTTGCGGCCGATCGTGATCGCGCTGATCGCCGGGCTCGTGCTCGACGGCCTGGACGCGGCCGCGAACCTGGCGCTGCCCGCCCTCGTGCGCGGCGGGATCGACCAGGGGGTCGAGGCCCATGCGTTCGGCGTGGTGATGCTGCTGGCGCTGGCCGGGCTCGGTGTCGTGTTCGGCGACTGGCTGGTGAACATCGCCGAGACCATGGTCGTCGGGCGCAACGGCGAGCGGCTGCTGTTCACGCTGCGGGTGAAGATCTTCGCGCAGCTGCAGCGGCTCGGCCTCGACTTCTACGAGCGCGAGCTGTCCGGGCGGA
>Ga0210398_10004563_pt1 | contig 12978 bp, 15 predicted proteins | sample IncBWC4OmetaG_FD_161047 | JGI IMG/M metagenome (GOLD analysis project Ga0210398, IMG submission 161047) | Forest soil microbial communities from Barre Woods Harvard Forest LTER site, Petersham, Massachusetts, United States - Inc-BW-C-4-O | ecosystem: Environmental > Terrestrial > Soil >... | reverse complement strand
CTAAGCAAGCCACTCGGGGGGGTGGCGGGTGCCCCGCTTCTTGCGCGCTCTTTGCGCAAGAGGCGGGCGCGGAAGCGCCCAACCGCCTCCACGCTTAGTGCGTCTTCTTAGCCGCCGGAAGCTCCCCCAACAATGCCTCCAGAGCCGCCGACGGATCACTTGATCCCTCAATCTCCCTGTTGAGGTCTCGAAATTTCAGGCGCACCCCCGCAAGCATCTCTTTGTCCGACAGCAGATGCTCCACCAGTTTCTGCCAGTTCGGAACCTCACGATGCTCAAGCACCAGCTTCAACGCGATGTTTTCGAGGAACAAATACTCCGTCGCACGCAGGACGGCGGACAGGCGTTTCTTCTCTTCTTTGGTCATGGAAGGGTCGAACGTTCCCGGAGCAATAGTCTACATCGGGGTGCCCCACGTCTCGCCGCCTTTGCGAGACGTGGGAGAGCTGACCATCACTACATTTTGTCATCCTGAGCGAAGCGAAGAGCCTGCCCTGAGCCTGTCGAAGGGACCTATGCAACTGGTAGCGCCCAACTGGTGCAGGTTCGCGCCCCGATTCCCAATTGTGCCTTTTCACGATCCTTGGTTTCGGGGCGCTAACCTGGGCGCGACGCCGGATGGCTCCGAGACAGATCCCGCGTTTGCCAAAAAGCGGCAAAGGTCGGCACCAAGATAGAAACGGAATTCTTCCTTGCGAGTCATCTTCCCGGCGAGAAGCTGGGCCCTGCCTGCAGTCCCCGAACCAACACTAACGCACGGCCCAACATGAAATATTTGCACAAACGCAGCGCGGCGTGCTATAAAAGCGGCCACGGCGCGAGGGGGCGCCATTTAGGAGGCTCCCTTTGTCACCTCGTCGCGCTGGCCGCGTAACTACACTTGCAACTTGCCTGTTCTTCCTTTTCACCCTGACGATCTTAGCCGCAATATGCCAAGAGGCACCAGCGCCACCGCCGGCAGCACCCGCGCCAGCGTCACCAGCACCGACCATAACCTCCGTTACTATCTTCCCGCAGGCGGGGAGCAACGCTGTACCGGGTCAACCGGCCCCCAAAACGCAGGACTTCATCCTAACCATTAAGGGCGCAAACTTCGCCGCCCTCAGCATGGCCAAAGTGCAAGTCACCGTCATCCCCGCTACCGGAGTTACGCTTCCGGTGCGTGTCCTTACGCGCACTGCCGACAACTCGGCAATACTAGCGGAGTTCACGGCAACGCTAACCTATGCTCTGCAAGGAGTGGCGCTAGCGTCAGGAGACAATCTTGTTCCTTACGATTTGCCGACTCCATCCTGTGATTTCAACTCAAGGGTCGTCCTCACTCCCCAGATTGTTCCCAAGCCTCAGGCCGGAAACAAATACGGGAACGGCGTTGCTAAGAACTTCCACGCCATTCAGATCTCCATCGTGAACCAGTGTCCCATGGCGATCGTCGTTCCGCTGGCTGGCATCAGCGTTGCCACGGACGATCCACCCGCACCCGACGATAAAGACTGCCAGGAAAACGCCTCGCTCGTGGCCTTTTCGCTCGATCATGTAACCAGTATCTTCTCGGCCGACCGAAAACTCACCGGACGCCGGGCCATCTATTTCAATACCGTGCAAGCACTGGCAACGCTCGGCAGCGCGATCGAGCCGTTCCTCGCTCGCGGTTTCACTCAGGGGGTGTCAATTCTCGGCGGCGGATATACCACTGCGTCGAAAGAGCTACTTGTCGACATGTCAGCGGAGCAGCTTCAAAACCTCACATCTCAGAGCTTTGGGTCGACGGAGCAGGTGGCCTCTCAAGGTTCAGTGCAAAAATTCGTGTTTGTGCGCAGGAATGAAAAATGCAAAAAAAGTACCGTCGAACAAGATCTTATACTGGGAAAATTCTTCGTGAATTGGCAGGTTTCCCCAGCCTCGGCAGAAGCTCCGACCCCCTTGAAGGCGCCGGCACAACCTAAGAGACCCGCCGGGGACGGTTCTACGCAGTCGAAGAGCCCCCCCAAGAGTTAGCTGGATACCCCCGTCTCGCTGCCTTCGCGAGACTGGGGAGAACTGACGGAAGTCCGGAGAGGCCCGCTATAGGTGACTGGGGAACGTACTGTGTCCCCGAGTTTTCCGGAGCTTGCCACAGTGTATCGTTGATCTTGAGCGTGTATGCCAGATCCGAAGGCGCAACACTACATCCCACAGTTTTACTTGAAGGGATTCACCGATAAGAATAAAGTTCTGTGGGTCTGCGAAAAGTTCAAGCCCATTCGACCCTCCAAGCCTAAGGAAGAAGCACACCGGCCCGATTACTACACTCATGTCTCCGAAGAAAAGCGCAACGAAGTGACCGAGGATGTCTTGATGGGGTTGGAGTCAAGGGCTGCCCCGATCATCCTCAAGCTGGCAAACCCACAATACATTCTGACCCCTGAGAACGCTGCCCACGTCATCATGTTCGTTGCGTTTTTGTTCGCCAGAGGTCCGAGTTGGCGCGAGAACCTTGATAACATGGCCTCAGAACTCGCGATGAATATGCTCCAGCGGGCAGTGAGCGAGAAAGAGAAGTTCTACCAAACCTGTGCGGAAATGGAAAAATCCAACGGTAAAAAACTGGGATTGGACTTCGAGGAACTGCGGCAAGACGTATTGCAAAAGAGGTTCAACATTAAGCAGTCACCTGCATTCAATCTTGGTACGATGGTCATGTCGGCAGTGAATATCGCGAAAGAGTTAGCTGCATGGGGCTACGAAGCTTTGTATGCTCCAGACGGAAGCTTCTTCATCACGTCTGATTCCCCGGTATACACGATCCAACCGGACGGAAATGGCATGGCGTCCATTGGCATGGGATTTGGCTGGCAGAATGTCGAGGTGTACTGCCCACTCAATAAGCGAACCTGTTTCAGGTTGAAGAAGGGGATCAATCCCCGAGGTGTATTTGTAGATCCAGACCATGTGGATCAGATCAACACGCTGCTCATGATAACAGCGACACAATACCTCTATTCCTCGCAGGGCCACAGAAGGATTGCACGCTTGTTCGATGAACGCGGCTGCAAAGTCCAGGCTGGCAAAAACGCCTTCCTGTCCGCTAGCGCGGCCGCTAAACTTCAAAAGGAGTCGCCAGCCAAAGCCGCGAACAAAGGGAAGCCGGACAAGATGCCCTAGCCTCACACGAGGCCCAAACGTACCTCTTGTGGCAACGACGCAAGATTTTCTTGAAGAGGCTCTCGGGACGATGATAACCTTAGCTTGAGATGTCGTTATGAAATTCGTTCTGGAACCGCTGAAAACCGATCCTGAGTCAGAGCTGAGACGTGTCACAACGCAACAGCGATTGCAAGACGCTATTGAGCGTCACATTAACGGAGGCAGTTACGAGGAGTGCGCTGAGATCCTTGGAACGGAAGGCCCGGCCTGGCTGGAGGAAGATTTGCAACACGACATAAAGCTCTTCGCCTGAGAAGCAAACTGATTCCAGGAATCAGTTCCTTGCCCACGATCCACTTACGAGAACTAAGATTGCCTAGCGGTCTACTTCTCCTCCGCCCCCGTATAAATCACCTTCCCCGCCCGCACCGTCCAAGCCACCTTCCCAAAATTCCTAACGTCGCTCGCCGGATCACCCTCCAACACCACTAAATCCGCATCCATATCTTTTTCAACCCGGCCCTTAGTCGAAGCCTTGAATAACTCACTGGGATTAGTCGTCAGCGACGCCAATATCTCACTCCAAGTCAGCGCCCGCCCCATATATTCGAATTCTTCGCCGGTATCGTACTTAGTTATGAACCCAACGTCGGTACCAAACAGAATCGTCCCACCCTCCGACGCAAGCGATTTCAACTCGTCAACTCCAGCTTGCACCATCTGCTTCTGTACCTCTGGATTCGGCGTTACCGTAGTCCACAGCGTCAAAGTCGGAATCAGCGCCGTATGTTGCCGCTTCATGATCGCCAACTCTTCCGGTGTGTAATGCCACTCGACCGGAATCGTGTGTGCCAGAATGTCCACTCCGCCCGCCAGCGCGTTGTCCACGCCCGCGTAGTTCTGCGGATGCGCGAACACCGGCTTGCCCAGCTCATGCGTGATTCCAACCGCAGCTTTCACGATCGCCGTATCCATATTGATCACCGGCTTGTCGCCCATATATGCGCCAGTAAATAGCTTGAGGCCATCCAATCCCATATACATATAGCCGCGCGCCATACGCATAGCGTCTTCCGGAGTCGCGGCTTCCGGCAATTGCATCTCCGCCGGCAAATAAACCGGATGCCCATGCTCCGGGAAGATGCTTCCCGCCATCAGAATCTTCGGCCCCGGCACTTCGCCCGCTTCCACTCGTTTCCGCAGCGCCAGCGTGTTTCGCGGGTCCGATCCCAGGTCCCAAACCGTGGTAAAGCCCCAGCGCGTGAGCATCTCCTGCATGTGGGCTTCGAGCTTGTCGGCAGGGGCGGCAGCAGCGTCCTTCCAGGCGTCCTCAGTGAAGTGGACGTGGCTATTCCAAAAACCCGCCACGATGACCTTGCCCGAGCACTCCAAAAGCTGCGCCGAACGCGGAGTATGCCGCTTGCCACTCTTCCCGACATAAACGATCTTCCCCGCCCGAACCACCACCACGGCATTCTTGATGGGCTTAGCCCCCGGCGAAGGATAGACCGTGCCACCCGTCAGCACCAGATCCGCCGCTGGAGCCACTTTCCCCGCGGCAACCATCCCAGTCACAAGAAATAAGACAAGCAGTTTGTATCGTATATTCATAGAGTTACCGTCCTATATGGTCAGCCCAACAGCGCTTTTCTTGGCGTCCTTAGCGATCTCCCTTAGCGCACTTTGCGGTAAGGCTTTGACGTGTTCCCTACCCCCCTTGACAACCCAACCCACACCTCTGCTATGATTAGCACTCGCCAACAATGAGTGCTAACAACAGATGTCATCCTGAGCGAGGCGCACTTTGCCGAGCGAAGGATCTAGGCGAAGCGACCGCGCGTCCGGTGAGCGAAGCGAACCGGACAATAAAGCGCGACGCGAGCTTCCTTATAGGTTGGCGGATGCTCTCATGACCTCGCATTTAACCCAATTCAAACTCATAAGAACAGAACGAAAGGAGCAATAACCATGGCAAAGTTTACCCCATTGCACGACCGCATTCTGGTCCGTCGTGTGGAAGAAGCTGAAACCACCCGTGGCGGAATCATTATCCCTGATTCAGCCAAAGACAAGCCGCAGGAGGGCGAAGTCATCTCCGCCGGCAAAGGCAAAGTTAACGAAGACGGCAAGGTTCGTCCGCTCGATGTAAAAGAGGGCGACCGCATCCTGTTCGGCAAGTACTCCGGCACCGAGATCAAGCTGGACGGCGAAGACTACATCATCATGCGCGAAGAGGAAGTCCTCGGCATCCTCAGCGGCGCAGCCAAGAAAGAAACCGCCGGTTCGCGACGGTAACTATTTGTCATCCTGAGTGAGGCGCACTTTGCCGAACGAAGGATCCGAGTGAAGCGACCGCGCGTCCAGTGAGCGCAGCGAACTGGACAATAAAGCGCGACGCGAGCATCCAAATTAGAACTTCATAGATTAGGAGAAAACAAATTATGGCAAAACAAATCGTACACGGAGAGGAATCGCGACAAGCGATTCTCCGCGGCGTGAACCTTCTGGCTGATGCCGTGAAGGTCACCCTCGGCCCCAAGGGCCGCAACGTTGTCATTGAAAAGAAATTCGGTTCGCCGACCATCACCAAGGACGGCGTCACCGTAGCCAAAGAAATCGAATTGAAAGACAGTCTCGAAAACATGGGCGCACAAATGGTGCGCGAAGTGGCTTCGAAGACTTCCGACGTTGCCGGCGACGGCACCACCACCGCCACCGTTCTGGCCCAGGCCATCTACCGCGAAGGCGTAAAGACCGTCGCGGCCGGTGCCAACCCAATGGCCATGAAACGTGGCATCGAGAAAGCCGTCAACACCATCTGCGGCGAGATCGACAAAAAGACCGGCGAGCGCGGCAAAGGCGAAATCGACAAGTTCTCGAAGCCCGTATCCGGAGATATGATTGGCCAAGTTGGGACGATCAGCGCTAACAATGATGAGACTATTGGACACATTATTGCCGAAGCTATGAAGAAGGTCGGCAAGGATGGCGTCATCACCGTGGAAGAGTCGCGCACGCTTGAGACCCAGCTGGAAGTGGTCGAAGGTATGCAATTCGATCGCGGATATTTGTCTCCTTACTTCGTTACCGATCCCGAGCGCATGGAAGTTGCTCTCGAGAACGCTTACATCCTGATCAACGAAAAGAAGATTTCCAGTATGAAGGATCTTCTTCCCTTGCTTGAGCAGATTGCCAAGGGCGGCAAGCCGTTGGTCATCATTGCTGAGGATGTTGAAGGCGAAGCGCTGGCTACTCTCGTGGTCAACAAACTGCGTGGCACGCTGCAAGTCGCGGCCGTCAAGGCTCCTGGCTTTGGCGATCGCCGCAAGGCGATGTTGCAGGATATCGCAACCATCACCGGCGGCAAGGCCATCACCGAAGACCTGGGCATCAAGCTCGAGAACGTGCAGATCAGCGATCTCGGCCAGGCCAAGAAGATCACCATCGACAAGGACAACACCACCATCGTCGAAGGCAAAGGCAAGCCGGGCGACATTCAAGGCCGGGTGAAAGAGATTCGCAGCCAGATCGACAAGACCACCAGCGACTACGACCGCGAGAAGTTGCAGGAGCGGTTGGCGAAGCTGGTCGGCGGTGTGGCTGTAATCAAGGTAGGCGCCGCGACCGAGACCGAAATGAAAGAGAAGAAGGCTCGCGTCGAGGATGCCATGCATGCCACTCGCGCCGCAGTCGAGGAAGGCATTGTTCCGGGCGGAGGCGTCGCGCTGGCGCGCTGCGTCAGTGCTCTGGACAAGCTGAAGCTCGAAGGCGATGAGCAGATCGGTGTCAACATCGTGAAGCGCGCCATTGCCGAACCCTTGCGCATGATCGCCGAGAACGCCGGCGAAGAAGGCGCTATCGTGTTGGGCAAGGTGATCGACTCGAAGGACAATAACTTCGGGTACAACGCCCTGACCGGCGAGTACGAGGACCTGGTCAAGGCCGGCGTGCTCGATCCGACAAAAGTGGTGCGCACTGCGCTACAGAATGCCGGTTCGATTGCGTCGCTGATGCTGACCACCGAAGCCCTGGTTGCGGAGATCCCTGAAGAGAAGAAGGGCGCTCCCATGGGTGGTGGCGGACACGGCGGCGGCATGGAAGGCATGTACTAAGAAGCAGCATTCAGCACTCAGCATTCAGCATTCAGCTGAGTCAAACCCCTAGGGTGCCCCGCTCAAGCTTGCTTGAGCGGGGTTCTTATTTGTGTGGGCGGACACTCTTGTCCTCTACAAGATGGGAATACCACAACTCATGTGGGGATCAGGCTGCGGAAATCCCTTTCAGGCGTTCTTGCCTTTTCCGGCGATCATCATGCCTGCGCCGGCAACCAGCAGCACCACGCTGACGGCAGGAGAAACCCGTTCGCTGTGCTCGGTATTGACTCCGACGTGCAAGTCGCCCGCGTTCACCCCGTGGTGTTCAGTGTGCGGCACCGGAATGAAGAAGGAAAGCAGTCCCAGTACTAAAACCACGAACCCAACCCCAAACAATGCTCTCATGAAGACCTCCAGCGAGAATCATCGTGGAGAGAGCCAGCATGGTCGATAGGGTCGCTGCTGTACAGACGTCCGGAAATTGCCATAGCTGACGCGGCGGAAGGCATCAGGCCGCGACACTTTCGTTGCTAGAATAGGCACCATGATTCCCCGCCCTGAAGCCAACGAATACGCGCCCCACTTTTTCAAATACATCAACCAGGTCATCGGGGACGATCCCCTGGCTGCGATCGAGCATCAACTCGATGAGCCGCTGCTCACGTCCATTTCTGAAGAAAAGTCGTTGTATCGCTACGCTCCGGACAAGTGGAGCATTCGACAAGCGCTGAACCACGTCACCGACACCGAGCGTGCCTTCGCGTATCGTATCCTCTGGCTCGCGCGCGGATTCGAGACTCCCCTGGAGAGCTATGACCAGAACGTGGCGGCTGCTGGCGCTGAGGCCGACCGGATTTCCTGGGCAGCGCATGTCGAGGAGTTTCGCCGGGTACGCCTTGCGACCATTTCACTATTCAGGAATATGCCTGCGGAGGGATGGACGCGCGGCGGCATCGCCGGCGGCAATCGGGTTACGGTGCGAGCTTTGGCTTATATTGTTCCGGGACACTTTGCGCATCATGTGGCGGTGGTTAGGGAGAGGTATTTGAGCCAGTCGCGCTAGCTTGCTTAGTCGGCTTAGGAGGGCGAACAGCGCCTGCGGTGCAAGAAAAGGTGTATAGCGCCCCGCTCAAGCTTAGCTTGGGTGGGGCTTTTCCAGATGTAAGCGCGGAACACACCTCCGCGCCGGGCCCCGCCGTAAGGCGGGGCTTTGCTGTTTTCGCACGACCATGTACGCGGAGGGATGAATGAGATCCCTCTTTTCATGGTGCGACAGTTCGCGAAGTGGCGCCCGGGGAGGAGATCGGTTGCAGCAGACAGAGGCGAGTCTTGTACTTGCCTTCCACTCCTTTGGTCCCGGGAGGGCAGGCATTGTCGCCAAATACGCGGCTTTCTATGCGCGTGGCAGGGGCATCTGTACGTGGTCGATCACTTTTCCCAGCCATCCTCCCATTCGCCGTCTTCGCCGCACCAGCCGCAGAACACGGAAATCAGGAAATGCGCGATGCCGCCCGTAGCACGCGTACATTTATTACCATGTTACTACATATGTTACTGCGATATAAGCACTTCTAAATGTGATAAATAGTACGATAGGTATAATACATCCAATTAAATGTACTGGATAGATAGGAAATCGCCCCTCTTTTCATGGTGCGACAGTTCGCGAAGTGGCGCCCGGGGAGGAGATCGGTTGCAGCAGACAGAGGCGAGTCTTGTACTTGCCTTCCACTCCGTTGGTCCGGGAGGGCAGGCATTGTCGCCAAATACTGGGCTTTCTATGCGCGTGGCAGGGGGCATCTGTACGTGGTCGATCACTTTTCCCAGCCATCCTCCCATTCGCCGTCTTCACCGCACCAGCCGCAGAACACGGAAATCGGGAAATGCGCGATGCCGCCCGTGGCCGGCGTACTGAGTGTAGGATTGTGTAGCATTGATTTGCTTGACATTTGACTCACGCCTTTCGGATAATCCCAATGGAGAGAAGCGGCGACGCCGGAGCCAGGCAATTCGGCTTGCTGCGGAGGGAAAATGACCAGCATCGAGGAACTCAAGAAACTGTTCATCGTCGACGAAAACCTTTTGAGATCTCGCCTCGAGCCAGTTGTAGGAAAGGCGCTGGCTCAGTGTCGTATCGACAAGGACGGGCGCGTCGAGATTCGAAATACGAAATTGTCAGGAAAGGAACAAGTCAAGCTCACGCTTGCGGCGCGAGCAATAGCGTCGGAGATGGATACCGGGATTTCACCCGAGGTGAGCGTCCTCGAGATTTCAAAGTTCACTGGGCTGCCACCTAACCAAGTGCGGGCTCGTGGGAAGGACGTATTAGAAGAAAAATTCGCACAATCACCGAGGGCCGGAGTTTATCGCGCTATGCCACACAAGATAGAGGCATTCTTGGACGGCCTCGAGGCGACGGGGCCAAGCAAGAAATAAGGAAGCGAATAGGAGGCTTTTGATGGACAGCAGTACGTTTCAGGAGCGCGTAAAGCGGCTCAAAGAAGTAAACGATGTGATCAAGGACCTCGACCCCGCCGTCAGAGAAGGGGCGCTTCCATTACTTGCAGAATACGTGACGGGGAAAGCTGTCACTGCTGGTGCAGGGCGGCAGCCTGACAAGGGTAGCGGAGACAGCCCGGCAGAAGAAGGCGCCGCAGAATTCTTCGCGAAATTCCCGGAGGGCAAGCCCTCCGACAACGCCGTTTCCATAGCCGCCTACGTTTACAGCCAGTACGGGGCGGAACCGTTCAGACTCGACGAGATTCGAGAGACGGCCAAGTCCGTGGGCCTCACAATCCCGACCAGCCTCGACATGACACTCAAGCAGGCGCAGCGCGACGGGAAGATGCTTTTTCAGCATAGTGGCAGGAGCGAGTTCAAACCGACCGTACACGGGGAGCTATATTTCAAGAAAACCTACCAGGTCGCAAAAGGGACCAAAAAGCGCGCCGTTGAGGGAACTGAGTAATGACGATAGGTGAGTTTCTTGCGCCGCTGGCGGCTGGTTCGCGGCGGGAGTTGTGCCTTGCCGTTCTCTACTACTATCAGCACTACCGCGACACGTCTTCTCTGACTGTCGAGGGGATACGCGCGGAGCTTATCCGTGCAAGGGTACCGAAGGCGTCGAAGATCAACGTGGCGGACGTTTTAAGCAAGAGTGGAGCATTGGTCGACAGCCCGGGTATTTCAGGCGCCCGCAGATTGTGGCAGTTGACGACGTCGGGCGAAACCCACGTCAGATCGACGCTCAGTCTTCCCGCAGCACAGCCAGAGATCGAGCACGACGTAGCGACGCTGGGGATGCTGGCTGCACAAATCGCTGATGTCGTTGTTAGCGAGTACATTCTGGAGGCGATTAAGTGCCTCAGCGTCGGCGCGCTTCGCGCTGGAATAGTTTTTCTTTGGACCGGCGCTATTCGCACCCTCCAAGAGGAAGCGTTCACAAAGCACTACGTAGCCCTCAACGCCGCCATCACCAAACACGATCCCAAAGCAAGGCCGGTGAATAAGCTGGAGGACTTCGCGTACGTTCGCGATGCTACTGCATTGCTAGCATTTCAGGAACTGGGAATTCTCGACAAGGGCGAGAAGACAACACTTGGCGAGGCGCTGGATTTGCGCAACCGCTGCGGGCACCCCACGAAATACGTCCCAGGAATAAAGAAGGCATCAAGCTTTATAGAAGACGTCGTAGGTATTGTATTCGCGTGAGTTGGCATACAGACCGCATGAGTAAGTGGACCAAAACTCGGCGCGACCCTGGACGCGGCTACACTGACGAAGAAAAGCGCGAGCGCAAGCGGAGAATGCTGGCTCGTATCCACGAGTTCATAGAGGCTGGTTTCGAGGCAGAGCCTGAGTTTGTGAAGGCTGCAAAAGAGGCAGATCCGGAGATATCGAAGGAGAAACTGAAGGAATTGATTACGCGGTTTCGCGACGCCGTTTACGAGAGACAGCAGCGCGATCGGCAATCTCGTTGAACCTTTTTTCGGAGTCGCGCAGTTCGGACGGTTCCATTTTCTTCGCTCCGGAATCGATGACCTCGCCGAAACTGTCGAGCAGCTCGTCCATCGCAGATTTTTGCTTTGTCGCCGAAGAAGTCATTCCTGATTCCCGCTGGTGCTTGTTCCGCATTACAGTGTACTCTATCGCGTTTGGCTGGTGGTGGCACATAACTGACGTGCTACTCCCTAAGAAGAGGCAAATGACCTTGGCGTTGTCCATTGTGGGCAAGCCATTGATTTGCAAGGGAAATTGCGGGAACCTACCCTGGAGCGGGAATCCGGGGTTCCCTTCCCGGTTTCGGTATCCCGCAGTGGCTAAAGCCAGTCGTCTTTGTGATGTTGAGCGGCATGGCTGAAGCCATGCCCTGATACGAACCGCGGATCGCTGCCTCCCACTCCTTGCGCACAAAACGCGTAAGGGGTGGGGCACCCCGCTGTCACCGCATGAGTTGTGGTGATGTGAACGTTGGCGGACAAGAGTGTCCGCCCCACATGGGTTGTGGTGCGGGTAGGGATCTTTCGACTGCGCGGGATCGGTCGTGAACGACCGATCCCACTTCGCTCAAGATGACAAGGATACGAGGCTAGTGGTCCATATGTTCGCGGGCGAGGGCGCCCGCGCCACACGGCTCTCAGGGAGCGGTCATTAGGGACCAGGCTTCGCGGTATTTTTCGAAGCGGGACATGCGGCGGCGGCTTGACGGGAATAATTTGGCGCCGGCGATCCTGAGAAATACGTGGATGGGGAGAACGTACCAGACGTTTACGGGAACGATGTAGGCGACGAGGAAGTCGATGTCGCGGGAAGTGTAGACGTCGGTGGGCTGATTGCCGTGGGCGTGGATGGTGTAGCCGCCGTCCTTGGTACCGGAGTAGGCGGATTTGACCTGCACGCGGAGGAAACGGTCTCCGGTTTCGACGATGAAGTCGTAGCGGTCGCTTTCGCCCCAAGGTTTAGCGACGCTGAAGCCGAGGCTGGCAGCCTTGTGCAGAAACGCGGCTTCGGCGACCTCGCCGCGACGCTTGGTGGTGAGATTGGACATTGTCTTTGTCATTATTATTGTCATAGGGCAAAACAAAAGGCGCGGGCTGATGGCCCACGCCTGTACTTTCTTGTATCGATCTCTATAAGTTCAGAATAGCAAATGCAGAGGGTAAGTGAGACACGGTTTTGAAGTTTATTGTAGGGTTGGAATCAGGTGGTTGAGAGGAAAGTGATGAGTTAGGGGGCTTGACAAGGTTGGCGGTCGAGTCGGGAAATAACGGGACATTGGGAAGAAATTCCTGTTTTGGGAAGATTCTGCAAATAAAGATTAGATTTCTCGGCGGTTGAATAAGTTTGGAATGGAACGTGATGGCACGGGTTACTTGCTATCGGCGGCGGCGTGATCGGCGATGAGGTGGAATCCTCGGCTGGATGCATCGTCGGCAAGGTCGTGTAACTCGGCGCGGCCTCGCTCGGCGTGTCCAGCCTGGATCTCGATTTCGCCTGATTCGAGTCGGGCTTCGAGTTGACAACGGATGCAACCGACCGCTGTGGCTTTCTGAAATGCGGGCCGGATCGAAAGCCTGGCGGCATCGAGACGATGCTGTGCAGCTCGGAGGTTAGCGGTGGCGAGTGCGACATCGAAATGGACGAGCGGATCGTAACTCCTAGCGGAGAGAGTGGCGGTTTGGTTCAGCAGGGTTGCAGCTTCGGCAGTTTTGCCCTGGTGAATGAGTGCTCGCGCCAAAATGATGTTGGCTTCGATCTC
>Ga0210398_10004561_pt1 | contig 12982 bp, 17 predicted proteins | sample IncBWC4OmetaG_FD_161047 | JGI IMG/M metagenome (GOLD analysis project Ga0210398, IMG submission 161047) | Forest soil microbial communities from Barre Woods Harvard Forest LTER site, Petersham, Massachusetts, United States - Inc-BW-C-4-O | ecosystem: Environmental > Terrestrial > Soil >... | reverse complement strand
CGATGGCTCAGACGGCTGCGCTCCAAACGCTGGAGTGATCGAAGGAACAGACGGGAACCTCTACGGTACCACGACTTTTTGCGGGGCAAACAACGCGGGCACCATTTTCAGCATAAACCCATCCGGGAACTTTGCGACGCTCTACAACTTTTGCTCTCAGCCACAATGTGGAGACGGACTTCAGCCCGGTTATGCTCTATTCCAGGCCAGCGACGGCAACTTGTACGGTACAGATCAGGGTCAGGACTACCCCGGTACCTGCGGCCAAATTTTCAGATTCACGCCGGGCGGCACATTCACCACGCTATACACTTTCAATTGTACCGATGGCGATCATCCCCTCGGCCCGCTGTCCCAGGCCACAAGCGGTATTCTCTATGGAACGACCGAAGAAGGCGGAGAATACAACTACGGAACCATCTTCAGCCTGGACCTCGGATTTGCCCCGTTCGTCGCCTTTGTCCAGAGCAGCGGGAAAGTCGGCCAGACTGGCGGCATCCTCGGCCAAGGATTCACTGGAGCCACCAGCGTCATGCTTAACGGCGTTCTCGCGAACTTCACTGTCGTCTCAGATACATACCTGACGGCTACAGTTCCCCAAGGCGCGACCACCGGCTATGTCACCGTTAACACGTCTACCGGCGTGCTGACTAGCAACGTGCCGTTTCGCGTGATTCAGTAAGATCGATTACCGGCCTTGTGTGGGCAGTTATCAAAAGTCAATGGGTGTAATATCGCGATTACACTCATTGACCAGAATTCCTGCGCGATCCGGATTAGAAAACTACCCATTGCTAACGCAAACTTGGACATGAGGAAGTGCAGTCTTTACGGGGTTCGACCTCGAGAAGTTCTGGACAGGTTATTCTAACGCCGTTGAAGGTGGGCCCCCTTCTTCCGAACCATACAAGTGATAACATCACGCCATGCCGTAGGCACCCCTAGAGCACCTCAATCGTACGAGCGAGAATTTCGCCGCTCTTAAAGTCGCCTTGCACTGCCACCTTCAATCCTGTCTTCAAGTCCTTGTCCGAACCCAGCGTTCCATCTTTGAGTCGAATCTCCGTCTTTTCGTCGTAGCGTACGTGGAACACGATGTTCTCCTCGGTACTGACGGTCAGCTTGCCATCGCTCTTCTGGGTGATTTTGCCTTCCAACGTGAAGTTGGAATCCTGAATCGGATGCAAGCCTGCACTCGGGCCGGCAACATCGCCAGCTTGAGCATTCCGTACCGCGGAAGCCCATACCACGAAAAGTAAAACGAGAGAAAGGCAGCGGCGCGATGTAGTCATGGCAACTTCTTCTTGGCAAACGGAACCGCATACGCCGCTGCAGGATTGTGCGAAATTGCCGTCGAAACCTTGCGATAATACTCCAACGCTTTGTCCTTCTCGCCAAGTTTTTCGTAGGCCTGGCCAATCATGCACTGGATGAATGGATCGTTCTGGTTCGCTTGATTCAGTTCCTCAAGCGCCCCTTTGTAGTCTCCCGCATAAAACGCGACATAGCCTTTCAGGGAAGGAAAGAATTGAGCTTGCTCAGGAATCGCGCCCTTGTCGAGGATCGCCTTTGCCGCAGCAATGTGCCTTTGTGCCTCCGCTTGGTCGCCGCGTCGAGCAGCGATGCGAGCTTGCGCGTGCTCCCAACGGAAATTCCATAGGTCTTGTCGAGCGGGTTTAATGTCGGGTTCCTTCAGTCCTGTGTCGTGGCCAATCTGATACCACTTGTAAGCGGCGTCCAAGTCACCGGAATCGAGGCAGACGCGTGCCGTCTCGTTCGCAGTCTCGCCTTGTTGAAAGAAGTTCTTCGCGCTGCCGTGGAAATCGAAAACCTGTTGTTGGTACTCAACTGTCTTCTTGCAATTCCCCTCGAAGGCATATGAGATCGCCATCGCTCTCTGAGCGGACGCCTTATTTTCGGGCGAGTCTGCCACGTCGATTGCCTTCTTGAAATACTTCCGAGCTTCCTCGCCGTTCCCCATCAAGTCAAGTACGCTCCCGGCGGCGATGTCGGCAGGAACTGAATTCGGCGAGGTCTGGAGAACTTGGCGATATAGCGCCAATGCCTCTTGCATCTTTCCCTCGCGCATCAACTGTTGGCCTTGTTTGATGAACTCAGGTTGTTGTGGTTGGGCGGGCATCTGTGCGAATAGCGGATTCGCAGAACCGAGAATGACAAGCAACGCCGAAGTAATCGCGCCGATGGTCAGTTTCATGGCCTGATTATAAATCGCTACGAGGCGTACCATTTGGGTGTCACCGAAGCAGAATAGATGGTCGTGATCCGAGCAAGCCTAGCTCTCGATTTCGCCTAGCCGGAGTGTCGACGGTTCGTTTCGGCAGCAAACGCCGTATCGCTGCCAAAGCCGAAACCACGGACTGTGCGCGAGCATCTCGTCGTGCCTTCGATTCACAGCCCAGAGATCGCTCGCACTCAGCGGTCTGGTGTCCGGGGCGGCGAAGATGCGCTCTAGCGACTCGATTTCGGCAATGGTCTGTTCAGCGTCCATTGGTCACAATATCTAACAGAAAGGCGCAGAGGTCAATTCGCAATAGCATCTCCAAAGACCACGACCGTTTGGTGGCCGAACTCTTGAAGTCCTGCGATGCTCGGCTGATGCGGTGTTACCCCTGAGTGCTCGGGTCAATCATGTGGCGAACGACGATGAGGAGTGCGCTGCGCCGACCGAACTCCCTCAGTCCAGAACCGTCTCTTTTCGTAGAGGGGCTTGCGCATCCCCGCTCTACGTCGCGAATCTATGGGCCTGAGACTCACTCACTTGCGGTTGCGGTGCGGAAAATCGAATAAGAGACCCGCTCCAAAAAAAGGAAAGGCGCGCACAAGCGCTTGCAATTCGTAGGGGCTGGGGATAAAACTCAACCGGCGCGTCCCTTTAGGAGCTTGATACTAGTTATGAATTCCTCTTCGGTCACTGTCACGTTGTCGAACACAAAGAATTCCTTTGCGCAGTGTCCACAGATAAACCGACCGGCATAGACCCGACTGAACTCGGGAGAGAAAGGGTATGTCGTCTGCTGTTCGCAATGGGGGCAAGTTAGCATGATCCCCCTCCAACCACTATCTGGACGATGACGCGTATTCTAGGATGCCTGCAATATACGCGCACGCCCAGTGGTCGAGCAAGCCATGGCTTATCGCGCAGTCAGTGAACCAGATGGCATCGGCCGGCACGATTCGGCGAGTTGCTGATGCCGCTGGAATTTGAGAAGTCTTCCCAGGTGCTAGTCATCCCGAGTTCGAGCGTTCGTGGCGAATCCGATAGAAAAGGTATCCGACCACCGCAATATTAAGGATGAGCACCAGAACTTTCACCGGACTTGGATGGCGTTGTATTTCGTAAAGCTCGATAGGAACGAGCGAACTGGTGATGATCACGGTAAACCACTCAGCCCAGTGTTTCATCAGCCAAAGACCGATCCCCTCAGTGAGGAACAGTCCTGCGTAAACAAAGCTGCCAACTCCAAGGCTTCTTATCTTGCCCGGAGTAAAGTTGCCTGCTTTCTGAATCGCTCTATCGAGGTAATGGTTGCCAGGATCTAAGCCAAGCATCTCCACCCAATGTTCCAGAACACTTGCCACGTCTTTGTGAAGCAGGTTGAGAGCGCCCACCCCGACCGCGATCAGAAGAACCGCCTTCAGCAATTTGAACACTGCGATCAGCCGTAGCATCTTGCTATCGGAGGATTTCATGGGCCGGAACCATCGTACCCGAATGGATGCACGAGGCGGCTGGACTATGGCAGAAATTATTTTTCCGCCCGCCACTGGCAACAGATCGACGCGGAGCGTCCGATCACGCTCACAACGCTGCTGAGGATCTGCGAGGCGTTGGCGTGAGTCTGACCGGATGCTGGAGACGGTAGGTCAAAGCCATTAGCCTTCCGGGAGATGTGTGTCGAATTGATCAGATGTTCATCTCCGGTTCTCCGTGGAACGCGTTCCGCTTCAATTTGGCGGACAATCACGCCGTACTATACCTTGACAAGAAACAACTTGAGAATGCTCCGGGCTTCGACAAGGACAATTGGCCGAACATGGCCGATTCGACCTGGGGAACCAACATTTATAAACATTATGGTTACAGGCCTTACTGGGAAGACACGTCCGTCAAGAAGAGCGCCGCTTAAAGGTAGAGAATCGGGCCGCTTGCACTCAACCGGGAACTGTTTCGCATCGGAACTTTTCATGGCAAGGAAGATTTCACAACAGCACGCCCACTCTGTTGTTTATCGCGTAGCATTCTTCGCGTCCCGACTGCTGCCATACAGAGCACGAGGCCGAGCGAGACAATCACAATCAGCAGAATCTTCCCGATGGCCCATGCAAAAACTACTTCGTCCGACGTAGCCATCTCCGCCTCCTGCCAAACAGGTGCTAAGCCGACCTGGATTGGCGGTCATTTCTCCCGCTGATAGCGGCGGGCGGGCCGCGCAGAAGCGCAAACAAAATGGGGCGTGCGTGAGGGTCGAATGTCACTGGACCAGCCGACGCTAACCCATGCCTGCCCCCACAAGCGGCCCCCTTTCTCCTCGGGAGACAGCCGTGTTTATGCTGCTCTACACAATAGTGTCCCGGAAATGTTGTGACTGTTCAAAACTGCTCATTCGTACAGATTTATAGAAAAGGCCGCAAGCCTACCCTACTTCAACTTTCTCGGACAGCCTTCTCGCTCCCTAAGCTTAATGTTCAAAAGTGTGCAACCTTGACCAGTCGCCTCACTATGAGTAAGTCGTATGATCCCGATGTGCGAGAAAGTCAGAGTCCATTGTGATCCAGTTGGGTCGCGCATGAAACAACCGCTTACCTTAACAGTATTGCTTCTGTTAGCGGCTCTGCTAATGGGTTGCGGTGCTGCGAGACCCGTTGGTTTCATAAATGAGACTGCGATTCATTCCGATGCTCAGCTCATGGAGTTGTGGCGTCAAGCTCAGCAGGATCTTTCGCAAGGGATTTACCTAAACCCCATCCAACATCTTCTGTACGGCACTCGTGAGGACTTGCTTCCAGGTGACGCCCGCGCTCTGAATTTCCAACCGCGAATGATCATGGTACGAGCAGTTCCCGATTTGACTTCGGCGCAGTTACTGATCTACGGAATGGATCTTCCGGAGCCAACTGGGATGATCGTCTGCCCTCAACCATGTGATGACCGAGTGGGTGCTGCGTTTTCGACTCCGGCCCAGTATCGCACTCATGTGGCGGCTTCTTGGGAGCACAACAGAACCGGGTGGGAGTTCGTCATGGTGTGGGAATTCGAGAATCACATCTTGTACGGGTTGGGCTACGACACTTACTGGCGTTAGGTCCGAAACGGAGTTTCTTGATTGCGAAACAGAAGGGACGCAGGTTAGGCCGATTGTGTTGATGAATACGCCGGGCGCATAGTCGGCGCGAACCGCAAAAGTCTATTTCTTAAAGTGTACAGAGTTGACCACTGTTGAGGACGGTTATCCGGTAATATTCCTTGGTCTCGAAACTCGAAATATATTCAGCGGTTAGCGTTGGGAGCCCCGACCTGCGGACTACGACGATGAGGAGAATACGTGAGCAAATTGAACTGGTATGCGAGAGCATGCGCTCTCTTTGTAGTGTTGGTAACAACGGTGGTTAGCGTGCCTGCACAGACCTTTAAAACGGTGCACAGCTTTGACAACACAGACGGCGAATATCCCTGGGCGACGCTCGTGCAGGGCCGCGACGGAAATTTCTACGGAACAACACAGAATGGCGGAAACACTGCCTGTTCCTCAGGCTGTGGACGATCTTCAGAATCACCCCAGATGGCAAGCTGACCATGTTTAGCTTCGACGGGACAAACGGTTCCCAGCCCTTCGCGGGGTTGGTCCAAGACGCCAACGGGGACTTTTACGGTGTAACACTCACTGGCGGGACTGCCAATGAAGGGACGGTCTTCAAGATTACTTCAAGCGGCAAGCAGACCACGCTGTTCAACTTCAACGGGACGAACGGTAAGGGGCCTACAGGGACGCTGATTCTGGCCACCGATGGAAATTTCTACGGAACGACCCAGAGCGGCGGTTCCCTAGGTCAAGGGACAGTCTTTAAAATAACCCCAAGCGGCACGCTGACCACGATGCACTCCTTCAACGGCGGCTCGGATGGCGTCGCCCCCGTAGCCGGGCTGATCCAGGCTACGGATGGGAACCTCTACGGTACGACGTGGGGGGACGCGTACCAAAACCTGAATGTTGGCACTGTCTTCAAGATTACTTTAGGCGGAGCGCTGACCACGTTGCACTCCTTCCAAACCACCGACGGCGCAAACCCCCAGGGCGGGCTGGTTCAGGGCAACGATGGTAACCTCTACGGGGCAACGGAGGAGGGCGGGACCTACAATTACGGCACGGTCTTCAAAATGACCGTAGGCGGCACGCTCACCACGTTGCACTCCTTCAGTGGCGGCACGGATGGAGACACTCCCGTATCCACACTGATCCAGGCCACTGATGGGAATTTCTACGGAACCGCGGCCTATGACGGGTTGTACCCCAACTTTGGCACCGTCTTCGCAATCACACCAAGCGGCACGCTGACGACGCTGCATAACTTTGACAGCACAGACGGCTCCTACCCGTACGCGGGGTTGGTTCAGGTCACCAGTGGAGGATTTTACGGGGCAACCTTCGCTGGCGGGTCCAGCACCGCCTGCCCGTTTGGCTGCGGCACGGTTTTCAGCCTCGACATGGGCCTCGGCCCATTCGTGGCCTTCGTGCATGACTCGGGCAAAGTCGGCCAGACCGGTGGCATTCTTGGCCAAGGATTCACGGGAACTACCAACGTCTCGCTCAACGGCACACCAGCAACGTTCACGGTGATTTCCGACACCTTCTTGAAGGCCACGGTTCCTGTTGGAGCAACGACAGGCTATGTCACGGTCACGACCCCCAGCGGCATACTAACCAGCAATGTGCCGTTTCACGTGATTCCGTAACACTGAGTTGCTGGAACTGAATGCATGGAGCCGTCTTTCGAGGCGGCTACGCTGAGCGGCGAGAGCCAAGTGAGCACGACCGCTGCCACAGCCACCGCCCATGTAGGGGCGTACACTCTCGTCCGCCCAGTCGAGCGTCGCTCGATAGCTGCGGCTGGTTCAAACCAAGTCTCGCAAACTTAGAATGGCGTCTCGCACCTCAGACCCGGACTGTAAAACGACAAGTTTCCCCACTGGGTCGGATGAAAGCCGGCAGCGTATAGCGACCGGCACGGGGACTTGAAACGAAGGACCGGCAAAAAAAGTATTCTCGGAAGACGGGAATAGCACGCCAACCCGCCCGGTTGTGTAATCCGAATAAACGGGACCCACGGGAAACTTCAGGACTGACAAAACATGGCCGGGTCGCATCTCGTAATAGCCAAGCAGTTGCTGCTCCGCCTCAGCAGTCAGCGTCACCGTGGGTGCGAGTTGCAGCGTTCCCTTTTTGCCCACGGTCTTTACGGTACCCGCAAGCACACCGGCGGAAAGGCTCCCATTAAATGACATTGGGACGTGCGAACCGGAAGAACGTTAGTCTTCATTGTCTCGTAGCGCGCGCTGGCGTGGGCAACTGTACAAACGGCCATATTCAGGTCACGGCTTACCCTGCACGCAATCCGGGCTGGGTCGCGAAACCGCAGACGCCGGGACGAAAATCCTCCGGCCTTGTTTCACACGCATTGAGATCGAATTCAGGTTATCCAGATTCGCCGCCGGGTCGCGATCCAGCACGAGGAAGTTAGCTTCGTAGCCGTCTTGTAATTTCCCAATTTTGCGGTTGGGAAAGATCGCTCGGGCCGTCAGTTCCGTGTCCATTCGGAGTAACTCGGCATCGGAAAACATTCCGAGAAGACGTAAAGACTGGAGTTCCGGCACTACGTCGCGACGGAACTCATCGCTTCCAATCAACATTCGGACCCCAGCTGCTCTCAGCAATTTCATGTTCGGGATCAATATTTGATCTCTGGTGATCTGGTAGCTCGGCGAATTTTTATCTTTGAACTTGCCCAGCCAGCTCAAAGTAGTGGTCACCGCAATATGCGCCTTTGCGGCAGCCTTGGCGTCTTCCGCCGTTATCTCATACGGCTCCGGTGACTTCATCAGCCCGTATCCGTTTCCGGGAAAGTGCGCGATTTCGTCGACTCTCGCCACCACTGCGTTTCTGAAGTCCGCCGCGGAATAAATATGCACGATCACCTTGAGTCCTGCAGCATGTGCCAGCTTGACGAGATGGGGGAGGAGCTTAGGATCCATACCTCGAGCATAGGCCTTGATGTTTGGGTCCTTCAGGTTTTCCTCGTAACGGTCTGAGAACACCAGAAACGCTTTGACAAACGCAGGATGCTGATCGAGTAAAAGCGGGAAACGCTCATCAATATCTCTTTCCGTGCGGACGACGAACTCAGCTTGTTTGTCATAATCCGGCTTCCAATCCTTGGGGAGAATTCCAAGGCCCACCATCTGCTCGATGACATCCGCGGGATGGGCGCCGGGGCCGGTGAACCCCGTCATGGCACTCACCCAGTCCACGCTGGTCGGAAGATTTACTTTGTCGCGAAACTGGTCCACCAGGAAGGGAATGTTGGCCATGTCTCGGACGTAATAGACTCCGTCGGCCAAATAGCAGGCGTTGTAGTCGTCGATCTTCGAGGGTTCGAGCCAATGATTATGGCCTTCCGCCAGCGGCGGGATCACGAACCCGTCATGAAGATCAAAGGTTTGGTCAATATGGGCGGGTGGCTTCGATCTAAGCATGCCGTCCACCGTGTAGACCGTTCGCTGGTCGTAGGCGGATCCGTTCCACCACCGCCCGTGCACAAAAGCGTATTTCGGCGTCGGCGGCCCTGCGTTGGCGGTGGTTGCCGTCAACAGAACGGCAGCAACAACGATCCGCATCATTGGCTTCACAAGGCGTCGATTCGAGGAATCCATATTCGCCAGTCAGAACCGCGGGTCATCTCGTAAATGGTAGAACCAGACTCTGCACGACGCCCCAAATACCCACCAGGGCTTCATCAGAACTGTATTGCGCCATTCCGACAACAGCCGACGCCGCAAGCAGGCAAATACCGGCGAATTGGAGCCGTTTCAGGTTCACGACGGTCTCACTGCGGCGGCCGCTTCGCCATCGCCTGCTCGATGTCTTTTGCTGAATACGGCAGGGATGGATTCAGCATTTCATGACCCGTGGGAACGATTAGAAACGTATCTTCCACGAAGAAAGCTTGGTTGCCAGCCGTCAGCATGGGTTCGTAACAGAGGACGTTTCCGGGCTGAAAACTCTTAGGCACACCTTCTGCCATATCCACGCCCAGACCATGCAGGGGTAAGTTAGGTTGCTTCAGAAAGGTTGCCGCTGCCTCTTTGGCGGTCGCCGACTTCAGTTCAGTCTGATGTTTTTCGATGTAGGTGGTCGTCGCTTTGAAAACATCCTTGGCAGTCGCGCCGGGCTGCAGCTTGCTTACTCCGGCCAGATAGGCGGCATTCAGCAGTTCCATGGTTTCGCTCTGGCCTTCATCGAAATGGCCAGAGACGGGGATGGTTCGGCCGAAATCCCCCTTATACATTTGGGAATCACAGCCGAGGTCGAGTCGTACCACTTCCCCAGCCTGCATGGTTCGATCCAGGTTGTCGTAGTCGAGAAAGGCCTCGAATAGCGTATTCCCCAATGCGTTGGGACCGGAACGAACCCACGGCCACAGCGAGGGGCCAGTCGAACCGGCCTGCAGACAAGCGTCAAGCACCGCGCCTTCAACCTGGCGCTGCGTTTTTCCTGGAGCGATCGCGTGTATGCCGGCCCAGAAGCCCTCTGCGGTCACAGCCGCAGCTTTGCGCATCCGCGCCAATTCCGCTGGGCTCTTCACGGAACGCACCTCGTCCATGATTGCGAATGCGTCCTTGACCTCGATGTCTGGCCATTTCTGCCGTAGCATGGTCGACCACACCAGGTGCGGGTTCTCCATGGGGCCCAGTCCTGGCGGGACCTTGGGATCACCGGACATCTGCCCCGTTTGACCGTCGCTATCGGCATACAAGATCAGCTTGGGATTGCTCTTGTGGTGCGATTCGACAAAAGCGGCAAATTGGTCCCACAGAACCACGTGATCAATCTTCAGTTCTCCTTCGTTTTGGGAGCCGGGATCGAGGAAGACCGAATCGAATCCATGTAGATCTGCGCCAAAAGACCCCAACCGTGGCGAGACAAACAGCCAGGATTCCTTCTGCGTGCCGTCCAGCGCCAGGATCGCCCCGTGGAGGTTGGCCAGCCCGGTGAAGTAATAGAAGCTGGCGTCCTGATGGAACCCGGACTCATCCCAGTGCTTCATCGTGGAGAATGAGCGCAGCACGATGATTCCATCCGGAATTTTCTCCATGACTGCCCGCCGGCGCGCTTGGTATTCGGCGGAATCAATCGACGTTTGGGCGGAAGCCCAGGACAAGAGTAGTAACGGAATCACGAGGCGCCACATGGAACGCACAATAGCCCATCACTTTTCTGCGCGAAAGACTTTTCTGACCAGATGGATGAATCGCCTGACAAACTGGAAACGCTGCGAGGGCGAGCGGTCAAAACGGATTCGAGATCAACCTCTGCACTGCGTCTCGATAGGTTCGCCCCGAACGAATCTGAACACCGCTGATGAGAGTCACCAAGTATTCTGAATGGGAGGCGAACTGCACCGTACGGATCCGTGCGGCATTCACGACAACCGAGCGGTGAATGCGGACGAAACGGGCGGGATCGAGGCGTTTTTCGATCGCCGTCATCGTCACTTCCACCATGTAGCAATCCGGACCCACGTGTAATTCCACATAGTTCTCCGCTGCCTGCAGCCAGTCCACATCTTCCGTGTCCACAAAGCTGATGGCTCCAGTCCCGCGGACCGCGATCCTGCTCAAATACACTGGCCGGGCAGCGATCCTCTCCAGCAGCTCCACGACCCGCGCATCGGTTTCCCGCGAGCCATTGCGAATGCGAGCTTTTGCTCGCTCCAGAGCCTTGCGGAACCGCAGCGGCGTAAACGGTTTCAGCAGATAATCCGCGGCGTTCATCTCGAAAGCCTCGACCGCGTACTGGTCGTAGGCGGTCACGAAGATCACGGCCCCACGCAAGTATGCCCCGACACGCTTCAGGACCGCGAGACCATCCATCTCCGGCATCTGTACATCCAGAAAGATCAGATCAAAACGGCCAGTGAGCATCAATTCGGCGGCTCGTTTTCCGTTGCTGGCCTCTTCAATAAGGCCGATTTGCGCATCCTGGTCGAGAAGCATCCGGATGCCCTGGCGCGCCAGCCTCTCATCGTCCACGATCAGAGCACTCAGGCCATCACTCAAATTCCTAATCCCGCCGGTTTTACCCTGGTGAGCCGGAGACCGCTTCATCCGACGAAACCTCCCTCCACATGATAAGGAAGCAGAACCGTTGCGACGGTTATTCCGCCCGCCACGTTATCAAGCCGCAGTGACTGACGATCTCCATACAGTTGTTGCAGGCGAGCCCGAGTATTGCTCAATCCCACGCCGTTCCCCGAACTTCTCTCAGAAACTCCGGGCCCGTCATCGCAAACTTGTATCTCCAGCACCGAGTCGTTCAATCTAGACTTCAGTTCGATCCGAACCGGCGCTGAGCTCTTGGACACACCATGGCGGACTGCATTTTCTACCAGTGGCTGAAGCAGCAAACTCGGAACGAGAGCATTCAGCGTTGCTGGCGAGAGACTCATTTCGACGGTCAATCGGTCCTGGAATCTGACCCGCTGGATGTCGAGATAGAGGTTGATCAACTCCACCTCGCGCCGCAACGGAACCTCTTGCATCTCCCACCCCTCCAAGGTCTGGCGCAGGAGTTCGCTGAGATTGGTCAGCATCTCATCTGCTTCTTCTGCCCTATGCTGCCGTACCAGGACGACGATCGCGTTGAGCGTGTTGAAAAGGAAATGCGGATGGAGTTGCATCTTGAGGGCGCTGAGCCTCGCCTGCGCGAGTTGATTTTCGAGCTGCGCTGACAATTTTTCACGTTCCTCAAACTTGCGATAGTAGCTCACGCCGTGTTGAATGCCGACGATCGACCAATAGAGGATCACGTTCAGATGAAAATCGATCAGCAGTACGGCCTGAAAGGTTGCGGCAAAGTTCCGTGGAAACCATGGCAGGCCGAACAGCGGGGTGATCGCCGAGAACAGGACTGTCTCGATCAGCGCAAACGAAAAGCTCGACACCAGATGGAGTCCGATGTTGCGCCGCCAGTTTTTTCGCTCGAAGGGGAAGCGCGTGGCTAGCCACCATACGAAGGGGGTGAGGAAAGCCCAGGCGTATGCGGTCGTCAGCCAGACCACGAGAAGGCCGTGCCACTGGACGGGTTGACGTTGAAGCAGAAGACGACCCGCATCCTCGCTGATGAAGAAAACCGCGAACAGGGTCCAGCCCGCCCCATACGCCAACCAACGGATTAGCTTCGAACTCAAGGAGCGTCCTCTCAGTACAGAGTATCGCTAGAAGAGCACTTCCTGCACCCGCGGCAGCTCTTGCTCCATTCCTGAACGACACACATCGCCTGGACGTCCAGAAACGGCTTCGAGGAAATCGGCCGGATCAGTGACGAGAAGTCGGCTTGCGGGAAGTTTACGACGGTTCCGGATGTCGAGCACTCCAAAAGAAAATCCCGTTCCGTAGTCTGGATATCGCCAAGCAAAAAGTCCGAAAATAACGTCTTTTTCGAGCATAGGTCGAGGGGTTGCTCAGGGAGATTTTTTCGTACGTCGGACTGTGCGGTAAGCATGCAGTCAGCTGCTAACCCTTTCGGGGCCCGTACTTGATCAGGCACAACACCGTGGTGCCAAATGATCGCCACACCTTCGCCGTTCGGCCAGCCACAGAAACCGGACCAGTTTGCTCGTTTCTCCGACAGCACTCTGGTCGCTTGTTTCTAGCATGAAAATCCAAGCAAGTCGCGGACTCAGCGGC
>Ga0210398_10004559_pt1 | contig 12984 bp, 14 predicted proteins | sample IncBWC4OmetaG_FD_161047 | JGI IMG/M metagenome (GOLD analysis project Ga0210398, IMG submission 161047) | Forest soil microbial communities from Barre Woods Harvard Forest LTER site, Petersham, Massachusetts, United States - Inc-BW-C-4-O | ecosystem: Environmental > Terrestrial > Soil >... | reverse complement strand
GGGCATGCCGCGACCGACCATCTGCGCGTCGTGGCGCTCGCCGAGGATGCGTTCGCGCTCGCCCAAACGCTGCTCAAGCCCGGCGGCACCTTTGTCGCCAAGGTTTTCCAGGGCGGTGCGACCGGGGAACTGCTGACAGCATTAAAGAAAGCCTTCACCGAACTGCGTCACGCGAAGCCCGCGGCGAGCCGCGCCGAATCGGCGGAGACCTATGTCGTCGCCAAGGGGTTTCGCGGGAACGCATAGCTCCCCATATCTGCGGTCTCGCGGCGGGCTGTTTGCGCTGCAAAATCCCGGTGTATAGTGCGCCGCCATCGATAAGGAGATGGCATGGAGATCCGGCAAGCGCTCACCTTTGACGACGTCATGCTGGTCCCGGCGGCGTCGAGCATCCTGCCTGGCGACACCGATACAAAAACACGCATCACCGGCGAGATCGAACTCGGCATCCCGCTGATCTCGGCGGCGATGGATACGGTGACCGAGGGATCGCTCGCGATCGCGATGGCGCAGGCCGGCGGGCTCGGCGTCATCCACCGCAACATGGGCGTCGGCGAGCAGGCGGCCGAAGTGCGCAAGGTCAAGAAATTCGAGGCCGGGATGGTGGTGAACCCGGTCACCATCCGCCCCGACGAAACGCTGGCCGACGCGCTCGCGCTAATGTCCCACCACCACATCTCCGGCATCCCGGTGGTCGAGAGCAACGGCAAGCTCGTCGGCATCCTCACCAACCGCGATGTGCGCTTCGCCGACGATCCGCGCCAGCGCGTCAGCGAGCTGATGACGCACAAGAACCTCATCACCGTCAGCGAAGGCGTCGCCAGGGACGAGGCGAAGCGGCTGTTGCATCAGCACCGCATCGAGAAGCTGGTGGTCGTGGATGGCAACTATCGCTGCACCGGGCTGATCACGGTGAAGGACATCGAGAAGGCGCAGCTCTATCCCAACGCCGCCAAGGACGAGCACGGGCGGCTGCGCGTCGCCGCCGCTTGCGGCACCGGCAATGGCGAGCTCGAGCGCGCCGAGGCGCTCTTTGACGCCGGGGTCGACATCATGGTCGTCGACACCGCGCACGGCCATTCCTCGCGTGTCTTGAAGACGGTCGAGGAAGTCCGCCGGATGTCGAACTACACCCAGGTCATCGTCGGCAACATCGCGACCAAGGAAGGCGCGCGGGCGGTGATCGAGGCCGGCGCCGACGCGGTCAAGGTCGGCATCGGGCCGGGCTCGATCTGCACGACGCGGATGGTCGCCGGGGTCGGCGTGCCGCAATTCACCGCGATTACCGACGCGGTCGAGGAATGCCGTCAGCACGGCGTGCCGGTGATCGCCGATGGCGGGATCAAGTTCTCGGGCGATCTGGCCAAGGCGATCGCCGCGGGCGCCGATTGCGCGATGATCGGCTCGCTGTTCGCCGGCACCGACGAAAGCCCAGGCGAGGTGTTTCTCTACCAGGGCCGCAACTATAAATACTATCGCGGCATGGGCTCGATCGGCGCGATGGCGCGCGGCTCGGCCGACCGCTACTTCCAGCAGGAAGTCACCGACACGCTGAAGCTGGTGCCGGAAGGCGTCGAAGGCCGCGTGCCGCACAAGGGCCCGCTCGGCAACATCATCCACCAGCTGATCGGCGGGCTCAAAGCCGCGATGGGCTATACCGGCAACCGCACGATCGGCGAGATGCAGACGAACTGCCAGTTCGTGCGGATCACCGGCGCGGGCTTGCGCGAAAGCCACGTCCACGACATCGCGATCACCCGCGAGCCGCCGAACTACCGGCAGGATATGTGAAGATGGACGAGGCAGAGAAGTTTGCGCGGTTTCTGGCCGAAAACGGGCCAGCGAATTTATCCGGCATCGACGGATGGATTGTTTCTTACCTGCAGCGAATTACAAGTGGCGGCCAGGAAATCACGATAGAGAGGCTTCGGCTTGGAGAAAAATTCTCGGAAATCGGAGCTGACGTTGAGCCTTTTGACGTGATCATGGACAGAATTCACAACGCACCGTTCAAGTCTTTCGTCTCCTGACGTGACCCCCGGAGCGCGCATCGCCGCCGCGATCGACATCCTCGAAGCGCTCGCCGCCGGCACGCGGCCGGCGGATGACGTCGCCGCCGATTATTTCCGCCGCCGCCGCTATATCGGCTCGAAAGATCGCGCCCAGGTTTCGCGTCATGTCTACAGCGTGCTGCGCCACCGCGCGACGCTCGACTGGTGGGTCGATCGCGCCGGCAAGGGCGATATCAGGATCGCGCCGCGCAGCCGGATCATGGCGGCGCTCGCCATCGCCGAGGGTGAGCCGGAGACCGAGATCGTCGCCAGTTTCGACGGCGGCAAGTTCCGCCCGGCGGCGCTGGCGCCGGCCGAGGAACAGCTGGTCCATGGCCTCGCCGGCCGCAGCCTGCGTCATCCGGCGATGCCGCGCGCGGTCGCCAACGATGTGCCGGATTGGCTCTTGCGCTACCTGGAGGCGGTTTATGGCGGTCAGCTCGAAGAAGAGATGGCCGGGCTCAATGCCGCGGCGCCGGTCGACCTGCGCGTCAACCTGATCAAGACCGACCGTGCCGGCGCGATCGGCTCTCTTGCCGCCGAGGGTATTCGCGCCGAGCCGACGCCCTGGTCGCCGACCGGGCTGCGGCTCGCCGAGCGTGTGCCGCTGTCAGGCCTCGCGGCGTTCAAGGACGGGCTTATCGAAGTGCAGGACGAAGGCTCGCAGCTCGCGGCGCTGCTGCTCGGCGCCAAGCCGGGGATGCGGGTCGTCGATTTTTGCGCCGGGGCCGGCGGCAAGACGCTTGCATTGGCCGCGGCGATGAAGAACCGCGGCAAGATTGTCGCCTGCGACACCGCCGGCTGGCGGCTCGACCGCTCCGGCCAGCGGCTGCGCCGCGCCGGCGCGAGCAATGTCGAGCGCCACGCGCTGGCGAGCGAGCGCGACCCGTGGGTCAAGCGCCACGCGAAAAGCTTTGACCGGGTGCTGGTCGATGCGCCGTGCCTCGGGGTCGGCTCGTGGCGGCGCAACCCCGACGCCAAATGGCGCGCGACACCGCGGGACCTCGCCGAGCTGGAGGTGCGCCAGCACGATATTCTCGCGAGCGCGGCACGGCTGGTGAAGCCGGGCGGGCGGCTCGCTTATGTCACCTGCTCGCTGCTGCACGAGGAGAATGAGGCGCAGGCCGAGCGTTTTCTCGCCGAGACGGCGGATTTCACGCTCGTGCCCGTGGCGCAGGCGTGGGCGGAGGCGATTGGCACGCCCTGCCCTGCTGACGGCGATTTCCTCCGCCTCACCCCGGCGCAGCACGGCACCGACGGGTTTTTTGTCGCGGTGTTCGAGCGAGAGAAGCTGCAACCGCAACCTGCGTCCTTCGAGGCGCCTGACGGCGCACCTCAGGATGAGGAAGATTTTTAGATGGCATTAAAGGCGCCCCTCATCCTGAGGTGCTTGGCGTAAGCCAAGCCTCGAAGGACGCACGACGCTCGTCCTGAGGAGATTTGATGACCGACCGCATCCTCATCCTCGATTTCGGCAGCCAGGTCACCCAGCTGATCGCGCGGCGGGTGCGCGAGAATGGCGTCTACAGCGAAATCCACCCCTACACGATGAGCGCGGAGGCGATCCGTGACTTTGCGCCGAAGGGCGTCATCTTGTCGGGCGGGCCGGCCTCGGTGACCTTGGCGACGACGCCGCGCGCGCCAGAGCTGGTCTTCGACCTCGGCGTGCCGGTGCTGGCGATCTGTTACGGCATGCAGACGATGTGCGCGCAGCTCGGCGGCCGGGTGACGCTCAGCGACGAGCAGGAATTTGGCCGCGCGGTCATCGACATCGTCGATGACAGCCCGCTCTTCGCCGATTTATGGCCAAAAGGCTCGCGCGCCCAGGTGTGGATGAGCCATGGCGACCGGGTCGATGCGATCCCCGCCGGGTTCCGCGTCGCCGCGGCGACCGACAGCGCGCCCTATGCGTCGATCTTTGACGACAAGCGGCGGTTTTTCGGCTGCCTGTTCCACCCCGAGGTGGTGCACACGCCACAGGGCGGCGCACTGCTCAAGAACTTCACCCAGCGCATCTGCGGCTGCGGCGGCGACTGGACAATGGCGGCGTTCCGCGCCCAGGCGGTGCAGCGCATCCGCGACCAGGTCGCGGGTGGGCGGGTGGTGTGCGGGTTGTCGGGCGGGGTCGACAGCGCGGTCGCCGCGGCGCTGATCCACGAGGCGATCGGCGAGCGGCTCACCTGCATCTTTGTCGATACCGGCCTGTTGCGCATGGGCGAGGCCGAGGAGGTCGTGCGGCTGTTTCGCGGCCACTACAACATCCCGCTGATCCACAAGGATTCGGGCGAATTGTTCCTCGGCAAGCTGGCCGGTGTCACCGACCCCGAGCAGAAGCGCAAGATTATTGGTTCGACATTTATCGATGTGTTCGATTCCGAGGCACAGCAGATCGGCGGGGTCGATTTCCTAGCGCAAGGCACGCTCTACCCCGATGTCATCGAGTCGGTGAGCGCGACCGGCGGGCCTAGCGTAACGATCAAGTCGCACCATAATGTCGGCGGGCTGCCGGCGCGGATGAATCTGAAGCTGGTCGAGCCGTTGCGCGAACTGTTCAAGGACGAGGTGCGCGCGCTGGGCCGCGAGCTTGGCCTGCCCGAGCAATTTGTCGAGCGCCACCCGTTTCCCGGCCCGGGCCTGGCGATCCGCATTCCCGGCGAGGTCACGCCCGAGCGCGTGCAGATTTTGCAGCGCGCCGACGCGGTGTTTCTCGACGAGATCAGAAAAGCGGGGCTCTACAACGATATCTGGCAGGCCTTCGCGGTGCTGCTGCCAGTGAAGACGGTCGGTGTGATGGGCGACGCGCGCAGCTACGACAATGTCTGCGCGCTGCGCGCGGTGACCTCGACCGACGGGATGACCGCCGACTATTACCCCTTCCCGCACGAGGTGCTCGGCCGCACCGCAACCCGCATCATCAACGAGGTGCGCGGCATCAACCGCGTGGTCTACGACGTGACCTCAAAACCGCCGGGGACGATCGAGTGGGAGTGAGGGGAGAGCAGTGAAGAAAGATTGGGGCACGATCGGCGATTCCATCGATTGTACGCGATAGGTGTGAAGTCGGGTCCGCGATGCAGCGGATAACCTGAGGAGATAACGAAATGACACGGGTACTGCTAGTCGGCTTAAAGCCCGAAGCAGTCGACTATTCCGATCCTGCGCTGCCGCCTGGGATGGATACAAAAAAGATTCAAGCTGCAATCGACGTGGGTCTGGAGCAAATGACCGACCGTGGGTGGCATGCCGAGGCGTGCCTGATCCAACCCGATGCGACGGCGGGTCCTGTTGTGGAGGAGTGCCTGCGCGCCGCAACATATGACTGTGTCGTCATCGGGGCTGGGGTTCGGCTGCCTCCCAGAAACCTGTTCCTGCTCGAAACCATCATCAATGCCGTGCACAAGATTGCGCAAAACACTCCCATCGCGTTCAACACGGTGCCGAACGATAGTGCGGATGCCGCGGCTCGCTGGTTGGCCGCCGATCATTCTTAGAAGCGGCACGGGTCATGGTTTTGCCGCGCCCGCCACAGACCGTGGCGCCAGAGCTCGCTTGTCATCTGCTGACCCCAAAGTAAGCGTCGGAGCTTTAGAGTCTCGGCATGACTAAGTGGGAGTGAAAGAAGCGACATGACCGTCACGATCTACGGCATCAAGAACTGCGACACGATGCAGAAGGCCTTTAAGTGGCTGAACGGCAGCGGTGTCGCCTATGAGTTTCATGACTACAAGAAGGCCGGGGTGACAGCGGCGGAACTGGCGCGCTGGTGCGATGCGGCGGGGTGGCAGACGGTGCTCAATCGCGCCGGCACGACGTTTCGTAAGCTCGCCGACGCGGACAAAGAGGGGCTGACGCAGGACAAGGCGATCGTGCTGATGATCGCGCAGCCCGGAATGATCAAACGGCCGGTCCTCGAAGCCGACGGCAAGCTCGAGATCGGCTTCAAACCCGAGCGCTACGCCGCGCTGTTTGGCGGGGGGCGATGAACGACTGAGCTTGCGTGGGAACCGGGGCGGCCTAGATAACGAAAAGAAGAAAGAGGTGCCCCCGATGAAATCTCTTCTCCTTGCCGCGGCGATGCTCGCCGCAACGACCCTGACCGCGATGGCGCAATACGCGCCCTACCCCTATCCACCGCCGGGCTACGCGCAGGCGCCGGCGATCTCGCCGGCGCAGGCAGCGCCACCGTCATGGAGCTATGACCCCTACACCAGCGGCCAGACAGCGTGCCCGCAAAAGCGGCAGGGCGATCTGCAGTCCTGCTCGCAGATGATGCCGCCGACTTACGGCCAGCCGAGCTATTGGGCGAAGTGATGCGCTTGCTTGAGCCGGGCGCTTGAGCCGGGCGCGGTTGCGGTGTAAGCACGCGCGATGCGCAGCTTGCCTTTTGCCCGGGCCGTCGCGTTTGGCGGAGTAATCGTGCTGGCCGCACTGGCCGGCGTTGGCGCCGCGCGCGCCGATGATGTGTCCAACCCGAACCACCCCGACAAGGCGCTCCAGCAAAAGCTGGACCTGCTCGACCACGGGTCGGACACGCCCGACACGACGCCGCCCAGCCCCAGTGTGAGCGAAGGCAGCTTCCCGCGCTCGACGCTGATCCCCGGCACCGGCACCTCGATCCGGGTTTACGGCACGGGCACCGAGACGCTGCGATATTCGCGATAGCCGCCTCTGGTTAGGCGCAAATCTCGCCGAGGCGCTTGATCGAGGCGAGCGTCTGTTCCTGCGGCAGGCCGGGCCAGCCGCAGCGCATGATGAAATGGTCGACCCCCAGGAGCTCGCGGTAGCGGGCGATCTCGTCTTTCACCGATTCCTTGTCGCCGATGATGAAGCGGTCGCGGGCGAAATCCTCGAACGATGACGAGGTGCGGTCTTCCATGGCCCAGGCGGCATAGGCGCTGTATTTGTATTCGAGCGGCTGGCGGCATTCCTCGTGCGCGGTCGCGTGGCGCGCGCCGACATAGCACTCGACCGTGATCGGGTACTCGATCGGCGTACGGCCGTATTCCTTGAGCGCCGTGCGGTAGGTCTGCATCAGCGGGATCAGGTTCTGGATGCCGCGGATGTTGACGATGAGCCAGGCGTCGCCGATCCGCGCCGCGCGCTTGACGGGCACCTCGGCCTGCGCGGCGATGTAGATGGGCGGCCCGCCGGGACGCACCGGCTTCACGCTGATCCCGGCGTCATTGACCGTGTAGAAGCGGCCCTGATGGGTGACGCGATCCTCGGTCCACAGCCGGCGGATCAGCGGGATTTGTTCGTTGAAGCGCGGAGCGCGCTCGGCAAGCGGCACGCCGAGCGCGTCGAATTCCGGCTGGCGATAGCCGAGGCCGACGCCGAGAATGAACTTGCCGCCGGTCAGCACGTCTAAGGTCGCGGCTTCCTCGGCAACGTGCATCGGGTTCACGGGCGGCAGGATCAGGATGTTGGGGCCGATCGTCATGCCCTCGGCATGCGCCGCGACATAAGCCATCATCGGCGTCAGCTGCAGCATCTGCATCGGATGCGTCAGCCAATGATGCGGAAACCACAGCGAACTGAAACCAGCCTCGCGCGCCGCGCGTACCTGCTCAATAATCGCCGGTATCTGCCGGGCGACGTCGACGCCTTCTGGGTATTGCGTGTTGATAAACAGGCCAACCTTCATGACGGGCGATGTCCTCCATTTGTCGCGGCGAGCCTAGCACGATCCGAGGGAGGACGATGACCCGAAGAACCCTGATCCTGGCCGATATCGCCAGCGTCGCGCAGGTCACCGCGAGCGCCGACGAAGCCGACGCCACATTTCGCGCGGTCGAGCGGCTGACCCAGCAGGTGATCGGGTTTCACCTGTTCACCATCATGCGGTTGAACGACGAAAGCCAAGAGGTCGAGCGGCTTTATTCGAGCCTCCCGGAGGCCTACCCGGTCAGCGGCCGCAAGCCCAAGCGGTGCACGAAATGGGGTGTGGCCGTGCTCGACCGCGGCGAGATTTTTATCGCCAACTCACGCGACGAGGTGCGTGCCGCCTTCGCCGATTACGAGCTGCTCTTCAGCCTCGGCATCGGCGCGATCATGAATGTGCCGGTGCGGTTTCGCGGCCGCTCGCTCGGCACGATGAATATCTGCTCGGAGGCCGGCTGGTTCGCCGATTCCGACCGCGCGACCGGGCGTCTTCTCGCCAGCCTGCTGGCGCCGCCGCTGCTGGCTACTTAGCCAGCACCTTGATCGCCGAGGCCCAGGCCTCGCGCGTGTGGCGGATGTCGTCGTCGTTATGGGCGAGCGATACGTAGTATTTCTGCTCGCCCTTCAAGATGCCGTGCTCGCGCAGAAGCGCGTTGAAGCGCCGCGCCATCTCCATATCGCCGCGCGCGGTGCCCTGGTAGTCGCGGATCGGGCTAGTGTCGGTGGTGAAGACGACCTCGAAGAGCGGCGGCTCACCGATCACCTGCGCGGCGATGCCGGCGTCTCGCAGGAGTTCGCTGAGGCTCGCCATCAGCTCGCGGCCGGTGGCGTGGATCTGCTCGTAGGCGCCGGGCCGGCGCAGGATTTCGAGTGTCGCCAGACCCGCCGCCGCGGCGACCGGGTTGCCCGACAGCGTGCCGATCTGCATCAAAAAGGCGTCGTCGCCGACCTTCGCCTTGTCGAAATGCGCCATGATGTCGGCGCGCCCGCTGATCGCCGCGAGCGGGAAGCCGCCGCCGATCACCTTGCCCAAGGTGCACAGGTCGGGGGTCACGTCGTAATATTGCTGCGCGCCGCCATAGGCGAGGCGGAAGCCGGTCACGACCTCATCGAAAATCAGCGGGATGTCGTTTTCCGCCGTCAGCTTGCGCAGCGCCGCGAGAAAGCCCGGCGCCGGCGCGATGATGCGCTGAAACGGTTCGAGGATCACCGCAGCGATCTCATCCTTATGCTCGCGGACGATGCCGGCGACGGCCTCGATATTGTTGAACGGGGCGATCAGCATCTCGTCGCGCAAGGAGCGCGGGATGCCGGCCGAGTCGGGCACCGCCGCCGGAAAATTGGCGGAACGCCTTGGCGCCAGGCTCATCAGCGAATAATCGCTCATGCCGTGATAGCCGCCCTCGAATTTGAGGATCTTGTCGCGGCGGGTGTAGGCGCGGGCGGCGCGCATCGCGTAAAGGTCGGCCTCCGACCCAGTCGACACAAAACGCACCTGCTCGGCGCAGGGCACCGCGTCGACGATCGCCTCGGCAAGCTCGATGCCCCAGCGGTTGTTGGCGAAAAACGTCGTGCCCTGGGCGATCCGCGCCTGCGCGGCAGCGGTCACCTCGGGATGCGCATGGCCGACCAGCATCGGTCCCGAGCCGAGCAGAAAATCGACGTATTCCTTGCCGTTCTCGTCCCATACGCGGCCGGCGCGTCCCTCGCGGATCACGACGTCGCCGGCCATGTTGCCAAACGTGCCGCCGGGCAAGACGCGTTTCGCCGCGTCGATCAGCCCGTCCTGGATCGCGCCATCGGGTGGGGTCATCTCGGCATCCCTCTCAAGCGGCCGTCATCAGCGCAATAACCTCATCCGCGCGGGCCGGACGCAAGATGGAAATTTCGTGGCGAGAAATGGCTTGACGATTATGTTCTCGTTTTGTTCAATCACACCGTTGGATCGACCCGGAGCTTCCCCCATGCTCAACCGCGATCTCCCGAGTAATGACGCTCCCCGCCTTTGGCGCGATGATGATCCGGTAGACGACTTCAACGAGGTACCGGCCGACAGGATTTTCTTTGCCGTCAAGCCGCCGCCTGCCACGGCATCTAGCATCGCCCGGCTCACGCGGTATCTGCGCGACAAACACCGATTAGCCGGGATGTCGATACGGCCCGATTGCCTTCACGCCTCGCTGTTTTTGGCCGGCTATCACGGACAGATGCCGCCCGGAATGCTCGCGGCGCTCAGCGAAGCGGCATCGACGGTGAGGATGGCGCCGTTTCGCGTCAGCTTTGACTGGGTGGAGAGTTTCCGCCACCGGCGCCGGCGGCCGTTGGTGCTGCGCGGCGATGACGGCACCGACGGGTTGATTTGGCTGTACGACAGGCTGGTCAGCGCGACCCTCGACATAAACGGCGCGCGGCCCAGCGCCAGGTCCGATATCACCCCGCATGTGACGCTGCTTTACGACGAAAAAGCTATCCGCGAAGAGCCGGTCGAGGACATTAGTTGGACGGTCAGCGAATTTGTCCTTGTCCGAAGCCTCTATGGTCAAAGCCGGCACATCACGCTGGGCCGCTTCACGCTGCGCGGCTGAGCGGCGGGCTTCGTTATGCCGGCACTGGCGCGTCGGGATGCAGCAGCCCCGCCTGACGCAGATCGCTCCACAGCGCGGCCGGGATTTTATGGCTCAGCAGCCCGAGGTTCTGGGTGAACTCGGCGGCGTTGCGCGGGCCGGGGATGATCGCGGCGACAGCCTTGTGCGCCAGCGGGAATTGCAGCGCCGCGGCCGGCAGCGGGACGTGGTGGCTGTCACAAATGGCCGCGATCTGTTTGACCCGTGCCATCACGTCGGGCGGCGCCACGTTGTAGTTCCAGGTGTCGCGGCCGGCGAGAATGCCCGAGTTGAGCGGCCCGCCAACGACGATCGAGGTGCCCGCCGCAAGACATTTCGGCAGGAGGTCGTCGAGTGGCGCCTGTTCGAGCAGCGTGTAGCGGCCGGCGAGCAGGAATGCGTCCCACTGGCCCCATTCCATCGCCTCGAGCAGCACCTCGCGCTCGTTGACGCCGATGCCGATCGCCGACACCGTGCCGCCGCCGCGCAGCTTTTCGAGCGCGCGATAGCCGCTGTCGCGCAAAATCTTCATGTGGCCGGGATGCGCGTCGCCGTGCTGGTAGCGGCCGATATCGTGGACATAAAGGATGTCGATGCGGGCCAGCCCGAGGCGCTGCAGGCTGTCCTCCACCGAGCGCATGATGCCGTCATGCGAGTAGTCGTAGACCGGGTCGAACGGCAGCGGATGGGTGCGGCCGTCGCTGAAGGTGCCGGTGCGGTTGGGCCGCAGCAGCCGGCCGACCTTGGTCGACAGTACCAAATCATCTCGCGGATGGTCCCGCGTCGCGTCGCCAACCGCACGCTCAGCCTGCCCGACGCCGTAAAACGGCGCGGTGTCGACGTAGCGCACGCCTGCCGCCCAGGCGGCCGACACGATGTCCTCGGCCGCCTGTCTCGCGACCTCGATCCGGCTGCCGCCCAAGGTGGCGCAGCCGAGCCCCAATTCGGTGACCTGCAGCTTGGTGCGGCCCACTTGCCGCTTCGCGAATTCCGCCATCGTCTCCTCCCATTCGGTCGGAGCGATGATCCCTCGGCTTACCCGGAGCGCGCAATGGCGCGCTAGGTCAGTCGAACCATTTGCGGTGCTTGTCGGCGTGTTGCCAGCCACGGGCCAGGGCATGCTCGGCGGCCATCGCGTTGCCGCGAAAGCCGAAGAACACGCTCGCCGCCAGGCCGATGAGAGCGAGCCAGCTGTAAAGGCTTGCCGCGGCGTCGGTGTCGATCCAGCCGACGATCAGGGTCGAGATGTCGAACACCAGCATGGCCGCGCCCCAAACCATGAGGCCACGGCTAAACAGCGGGATGCCGAGCACGGTCGCGCCGAAAAAGCACGACCAGCTCCACCCCTCGTCAAAGACTTTGACCTGGCCGGTGCCGGGATATTGCAGAGAAATGCTCATCGCACACCCTCGCCATGCGCGACCCGTCATAGCCAAGCACGCCTAAGATTCTGCTAAGCTCCTGTGGAGATTTGGGGAGATAAAGCGATGACGCTCGACCTGCTCGTCAAAAACGGCACCGTGATCGACGGCTCGGGGCTGCCGCGCTACCGCGCCGATGTCGGGGTCAAGGGCGGGCGCATCGTCCAGATCGGCCGCATCCGCGAGCCGGCCGAGCGGGTCATCGACGCCGAGGGCATGATCGTCGCGCCCGGCTTTATCGACGGCCACACGCATATGGACGCGCAGGTCAATTGGGACCCGCTCGGCAGCTGCTCGTGCTGGCATGGCGTGACGAGCGTGGTGATGGGCAATTGCGGCTTTGCGCTGGCGCCGTGCAAGCCGCAAGACCGCGAGTGGTTCGCGCGCTGCCTGACCGCGGTCGAGGACATCCCGACCGAGGCGATGATGGAGGGCATCGACTGGACCTGGGAGACTTTCCCCGAATACCTCGCGACCGTCGAGCGCCTGCCGAAGGGGCTTAATTACGGCGCTTATATCGGCCATTCGGCGCTGCGCATGTACGCGATGGGCGCGAAGCGCGGCCTCGAGGAAAAGGCCAGCGAGGACGACCTCCGACGCATGGAGCACGCCGTCGCCGAGGCGCTGAAGGCCGGCGCGCTCGGCTTTTCCACCTCGGTCGCGACCACGCATCTGACGCCGGACGACACGCCGGTCGCGAGCCGCATCGGCGACTGGGCCGAGATCGCGCGGCTGGTCGGCGCGATGGGCAAGCTCGACGCCGGCATCTTCCAGATCGGCCCCGACATCTCGGGCGGCGACGCGCAGAAGGCCTGCCTCGAAGAGCTGCGCAGGATCGCGATCGACAGCGGCCGGCCGATCATGTTCGGCATGCTCGCGACCAAGCAAGGCATCGACCCCAACCCGTGGGATTTCCAGACCCGCTTTATGGACGAGACCGTGGCACTCGGCGGGCGCATGTATGGCCAAGCGACGACCCGCTCGATCAACGCGGTGTTCTCGCTGAAATCGTACCTGCCGTTCGACGTGCTGCCGGCGTGGAAGGAAATCCGCGCACTGCCGATCGCCGAGCAGAAGGCGCGGCTGCGCGACCCCGAAGTGCGCGCCCGCCTCATTGCCGCCGAGGCGACGATGAAGCCGCGCGAGCGCACGCTGCAGGGCGGCGGCGCGGCGACGACCGATCCGAGGAAGCCCAATTACGACAACCTCTTCCCGATGCTGTCGGTCGATTGGGACGATCCCTCCATT
>Ga0210398_10004557_pt1 | contig 12986 bp, 13 predicted proteins | sample IncBWC4OmetaG_FD_161047 | JGI IMG/M metagenome (GOLD analysis project Ga0210398, IMG submission 161047) | Forest soil microbial communities from Barre Woods Harvard Forest LTER site, Petersham, Massachusetts, United States - Inc-BW-C-4-O | ecosystem: Environmental > Terrestrial > Soil >... | reverse complement strand
CCCGCCGCAGACCCCCCGCGTGAGACTAATGCCAATTTAGCGTGAGGCTCGGAGAAATGCGAGTTGTTTCAATTTGCCAGCGAATTGCCTGGGTGGTCGCAGGGCCGCGCAGATCATGCTACGCCAACGGCTTAGCAGTGTCGGAGGCGTCCGGTGGTAGAGTCAAGACAGGCCGCCCGATTTGGACGCAGCCGTCCGCCGGACGATGCCTGGCTCGCCACGGCTCCCGCAGAGCCAATTCTTGAGCCGGAAATACCGATTATCGATACCCATCACCACCTCTGGCAGCGGCCGGATCATCGTTATCTGTTGCATGAATTGCTCGCTGACCTGGGTAGCGGCCATAGAGTGGTCGCGACCGTGTTCCTGCAATGCCATGCGATGTATCGCACGAGCGGACCGGAGGAGATGCGGCCTGTCGGCGAGACGGAGTTTGTGGCCGGCATTGCCGCGATGAGCGACAGCGGCGGGTATGGGCCCACGCGAGTTGCCGCGGGCATCGTGGGATACGCCGACCTGACGCTGGGCGAGCGCGTCGAGGCGGTTCTCGAGGCGCAGATCCGCGCCGGTGGCGGACGGTTCCGTGGCGTGCGGCATTCCGGCAACTGGGACGCCGACCCCGTCATCGGCAACGGCGCCCCTGGTCCCGACATCTATCGCCGTGCCGATTTCCGTGCCGGCCTGGCGCGTCTTTCCGCTCTCGGGCTGTCATTGGATGCGTGGGTGTTCTTTACCCAACTGGCCGATGTGATCGACCTGGCACGTGCCTGTCCTGGCACGAACATCATCGTGGGCCATGTCGGGGGCGTGCTGGGCTATGGCCGATATGCTGGCAAGCGTGACGAGATCTTCACGTCGTGGAAGGCGTCGGTGACCGAGCTGGCGAAGTGCCCGAACGTCACTATGAAGCTAGGCGGGATGATGATGCGGGCAGCACTCTACGACTACGGCGCGGCGGAGTGGCCGATTTCCTCGGAGGAACTGGCCGTGCTGTGGCGGCCCTACATGGAGACCTGTATCGAGCTGTTCGGGCCGACGCGCTGCATGTTCGAAAGCAATTTCCCGGTGGAGAAAATGGGCATCGGCTGGGTCCCGCTGTGGAACGCTTTCAAGCGCATTGCTGCCGGCGCCTCGGTGGACGAGAAACGCGCCCTGTTCCACGATACGGCGCAGCGAATCTATCGATTGGGATGAAGGTAGGATGACCGACACGGCGCACCAGGAGCGGATCCTGGACCAGTTCACCCGTCAGGCCACGCCGTTCAGCACGGCAAACACCATCACCGATGCCAATGCGTTGCGGATGATCGTGACGGCTGCCGCACCGACGCCAGACGATACGGTGCTGGATGTTGCCTGCGGAGGCGGCATCGTGGTCTGCGCGTTCGCTCCGCACGTCAGACATGCGACCGGCATCGACATGACACCCGCCATGCTCGACCGCGCGCGGCAGCTTGCGACGGAGAAGGCGGTCGACAATGTCACCTGGGACCGGGGTGACGTGGGAGCGCTGCCCTACGCCGACGGCGCGTTCGATGTCGTCGTGACGCGGTTCTCCATGCATCATTTCCTCGATCCGATCAGCGTGCTGCGCGAGATGGTGCGCGTGTGCGCGCCCGGCGGACGAGTGGTCGTGATAGACATGTACGCCTCGAATGCTCCGGCGAAGGCGGCGGAGTGGAACCGCGCCGAGAAGCTGCGCGATCCATCGCACGTGCGGTGTCTGACTCTGCCGGAGCTGAAAGGCCTGTTCGGTGCAGTCGGATTGCCCGAGCCGTGCGCGACCTTCTACGAACTGCGCGACGAGATCAGGAATCTGCTGGCCCGCTCATTCCCGAACCCGGGTGATGAAGTGAAGATCATCGAGATGTTCGCCGCGTCGGCGGGGGATGATCGGTTGGGTATCCCGGTTCGACGCGAGGGCGAGAGGATCGAGTACGCCTATCCGATCGCTATTCTGGTGTCCGACCGACCGGAGTGATCATCCAAGATAGGCCCGCTTGACCCGCTCATCGTCCAGCAGCTCGCGCCCCGGTCCGTCCAGCACGATGCGTCCGCTTTCCAGCACGTAGCCATGACTGGCAATGCCGAGCGCCATCGGCGCGTTCTGCTCCACCAGCAGTATCGTCACGCCCTGCGCGTTGATCCGTCCGATTGTCTCGAACACCTGCTCGACCAGCATAGGTGCCAGCCCCATGCTTGGCTCGTCCATCAGCAGCACGCGTGGCCGTGCCATCAGTGCGCGCGCCGCGGCCAGCATCTGCTGCTCGCCGCCTGACAGCGTTCCCGCCACCTGCTTCAGTCGCTCGCGCAGACGTGGAAACAGCACCAGCATCTGTTCCTTGTCGTCCGCGATTGCACGCCGGTCGCGCCGTGTGAATGCGCCCATCTCCAGGTTTTCGCTGACCGTCAGTCGCCCAAAAATGCGCCGTCCCTCAGGCACGTGCACCACGCCGATCGCTGCGATCTCATGCGCGCCGAGCCCCGCCAGCGGGCGGCCATCGAAGCGGATTTCACCCTGACGCGGATGCAGCAGTCCGCTGATCGCGCGCAATGTGGTGGACTTGCCCGCGCCGTTGCCACCTACCAGGGTGACGATCTGCCGCTCCTCGACTGCGAGCGAGATCCCCTTCAGCGCCTCGATCTTGTCGTAGAAGACGTGGATGCCATCGACCTCGAGGAGCGCCATCCACGTCACTCCGCTGCCGGTTTCGCGGCCTTGCCGAGATAGGCCTCGATCACCGCTGGATCCTGCTGCACGAGCGCCGGCACGTTCTCGGCGATCTTCACGCCATGATCCAGAACGGTGACGCGATCAGACATCGACATCACCACGCGCATCTGGTGCTCGATCAGGATAATGGTGATCGCGAAGCGCGCACGGACCTGCTGAATGAACTCCATCATTTCGGATGTCTCGCGCGGGTTCATGCCCGCGGTCGGTTCGTCGAGCAGCAGCAGCTTCGGTTTGGTGGCCAGCGCACGGCCGATCTCAAGGCGGCGTTGTTCGCCGTACGCGAGGTTCCGCGCCAGAATATCGCCACGACCGCGCAGTCCAACGAATTGCAGCAGGCGCAGCGCCTCCTCGTGGGCCGCGCGCTCGTCACGCATGGTATGCGGCGTTCGCAGCACCGCACCCCACCAGGTGGAGCGCAGGTGCAGATGCATTCCGACCAGCAGGTTCTCGAGCGCCGAAATATTGCGAAAGAGGCGAATGTTCTGATAGGTGCGGCTGATTCCTGCGGCCGCAACGCGATCGGGGGTCAATCCGTCAATGCGTTTGCCGGCGAACCACACCTCGCCGGATGACGGGCGCAGGTTCTGCGTGATGCAGTTGAAAACCGTTGTCTTGCCCGCGCCGTTCGGACCGATGACGCTGTGAATGCTCTGCTCTGTCACCACAAGGTCGAGATCGGCGATCGCCACCAGGCCGCCGAAGCGCATGGTGAGATGATTGCATCGGAGGAGGGGTTCGCTCACGCTGCTATCTTGTCTGTGCAGGCACCGCGTCGGCACCTGCGTCCAGCGCCAATGTCTCGTCCGCGGCGTGCAGTTCGCGTTGTCGCACGTCGGACGGCCACAGCCCCTCCGGCCGCAGCCGCATCATCACGATGAGTACCGCTCCGTAGAACAGATAGCGATACTCGCCGAATTCGCGAAGCAATTCCGGCAGCCCGATCAGTGCAATGGAGCCCAGGACAACACCGGGCAGGCTGCCCATGCCGCCAACGATGATCAATGCCAGCACGTTGATAGAGATCAGCAATTGGAAGCTTGATGGATACACCGAGGTGAGCATGGTGGCGAAGATCGATCCCGCGAGGCCTGCGAATGCCGCACCCAGCCCATAGGCAAGCAGCTTGGACCGCACCAGATTGATGCCGAGCGCCTGTGCCACGTCCTCATCGTCGCGCAATGCCATCCAGGCTCGACCGAGGCGCGAATTTTCCAGCCGCCACGCGACGAACGCGGCGACCGCCGAAGCAACCAGGGTCAGATAGAACAGCGACACCGGGTTGCCGAGTACGAAATTCCCCAGTCGTGGCTTGGGGATTTGCAGGATGCCCTGCGCACCGCCGAGCAGCGGCGCGGCGAAATCCGACTGCACGATGACACGCACGATCTCGCCCAGGCCCATGGTCGCGACGGCCAGGTAATCGCCGCGCACGCCGAGTACTGGCAATCCGAACAGCACGCCCACCATGATGGAGAGGGCCACCGCTATCGGCATCGCCTCCCAGTACGACAGGTGCGCCAGGGCATGCGACGAGTCGGCGGTGAGCAGCGCCGTGGTATAGGCCCCGACGGCGAAGAAGGCGACGAAGCCCAGATCGAGCAGGCCGGCGAGACCGACCTCCAGATTGAGGCCCATGCCCATCAGGATGTACAGCCCGACCAGCATCAACACCTGGCCGACATAGGAGCCGGCGACTGCCGGCAGCAGAACAAGAGCGAGCAAGGCGAACCCTGCCCAGACCATGCGTTCGCGCCGGTGGTCGTGCGCGGCGATACGCGCGGCACGCCGGCGAAGGATCGAGCCCAGCACCTCGCTGGCGATCGCCACGATAATGAAGATCGTGATTCCGCCTTGCGGGCTGAGGCCCTCCCAAGTGTAGAGGAAGTCGCGGAATTCGCCGACCGGTCCCTCGTATTGCTGCAGCATAAGCTGGATCAGTTCCTGGAATACGCCTGCTATCAGCACGGCGATCGCGCCCGGACCGATCGCGCGCCGCACAACGAAAGGACTAATGCGCCAACCGGCACCCAGCATACCAGCGATGGCGCCACCACCGATCAGAATGCCGATGCCCGCCGCGAGGCCCTGTCCGAGTGTCAGCATCCCGAACAGATCCGGCGACAACGCGATGAAGATCGATTGCAACGGCACGACGGACATCACCGCCGTCAGCACGGCTATGGGCACGGCGGCGGTTGCTCCGGCAATGAGCCCTGTCAGCGGGCGCCCGGCCATGGCACCGGCGCCGCCGGCGATCAGCAGCAGTACCGCCTGACCGAGCGTCAGGGTGTCCACGATGATCATCCGCTGGTGCAGCATCAGCAGCACGCCGACCACGGCGAGGTGTACCGCACCCGCGCCGAACGCGAGACCGATGAGGATTGCGCGGCGCATCAGGCCCGCTTCCTTGCCATGCGTTCGCCCAACAGTCCCTGCGGGCGGAATATCAGCACCATGATCAGCAGCGTGAACGCGATCAGGTCACGCAATTGGTACGGCGCAGGGATGCCGATGCCGTCGAGAAACAGAGTCGGTCCCACCGACTCGACCATCCCCAGGAAGAACCCACCCAGCATCGCGCCAGGGATGTTGCCGATGCCCCCCAGCACCGCGGCGCCGAACGCCTTGATGCCGGGCGTGAAACCCATGAAGAAATACACCTGCTTGTAGACGAAGGCGTAGAACACGCCGGCGATACCGGCCATCGTGCCGCCCAGCACGAAGGTGAACACCACGACCTTGTTCACGTCGATTCCCATCAGTGCCGCAGCCTCACCGTCCTCGGCCACAGCGCGCATCGCAGTGCCCATGCGCGTGCGCTGTACAATCAGGTAGAGCCCTGCCATGAAGACGAGGGCGAGGCCGATCACCAAAACGTCGACGCGCGGCACATTGAAGCCCAGCAACTGGAACGTCGCACGTTGCCAATCGGGTGACGGATAGGATTTCACCGCGGAACCGAACATGCCGCGGAACGTCTGCTCCAGAAAGAACGACACGCCGATGGCGCAGATCAGCGGCGCCAGGCCGACAACACGACGGAATGGCCGGTACGCGATGCGCTCGGTCAGCACGGCGATCGAGGTGGATGTGACGATCGCCACCGCGAGGATGGCGGACATGCCGAGTACCGGATGGCTATTCAGGAAGCCTGAACGGTCCAGGGGCGTGGCGACGAAGTAGCCGGCGAAGGCGCCGGTCATCACGATGTCGCCGTGCGCGAAGTTGATCAATCGCAGCACGCCATAGACCATGGTGTAGCCCAGTGCGATCTGGGCATAGATGCTGCCGATGGTCAGGCCGAACACGACGAAGTCGAACCACTGTGCGGCGGTATAGCGATTGTGCAGCAACGTGCCGATGGTCCCGACGACGACGACCGCTACGACACCGATGCGCAGGCCCCAAAGTACCACATCAACTGCATTGAACCGGGCCATGGCTGCACGCCACGGCCCGCTGCTGGCAGCAGAAGCGCCCGACACCTACGGCCAGATCTTCTTCGGGTTCTTGCCGATGCCAAATGTCTTCGGATCAGCCGAGGTGAACTCCAGCACCGAGGGTTTGAACTGCGAGCACTCGCCATAGGGGTCGCAGGCGATCGGACCGCTGATGCCTTCGAACTTGATGTCGAACACCGCGTCGCGAAGTGCCTTCCTGCCGATGTAAAGGTTGCCGTCCTTATCGGTTTTGCCAACCTTCTCGATCGCCTTGATGGCGAGCATCGCACCGTCATAGGCATTCGCGTGATAGCCGGAGATCGGCGCCTCACCGTAATCCTTCTTGTAATCCTCGACGAACTTTGGATAGTTCTTGCCCATCGCCTCGGGCGACAGGTCGGGATAGCCAATGATAAAGCCGACGACGGACGGCCCAGCCGCCTCGATGAAGTCGGCGGACAGCAGCGAACCACCGCCCATCAGCTTGGTGTGCTCAAGCCCTGGCGTTTCCTTCGCCTGGCGCAGGATCTGCGCCGCGGCAGCGGTGAACACCGGGAAGTAGATCAGGTCCGGCTTCTCGCTGGCGATGCGGGTCAGCAGCGGATGCATGTCGACGTCGGTGGGTGCGATCGCTTCCTGCGACAGTACCTTGCCGCCCAGCTGCTTGAAGTTGTCCGCCATCACCTGTTGGAGCTGCTGCGCATAAGGGCTGCCGTCATGGACGGTGACCACCGACTGCGCCTTGAGGACGTTGTGGACGTATGTGGCGTCCGCCTTGCCCTGCTCGCTGTCACTGAACACGGTGCGGGCGAAGCCGGCGTATTCCGGCTTGCGCGTCGCGGCGGTGAGCGCGGGCGCGGTGCACGCCGTGCAGATGTCGACAACGCCCTGCTGCCAGAGAATCGGTGCACCCGGTGTCGCGGCGGACGAGCAGGCGGGACCAAGCACGATCGCAGTCTGGGGATTCGCGGCAAGCTTGGTCGCCGCAGTCTGGCCGCCTTCAGCGTTGCAGCCATCGTCTTCCGCGTTCAGCTTCAGCGGGTGCCCGAGGACCTTTCCACCAACGTCCTTGAAGGCGATCTCAACACCGCGCTTTTCGTCGAGACCGAGTGCCGTATCAGCGCCGGACAGCACCCAATAGGCGCCGATCTGAATTGGCGCGCCCTTGGCGATACGGATCACGCCGAGATCGTCGGTGACCGGACCGACTGTCGCCGCGGAGGCAGTATACGCGATACTGAGTAATGCGGCGGCGGCCAGTATCATCGGGCCGGATAGTCTACGGTACATGGCCAACTCGCCCTCCTGTCGACGACGGGGGATCACGGAATTTCGCGACTGTGCGGCTCGGATGCACGCCAAGTCAACACTCGTGGCATGATCGGGACGGTTATGGAGGGGAGGTCGAAACGATGACCAGCCAACTCGAACAGGAGGTCGCGGATCTGTGCGCCACGGCGGAGCGCTACGACGCGCGCCATCGGCGCATCGCCGATCTGACCTGGCCGGACGGCGCGCGAATCGCAGTGAATTTCACGGCGGATTTCGACGCCATGCTGTTGCGTCGGCTGCTAAATGAGCCGCCGATGCAGCTTGCCAAGGGCGAGTTCGGCGGACGTGTCGGCATCTGGCGGCTGATCGAACTGTTCGATGCACATGGCATCAAGGCGACGATCTTCACGCCTGGCCGCATCTGCGAACTCTATCCGCAGGCGCTCCGCGCCGTGGCGCGCAGCGGGCACGAGATCGCTGATCATATGTGGGAACACCATGTGCCGAAGGATCCGGCGCAGGAGCGCGATCATCTGCTAAAAACGGCGAACGCGTTGGAGGCGATCGCGGGGCGCCGGCCGGTCGGCAGCCGTAGCGAACATACGCTCGGGCTACTGAAGCAGGAAAGGTTCCTGTACATTTCGCATGAATCGGCCGACCATCGTCCGTACTATCTGAGCGATCCCGATGGCAGGAACACCATGCTGAACCTGCCGTTTCATTACGCAATAGACGATGCGATGTTCTACAGCTTTGCGTGGCTGGGCAGCGGCAATGCCGCGCAGCGCATCACGGACCCGGATCGCGTGTTCGATCTGTGGTGGGCGGCGTTCTGGCAGCAATACCGCGCCGGGGGCTACCTCAACATCGTGGTGCATCCGTTCGTGTCGGGCCGGGCACTGCGCATCGAGATGATGGACCGGTTGATCACGCGAATGAAGACGCTTCCCGGTGTGTGGTTTCCCACCTGCGAGGAAGTCGCCACGCATTGCCTGGATCGTTTTCCAATCTGAACCAGGAGTTCATACGATGCCCTGGAAGCAAGGCTACACAATCTCCGATGAAGTCGGCCTGCGGGATGCCGATGTACGTTGGCCGGACGGCAATCGCTGCTGTTTCACGGTCGTGGTTGACATGAGCGTGGCGCGCGGTCCGGAAGGGATCTCCGCCGCCGATCTGATGCATCCGGATGCGTATTTCGCCGCGCATGACGGGTTGGACCAGGTTCTCGCGGTGTTCAAGCATTTTGGCATCAGGGCGACATTCGCGGTTCCCGCGGTGATCGCGCAGTTGCGCGCCGAGCGGCTGCGTATGGTGATGGCCGAAGGTCATGAGATTGCGGGCAATGGACTGAAACACGAGGATGTCAGCGGACTTGGCGCCGCGGACGAAAAGGCCCGGCTCGATCTGGCGACCGATATTCTGACGCGCACGATCGGACGCCGGCCCGCCGGTTGGTTCTGCCTGCCGCGACAGGACGATCCATTTGCCGGAGGCACGATCAGCCCGCATACGATCGATCTGCTGATCGACGCAGGCTACCAATATATGGGCAATGGGCTGGCAGATGATGTGCCGCATTATTGGGTGACGGATTTTGCCTCGCGACGGGCAATGCTGACGCTGCCTTATTACTACCACTTCGACGATCAGTGGTTCCTGTTGTTTCCACGCAAGGGAACCGGGCTCGAGCATGCCGACGATCTGTTCCGCAACTGGCGGGCAGAGTTCAATGCACAGTACAAGCGCGGGCGGCAATTCAGCATGGTGCTGCATCCCGGCGCGATCGGGTGGTGCAATCGGTTGCAGTTGCTGGAGGATTTTTTCGCATATGTTCGGACCTTTCCCGGCGTATGGAACCCGACCAGCGAGGAATGCGCGCGATACTGGCAGGTGACGTATCCCACGGACAAAACCCTGAAGCTTGAGCCGAGCGTCTGGCGGGACTATCCGGGCAGCCTGAGCTGACGCGTCGTACGGTCAATCGAACAGCGCAAGGTCGATGACGTCGCCCATTCGATTGTAGCCGGCATCGCTCGGATGCAGGTGGTCGCCGCAGTCATAGACCGGCAGCATGCGCGCTGGATGTTCAGGATCGCGTAGGCCCTTGTCGAAGTCGACCACCGCATCGAATGCGCCGCCGTCCCTGATCCAGGCGTTGACCGCCAGACGCGCCGCCTCGCGTGCTGGGGTCCAGGCGCCGACCAGGAAGGTCTCGTTCTCGAACGGCGTCAGCGTGGCGCCGAAAATCCTGAGTCCGCGCGTGTGCGCCCGCAGAGCCATCTGCTTCAGGCCGGCGATCATCTGTTCGGCGGTGACCTCCTCCTCGCGTTTCGCCCAGCGATTGCGCAAATCGTTGGTGCCCAGCATCACGATCACATGCGTCACACCCGGCTGGGCCAGCACGTCGCGATCGAAACGGCGCAGGCCGCTGTCGCCGCGGATGTCGTGCAGGATGCGGTTGCCGCCCAGTCCCTGGTTCATCACGCCCATCGGCCGTCCGCCGCGCGCTATCAGACGCCGCGCCAGTTGATCGGGCCAGCGGCAGAATGCGTCGTGGGTGGAGATGTTCGCGTCAGTCAGCGAGTCGCCGAGTGCGACGATGCCGCCGGCGTGGGCGGGCGCCAGGACGTCGATGCCGTTGACGAAGAACCAATCATCGGTAATGCGGCCCACTGGCATCACCGTCTCGGCTGAGAAATCACCCGGTGGCGAGATGTAGTTGGTCTGGCGTGCATAGCGTCCGGTGATGCCGAAGCTCGCCGGCACATCGTCAGGCAGCCAGAAGGTGATGGCGACGTCCGCAAGCGGCGCCACGGACAGCTCCGCCGGATCGGTTAGCAACACGGCGCCCGCGGCGATCGTGGCCGAGGCCTCACCGCCGAACGTCAGCGCGCGGTCGGACCCGGGCGAGATGCCGGCACCTGTCGCGCGGAGGCCGATATGCGCACCGCCGATCCTCAGCGGCCGCGTGCCATAGGCGTTTGACAACCGCACTCGCAGCACGTCGCCGCCGATGCTGATGCGCGCGTTCATGCGCAGCGTCTGGTTGCTGAGTGCGGCGCCCTCCGCCGGCGCAGGAGCCGTGGCCCAAGTGCCGACCCAGTGCATATCCTTTGGCATGACGCTACCTCGACCGTTTGGAGCAGTTGGTGCAGACGGCTAAGCTGAACTGTGCCACGCCGCGCAGTGTGGTGAAACTGGAGGCTCTGATGCGATATCTGCCTATGCTGTCCGTGCTGCTGCTGGTTGCCTGCTCGGATGACAGCATGACGCGCAATTTCAGCCTGTCGCGCGATAACGCACCGGAGACCATTGCATCCACCCAGATGCCGCTGTCGGTGCCACCTCAACTGGCGACGCGGCCCTCGCGTCCGGGCGCGATCATGCCGAAAGAAGGCGATACCCAGCCGGCGGATCAGGCGGCGGGGAGTGCCGGTCAGGATGCGCTGGTCGAGGCGGCGGGCCCGGCGGCCCCGGCGGATATCCGAAACACGATCAACGAGAATTCCGGGCTGGTGTATCCGGGTCCGGGCTTTGTCGATCAGCTGATGGCATGGACACCGCCGCCCGGCTATACGCCTGTCATCACGCAGGCGCCGAAGGGGGGGTGGTTCAGTCGGATGTTCTAGGCGACGACGCCAGCGCACGCACATCGGCAGGCGAACGACCTTGAGCGCGCAACTCGCGCAGAGTGGCAGCATGGTCGCGTTTTGCCAGTCGGCGCCCAGAGGCGTCGGTCAGCAGAGGGTGAAACGCGTAGCGCGGCGCGGGCCAGCCCATCAATACCTGCAACAGACGGTGCAGATGCGTTGCCTGCCTCAGGTCCTCGCCGCGTGTGACCAGAGTGACACCTTGCAGCGCATCGTCGTGGGTGACGCACAGGTGGTAGCTGGCCGGGGCGTCCTTGCGGGCGAGGACCACGTCGCCGAATTGCTGGGGATGACATCGGATGGCGCCTTCGCCCGCTGCCTCGAATGTCAGGGTGGCTGCGTCCCCAAGGGCGGCGAGTGCCCGGTCCATGTGCAGCCGCAACGCGTAGGGCTCGCCGGCGGAGATGTGGGTGTCGCGCTGATCCTGGGACAGTCCACGGCATGTACCGGGGTAGCGAGGCGTGCCATCGGGCGTGTGGGGAGCGGCGGCGGATTGCCGGATGTCCGCGCGGCTGCAAAAGCACGGGTAGAGCAGGCCGCGCGCGGCCAGCCCATCGAGGGTGGCGCGATACTCCGCGAAGTGCTGCGACTGCACTCGCACCTCGCCATCCCAATCGAGACCGAGCCAGGCCAGATCCTCCAGAATCGCCGCGGCGAATTCCGGACGGCAGCGGGTCGGGTCGATGTCCTCCAGGCGGAGCAGGAACCGGCCGCTGGCATCGCGCGCGCGATGCCAGGCGAACAGCGCGCTGAATGCGTGACCGAGGTGCAGATAGCCGGTGGGGCTGGGGGCGAAGCGGGTGACGATCGACATGGGACTGCGGCACAAGGTAGTCGCACCGGTGGGAAAGGGAGAGGGGCATGGCAGAACTCGACGGACCGCGCTGGGGACCGGCGTCGAAGGCTGCGCCGAAGCAGCTTGTCGTGCTGTGTCACGGGCTTGGGGCGGACGGGCACGACCTGATCGACCTGGCGCCGACCTGGGGACATGCGCTGCCTGACGCGCTGTTCGTCTCCGTCGATGCGCCCTTTGAGCACGAGTCGGGGTTTGGGCGGCAATGGTGGAGCGTGGCTGATCGCACGCCCGTCGTGATGGAGGCCGGCGTGCGCCGCGCTGCCGGGTTCCTCGATGCGTTCATCGATGCGGAACTGGTGCGGTTGGGGTTGCCGACTGAGGCCTACGCGCTGATGGGGTTCAGCCAGGGGGCGATGACGGTACTGTTCACCGGGCTGCGCCGGGCGATCGCGCCGCGCGCCATCCTGGCGTTTTCTGGCGCACTGGTGGCGCCCGACAGCCTGGCGTCGGAGCTGGCCAATCGGGCGCCGGTGCTGCTGGTGCATGGCGAGGCGGACGACGTGGTTCCGGTGCAGCGTTCGCGCGACGCCGAGGCTGCGCTCCGCGCGGCGAACGTTCCGGTGGAGGCGGTTTATGTGCCGCGTTTGGGGCATGGCATCGACGACAGCGGCCTGGCGATGGGCGCGCTGGCCTTGCAGCGGGCGTTCTCCGGCGGGTGAGGCGGTCTCAACGCCGTCTCATTGCGCGTTAGATGAGACGGCGGATCATTGGGTGAGCGGCGGGCTGGCTGGTGGGATGGAGGCAGGCCTACCAAGCTGCGGCATCGGCGCGCAGCGCTCGGCGCCTGTATCAGGAGGTTGTGCGTCGCTGGGCACACTGGCGAGCGGGTGGGGTGAGACGGCGCGATCCACGGCGGGAGTATACTGTTATCCGTAATATCTGCAAGAGTTATATGTACTGGCGCACTGTGTGGTTGCTGGGAATGCCTGCGTCCTCGGCTGCTCGAGACAGCACGATGTCAGCTCGGCGCCCACCTCCGTCATTCGGCTCGATCCGGCGACCTCTCCGAGCCAGAAACTATCCTCACG
>Ga0210398_10004556_pt1 | contig 12986 bp, 11 predicted proteins | sample IncBWC4OmetaG_FD_161047 | JGI IMG/M metagenome (GOLD analysis project Ga0210398, IMG submission 161047) | Forest soil microbial communities from Barre Woods Harvard Forest LTER site, Petersham, Massachusetts, United States - Inc-BW-C-4-O | ecosystem: Environmental > Terrestrial > Soil >... | reverse complement strand
GGCCTCGGCGGCAAGCGAGGTCGAGTCGGCCGCGGCCTGCGCCTGCGCGAGCGTGGCGAAGTTCTCGATCCGCCAGTAGAGCGGCCCGGCTGGCAGCTGCGCGAGTTTCTTCTCGGCCAGCGGCTTCACGACAAATTTTTCTTGTCCGATTGCTGGCGGCGTTGTCAGCAGCCCTGCCATTCCGAGCGCGAGCAGCAGAGCGACGACTCGCAATTCCGCGGATGATCGCGTTTTCATGGTCTTTCTCACGCGGGCTCTCCGCGCGCCTTTTATTGCTTGGGGAGGATCGGCCGGTTGCGGATGGCCTTGTCAATGTTCGCGGCGAGGTCTTGCTGGAACAGGGCCGGTCCTTTGGGCGCCGGATCTCCGAACACATAGAGCTTGCCGTCGCTGATCAACCAGTTCTCAGGGTTCGCCACGACGATTTTGCCTTTAGCGAGCGCCATCGCGCAGTAATTGCCGAATTGCGGCGCGTAATGCACCGGATCGGCCTTGAACATGTCGCGGTGCGCGGCGCTCGCAAACCGCCAGCGGTAATCGTCCCATTGGTATTCGAATTCGGGCAGTCCGCGCACCGGCTTGCCGTCGGTGAAGTAGGCGACCGGGTCATAGCCCTTGATCGCCAGTGAAACCTCCTCCGCGGCTGCGTGCCGCCCGGTCGCGGCCAGGGCCGGGCCGGCGAAAAGAAGGGCGAGCGCGCTCATAGCATCCCGTCGCGACAACCCCGCCATTGGCCGCGCACCCGATAATGTCGCTTCGATCCGCATTGTCCGCTCCTCTCCCTCGATCGTCCAGCCGTGCCGGCACAGCCGGTCACCAAACGAGTTGAGCAGCAGGGAGGCTCAGCGTAACGAAGAAAGCGCGAGAGAAAGCCGAAATTTCGCGAAGTTTACCCGAAGGGCCGGCCCATTCGCGGCGAGAAGCGGTTGTGTCGGGGTTCGCTCGCACGCCGCCTGCGAGGCCTCAGCGGTTTTGCGGCCATTCTTCGCGCCACAGGAAGTCGGGGCCGAGCTCGCCGAGGCTCGGGCAGCCGATTTGGCCCATGACGAGGTCGACCTCCCCGCGCAGGATCGACACCGCCTTCTCGACGCCTGGAATGCCGCCGGCGGCCGCGCCGTAAAGGGTGGGCCGGCCCATAAACACGAATTCGGCGCCGAGGCAGAGCGCGATCAGAATGTCGGCGCCGCGCCGGATGCCGCTGTCGAGCATGACCGTCAGCTTGTCGCCGACCGCCTCCTTGACCGCCGGCAACACGTCGAGCGAGCCCGGCGCCTGGTCGAGTTGGCGGCCGCCATGGTTCGAAACGATGATCCCGTCGCACCCGATCTCGGCGCAGCGCAATGCGTCGGCCGGGCTCATGATCCCCTTGACCACAAGGTTGCGCGGAAACAGCCCCCGATAACGTTCGAGGTCGCGCCAGGTCTGCGCGTTGTAGGGTTGCAATGAGCGCGCGAAATTGTAGACCTGCTCGGCGTCGGCGCCGTTCGGCGCGTAGGGCCGCCAGTTCTGCAGCATCGGGGTGCCGCCGCCGTGGCGCAGATATTCGATGATCCAGCCGGGATGGGTCAGCGCCTCGGCCAGTATCGACGGCTTCAGGCTCAAGGCCTGGAACAGGCCGCCGCGAATATTCGCGAAACCGTTCCTGATATTACGCTCGCGTTTGGAGCTGACCGGCACGTCGACGGTCAGCACCAGGGAGCCCATCCCGGCGTCGGCGGTGCGGCGGATCATGTCCTCGCGCACCCCGGCCTCGCGCGCCGCGTAAAGCTGGTACCAGGCATGGTTTGGCGCGATCCTGGCCGCCGCCTCGATCGAGTCGTTGCTGGCGCCCGACATGATGTAGGGGATGTTCGCCTTGGCCGCGGCCTCGGCCAGCATCAGGTCGGCGCCGCGCCGAAACAGGCCGGCGCCGCCGGTCGGCGAAATGCCGAACGGGCTCGCATAGGTATGGCCGAACAAGCACGCGGTCTGGTCGCGCTTCGAGACGTCGACGAGGTAACGCGGCAGCAGCTGATGCTTGTGGAACGCAGAAGTGTTGGTGTCGAGGCCGCGCTCGTCCTCGAGGCCGCCCTCGATGAAATCGAACGCGATCTTCGGCAGCCGCCGCTTCGCCATAGAGTGCAGGTCTTCAATGTTGACGGCTTGGTCGATCCTCATTGCCTCAGGTGCTCGCTGAAAAGTCCCAATCTAAAGCAACAATGCTGATTTCAAAGGCAGCCGACAACCCGCTAGTGGTGCGATGCCAACGGATGATTCGATCCGTTGGCTGAATCGCACCACCAGCCTATTAACTGGTGGGCCGATTCACGCAACGCTTGGGAACCAAGCGTTTCGATCGGACTCCTAGGGCGTCACGACCGCCATGCCGAGCGCGCGGGCGGCAGCAGCCATGCTTCGATCGAACGTGAGGAGTGTTGCGTTGAGCCGCTGGGCGATGGTGATGTGCAGCGCGTCAGGCGTGCGAAGGTTGACATCGAGGCGTCGCAAAATTTGATCCGCCGCCCGATATCGGCTGTCGTAATCTCCGGTCGGCCCGCGCCCCAAGTCGTCCAGGTGTCGAAGTGCTCGAACGCGAGTAGCGCATCCTCGCGAGTGAGGTCGTGCATCCGCACCCGCCGCGCCAGTGCCCACGAGAACTCCGCCGCGCCAAAATCGCTGACGAGAACAATTGCCGAATGGGATGCCAAAAAGCCCGCGGCGCGCGCGCTTGCCGGGTCGATCACGAACAAGGCAACAAGGACACTCGCGTCGAGATAAAGGCTCACTATTCGCCTTCGTCCCGCATGTCGCTGACGAGCGGACCCGCATCAATCTCGGGCATCTTCCGCCCAACAAGGTTCGCCGGGAGCCATTCGATGTCGGCTTCGGTGATCGGGCGCGGAGCTGGTCGCACCGGTTTCAACTCGACGACCGGCTCGCCGCGGCGGGTGATGACGATACCCTCGCCCTTCAGAGCGCGGTCGATCAGCTTCGACAGCTGGTTCTTGGCTTCGCGACGCTGTGAGTGCTCATCTCGCGAAGATAGCCATCAAATCGCCATCGGTCGAGCGGCGCTGCCTTTACGGAGTGGAACAGACGGCGCTTGCCCCGCCCAATTCAGCGGTTCGTCTGCCAGTCGTCGTGCCACAGGAAATCGGGGCCGAGCTGGTCGAGGCTCGGGCAGCCGATCTGGCCCATCACGAGGTCGATCTCGTTGACAAAGATGTCGATCGCCTTCTTGACGCCGGGCAGACCGGCGGCCGCCGCGCCATAGAGGGTCGGGCGGCCCATAAAGCAGAAATCGGCGCCGAGGCAGAGCGCGATCAGGATGTCGGCGCCGCGCCGCACCCCGCTGTCGAGCAGCAGGGTCAGCTTGTCGCCGACCGCGGCCTTGATCGCCGGCAACACGTCGAGCGATCCTGGCGCCTGGTCGAGCTGGCGCCCGCCGTGGTTTGACACGAGGATGCCGTCGCAGCCGATCTCGACGCAGCGCAACGCGTCGGCCGGGCTCATGATGCCCTTGACCACGAGGGCGCGCGGGAACAGCTTGCGGTAGGTCTCCAGGTCGCGCCAGGTCTGCGCGTTGAACGGGCGCACCGAGGAGGCGTGTTTGTAGACCGCCTCGGCGTCGGAGCCTGCCGGCGCATAGGGCTCCCAGTTGCCCAGCATCGGGGTGCCGCCGCCGCGTTTCAAATATTCTACGATCCAGCCGGGATGGGTCAGCGCCTCGGCCAGGATCGAGGGTTTGAGGCTCAACGCCTGAAACAGCCCGCCACGGATATTGGCAAAGCCGTTCCTGATGTTGCGCTCGCGCTTTGACCCGACCGGGGTGTCGACGGTCAGCACCAAGGCCCCGAGCCCGGCTTCGGCGGTGCGGCGGATCAAATCGGCGTTGATCGCCGGGTCGCGCGCAGCATAAAGCTGATACCAGTGGTTTTTGGGCGCGATCTTGGCCGCCGCCTCGATCGAGTCGTTGCTGGCGCCCGACATGATGTAGGGGATGTTCGCGTCGCGCGCGGCTTCGGCGAGCATCAAATCGGCATGGTAGCGGAAGAGCCCCGCCCCGCCGGTCGGCGAAATCCCGAACGGGCTCGCGAAAGTCTGGCCAAAGATCGTCTTCGACTGGTCGCGTGCCGACACGTCGACAAGGTAGCGCGGCAGCAGCTGATGCTTGTGAAAGGCGGAGGTGTTGGTTTCGAGACCGCGCTCGTCCTCGAGGCCGCCCTCGATAAAATCGAACGCGATTTTCGGCAGGCGCCGCTTCGCCATGCGATGCAGGTCTTCGATGTTGACGGCTTTGTCGACATTCATCTTCAGCGATCTCCCTGGCCTGCGCCAAACGCTCTAGCATTGCGTATTTCGGCAATGCTCGACAATCCCCGCCGACGCGGTTCTGGGGTGTCCCGCAAGCCCCGTCGTCAAACCGGGTGCGGTCGGCGGGCGGACGGTTGCTCCTTAAAGCGCGGCATCGGCGCGGAAGCCCCCGAGGGAGCGGCAATTCTCAGGCCACCGGTTCGCGGCTGCCGAGGATGGTCGGCAGCCGCTCCGAAACCGTCGGGTGAATGGGCATCGCGCGCTGCATGACCGTATAGGGCGCCTTGGCATGCCTCAGCTCGAGGATCGATGCACCGCCTCGTCGCAGCCGACGCCGAGCAACGACGCCCCGAGGCCTCGTTGTCGCCCTCGACCACGATGCGCAGAAGGGCTGCGTCTCGCCCTTCTCGATCGCGTGGGCGACCCGCGTCATCGGCCGCTCGCCGAACAGCACCCGCCAGCCGCTCTCCCGCGCCTCGACCAAGGTCATGCCGACCCGGCGGCGGGTCGGTGTAGAGCGCATAAGCGGTAATTCGGTGGGTGACCCGGCGCGGGTCGTGATTATTGCGAGAACGGTAGGCAGTTCCAATATAAGCCCAGACTGTTAACATAATAATCGTAAACGGCAGGAGAAACCATGCGGTTTATATTGAGGAAGGCGTTAAAGCGCGGCGTCGCCGTGATAACCGGGTCGCCTCGGACACCAACCATGAAGCACCAGAACATGTTTTGATTCGTGCCCGGCAGGTCGACCGGCGCGGACGTCGTCGGGGAAGGGGTAAACGGCCCGATGCGCTTATATTTCCACGACGACGACATGCCCGTGAACGTGTAACAGAAGGCATATGTCGAGAGGGGCCTCACCGAGGATCGCACTGCGGAGAAAGTCTTGTCGCCGGTTTCGACCTGCGTGTTCACATCGGGCGGCGATCCTTGGTCAGGCGCCGGAAGGCCGCCCGCTATTCCCGCCCAGATGCACGCGTCCGGTTTGCCGCCGACCTGCTTACGGTTGGCGCTGCCGCCGCTGGCGGTCACCGGTGGCGGCTGGTTGAGCGCAAACTTCGAGAGGGCGGGCAGTCCCGAGAATTCGGTCAGGTGCGCGCACGTCCATTCCAGCGCGATCGGGGGGATATAGCCACCCCCAGTCCACTCTAGGTTCGCTTGGTAGCTGTTGCCGACCACGATAATTCGCGCGTCCCTGGCCCTGGCGAAATTTCCACCCAAGGCCAGAATGCCGCACATTCCATAATCGCTTGGGTTGCCTGGCGGCACGCTGTACCCGCCTATTGGTACAGTCAAACTGCAATTGCCTTTGTCGTCGCAATTTACCGGCTGCTGACCGCTTTCTCCTATCCACCCCATTGTAACTGCCGCTGCCCGCTCGGAAAGACAAGTAGCTGCCAAACAAAGCAAAAATATGATCAAGAGCCAATATCTCACCACAAAAACCATGCGTCCAAATTCCCGGTCCATTTCATTTTTTCCTCAGCGTTGAGCTTCGGGCTGCGCCGGCAGTAGATCCACGACGGGCCGCCTTGCCCCCGAACCAAGGTGGCCCGGTGGCGACGCATAGTCGGATAGATCGACACGTCCGACGGTAGATTGTTCTGGCAGGCACCATCGCCCGGCGCGCCATGCCTCGTCAATGGGCGTAACTTTGCACAGCGGCGGCGAGCGGGAGGGCGTTACCTAGGGTGGCTCGTGCCGATCGGTCGCGTTCGTTGCGACGGTCGCGGCCGCCGGCGGCACGCGGCGCAACTCAAGGAAGCAGCCCAGCGCTCAAGCCGGAGCAAACAAGCCGTTCCCGGCCGCCTGCTGCAAGCTCGCCGTCGTCGGCGCCGCCGGCGTTGCAAAGGCGGCGTCCTGCTGCAATACCGGCAACACCCGGCTGGCGAAGAGGCGCATGTTCTTGTCCGCCTCGACATGCGGGATGCCGCCGAACGAGAATTCGGTCACCAGATGGTCGGTCCCGGTCACTCGCTGCAATTCGGCGATCTGCTCGATACAGTCCGCGGGCGTGCCGACGACCTGGATTTTGACATAGAACTCGGTCGCGCGGGCCCGCTCCTCCTCGTCCTGCAAGCGGGCGTAGGTTTTTGCCATCTTGCCGTAGGTTTCGTAGCCTTTGACCGTCGCGAGATGGCCGTCGGAGAAATGGTAATGGTTGTCGATCGACTCCCATTTCTTGCCGAGCCAGGTCATCGCCCGGTCGTGCGCCGCCTCGCGGCTCTCGGCGCACGAGACGTTGGTCAGGATGATCGGCGGCGGCGGGTTGTGGCCCACGCTCAGCGCGATCTCGCGGTAGGCGACGATGTTCTCGGCGGCTTTCGGCCATTCGTTCTGCATGACGACAAGGATGCCAAAGCCGAGCTTGGCCATGATCTCGGCCGATTCCGGGCTGACCGAGGAGGCGTAAAAGCGCTCCTCGGGATGTGAGATCGGGCGCGGCCGGATCGCGGTTTTCGGGATCTGGTAGAACTCGCCCCGCCATTCGAATTCGGGCTCGGCGAGCGCCTTGCGGATCAGCTGGGCGGCTTCGGCGAAGCGCGGCCGCGCTTCGCTCATGGGCACGCGAAAGCCTTCATATTCGACGCTCGCCGCACCCCGGCCAAAGCCGAACAGGCAACGCCCACCCGCCAGGATGTCGAGGAGTGCTATTTCCTCGGCGACGCGGATCGGGTCGTGCCACGGCAGGACGATGACCGAGGTCCCGAACGTGATCCGCTTGGTGCGGCCGGCGAAATAGGCGAGGAGCTGCAACGGCGCCGGCGACATCGCGTAGCCGGTGAAATGATGCTCGAGCGCGAACAGCGAGTCGAAGCCCAAGGGCTCGGCCAAGTCGCCCATCGCCAGATGGTCGGACACGACCGCCACGTCGGGGCGGCCGGGCTCCGACAGCATGTTGAGCGCAATGCCGACTTTCATCGCCCCTTGCTCCTCTCAAAACTTTGTCGCCCCCGCGGAAGCCGGGGCCCAGGGCAGCCGACGAAGCTTTGGCCCTGGGCTCCCGGTCGCGCGACGCTTACGCGGGAATCACGGATCGATGAGTTTCCCATTAATTTGCGTTTGGTTGCGCTGAAACTTTATCGCGCCCCCGCGACATACCACGGGTGCGGCTGGCCGGGGATCTTGGCGCGCAGGGTGTAGACCGAGGTTCGCGCGGTAAAAAAGATCGTTTTCAGGTCGGGGCCGCCAAAGGCGAGGTTGGCTGGGACCTCGGGCGTGCGGATGACGCCGAGCTTGGCACCGTCGGGGGCGAACACCCAGGTGCCGCCGGGGCCGGTGCAATAGACGTTACCATGCTGGTCGACCTTCATGCCGTCGGGCACGCCGTCGGTTTCCTCCGATGACATGTCGGCGAAAATCCGCCGTCGGACCATGTTGCCGGCGTGGTCGAGCTCAATCGCGTGGATGTATTGCGCGTGGCGCGTGTTGGCGACGTAGAGCATGCGCTCGTCGGGCGAAAAAGCAAGCCCGTTCGGGTATTCAAACTCGGCGACAAGGCGGCTCGAGCCGTCGGGGTTGACGGCGTAGACCCCGGAATGCGCCAGCTCCTTGTCGGGAAGCGCTATGCGCAGGCCCGGGTCGGTAAACCAGATGCTGCCGTCCGACTTGCAGACCACGTCGTTCGGGCGGTTGATGCGCTTGCCCTCGTAGCAGTCGATCAGCACTTCGCTCGTCCGGTCGTCGGACCAGCGGGTGAGGCGGCGGTTGCCGCCTTCGCAAATGACGAGACGGCCCTGCAGGTCAAAGGTCGTGCCGTTGCCCTCGCCGGTGTCGGTGCGCACGGTTTCGGGCTGCTGGCCCAGCTTCAGCCGGTAGAACCTGCTCGCCCGCACGTCGGCAAAATAATAGAAATCATCGGGGTGCCATAATGGTCCCTCGGTAAAGACAAACCCGGTCGCCGGCCGTTGTGCCTCGCTCGTTTCGAGCAACGTGTCGAGCCCCGCCATCCTCGTCCTCCCACTTCCGGAATTGGTCGGCCCGAGGCTACTCCCCGAAGCGGTGGCCTGTCCATTTGGCAGGGATCGCGTTGCCATCCGTCCCGTCCCACCGATCCGGTGCCCTCGCGGTCCGCGTCAGCCGCACCCAGCCACTCGCGGTCGGGAAAATTATGCCGTAAAAGTCTCGGTTACAGGGAATAAGCGCGCTCGGAGACAAACATGGCGCACATGGCTTCGTCTGCGACCGAGCACGCGCTCGAAAACCAGCGGCTCGGGGGGTTGCAGATCCGCGTCGCGGCGATTTGCGGCCTGATCCAGATGTGCGACGGCTACGATGTCGGCCCGATCGGCTGGTCGGTGCCGTCCTTGACCCATGCCTGGCATGTGGCGCCGTCGGCCTTCACGCTCGCCTTTTTGTGGTCGAACATCGGCGTGATGGCGGGCGCGCTCGCCGCCGGCCCGATCGGCGACCGCCTCGGGCGCAAGCCGCCACAACACCGTGATCGCCATGAGCGCGAGCGGGAAGTCGGCCGCTCGGGCGCTTTCGGCGGCTCGGCCCTGGGATCGCCGATCGCTGTTCATCGCGCGAACACGGTTGACGTTCATTCCGCGAACGCGGTATTCGTTGCGCCGAGCCCGGTGCGCCGGGCATCTCTTTGAGCAGCCGCGGCGTGAGCGAAGCAAGTCCCGATCAGGGCGACCCCGAAATCATTCTCGGTCTGTTGAATTCGATCGAGCACGACAGCGCGGTCACTCAGCGCAAGCTCGCCCGCGAGCTCGGGATCGCGCTCGGTCTCGCCAACGCCTATCTGCGCCGCTGCGTGAGGAAAGGGCTGGTCAAGGTCAGCCAGGTGCCGCTCAACCGCTACGCCTATTACTTGACGCCGCAGGGCTTCTCTGAGAAGAGCCGGTTGACCGCCGAATACCTCGCCTTTTCGTTCGACTTTTTTCGCCGGGCGCGGCGCGACTGCTCCGAGGCGTTGCGGCTGTGCGCGGCGCGCGGCTGGCGCCGCGTCGTGCTCTACGGCGCCGGCGAGCTCGCCGAAATCGCCGCCGTGAGCGCCGGCGACGGCGGCGTCGAGATCGTGTGCGTTATCGACCCGGCGGCCGCGGGGCGGCGCTGCGCCGGGCTTGCCGTGGTCGCCGACCTCGCCGCGGCGCGGCGTCTCGCGGCGCCGCACCCGCTCGACGGCGTCGTGCTGACCGACACCGGCGCGCCGCAGGCGAGCTTTGACTGGCTGTGCGCGCTCGCGGCAGAGGCGGGCTTTGCGCCGGACAGCATCGTTGCGCCGCGCCTGCTCGGCATTTCGCCGGGTCCTGCGGCCGAGGCATCGTCCGCCGCGCCTTGAGGCTTCCCCTCGCCGCGGCGGTGGGGGGAAACGCGGTCGCGGTCAGTTTGGCTCGGGGGCGGTCGCGTCACCCGAACTGCGGTAGCATGGAACAAGAGCGGACGGCGAGACCATTGGAAGACGGCGAGGCCGGCGCGTGATCGGCGGGGGCGTGGTCCATGTGGTCACCGGGCTCGAAATCGGCGGCGCCGAGATGCTGCTCTTCGAGCTCTGTCGCGAGGAGGCGCGGCATGGCCGGCAATCCCGGGTCGCGAGCCTGATCTCCGACGGCCCGATGCGCGCGCGGTTCGCACAAATCGGCATCGACGTTTTGGGGCTGGGGCTGCGTCGCGGCGAGTTTTTTGCGCCGGGCCTGGCGGGCCTGGTGCGGCTGGTGCGCCGCGAGCGGCCGCAAATCGTGCAGGGCTGGCTCTACCACGGCAATCTCGCGGCAACCGCCGCGGCATGGCTGTCGGGCGTGTTTCCCCGGCCGCGGCTGGGCTGGGGCATTCTCGGGGCGATTCCGGATTTCGCCTGCTATCCGCGCCGGCTGCGGCGGGTCGTGAACCTCGGCGCCAGGCTTTCGCCGTGTGTCGACGGCATTTTTTACAACAGCCGGGTGGCGCTCGACGCGCACCGCCGCTACGGCTTTCGCGCACGGCTCGCGCAATTTGTGCCAAACGGGATCGACCTGGAGCGGTTCCGCTTTGACCCGGCGGTGCGCGCCGCGACCCGTCTGGCGCTCGGCTTGCCGGAGGACGCGGTCGTCGTGATCGCGGTCGGCCGCAACGACCCGATGAAGAACTGGCCCGGGATGCTCGCCGTCACCGAAGCGGCGCGCAATCCGCAAGTGTGGCTCGTCGCGGTGGGCGAGGGCGCCGAGCGTCTGCCGCCCGGACCGCGCCGCCGCCTGCTCGGCCGTCGCGACGACATGCCGGCGCTCTACGCAGCGGCCGACATCTTCATGCTCGCCTCGCACTTTGGCGAGGGCACCTCGGTGGCGCTGAGCGAAGCCATGGCGTGCGGGCTCCCGGTGGTCGTCACCGAGGTTGGCGACAATGGCGGCATCGTCGCCGGCGCGGGACTGGTCGTCCCGCCGCACGAACACGCCGCCCTGGCGCAGGCTTTGCGCGCGCTGGCCGGCGACCGCGACTTGCGCGCCCATCTTGGCCGAACGGCGCAGGCGCGGGCCAAGGGCTTCGGGGCCGACGGTCTGCACGCCGGGTTCCACCGTTTCTTCGAAGAGTTGCAGGACGCCGGCCGCGCCGAGCCGCACACTGTCTGAACCGGGCGGGCAGGCCCCAAGCCAGAGGCCGCTCGCGCCAATCAGCGCGTCCAGCGCCGGACCGTTCCAGGATCCGGAAATGAGCTTCCTTGCTGGTCGTTCAGGTCGACGGCAGGATTTGACAGTTAAGCGTTCGTGTTCGCCAAACTCCTAAACCTTCACCGCGTGTTCGCCGCCGCATGGACAGTGTCGCGGAGGCTCGGCGGCGCACGGTCATTTCGGGCAATGTGCAGCCTGGTGCGCACCAACGGGGTCTCGGCCGCGACCCGCTTGATCTGGGCGCGCCTCCGCCAGGCCGACGCCGCGGCGATGCTGGGTCGCGGCCCGATTGCCAGGCTGGTCGAAACCGATGCGTTCTCGGCAAGATCCGTGCCCTGCTTTGCCGGCAACATCGCACTGATCGGCAGCCTCGACCTGGCCCAGTGCCGTAAATTTCGGGTCATCCAAAAGCAGGAAATGATCGAATGCGTCGCCGGTCAACAAATCCGGATTTCCCATTACCGCGATATTTATCGCTCGCGCAGCCTGCTGCAATCGGCCGACAAGCTGGTTTTGTACCGCGTGCCCAATGGCGCACACTTTAACGAAATTATCGCTGAGGCGCGCCGCCTGGGACTGGGCGTATGCTACGACATTGACGATCCGGTGTTCGATTTGGAGACCGTGAAATCCAACCCAAACCTGTCCTTTTTGTCACGACAGATGCAACGAGCTTTGTTCCGGGATGCGGTCGTGTTCAGCGAGGCCATGTGGCAATGCGATATCATAACCGTGAGCACGCCCGGGCTGCGGCGGCTCGTCAACCAGCGCTTTCCGTCGATCCCGTGCTATGTCATTCCCAATGGCGTCGACGCGGAAACAATTCACTATGGCGCTGTCGCGAGGCACCAGGGCCTGCCCAGCCATGACAGACCGTTCCGGATCCTGATGCCGTCCGGATCGCTCGCACATGCCGCGGACACCGAGGTCGCGGTCGAAGGCGTGCGACGGTTTCTCGATCGATGTCCCGAGGCGCAAATCGTCACGATCGGCCATTTTCACCCGGAGTATGCGCTCCGCAACGCCAACGCTGTCAAGACATTGCCGTTTCTCCCCTACTCCGAATATATGCGGCTGCTCGCCACCGCCGATTGCGTTCTAGTCCCATTGGCCGAAAGCGTCTTCAACGACGGCAAGAGCATCGCCCGCCTGATCGACGCCACCGAGGTCGGCGTGCCGGTCGTGGCCTCGCCAATAGGCGAATATGCCGAAGCGGCGCTGTCGTCGGCATTTTTCCCGGCTCGCTCGCCCACGGAATGGTGCGAGGCCCTCGAAATTATTGCGCAATGCGGCGGCGAGAAAAGTCGCGTTGTTAGGGCGGCGCTCCAGCGGGTGCGGGCTCCCCGGCTGCTGTCCTCGCTTTGGGCGAACCTGGACCCGGAGCTGCGGGCGTTTTTCGGCAGTCGCGCCCCCAGTCCGTCGTCTCCGCTCGTTGAGGCCGGCGCGCCGGGCGAATGAGAGTTCTGGTCGCGAACATATATTATCCGCCGGTGGCGTTTGGCGGTGCGACGATCGTCGCCGAGCAAACCACTACGCTGCTGGCGCGGATGCCGGGTGTCGAATGCCTGGTGCTGTGCCTCGACGGCGCGCAACCGCGCGCCAACACCTTTCTGACCCGTTACGTTTGGGACGGCGTTGATGTGATTGCGACATCGCCGGCTGCCGATCCCGGCGGTCCCAGCTACAGCAAGCCCGGCATCGCCGCGCTGAACCGGCCTATAATCGAACAGTTCCGCCCCGACGTCGCTCTGATCCATTGCATTCAGGATTTCGGCGCGCAGTTTGTTGCGGACCTCCGCGAAGCCGGCATCCCGGTCGCAATTTTCGTTCACGATGCCTGGTGGATTTGCGAACGCCAATTCATGATCAATTCGTCGGAGGCTTATTGCTTCCAGACCGCGATCGACCTCAATGTCTGCCGGTATTGCGTGAATGACATCGACGAAACGAGAACTCGCGACGCCTACCTGCGAGCCATCCTCAACCAGGCCGACGCGCGGCTGTTTCCGTCAATGTTCTTCCGGGATCTGCACGTTACGTCGGGGGTCACCGCCGAGGCTTCAATTGTCGTCAAGAACGGCGTGCTGCCCCCGAGAA
>Ga0210398_10004555_pt1 | contig 12987 bp, 12 predicted proteins | sample IncBWC4OmetaG_FD_161047 | JGI IMG/M metagenome (GOLD analysis project Ga0210398, IMG submission 161047) | Forest soil microbial communities from Barre Woods Harvard Forest LTER site, Petersham, Massachusetts, United States - Inc-BW-C-4-O | ecosystem: Environmental > Terrestrial > Soil >... | reverse complement strand
GCGCCCGAGAGATCGCGGAAGGGCTTGCCAAGCTGCCATCGCTCACCACGAAGTATACGCGCATCGCGATGACCCAGAAGCTGCGCCGCATCATCGATGAAGGCGTCACACTCGGCCTCGCGCTGGAGGGGATCAGCGCGGCCGATGCCGCGCGAGCAAAGTGAGCGGGCGCCGAAATAGGGATTCGATGAGCCGGAGAATGATAAAGCGACTGGCAGCACCGCTATCCGTCAGCCGCCACGCGCTCGCTCAATCCGACTTCGCGTGGGTCCCCTCCCCCGCTTCGCCAGGGCGGCTGATTTTCTGCTCGCGGGTCGTAAGCCAGGCTTTCATGTAGCGGTAATAGCTGCCTTCGGCATTGACGACGGCGAGCAAAAATCCCTCCGCGCCGTCGAGAAAGCCCAAGCGCAGCACGTAGGCGCGCAGGAATGAATAAAACCCGTGGCCGATGCCGGCGAGGAAAGACACCTTGCGGCCCGACGCCACCAGCGCCTCGGCGCTCGCGGTCGAATAACGGTCCATGCGCGATAAGGCGTCCTCGAGTCTCAGCACAGGATAATGGAGCAGCGGCTGGTCGAGCCGTTTGACCGGGCCGTCGCAGATCACGCGCTCATGGACGAGCGCATCGTCGAATTTTGCTTTGCCGCGGCGGAACAGGCGCAGCACGTAATCGGGCGACCAGCCGGAGTGCCGCATTTTTCGGCCACAAAAGCTGGAACGGCGCGGCACCTCCCAGCCGTCGGCGCTGGTGTCCGCCAGCACCGCCTTGATCGCGCCGGCAAGTTTTAGCGTGACCCGCTCGTCGGCATCGATCGACAGCACCCAGGTGCCAGTCGCGAGCGACAACGCGTAATTCTTCTGCGGCCCAAACCCGCGCCATGCGTGAAACTCCACGCGGGCGCCCTTCGCCTTGGCGATGTCGACGGTACCGTCGCTGCTGCCGCAATCGACCACGATCCGCTCGTCGCAGAACGCGACGCTGTCGAGGCAGGCGCCGATATTCGCCGCCTCATTGCGGGTGATCACGATAGCGGACAGTTGCGGCACGGCTGGCGCTCAGTGCCAGTACGGCGGATAGCCCGAACTTTTCTCGGTGGCGGCGAGGAGCCGCAGCATGGCCGGCCATTCCAGCACGCCGTAGGGCCGGCGCGTGCCGGGCTGGTAGAGATGCGCGGTATGCGCCAGCACGTTCTCCCCCGGCATGGTCAATTCGGTGCGCGCCGCCATGGCGTCGACCTGGGAGCGGCACGACAGTTCGAGCTGATACATCGTGTTGAAGGCCTGCTGGACGGTGGCGCCGCAGGTGAGCAGGCCGTGATTGCGCATGATCAGCGCGTCATGCGCGCCGAGATCGCGCACGATGCGCTCGCGCTCCTCGGTGTCGATCGCCGGGCCTTCGTAGTCGTGCTGACCGATGTGGCCGACGAAACGGATCGAAGTCTGCGACAGCGGCAACAGCCCGCAGGTCATGGCCGAGACCGCCATGCCGGCGCGGGTGTGGGTGTGCAGCACGCAGGCGACATCCGGCCGCGCCTTGTGGATGGCGCCGTGGATGACATAGCCGGAGACGTTGATGCCGTAATCGGTATCGGGCTTCCAGACGATGTTGCCCTCGGCGTCGATCTTGACCAGGCTCGAGGCCGTGATCTCCTTGTAGAGCAGGCCGTAGAGGTTGATCAAAAGGTGCTCGGTACCGGGAATGCGCGCGGTGATATGGTTGTAGATCAGGTCGGCCATGCCGTATTGATCGACCAGCCGGTAGCAGGCGGCGAGATCGATCCTGGCCTGCCACTCTTGCGCCGACACGTCGTCGCGGATTGATTTAAAGTCGGTCGAATAGTTCACGGCGTATCTCCTGTTGCCCCTAAGATAGCTTCCGGAAGGACCAATGTCAGCCAAGATCAGCGACGTTCTGCGCAACCACGTGAAAGAAAAGCTTGCGCGCGGCGAGGTTGTGGCCTCGATGACGGTGCGGCTTATTCGCGGCATCGAGATCGCGCGCATCGCCAAGACCGCCGGTTTCGACAGCCTCTATGTCGACATGGAGCATTCGAGCTTTTCGCTCGAAACCATGGGCCAGATCTGCATCGCCGCGCTGGAAGTCGGCATAACGCCCTTCGTGCGGGTGCCCGGCTTAGCCGACGTGCAGCGCATCCTCGACGCCGGCGCGCTCGGCATCATTGCGCCGCATGTGAGTTCCGCCGCGGAGGCGCGCGACTACGTCAAAGCGGCAAAATATCCGCCGCTCGGCGATCGCTCCAATGCCGGCAACCTGCCCCATCTGCAATATCGTTCGTTCCCGGCCGCGGAGGCCTATGCGGCGGTCGACGCCGCCACCATGGTCATCGTGCAGTTCGAAAGCGCGGCCGCGATCGACAACGCCGACGCGATCATGGCCGTCGATGGCGTCGACATGGTGCTGATCGGCACCAACGACCTGTTGGCCGACTATGGGCTGCCCGGACAATACGATCACCCGCGGGTGCACGAGGCCTACACCAAAACGCTGGCCGCGTGCCAAAAGCACGGCAAGCATTTGGCCGTCGGCGGCTTTGCCACCCGCGCCGACCTGGCGGCCAAATATGTCCGCATGGGCGCGCGTTACGTCTCGACCGGCACCGATCTGGGCTTCCTGCTCGCCGCCTGCACCGCCAAGGCGAAGGAAGTGCAGGACATGGAGTCACAATGACATGGCGTCACAATGACATGGCGTCGCAATGACGCCACGCCGTGGACTAAGGCGTTTCTTTGGATGCTCGGGTGGGCAGCTGCCGCATAACATGACAACGCCCACAACCATGATTGGACAGGCCACGATCGCCGCTCTATCCATTCGGCGAACCTATCGAACGACAAACGCGAGCCCAACATGACTGACACACCTGAATACGCGCCGCCGGAAGTCTGGGTTTGGGAGAAGGATGACAGTCCCAATTGGCGCTATCGCAATATCAATCGCCCTATCGCGGGTGCGACGCATGAGAAGGCGTTGCCGCGCGGAAAGCATCCGCTTCAGCTCTATTCACTGGCGACGCCTAATGGCGTCAAGGTGACGGTTATGCTGGAGGAATTGCTGGCCACCGGTCACAGCGGAGCCGAATACGACGCCTGGCTGATCCGGATTGGTGAGGGCGACCAGTTCGGTAGCGGGTTTGTCGGGGTGAATCCGAATTCCAAAATCCCGGCGCTCATGGACTATAGCGAGCAGCCGCCGCGACGTGTGTTCGAATCCGGCGCGATCCTACTCTACCTGGCGGATAAATTTGGCGCCTTCCTACCAAAGGATCACGGCAAGCGCACCGAGGCGCTGAACTGGCTGTTCTGGCAGATGGGTTCAACGCCCTATCTCGGTGGCGGCTTCGGGCATTTCTATGCCTATGCTCCGGTGAAAATCAAATACGCCATCGACCGTTTTTCAATGGAAGTGAAACGTCAGCTCGACGTGCTCGACCGGCAGCTTGCGGGCAATCAATTCATCGCCGGCGACGAATATACGATCGCCGATATGGCGATCTGGCCGTGGTACGGCAACGGCATGTTGAACGGCGCCTCCTACAACGACCCGCGCACGTTCCTGCAGACGCACGAATATAAGAACCTGACGCGCTGGACGAAAGAAATCGGCGAGCGCCCGGCCGTCAAGCGCGGGCGGATGGTCAACCGCGCCACCGGACCGCTTGAAGGACAATTGCGCGAACGCCATGACGCCGGCGATTTCGCAACGAAGACGCAGGACAAGCAAGCGTAGGGTGGGCACGGCGCAGAGCTTGTCATCGGGCCGCGCTTTGCGCGGATCCGTTGGCGCCTTTGCGCACCCTGCGCTTGCTATTCGAGGCTATACGTCCCGTCGGCGGCATTTTACCAGTCAACCGGCGGGTTGGGATTGATGGGCATGCAACGCGTGCGAAGCTCGATCATCGCCGGGTTTTGCCGTACGTCCACCGGGCCGGACGGGACGAGACGTTCGATATCGTCGGCCAATTGGCGCTGGCGGGCGAGGCAGGCGCTATCATGCGCCGACGGGTGCGCTGAGCCGCGCCGTATGGCGTTGATCGCGTCGTCGAAGACTGTCTTGAACCCGGGCGGCATGGAGGCCGTTGGCAGGTCGCCGATGCCGGCGCCGTTGCTTGCCGCCGGTCGATGCGCGGGATGATACGGCGCGTTGTGGGACGCGGCCTGCGCGCCAAACGTGCTCACGAGCAATGTCGCGGTGATGATGACGATGTGCCTCATGGGCTCCTCCATCGCGCGCCGGGTGTCGCCTCGCTTTGTTGGTCGCGGCGAAATGGCGGCGGTTCGAGACCTTGCGTTATTGTAATCTCTGCGCGCTCGGCACCTCGTGGCTCTCGGCGAGATCGCCACGCGCTTTCAGCAAGCAAAATGCCAAGGGCGCCGGCCCGAGACCGGCGCCCATGTCGCTTCACATGTCGCTTCACATGTCGGCAACCGTTCACATGCCGGCATTGATATCCGTCTGCACCGCCGCGGCGTTCGCCGCATCGTTTTGTTGTTCGGCCGCGGCATTGCTGGCGTCCATGTCTTGGAGGGACTGGTCCTCCTGCTGCATGGCTTGGTCCGACGCGTCGATGGCCGCCTGTGACTGACTGTTATCGACGTCGACCGCGGGCGAGGGTGAATCAAAGGTCGGGTCGTAGCCGCCGGTATCGCGCGCGGATCCCCCGGAGCCCGCATACTTATGCGAAGCCGCTCCTCTCACGGCGTTTTGGACGATCTGGGCGTACTGCGGCGGCAAGGAGCCGCCGAACATGGCTTGGATAAATCCGCCCACGTCGAAACCGAGTTGTGCGGGTGGCCCGGGCCGGCGCGCGACAACATGAGCGACACGCGGATGGACAACATGCGCGGTTGCCGCGGCGTTGTGGACCGGGAGATTGGCCGCCATTGCGGCGTTTCCGGTTAACGCCAGCGACGCGACGATAAGTCCGGTGGAAATAAGCGCGGTGGTTTTCAGAGATTTGCTGTTCAGCGAGTTCATGGCAACCTCCTAATTTATCGGCTTGGGGCCGAGGAGAATTCCCGAACGCTACGCAACGAAGGTAGGCTACGCCGGATGAAAACCGCGTGGCCGGCCGATGAATTCGCGTCCATATTTTCGGTAATGGGATAGGGCGCGCGCATGTGCGGTTTTTGCCGCAATGCAACGCGCGCAACTCATCGGTCTGTTGCATCGCAACCGGAATTTTTCCCCGCCTCATTCACACCGGACATCGCGCCGGGCCGGTCTCATGTCCGCTTTCGGAGGCAAAGCGGACATAATAGCGCGCGCCAACCATGTGGTTTATGAGTACGCGTCCTCGTATAAAGAGCGCCGACAATCAGGTTTCGGGAGGACGCACGTGGCGGGAATTCGCGGGATTGCAATTGCGCGGATCGGGCTTTTGCTCGCGTTGGCGGCTTTCACGGGGCCGGCCGCCGCGGACGATTATCCGAGCCGCTCCATCCGCCTGATCATCCCGTTCCCGCCCGGCGGCAGCAACGACGTGGTCGGCCGCATCATCGCCAACCAGCTCGGCGACAAGCTCGGCAAGCAGGTCTTTGTCGACAATCGCAGCGGCGCCGGCGGTGTCGTCGGCTCCGATCTCGCCGCCAAGGCGACGCCCGACGGCTACACCCTTTTGATCGTTTCCATCGCCCACGCCGTCGACCCTTGGCTCTACAAGGAGCCGTTCGATCCGGCAAAGGATTTCATCCCGGTGAGCATCATCGCCACCGGCACCAATGTGCTGACCGTCAATCCGACCGTGCCGGTGCATTCGGTCAAGGAACTGCTGGCGCTCGCCAAGGAAAAGCCGGGGGTGCTCAACTACGCCTCCGCCGGCATCGGCAGCTTCCAGCATTTGAGCGGCGAGCTGTTCAAGCTGACCGCCGATGTCGATATCCAGCATGTGCCTTACAAGGGCGGCGGGCCGGCCATGCTCGCGGTGATCGCCGGCGAAGACCAGCTCATGTTCTCCTCGATCGTGCAGACGCTGCCGAGCATCCAAGGGGGCCAATTGCGCGCGCTCGCCACCGGCGGCGCGCAGCGCAGCCCGATCCTGCCCGATCTGCCGACCATCGCCGAGGCCGGCGTTCCCGGTTACGTGGCGGCCAACTGGTGGGGCATCGTTGCGCCTGTCGGCACGCCGCAGCCGATCGTCGATAAGCTGCACGACACGATTGCGGAACTGCTCAATTCCGCGACGACCAAAAAATTCCTCGACAATGAAGGCGCCGCACCCGTGCATATGAGCGCGGCCGATTTCGGCAAGTTCATCGAAGAGGAAATCGCCAAGTGGGGACCGGTGGTCAAAAAAGCCGGCATGAAGGCTGAGTAAGGCGCGCATGTCGCCAATCCCCGGACGTTTCACCTATCGCTCCGACCCGGTGCGCATCGTGTTCGGCGCCGGCGCCGTCGCGGCGCTGCCGGCCGAAGCCGACCTGCACAACATGTCGCGGCTGATGGTGCTGTGCTCGCAATCGCGCGCCGATTTCGCCCGCCGCATCACCGCACCGATCGCCGACCGCTGCGTCACGTTCTGCGACGCCTCGGCGCCGAACATGCCGCGCGAGGTGTTCGAGCGCATCGTCGACGACATCAAGCGGCAAAACCTCGACGGTTTTGTCGTGATCGGCGGCGGCTCGCCGATCGGGCTGGCCAAGGCCGCCGCGGCGACCACCAAAATTCCCTACATCGCCGTCGTCACCACCTATTCCGGCTCCGAAATGGCGGCGCGGTGGCGCATCGGCATTGCCGACGATCGCATCAGCGGCGACAGCCCGGCCGCGTTGCCCGCGACGGCCATCTACGATCCCGAACTGACGCTCGATCTGCCGCCGCGTTTTTCCGCGGCCAGCGGCATGAATGCCATGGCGCATGCGGTAGAGAGCCTCTACGGCATCGACACCAATCCGGTCGTGCAGGCAATGGCGGAGGAAGCGATCCGAAGACTGGGATCGAGCCTGCCGCGCGTGGTGCAAAATCCGCGCGATCTCGATGCCCGAACCGACGTGCTCTACGGCGCCTGGCTCGCGGCGAATTTCCGCGCCGAGGTCGGCCTCGAGCACGCCATCGCGCAACGGGTGCGGCAATGGTTCAATCTCGACCACGCCCACACCCACGCCGTCGCAACGCCCTATGCGATCGGCTTCAACGGCGTCGCGGCGCCGGAAGCCATGGCGCGCATCAAGCGCGCGCTCGGCGCGAGCGACGCGGCGCGCGGCCTTTACGATCTCAATGTGCGGCTTGGACTGCCGACCGGTCTCAAGGGCTTGGGCATGCGCGAGGCGGATATCGCCAAGGCCGTCGACGTGGTCGCGGCCGTCAAGATCACCCATCCGCGGCCGGTCGGCAAAGCCGACCTCGCGAACATCATCGGCCAAGCGTATGCTGGCGAGCCGCCGCGATTTTGACGAGACCAGCACCGTCATGCAGAACAAATTCCGCGGCGTGATGCAGAGCCCGGTCACGCCGCTCAAGGACGACTTCAGCCTCGATCTGCCGACCTTCGAGCGGCTGCTCGACTTCCATGTCCGCGCCGGCGCGCCCGCGATTTCGTGGCCGCACCATAAGGGCGAATCGCTCAATCTGACCATCGACGAGCGCAAGCTGTTCGCCGAAGCCGCCGTCAAGGTCGTGGCCGGCCGGGTGCCGGTCACCATCCATGTCTCGGCGCTTGCGGTCGAAGACACCATGGCGCTGGCGCGGCACGCCCAAGATATTGGCGCCGACGGCATTCTGGCGATCACGCCTTATTTCTGGACGCCGACGCTCGAAGCCATCGAGGCCTATTTCACGCGGCTGTGTACTTCGATCGACCTACCGGTGCTGTCGTACAACTCGCCGAGCTATCTCGCCGGCGTCGAGATCACCGGCGCTTTGATGGCGCACCTGATCGAAAAGCTGCCGAACTTCGTCGGCGTCAAGGAAGCAAGCTTCAACAGCGAGAAGTTTTTGGAGATTTCGCGCGCGGCGCTGGCCTTGCGGCCGAACTTCGCCATGCTCACCGGCGTCGAGTTCTTGCTGCCGTCGGTGCCGCTCGGCGGCGTCGGGTCGTATTCCGCGGCCGGCTCGATCTGCCCGAACCTGTGCACCGAATTGTTCGACAGCTGCATCGCCGGTGAATGGCCACGCGCCCGGGAGCTGCAATTCAAGATGACGCGGCTGTGGCACCTGTTCAAGGATCAATACCCCTCCTCGCTCAAAGGCGGCATGGTGATCATGGGCCGTCCGGTCGGCCCGACGCGCGCGCCGCTGCCGACCGCGACCCCCGAGCGCCAAGCCTATATCCGCGCGCAGCTCGGGGATCTCGGCATCCTCGAGAGCGAACCGCACGGCTGGTAGGTCGCGGGTCAAATTCATGACATTCGAGCCGGGTTTGGTGCATACGCCGCTGACGCCGTTTTCGTCGGATCGGCGCATCGATTTCGATGTCTACACAAGATCGATCGAGTTTCATGTGCGCCACGGCGCGGATGCGCTTGCCGTGCCGATGCATTGCGGCGAGTCGGTGAGCCTGACCGACGCCGAGCGGCGTCAAGTCATCACATTCGCGGTCGACCATGCGGCCAAGCGCGTGCCGGTCATCGCCCATGTCAGCGACGCCGGCACCGCGATCGCCGCGGGCCTCGCCAAACATGCGCAAGCGGCCGGCGCCGCCGCCATCGTCGCCACCACGCCTTACTACTGGACGCCGCCGCCGGCGATGGTGCTGGAGCATTTTTCCCAGATTGGCGCCGCGGTCGACGTTCCGTTCTTCGTTCTCAACGCGCCTGACGACATGGCGGGCAGCAAGATCAATACCGATCTGGCGCGCAAACTGATCGACAAGCTGCCGAATTTCGCCGGCGTCGTCGATTCAAGCCTCGACTGGCAGTTTATGATCGAACTTTTGACCGATGCGGCGCATCAGCGTCCCACCTTCAGTCTCATATCCGGAACGGATTTGATGGTCTCGGCCGCCGCCATCGGCGCCAGCGGACTATTTTCCGCGCTGGCCGCCGTCGCGCCAAAACTCGTGCGAAAACTGTTCGATCTGTGCCGCCAGCAAAAGCTTTTCGAGGCCCGCGCGCTGCAAGAAGAGATCGCCGCACTTCGTCAAATCGTCAAACCCGGCGGCGTCGCCGCGCTCAAGGCCGCCGCGCGCTCCATGGGTCGCGATTACGGCGATCCTCGCCCGCCGCTTTTGCCGCTCGATGCCGCGGCCGAAAAGAAACTTGCAGCCGAGATTGAAGCGCTGCCGTCGCTCGCCGCCGAGCCCCGCGGGTGGTGAGTGCCATGCCGCCGACATCCGGCTTATGCTTGGCTCCCCGCCTTGTCCCGTTACCGGATTTCACCGGAGCGCGATCCAAGATACGCTTATTGAATGCGTGACCGTTGCAACTGCACCCGGCTGCTGGTGAGCACGATGCTGGCATTGGCGCTGACGGCGCCGGCCGCCGCCGACAAGCTTTCTGACATCAAAGCGCGCGGGCGCCTCCTGATCGGCGTCACCGAGAGCTCGCCGCCGTTCAGCTTCCGCGACGACGGCAAGGGCATCGTCGGCTATGACGTCGACCTCGCCGAGCGCGTTGCGAAAAATCTCGGCATCACGACGGAGAAAATCACCATCATCAATGCCGAGCGCATTGCCGCCCTGCAGCAGGATCTCGTCGATGTCGTCGCGGTCGGCATGACGCGCTCCAAGGGCCGCGCCAAAGAGATCGATTTCAGCTACGCCTATCTCGATTCGCCGCATATGGTGCTGGTGCGCAGCGACAGCGGCATCGCCCATGTCGGGGAGCTCGCCGGCCGCAAGCTTGCCTTGGTGCGCTCGGCCAGCGTCGATGCCGAGCTCAAGGCCGCCGTTCCGACCATGCAAATCGTGTTGTTCGATGACTACGACGGCGCCTTCGCCGCGCTTGCGGACAAACAGGTCGACGGCTTTCTCGCCGACAAGATGCTACTGTTGTGGTTCGCGCAAAAAAGCGGCCACGCCGCCGATTTCACGCTGATGGGCGATTACCAATTGCCCCGCACCTCAGGCTTCGCGTTGAAGAAGGACGAGCCTGGCTTGCTCGACTTCGTCAACCGGACGCTGCTCGAGCTCGAAGCGTCCGGCGAAGCCGCTCAAATCTACGATGCCTGGTTCGCGCCGGTGCCGCGCACATTCCATATCCAGCCCGATTGATCCGACGCGCCCATGGCAGCCCCGACCGCCGGATCCGGAATGAAATGGGTCGGCCGCGCCATCCGCCGGCTGGAAGACCCGGCGCTGGTGGCCGGCCGCGGCCGCTTCACCGGCGATCTCAGCGCCGCCCTTTGGGTACGTTTCATCCGCAGCCCCGTTGCGTCGGGCCGCATCGTCGGCATTACCGCCCCTGACGGAGCAAGTATTTATCGAGCCGCGGACCTCCTCGATGTGCGGCCGATCCGGCCGATGCTGCACAAGTTCAACTACCAGCCGATCGAGCAGCCGATCTTGGCGACGGACGTGGTGCGCTTCGCCGGCGAGCCGATCGCAGCCGTCGTCGCCTCATCGCCCGCAGAGGCCGAAGACATCGCCGAAGCGGTTGAGGTCGAGATTGCGGGCTTGCCGTCAGTCGTCGATGCGCAGGAAGCGCTGCAGCCCGGCGCGCCGCGCGTGCATGACAACTGCCCCGGCAATGTCGTGGTCGAAGGCCGCTTCAAGACCGCGGACTTCGACGCGACGATTGCGCGGGCACACAAGGTTGTCCGCGTCGATGTCCGCTCTCGCCGCCAGAATGCGACACCGCTCGAAGCGCGCGCGGCGCATGCGACGTTCGACCCGGCGTCGGGCCGCGTGACGCTGACCTGCACCACGCAGATGCCGCACGTGACGCGCACCGCCATCGCCGACAGCTTGCAGTTTCCTGAATCCGATCTGCGCGTCGTGGCGCCCGACGTCGGCGGCGGTTTCGGCCAGAAAATGTCGCTGCCGGCCGAATACGTTTTTCTGGTTTGGCTGGCGCGGAAGCTGCGCGGCACCGCCGCCTGGAGCGAGGACCGGCGCGAAAACCTGATCGCCGCATTCCATAGCCGCGATCAGCATGTGCAACTCGAAGGCGCCTTCGACGAGGCCGGCAAGCTGATCGCACTGTCGGCCGACGTCGTCGCCAATATCGGCGCCTATTCGTGCTTTCCGACCACCTGCGGTGTCGAGCCGCTGATGGCCATGGCTGAATTGCCGGGGCCCTACGACGTTCGCGCCTATGCCTGCGTGGCGCGCGGCGTCGCCACCCATACCTGCACCATGGCGCCCTATCGCGGCGTTTCGCGCCCGGTCATCACCTTCGCCATCGAGCAGCTGATGGACAAAGCCGCCGCCGCGTTCGAACTCGGCCCCGACGAAATTCGGCGGCGCAATCTGATCAAGAATTTTCCGTACACGTCCGCCACCGGGCTCGTGTTCGACGAAGGCAGTTATGTCGAGACGATGGAACAAGCGATCGCGTATGTGGACCTAAAAGGCTTCCGCGCGCAGCAGAGCGATGCGCGCACGCGCGGCCGCTATCGCGGCATCGGCTTTGCGACCTTTTCCGAGCGCACCGGCTACGGCAGCCCGGCCTTCGCCGCGCGCGGCATGGAGATCACGCCAGGCTGGGAGACCGTCGAAATCACCATGGACCCGTCCGGTGCCGTCGAAGCGCGCGTCGGCGCCAGCCCCCACGGACAAGGGCTGCGCACCACACTTGCCCAAATCATCGCCGACCAAGTCGGTGTCGCGCCGCAGCATGTGCGCATCGTGCACGGCGACACCGACCGCACGCCCTACGGCTGGGGCACGTTTGCCAGTCGCTCGCTGGTCATTGCCGGTGGCGCGTCGCTGTTGGCGGCGCAAAAAATCCGCAAAAAACTGCTCACCATCGCCAGCCATGTGTTGGAGGCTGCCGCTGACGACATCGTGCTCGAAAACGGCCACGCCAAAGTTTCGGGCACCGATCGCACCGTGACGATCGCAAGCCTGGCCCGTGCCGCCTATCATCAAACTCACTATTTCAAAGGCGAGATCACGCCGGGCTTGAGCGAAAGCGCCGACTACGATCCGCCCGGCACCTTCTCCAATGCCTGCCACGTCGCCATCGTCGAAGTCGATATCGAGACCGGCCGCGTCAAAATCGAAAAATTCCTCGCGGTGGAAGACGCCGGCCGCATCATCAATCCGCTGATCGCCGACGGCCAGGTACACGGCGGCATCGCCCAAGGCATCGGCAACGCGCTGTTCGAGGAGATTGTCTACGACGACAGCGGCAATCCGCAGACCGCGACGCTCGCCGACTACACGCCGCCCACCGCGTGCGAAATTCCGCCGATCGAACTGCACCACATCGAATCGCCGGCCGCTTCCTCCATCACCGGCGCCAAAGGTTTGGGCGAAGGCGGCGCAATCGGCGCCCCGGCCGCAATCCTCAACGCCGTCAACGATGCGCTGGCGCCGTTCGGCGTGTCGATCGACGAGATCCCGGCGACGCCGCAGCGCATCCGGGCCGCGCTCCGTCACGCCGGATGCTCGCGCGCCGACACGATCGCGAGCCACAGATAAACGCCGAGCAGCGTCATCTCGATGAGCGCGATAAAAATGCTGCCGCCGAACACGTTGGGAAAAAACACTTCGACCACGGCCATCGACACCACCGAGCTGAGCCAAACCACCGCGCCCCAGGCCGCCGCGAGCCACAGCCCGACGGCGGCGACGAGATCGAGGACTGCGAAAAATACCGTCGCCGACCGCCACGCCACCGAATGCGCCAAAAAGCCGTCGTCAGGGGCCGCGCCGACGCCGCACACCTGGGCCCAGTGATAAAGGCCTTTGATCAGCGACACGGCCGCCATCAGGCGCAAAAATAGGACCAGGTACTCGGTCCACGACCCGGCTACGCTCAAGCCCTTGCCGGCGCGGACCGGCTCGAGCATGTCGCTCGGCCGGGTCGGCTTTTTCTGTGCTTGATCGCTCATCCCAGCACGACCGATAGAGACGCCCCGGCAACCCG
>Ga0210398_10004553_pt1 | contig 12990 bp, 8 predicted proteins | sample IncBWC4OmetaG_FD_161047 | JGI IMG/M metagenome (GOLD analysis project Ga0210398, IMG submission 161047) | Forest soil microbial communities from Barre Woods Harvard Forest LTER site, Petersham, Massachusetts, United States - Inc-BW-C-4-O | ecosystem: Environmental > Terrestrial > Soil >... | reverse complement strand
CCAAAAAACCAATGAGTTACAGGAATCTGCACCGCTAATTGTGCAGAATGCAAGTTGACAGTGTATGGGAGTGGTAGGCGAATATAAGGCGAATACGCCTATGTCTGCCTCAGCTCTGCGAGCCCGGATCAATGCTGCCTTAGCGGGCCGGATTCCGTCCGCTCTGAGTCCGGTGCCCAGAGTAACCCGGCCGGTTGCGGCTACGGGTGTCGCGGAAATCGACGAATTGCTGGATGGCGGACTTCCGCTGGGAGCAATTACCGAAATGGTTGGTCCTGAATCTTCGGGGCGCACTTCGGTTGTGCTTTCCTTTCTTGCCGGGATGACGCAGGCGGCCAGAGCTTGCGCCTGGGTTGATGTCGCGGACATGTTCCATCCGGAATCGGCAGCGGCGGCGGGGGTGGATTTGACCTGGCTACTCTGGATTCGCTGTGGACTGCAAAAGGGAAGCCCTGCGCAGCCTGCACGGAGCCAATTCGTGCTTCCGGAGAAGTACCTTATTCCGCCGCCGGTGAAGCAGGGGCTGCATGGCGGCGGCTTCGGTTCGCATCCGCGCAATGAAGTGAAGGGGATGTCGACTGCGGTGTGCGAACTTCTGCAGTCGGAGGAGATTGCGCCTAGGTGCGCAGAGCCGCAACGGCGGGTGCGTCATGAAAGGAAAGTGTTCGATCAGCTACTGACGACTGTAACTCAGCACAGTAGACAGAGCCAGGCTGTGAAGCCGTGGTCGCGAATAGAGCAGGCTCTGCGCGTGACGGACCTGCTGCTGCAGGCGGGCGGGTTCACCGCAATTGTGATGGATATGGCGAGCATCGCGCCTGAGTACGTGACGCGTGTGCCGCTGGCGACATGGTTTCGCTATCGAGCTGCGGCTGAGCGTACACATGCCAGCGTTGTTCTGCTTACCCAGCATGCCTGTGCGACGAGCAGCGGAGAGTTGCAGCTGAAATTCCATGCGAGCAATGCACGCTGTGACGAGGCCACAGTATTTACCGGAATTGAGCATTGCGTGGAGGTTGTGCGCCGGCGGTTTGCGCAGCCACAGATGCATTCGCAGACGAATGTTGTCTCGCTGCGTAAGCCTCCGCAGAATGTGAACGCCGCGAACTGGCGGACGCGAACGACGTGGGCAGGTCCGCGATGACGTACGCGTGCCTCTATCTCAGGGAGTTTCCTGCGCAGGCGCTGTTGCGCTTGAGGCCGGAGCTGCGAGGCAAGCCGGTTGTCGTGATGGAGGGCCAGCCTCCGCTTGAACAGGTGTGTTCGCTGAACGCAAAGGGGCGCGAACTGGGCATCGTTCACGGATTGACGCCGGTGGAGGTGGATACATTTTCCGGGGTCACCGTACTGCCACGCTCTTTGAACGAAGAAGCTGCGACGAAAGCAGTTCTGCTGGAGTGCGCGGGCGCGTTCTCGCCGCGTGTGGAGGATTGTTGCGAGGATTCTGCGTTCCTGTGTGTCGTCGATATTGCGGGGACTGAGAGGCTGTTTGGACCAGCCGAAGCGCAGGCGCAGAAGCTTCTGAAGCGAGTAAGGGCGCTGGGAATGACGAGTTGTATCGTCGTCAGCGGGAATTTTCATGCGGCGATTGCACTTGCACGAGGGCTGAGTTTGCGAACGGCTGCGCAGGTTGTGCATAGAGGCGAAGAAGCCGCGGCACTGGCGCCACTGCCTCTGGGCGTGCTCGATCTGACCGAAGAACAGGCGGAGACATTTTCGCTGTGGGGTATTCGGACGCTGGGGATGCTGGCGGCATTGCCCGAGAAGGAACTTGTTGCACGCATGGGGCAGGCGGGGAAGCGTCTTCGCCAGCTGGCGCGCGGAGAGTGTACGCATTTGTTTCAGCCAACGGAGCCTGCTTTCATTCTAAAAGAGCAGATGGAGTTGGATACTCCGGTGGAAATTCTCGACTCGCTGATGTTTGTTATCAGCGTGATGCTGGATCAGCTTATTCTCCGCGCAGCAGATCGTGTGCTCGCTCTTGCATCCGTCACAGTTACATTAACGCTGGAGGGTGATGTAACTCATACGCGGACGGTGCGGCCAGCGTTGCCGTCAAACGATAAGCAGCTGTGGATCAAGCTACTGCATCTCGATCTCGAGGCGCATCCGCCACAGACTGCAATTCTGGTTCTGGCGCTAACGGCAGAGCCGGGGAGCATAAGTAAGGAGCAATTGGGGTTGTTTGATCCTCAGCTGTCAGCGCCGGCGCATCTGGATGTCACACTGGCGCGCATTCGTAACATTGTTGGTGACGACTGCGTTGGCCGGGCTGTGCTCCGAGATTCACATGGGCCGGAGGCATTTCGCATGGACCCGTTTGCTATTCCTTTGACACGGCCGTGGAATGTTACTCCCGCATCACTGCGTGCCGCTGTGCGTCAGCTGCGTCCGCCAGAAGCGTCGTTTGTGATTCTGCAGAGCGATCGGCCGAGAATGTTTATTTTTCGCGAGCGGCGCTATGCAGTGGAGCGCGCATATGGTCCGTGGCTGGCGGGCGGGGAGTGGTGGGGAGCGACTCTATGGGGATGCGAGCAGTGGGATCTGGTGGCGCGCGGCAATGATGGGGCCATGCTGTGCTGCTGCCTGGTGCGGGATCTGATGCTGGATCGCTGGCAGATAGTGGGTCTGTATGACTAGCGGCTATATCGAGCTGCATGCGGCGAGTGCCTTCAGTTTTCTTCAAGCCGCGTCGCAGCCGGAGGATTTGATCGAGCGGGCTGTCGCGCTGGAGATGCCGGCAGTGGCACTGCTCGATCATAACGGCGTGTATGGGGCTGCACGTTTTCATACCAGCGCAAAGCGGAACGGTATACGCGCGCATATCGGAGCGGAGATCGCCGTATCGAGTTTCGGGCCACGGCTTGTGCCGCCGATATGGCTGTCGCATCAGCACGAAGAAGAACCGGCACGGCTGCCATTGCTTTGCGAGTCGCGTGAGGGGTATCAGAACCTTTGCCGGCTCATCACGCAATTCAAGATGCGTGAAAGCACGAAGAACGATGGGGCGGCGACATGCGAGGATCTTGCGGAATTTGCGCCGGGGCTAGTGTGCCTTACAGGCGGAGATGAAGGTCCACTGGCGGCGGCGCTGGCTCGTGGTGGGGAAGAAGCCGGATGCCAGATTGTGGAGCGGCTGACTCGCATCTTCGGCCGCGAGAATGTTTATGTCGAGCTGCAGCGACACCAGGAACGCGAGGAGGAATGGCGCAACCAGGCGGCGATTCGTATCGCACGTTCTCTAAATGTGCCTGTGATTGCGACGAATGGGGTTCGTCATGCGACGGCATATGACCGTGAGGTGATGGATCTGTTTACGGCGATACGCCATCACGTCGAGCTCGATCAGGCGGGGCGGCTTCTGGCCGTCAACAGCCAGCGTCATCTGCGGACAGTACAGGAGATGGCTGCGCTGTTTCACGATGTGCCCGGCGCGATCGAGAACACGGTGAGTCTATCGGAGCGGCTGAAGTTTGAACTGGACGATCTCGGTTACGAGTTCCCGCGCTATCCGGTGCCGGATGGAGAGACAATGGATAGCTTTCTGCGCAAGCGTGTGGCGATTGGAGTTCATCGACGCTATGGGCCGAAGAATGACCGCGCATTGCTGGAGCGGGCGGAGAAGCAGGTCGAGAAGGAACTTGCCCTGATCGCGAGGCTGGGGTTTGCCGGGTATTTTCTGATCGTCTGGGACATCATTGAGTACTGCAAGCGAAATGGCATCCTGATTCAGGGACGCGGCAGCGCGGCGAATTCGGCAGTCTGCTATGCGCTGGAGATCACGGCCATCGATCCGGTGGGTATGGAACTGCTGTTTGAGCGCTTTCTGAATGATAGCCGCGGCGAGTGGCCGGATATCGATCTTGATCTGCCGTCGGAAGAGAAACGCGAGCAGGCGATTCAGTATGTGTATCGGCGCTATGGCGAACTAGGTGCGGCGATGACGGCAAACGTAAGCAGCTATCGCCAGAAGTCGGCGGCAAGAGAAGTCGGAAAGGCACTGGGCTTCGATGAGGATTCGCTAGGCAGGTTGTCGAGTCTGGCTGGCCAGTGGGAGTGGCGCGGCAAGACGGATACAATGGCGCATTCGTTTCTCAACGCTGGTTTCGATATTCAGCATCCGCGCATTGCCAAGTATCTTGAACTTTCCATGCGCATTCAGGAGCTGCCGAGGCATTTGAGCCAGCACTCTGGAGGGATGGTGATCTGCCTGGGGCAGTTGAACTGCGTTGTGCCGTTGGAGCGGGCTTCGATGCCGGGCCGCACAGTGGTGCAGTGGGACAAGGAAGACTGCGCCGATCTGGGGATTATCAAGGTGGATTTACTTGGGCTTGGGATGATGGCTGTGCTCAAAGACTGCCTGGAGCTGATTCCCCGGCATTACGGAGATGCCGTAGACCTGGCGCAACTGCCGGAAGATGAGGAGGTCTATCGCACACTGCAAAAGGCCGATACGGTCGGCATGTTTCAGGTGGAAAGCCGGGCGCAGATGGCGTCGTTGCCGAGGAATTATCCGGAGAAGTTTTACGACCTGGTTGTGCAGGTGGCGATTATCCGGCCTGGGCCGATTGTCGGCGAGATGATGCATCCCTATATGCGGCGCAGGCAGAGAAGGGAAGAAGTAACATATCCGCATCCCCTGCTGGAACCCGTGCTTAAACGCACACTGGGTGTGCCGTTGTTCCAGGAGCAGCTGCTGCGCATGGCTATGATCGTCGCTAACTTCTCTGGTGCGGAGGCTGAGGAACTGCGGCGGGCTGTAGGAATGCGGCGCTCGTGGGAGCGAATGAAGAATCTCGAAGTAAAGCTGCGCGCAGGGATGGCTGCAAACGGTATCGACGATGCCACGCAAAACCAGATTGTGCAGAACATCAGCTCTTTTGCGCTGTATGGTTTTCCCGAATCGCACGCAGCGAGCTTTGCGCTGATTGCGTATGCGTCTGCTTATTTCAAGGTGAAATACCTGGCGGCGTTCACTTGCGCGATTCTGAATAATCAGCCGATGGGCTTCTATTCGCCGGCGGTTCTGGTCAAGGATGCGCAGCGTCATGGACTGCGCGTGACGCCGGTTGATGTTCAGGTTTCTGACTGGCCGTGTGCCGTCGAACATGAGCAGGATGGTGCGTTGTCACTGCGCATGGGGCTTGGGTATGCGAAAGGTTTGCGCAAGGAATCGTCGGAAGCTCTCGTTCGCTCGCGTCTGCAGGATGGTCCATTCCGTTCGGCGGAGGATCTGGCCCAGCGCGTTGCGGTTCTCAATAGGAAGGAACTCACGCTACTGGCACGTATCGGCGCGCTGAACACTATCGATGGAGTAGCGCATCGCCGTGATGCGCTATGGCAGGTGGAGCGTGCCGGCAATATGGAGGGACCTCTGCTCAGGCAGCAAAGTGAGTGGCTGCAAGATGAGTCTGAGACACATCCGCTGCGGCAAATGAATGTTGAAGAGCGGCTGGTGGCGGATTATGCGGGAACCGGTTTGACGACGGGAAAGCATCCGATGCACTATCGCCGCGCTGAACTCAAGAGCCGGAATATCTTGTCTGCCGAGGAGTTGCGCGCCTGCAGGGACGGAGAATATGTGCGTATGGCAGGCTGCGTGATTGCAAGACAAAGGCCCGGCACAGCAAAGGGCTTCATCTTTCTTTCCATGGAGGATGAGACGGGCATCGCCAACGTGATTATTACGCCTGATCTTTATGATCGCGACCGCCTGCTAGTGGTGCGCAGCAAATTTCTGATCGTCGAGGGCCCGCTTCAGAATCAGGACAACGTGATTCACGTAAAGGCTGTGCACCTGACGGGTTTATCGGATAGCGCACTGGAAGTGCAGTCGCACGATTTTCACTAGAGCTTCCGCGACATCAGTTCGGAGTCGATTCCCCTCCAGTATCCGGTTCGCTCGCTGAAAGCGTTTGAGCCTGCTGGGAGAGGCGATAGCCGTCGCGCGTACGTACGTGATACTTCTGCAGCTCCTTGCCGTTGAGTTTCACAGTAATCGTGCGCCAGCCCCGATTCTGATTCGCTGCCGGATAGTAGCTGAGCGAATAAAGGTGAGCCAGGTCATCGCGCACAGAAGCGAAGGCCTGCTTTTCATCTTTCCAGTTCTTGGCAAAGTAGGCCTTGCCGCCGGTGGCTTTGCTCATGCGCTCGAACACCGCAGTGGAAACCGGATCGCCCTCTGCCGCCTGGGTGCTGATCATGTAGATGATGGTTCCCGTTGATTGCGCCAATTCGGCTACGTTTTCCGGCGGGACGGAGCTCGCATTGTCGGGGCCGTTCGAGAAGACCACGATGGCCTTGCGGCCTTTCAATGGGGCGGCATCTTTCACCGTCAACAGAAGACAGTTATAAAGGGCCGCATCGTCTCCAGCAACGGTGCTGCGCACGCCGCGCAATACCTGAGTATGATCCGGGGTCAGGGCGGTGGCTTTGGACAGGTCGCGACTGTAGGAATAGAAGGCTACCTTGTACTCCGGCTCGAGCGAGCGGACGAAATCGGCAATGGCATCCTGCGCGTAGACGAATCCCCTGTACATATAGTTGCTGGTGTCAAAGAGCACATAAACATTGGCTCCCAGATGCTGCAGCTCAGAGACCGTAGCCTTACCCGCTTCGGGTTGTTGCGGCACGGGAGCGGGTTCTGGAGCTTTGGCGGCAGTGTCCGACGTGTCGGCAGCTATGCCGGGTTCGTCGCCTTCTTCGAAGGTGGCGATCGTTTCCGGGATTTTGTCCTCAGTAATCTCGAAGTCCTGAGGACGAAGGCCGCTGATGTAGTTTCCCTTATGATCGGTAACGGCGACATTGAGCTGCACCAGGACCACGTTCACACGAATCCGTGAACTGTCCTGCTGAGATGCAGCGGTGTGTCCGCCGCCGGATAACAGAACAAGAAGCAAGCCGCAGAGGGGGAGATATTTTGTCGTCATAATCCTGCCGTCGCGCATCATCACCTCGCTCAGCTCTAATGCTCGGTATCCATTTTTGCCACTGGAACCGGCGCTACCTTTCCCTGCTTGAATTCCTCTCCCGTCTCACGCATGGCGCGAAGCAGCGCGGGCCAATCTTCGAGATCGGTGGCGAAGATTTTTCCGGTCATGCGGCGGGTCAGCTCCGGTACCAGACTATTCAGCATGACGGGTGAATAACCCATCTCGTCCGCGAGACGCGCCCAATACAGGTTGCCGGACTCCCAGGACTCACCAAACAGGCGGCTGGAATAGCCTCCGAAGGCGGGCAGCTGCTTGAGGTTCAGGAATTCGCTGGAGTAACTGCGGGCCAGCGTAGGATGTGGCGTGCCGAAGTCTCGCGACACGCGCTCGGGGCTTGTTTCTGCCGGATATTTGCGGCAAAGTTCGGCCAGTTGCCGACTCGCCGGTCCGGCTGAGGCGGCTTCCTCGGGAAATTTCTGCCGGAACTCGGCGGCCAAGTAGAAGGTATCTGCCGGCATGACTCGAGACAGTACTGCGGAGCCTGGTGCAGATGGCACCATTGCGTCCTCAACCCACTCCAGCCGTTGCGGGGCCATGCGTTCAGAAAGAATATTGATCGCTTTGCCGCGAAGCTGCGCGTTCCCTGCGGCCGCGGTTATTATCTCTTCGCCGGACTTCTGGTACAAAGTGACCGCGTGCAGTTCGTGTGTGCTCACGTTCCACCAGCGGGGCACGACGGCGCTGACCATGAGGTTAGGAACCGTTTCCTTCCAGATCAGGGCCTGGACGTTCTCCGGGACGATGAAGTCTTCTTCCATCTCGGCCAGCGCATAGGGCAGGTCGGCCAGTGAGCCTATCAGATAAGCACCTCCGCCGGCAGGTGCGCCCACTCCGAACAGTTCGGGAGTATGCCAGAAGAATGGCTCCGAGCTCATTACGGTAATTCCCGAGAAGTCGTGAGACCGCACGAAGAGCGGATTGTTGTGCAAGACCTGCGCGCCGGGCGGTTCGTAGTAGGCGTAGTTGAGGCCTACGAGCGTGTCTCTCAGGAAAGGCGCAAGCTGACCGCGGGCGACTTCGAGCTGTGCAGGCGAACCGGGTGACTTGATCATCTTCGTCATGTCGGTCTTCACCTGCAGCTCGGCATGGCGGCTGCTGTAAACCGGCGGCGCCCACTCGATCTTTTCCCTCTCGGTGAAGATCGGACGCGGCAGTTCGAATTCCCGCAGTTCCGCTGCCAGAGAGAGGAGATCCTGGTTCGGCTTGGCTCCGTGAGCCATGGCGTTAAGGCCATCGCTCAGCCCGAAGAGAGTGTCGAGCGAAGCCAGTCGCTGATCATCCAGCACTGCGCGGATCTTGGCCCCGACTTCACGATGCATCCGTCGACCTTCCGCGGTCTCCTGAGGAGGACCGGCAAGCAGGTCGACGATCTCGTCCTGGGAGCGGTTTGCGGAGCCTGTTGATGCTATCAATAGTTCTCCCAGGGAGCTGCGCGCGGCGTCAAGCAGCTGGGCCGACGAAGAGATCTTCGCGAAGGGGTCGACCATGCCCTGCCACGATGTGTTCATCTTTCCTCGCGGGATCTCCCCCTGGCGGGCGAAGATCTGCCAGAGGCCGACGTTGGCTTGAAAAGACCCGAGCACGTTTCCACGCAGCGCGGGGGCTGAGATCTTGTCGATGGATTCCGCCACATTCAGAAAGCGGGTAATCGAGGTATCGTTCAGCTCGGGAAATTCGGCGAAGATAAGGTACCAGCTGTTGAACTGTGCAAACCGGCTGGCCAGCAGGCGCACGGTCCCTTCGGAGAGGCGTTTTCCCTGGGGCCGCTTGCTGTCCAGTTCGGTGAGCATCAGGTAAATCTGGACGGGTCCGCTGTCGGTTTCAAGGCGAGAACAGGCAACCAGCGCGTCGAGCAGCTGTTCCGGACTGTTCCAGCCGTCGGCACGTTTTCCCAATTCGTGAACGAGTTTGTAGCTGGTCTTCTCGTTGAAGATCTCCTTCCATACCTGGAGGCCGCCTGGAACTACCGGCTCCCCGTTTGGCTCCCAATCCACGCGATCGAATAGAACCATGAGGTCGGCGCCCTTGGGGAAAACACTTTTGGTAGGATCCTGCTGGTCGATAGATGAGCGGTAAGCGTCGTAAAGGTGGCTGAGACGTGGCCCAGTGGTGAAGTGTTCCTGCTGTGTCCGACTTACGCGAGAAAGGGCATCGAAATAGACGGCGAGCCAGCCATTGTCTTTCGATACAAGGTGTAGAACGAAATCTCCCGGAGACTCGGGGCTCGCTCCCACGAGGTCTTTCCAGTTCGCCTCGGCGGCGGTTCCACCGGGCACCATCACGCGCCCGGACTGAATGGTGATCTGGCTGCCGTAGAAGTCGAGGACAGCGGCGTAGGGAAGCAATTTTCTGAGCCCGGGAGAGCGAAGCAATGCAAAGCTGGTCTGGTCATCGCTTCTCGAAAATGCCCAATAGAGACGGTCTATGCCGCGGTCATGGAGGAGTACATCAATCAGATTGCCTTTGCCCCTCTCCTTCCACAAACTCGCGTGTACCCAGTCGCTCTCTGTGAAAAGCACCGGGACCTGACTGGTGGGATATGGATAACTGAAAGAGGTGTTCTTTGCGAGAGCCTCCTCGAGCTGAGTTAGGGGGAATCCTGAATCAATGGTAAGAAACGCTCTCTCCGCGTTAGCCGTCACGAGGACGGTGTCCTTCTGGCCGCAGCCGGCGCGCAACTGATACCCGAGAATGTGGATTAACGTGGCCGCATCATTGCAGTTAGTAATCTCAATGGCGCCATTTGCTCCCACCAAGGCCTGAAGCTCCCTCGCTTGATGCACGTAGCGGTCCAGGAGGATCAGAAACTCCGTCTCCTCGCCAGTCTGGTAGCCGCGCAGGTAGGCGTTGCGGGCCAGCAGTGGCAGGACATCCTCGGGAGAGGCCTTCTGACTGATGCCGGCCATGCGCAGAAAAGATCTCAATGGACCGGGAATGGTGACGCTGTTTGTTGGACCAGATGCCGGGCTTGCGGAGTACGCCGCCGAACAGGCGCACAGAGAGAGGAAACCGGCTGACGCCAGAACGAATCGAGAAAGAGGAGACTTCACCCGAATACCTCCCCGAGGTCCTTCGAGACTTGCGGCTACTCACCTACGGAATTCACTGATCATTCAGTGAGCGGAAGATATGCGCAAGTCTGGAGAACCGCAAATCTATCACAACTTTGATTGCATCCACTGCCGTCTTTTTTATTTTCAGTTTCGTCGGACAAAATACGCCTGCGGCGGCACCATGACGGTCTCCCGGTCAGGGAAACCGAGGGTATTGTCCTTACGAATCGCTCGCGCGCCTACTCTACTCCCGTTCCATCATGGTTTGCCAGTTCTGAATACTGTTTCGGAAAATTTACCTCTTGGTTAGTCCCAACCGCGGGTGATTTCGGGCCGGCCGGGATGGTGTTAGCGCGTAACGACCGCACGCGACAGTTGGTTATCGTTCAACTTACAGGGCTGCGAAATTGGCAATTTATTTCTAATCGAGTTAGTCTGGGGAGGCTGTAATTACTACTTGATCAAGCGGCCGCAGATTAATTGCGTACTTTTCGGTCGCCCTGAAAAAACGGAGGAAAGGTGCAAGTTAGTCAAATTCTGATTGAAATCGATAACGAGATATCGCGCCTGCAGCAAGCCCGAAACCTACTGGCTGGAACGAGCGCAACAGGGCCAAAGAGGGGAAGTTACGGCACTGCTAAGAAAGCAGCGAAGGCTCCGGGAAGACGCAAGTTGTCACCCGAGGGCCGTCGCAAGATAGCTGAGGCGATGAAGCGCCGCTGGGCTGAACGCCGGAAAGAACAGGCAGCCAAGTCGGCCAAGTCCGCTAAAGGTTAGTTGGTCGTTCTCAGGAATTAGCAAGGCAGGTGGTTTCCTTAACGGGCCCCTGCCTTTGCTGTTTCGGGGTCCCAGCTAACGGAGAGTTTTGCCTGGCTCGGCTTTCAAGACCTGGATGCCGGTTCCCTGAAGATGCTCTTCCAACTGCTCAGGAGTTCCAGTAAGTGCCGGGAATGTTCCGTAGTGGATGGGCACGACGGTCTTGAGTGCGAGATGTTTTGCTGCGATTGCCGCTGCCTTCGGCCCCATTGTGTAGTAGTCGCCGATGGGTAGAAATCCCAGATCAGGCGCGTATAGCTCGCGGATCAGCTGCATATCGAGAAAGACTCCGGTATCGCCGGCGTGGTAGAGCACCGGGCCCCCGTCGATTGCGATCACAAATCCAATGGGGACGCCGCCGTAGATTGTCCGGCCGCCGTCATCGATGCCGGAGCTATGCCGCGCTTCCACCATGCTAAGCGTTACATCCTTGAACTTATAGCTCCCGCCGATGTTCATGCCGGCGGCGTTCTCCACGCCTTTTGACTGCAACCAACCGATCAACTCCACCATGCCGACCACATGCGGACCGTGCTGTTTGGCGACGGTGACGGCATCGCCGACGTGGTCGCCATGGCCGTGGGTCACCAGGAGAAGGTCCAGCTTTTTGGGGAGCTTATAACTCTTCGGGTACTTGGGATTGTGTTCGATAAATGGATCGACGAGAATCTCGGTTCCTTTGGCGGTGGTGATCTGAACGACGGCGTGCCCGAGCCAGGTAATGGCCGAACCTTTCAAGTCAGTCATGCGATTCATACTCCTGTAGAAATCTGTGTTCGCCACTCAACGTGCGTCAATGAGGGTAGTGCTTTTTAGAATGAGATGCCCGCTATGCGGACAAGCGGGCTCATCCTGTATGTCCGGAAGGACGCCACTGAACAGCCCTATTGACGACGGTTTTCGAAGGGAGTAAGTTTCGAGTTATGAGCGAAGAAAAAGCGAAAACGCTGTCTCTCTTTCATATCCTCAATACCAGCGAGCGGCAGCAGGAGCCGGAGTCTTTTCAGGGCATTGCCCGGCTTGCGGCGAGCGGCTGTTCCGCCGGCGAGGGGCATCTGGTCGAGTTTCGTACACTGCCGGTTCGGTCGCTCTTGAACAGGTGCGTCTCCCGGCGTGGATTCCCATTTCGATGGACGATCAATCCGTACCGAGGCTGCGAGTTCGGGTGCCGCTACTGCTATGCGCGGTACACCCACGAGTTCATGGAGCTGCGCGATCCCGCGGACTTCGAACGGAAGATCTACGTCAAGCAGAGCGCAGCCTGGCTGCTTGACCAGGAACTCCGCTCGCTGAAGCGCGGCGAGGCGATTGCACTGGGCACGGCGACCGATCCTTACCAGCCCATTGAGAGACACGCCCAGGTTACGCGCAGCATCCTCGAAGTCTTTGCTGCACATCGCGGATTGGGGCTGAGTATCGTAACCAAGTCCACGCTTATCGAGCGGGATATCGACCTGCTGCAGCAGATTGCTGTTCACAACGATCTGACCGTTAACGTCACCATCACAACGCATGATGCCCGCCTGGCACGGATCCTCGAGCCGCGTGCTCCGCGGCCCGACCTACGCTTCCGCACGGTTCGCCGCCTGCGCGAGGCGGGGCTGCGCACGGGTGTGATGTGTTCGCCACTGATGCCGGGCATCACCGACAACGTCCGGGCGCTCGAAATGATGGCTCGAAAGGCGCGTGAAGCGGATGCGAACTTCTTCCATGCCAATGCGCTGTTTCTCAAGCCGTGTTCGAAGGCGACTTTCCTGGCCTTTGTCCATGAGCATTTTCCGCAGCTTGACGCGAGCTACGCGAAACGCTATGAGGAGGCGTTTGTCTCCCGGGCATACCAGAAGCGGATAGGGGACCTGGTCATCGCGGTTAAGCGGAAGTATCAGTTGGGGCTGAGATATTCGGACACTCAGCCGGGGACCGAAGAGAATGTGGGAGGCGCGGCGGGCGAAGAGCAGCAAAGTCTGTGGGGGGTGGAGTCAGAACCGCGCAGGCCGACGTCGGCCACGCCCGCTTCTCAGCGAGTGATGATGACTTCGTAGATGTTGTCTTTGGCGAGGAAGAAGCGGTAGTTGCTGAATTGCGAGAACAGCTTCTCAATGTTGCGGTTGGTATAGACGCGCAAGACC
>Ga0210398_10004552_pt1 | contig 12993 bp, 10 predicted proteins | sample IncBWC4OmetaG_FD_161047 | JGI IMG/M metagenome (GOLD analysis project Ga0210398, IMG submission 161047) | Forest soil microbial communities from Barre Woods Harvard Forest LTER site, Petersham, Massachusetts, United States - Inc-BW-C-4-O | ecosystem: Environmental > Terrestrial > Soil >... | reverse complement strand
CAAAATCACCGCGGCGATCAAGCTCAGGAAAAGCGAGCAGGCGCGCATCTGGATGGAAAAGCACATCCGCGATTTCAAGCGCGGCCACGATCTGGAACTGCTCAAGAGCGGACAGTGAAATTATCGTAGCGAAATTACTTAAAGGATCTGTTCCCGCACGGTATCGGCGCCGCTAGGATCATGAAGATTGGTGCTGAATGACACCAGCAGCATGGCGGCATCGCCGGTGTTGCGAAACGCATGCACCACGCCCGGCGGTATCTGCAATCGGCACACCTCCCCCGCCGGCACGTCGATGTCGCGAATTATTCCTGCTTCTTTGAGCCGGATCAGACAAGGACCGACGACGCTGGTGATTTCCACGGCCGTGTGGTGCACGTGATTGCCGCGCACTTCGTTCGGTTGGGTGAGCGCAACGTGTACGTTCTTCTGCGATTCGAGTTCAGCGTCGGTCAGCGGCTCGAACAAGAATCCGCGAGCATCGCGATGCGTCTTTACAGTTTGCACCGCCGCGCGCGGCTCGCCTGAATTCTTCATACAGACAATTGTAGCGGTTTAGCGGCCTTACGGGCGTGGCCGGCCTCGGGCATAGCGGCGCCCGGCAAGAAGCACCCCGGTGACGAACATGATGTCCAGCCAGTCCAGCGCGCCGCCGCCCTTGCTGCCACTGCCCGAGCTCGCGGCGGATGTAGCGACATCAAGTGAGGCCGTCACACTGGCCGCGTTGCTCCCCGCCGGGCCGGTGGAAAGCGCATTGGCGGCAATCATGTTGGCGTAGGTGCCAACCATGGTGCTCATGACGCTGATGGTGATGGTGCAGCTGCTCATGGCCGGAATAATCGCATTCGCCAGCGTCACGCTGCTCGTGGTGTTGGTCAATGACATCGCCGCGCCGGTGCAGGTGGTCGCGGGCGCCGGCATCGCCTGGATCGAGAGATTGGCGGGCAGCGATTGCGTCAGGCCCGACTGCGTCAAATCAAAACCATTGTTATTGGTGAAGGTGATCGTGAGCGTCGAGGCGGCATTCGGGGCCACCGTGGCGGGTGCAAATACTTCTGTCACCACGGGTGCCATAGGTGTCACGGCCAATGGCGCGGGGCAAGCGCTTGCGGCGGTTTTTGCCGATGCCGGCACGCTGCTGACCACACCCCCGGACGTGAAGGTCAGGGTGGTCGCGTCCATTTTCCCCGCGGAGTCCGTCACGGTAAGAGTCAAAGTTCCCTGGCCGCTGCCGCTGGTGGTGATATTGACCTGTGCGGCGTTCGCGCCCGAAACGATTTGCACCGTACCCGTGGGATTATTCCAAGCGTACGAAGCGATCATCGCGCCGCAAGCAGCGGCGCTGCCGCTGGCGTCCAACATTGCGCTCCCGGTGGTGAAGCCTGCCGGCACCGCTACCGCGACAATGGGCCTTTGTGCCTGCTGCACCGCGTTCAAGGCGTTTACCATACCGGCGCCGCATTGGCCGGATCCGAGACAGGAGCATTGACTGGTCGCGGGATCCCGTGCCGGGCACACCGCCAGGTTGGCGGTATTGGCGGGAAACGGGACTGCGCCCAACTGAATGCGGGTGATCAATTGTGCCGGCGTCAAATTCGCATTCACCGCGCGCATCAGCGCGGCAATTCCTGAAACGATGGGCGCGGAGAAACTGGTGCCGAGATTGGGATTTATTTCATTGGTGTAAATGCTTGAACCGGGGGTTGTAAGCCCGGTGTTGGTGGTGGTGTCGATGGAACGCAGGCAATCGCCGCTTGAATTCACGCAGTTGCCGGCAGGCGCTGATATCCCCACCTGCGGACCGACGCTGCTGTAGCCCACTGCGGTGCCCACATTGCGCAAACCCGCCACCGCCAGGACACCGGGACAATCGCCGGGTGCATCCACCGGGCCGCTCTCATTGCCGGCGGAGGCGACGATGAGCACTCCCATGGTGCCGATAATCGTCGGCAAAACGGCTTGATAGTCGGAGGTGCAGGGACCGGTGCCACCGAGGCTCAAGTTGATGATATCGGCGGGATAGGGATTGTCCGGGACTCCGGTGACGGTCATGCCTGCGGCCCACTGAATTCCGGCGATGATGTCGGAGTCGTAGCCGCCGCATTTGCCGAGCGCCCGAACCGGCAGAATATAGGGATTCCAGGTCATCCCTGCGATTCCCACATCGTTATTGGTGAGCGCGCCCAGGACTCCAACAACGCGCGTGCCATGCCAGGAGCTATCCTGCTCAGGACAGGTCGCCGCGGGGAAAAGAGCGGTGTTCATCTGATCGGTGGCGCTGATCCAATCACCCGGGTCGGAAGGGTCTGGGTCCCAGCCATCCCCATCATTGGCAACCAGGAAAGTCCCAAGCGCCGTGCCGTTGGTTGCGTTGTAGTCCTGCCCGACGAAATCATAGCCGGGCAGCAGCCGCCCGCCGAAGCCTGCCCGCAGCAGATCGGGATGCTCGAACCGTATGCCGTTGTCCACGTCGGCGATGACCGTACCGCTGCTGCCCGTGGTGATGGCCCAAGCGGAGACGGCATCCGTAGCGGACAAGTCCTGGGTCGCAACGCCCTCGACCATGATGGTCGTTGCACTGGGCGTGTTCATGTACCACTGGCCGCTGGCCGGCGGTGACGCGTTGGGTGTGGCGGTGAACAAGGGATCGTTGGGCAGCGAGTGCGCGTGACGGCGTTGATCGATATCGGCGAATGCCACCGCGGGATCCGCTCTGAGTTGCTGGAGCAAGGCGTTCACGTCCGCGCCGTACAACGTCTTCGGCAGAAACAGCACATGCATGCTCGGGGTAATCTGGCGCGATCCGGCCACGGCAACGCCGCTGCGTTGCGCCAAGCTCAAAACGTCCGACTCGGAGGTCTTAGCCTGGGTAATTTTGACTGACTGGGCCCTTGAGTGCCGTTGCACTGTTTTGGTCACGGCGTTGTCGCTGGTAACTTTGAAACCAACGATCAGGCGGCTGGCCTCTGGGCCGATTTCGACGCCGTGTGCGCGGACCGGGTTCCATTCCAGGGCGCCGAAGGCGGGGCCTACGCTTAAGCCCAAGAGGCAGCCAAAACCCAGCACAAAAATCGACTTTTGGATTTTTACCATAGCGCAAAGCCTAGCAATATTGTGTTGGGCAGAATGAGAACTGGGACCGCAAAACCTGTCTGAAATCATGGTGGTTTGAGGCTGCCGCGGCCAACCGTCGGCAGCCGCAGACAAAATCGCCCTGAAACCGCCTGCGCACCACTCGGGCAGCAGGTAGAATACTCGTCAGGAAGTAACGCTGTGTTAAGGGGCTTTGTATGACATACGACAATCGGCAGTTCTACATCGATGGCGCTTGGGTCGACCCGGTCGAGCCCAAGGAACTCAAGGTCATCAATCCCGCCACCGAAGAGGTGTCCGGCGTGATTTCCATGGGCGGCGCCAAGGACGTCGATCGCGCCGTCACGGCGGCGCGCCGCGCGTTCGACAGCTATTCGCGCACCACGCCCGCAGAGCGCATAAGCCTCATGGAGCGAATCCTGGCGGCCTACAAGGCTCACTACGAAGAAATCGTGCAGGCGATTTCCATCGAAATGGGCGCGCCCATTACTCTCTCGAAGGGGGCGCAGGCGGGGGTTGGCGTCGGCCACATCAGCGCGATGATCGACGTGCTGAAGAATTTCAAGTTCGAAGAAATGCGCGGCACGGTCCGGCTGGTGCAAGAACCCGTCGGCGTGTGCGCGTTGATCACGCCGTGGAATTGGCCGATCAATCAAGTCGCGGCGAAAGTCATACCGGCTCTCGCCGCCGGCTGCACCATGGTGCTCAAGCCCTCCGAATATTCGCCTTTCAGCGCCATCATCTGGGCGAAGGTCATGCATGAGGCAGGAGTTCCCAAAGGTGTGTTCAATCTGATCAATGGCGACGGCATCAGCGTGGGTGCACCCCTGTCGTCCCACCGCGAAGTCGATATGGTGTCGTTCACCGGATCCACCCGCGCCGGCACCGAGGTGGCGAAGAATGCTGCGGCCTCGGTCAAGCGCGTGCATCAGGAACTGGGCGGAAAATCGCCGAATGTGTTGTTGGACGACGCGGACTTCGAGCGCGCGGTCAAACGCAGCGTACTGCACGTGTTCCAAAATTCCGGCCAGTCCTGCAATGCGCCCACACGCATGCTGGTCCCGGCGGCCAAACTGGCCCAGGTGGAAGCCCTCGCCAAGAGTGTGGCCGAATCCGTGGTCGTCGGAGATCCGAATTCCGAGAAAACCACGATCGGTCCCGTGGTTTCGAAGGTGCAATTCGATAGGGTCGAAGGCTATATCGCCAAGGGTATTGCCGAAGGAGCCAAGGTGGTCACGGGCGGCGCCGGCCGGCCCGACGGTCTACCTAAGGGCTATTACGTCAAGCCGACGATTTTTTCCAATGTGCGCAACGATATGACCATCGCGCGCGAAGAGATCTTCGGACCGGTGCTCTGCATACTCCCGTACGAGAACGAGGAGCAGGCGGTACAGATTGCGAACGATACGCCCTATGGACTCGCCGCCTATGTGTGGTCCAAGGACAATCTGCATGCGCGGCGCGTTGGGGCAAGGATTCGCGCCGGCCAGGTGACTTTGAATGGTGCCGCGGGCGACATGAACACCCCGTTCGGCGGCTTCAAGATGTCGGGCAACGGCCGCGAGTGGGGCGAGTTCGGTTTGCGCGACTTCTTGGAGTTAAAGGCGGTCATCGGGGTCGACGCGGCTTGAGGCCCCGGCGCCGCGGCCCGTTGTGAGGCTCGATGACCCTGCGCGCCATCGAGCGCTTGCCGCGCTCTGATGCCTGAAGCGGTTCTTCGCCTCGAAAACTTAAGCAAGCGCTTTTCGCCGGATCGGCCGGCGCTCTTCGAGGGCCTGGATCTCGAACTGCGGCCAGGCGAGTACCTCGCCGTCATGGGCGAGTCCGGTGTTGGCAAATCGACATTGCTCAATTTGCTGGCCGGTCTCGATAAACCCGATGGCGGCCGTGTGCTGCTCGACGGCATCGAACTTTCGGCGTTGGACGATGATGCCACCACCCTGCTGCGCCGTCGTGCGATCGGATTTGTCTTCCAAGCGTTCCATGTGCTGCCTTATTTGAGCGTCGCGCAAAATGTGGCGCTGCCGCTGGATCTGTTGGCGGTCATCGATCCTGAGCGCGGCCAGCGAACGCGCGAGATGCTGGCAGCCGTGGGCATCCTGCCCTTGGCAAACCGCCGCGCGCGAGATCTGTCGGGCGGCGAGGTGCAGCGCGTCGCGATTGCGCGCGCCTTGATTCACCGGCCTCGCCTGGTGTTGGCAGACGAACCCACCGGGAACCTCGACCCACGCAGCGCGGCGCAGACTCTGGCGCTGCTGCGCACACAGGTCAAAGCAAATGCCGGCGCCGGAATTTTGATCACTCACTCGAAAACAGCGGCAGACACGGCCGACCGCATCCTGGTGCTGGATGCCGGCGGATTGCACCCGTGACAGGCAAGTTCGCGAGCGGCGCTCGCGCCGCGTTTTCGATCTGGCGGATATTGCTGTTGGCGCAGCTGCGCGAACAGCCGGCGCGACTCTGCATTACCGTACTCGCGATCGCATTGGGCGTGGCCCTCGGGGCCGCAGTGTTCCTGGTGAATACCTCGGCGCTCAACGAGTTCGGTTTGGCAACCAAGCGTCTGGTGGGTGAGTCCGATATCGTGATTCGCGGCCCGCGCGACGGCTTCGCCGAACAGTTGTTCGTCGACTTGGCACGGGATCCTAGGATTAGTGCTGCGAGCCCGGTTCTCGAGCTGGACGTGGCGCTGGCCGGCCGCAGCAACACGCTCAAGGTACTCGGACTCGACCTGTTTCGCGCCGCCGCGCTGCAGCCCGCGCTCGCCGGGGATATCGGCGAAAACCTGTTTCAGCTGTTCAAGCCCGACAGCATTTACTTGAGCAGCAGCGCAGCTCACGAATTGAATCTCAAGCGCGGCGATTTGCTGCAAGTCATCGTCGGCAACTCACCCAAGGCGTTGCGTGTGCTCGGCGTTCTGTCGCAAACAACCTATCCTCAGGCGCTGGGAGTCATGGACATCGCGGCGGCGCAGTGGACCTTCAACGCCGTTGGCCGCTTGAACCGCATCGATTTGCGGCTTGCGCCAGGCACGGACATCGACGCCTTGCAGCGCGATCTTGGCAAGACACTTCCTGTCGGAGTTCTCGCCATCGCTCCGCAAGTCGAGCGCGATCGGGCCGTCACCGTCACCCGAGCTTACCGGGTCAATCTGAATATGCTGGCGCTGGTTGCATTGTTCACCGGGGCGTTCCTGGTATTTTCAACTCAATCCCTGTCGGTGCTGCGCCGGCGGCATTCGCTTGCGCTACTGCGAGCGCTGGGCATGACGCGCGGGGAGTTGCGCCGCGCGTTGCTGGGCGAGGGCTTGGGTCTCGGCGTGGCAGGCTCCCTCATTGGCGTGGTTCTTGGCGCACTCATTGCCGCTGCGGTCTTGAGATTTCTTACCGGGGACTTAGGCAACGGGCAACTGCGTGCGGCGGGCGCCTCCTTGCGCGCAGCACCCCTGCCCATGATCGCCTTTTTCGCGGTGGGTACCCTGGTGGCCGGCATTGGAGCCTGGGCACCCGCGCGCGATGCCGCGCAGCAGCCGCCGGCCCGCGCCTTGAAAGGCGGTGATGGCGATTACGGCGAGGTGGCGCGCTTGAGCTGGCAACTCGGCGTCGTACTGCTGACGATCGGAGCGGCGCTCGCTTGGCTGCCGCCGGTGCGCGGCCTGCCGCTGTTTGGCTACGCCGCAATCGCCACCCTGTTGTTCGGCGCCGTGCTGCTGGTACCTAAAGTCACCATGAAGGTCTTGGATCTGGCGCCGCGCACTCAGCGCACGGTGGTGGACACCGCCGTGGCGCAACTGCGCGAGAATGTCGGTCTTTCCGCCTTGAGCCTGGCTTCCATCATCGTGAGTTTCAGTCTGATGGTGGCAATGGCCATCATGGTGTACTCGTTCCGCCTGTCATTCGATGAGTGGCTGGGCAAGCTGCTGCCGGCCGATCTACAGCTGCGCGAGCCGTTTGGCAATGACACGGCATTTTGGTCAAAAAGCGATCAGGCGAATATCGCGGCGGTGCCCGGCGTGTCGCGCGTGGAATTTCGCCGCAGTCGGCAATTGCTGCTCGATCCTGCCCGTGCACCGGTGACGCTGATAGCTCGAGGCGCTGATGACGCACAAACCGCCGCGGAATTGCCGTTGGTGCAAGTGTCGCCGCAGCTTGCCGGCGATTCCGCATCGGCGTGGATTTCCGAAGCGCTGCAAGATCTTTATGGTTATCGAATTGGAGATCGGCTGGCGCTGCCGCTGGCGGGACGGCTGCAGCCGTTCACGATCGCCGGCGTGTGGCGCGATTACGCCCGCCTCTCAGGTTCGGTGGTGATCGCAAGATCAGCCTATGTGGCGGCCACCGGCGATCAGAGCGCCAACGAAGGCTCCATCTGGTTGAACACCGGTGCGAGCGCCGGTGACGTTGAAAAAGCGCTGCGCGAGCGCATCGGCCACAGCGATGCGCTGGAAATTGTCACGAGCACCGCACTGCACGAACGCTCGCTGCAGATCTTTGATCGAGCTTTCACCGTTACCTATGCACTCGAAGCCATCGCGGTGATCATCGGACTTACCGGTGTCAGTTTTGCGGCGGGTTCAACCGCCCTCGCCCGCCGCGCGGAATTCGGCATGCTGCGCCACATCGGCATGTTGCGCCGACAAGTCATCGGCATGTTGGCGTGCGAGGGGATTCTCACCAGCGCCTTCGGCGTGCTCTACGGTTTGGGTCTAGGGGTCGCATTGAGCCTGGTGCTGGTCTATGTCATCAACCGCCAGTCCTTCAACTGGAGCATTGATTTCGCAATGCCTGTCTGGCAATTGGCTTTCTTGAGCGTCGCGCTGATCGGCGCCGCGGCGGTCACCGCCATCTGGAGCGGCCGCGCCGCCTTGAGCCAAGACGCGGTGCGCGCCGTGCGCGAGGATTGGTGAGGGTGAAGGCGCTAATACCGAGGCCTGTGGTGTCAGTGCTGGCGGGCTGCCTGCTGGTGAGTTTCCAAGCCGCCGGCAACCCAGCCGCGCCTTCGCCCGACAATGCGACCGAGAATGCGCCCGCCTATGCAGCTGTGATGGCGCGCACGCCGCTCACGTTTCCCGCCGACTTCGGCAGCCACCAGGATTATCGCACCGAATGGTGGTATGTGACTGGCTGGCTGAAGACGCAGCAGGGCGAGCCGCTCGGATTTCAAATCACCTTCTTTCGCAGCAAACCCGCTACCGACGCCGCAAATCCCAGCGCCTTCGCGCCGCGTCAACTCTTGATCGCGCATTGCGCCCTCAGCGATCCGAAGCGCGGCCGGCTTTGGCAGGATCAACGAATTCGCCGCGCGGGCATGCAGCTCGCGGAGGCTGCCGAGGGGGACACCAACGTGTGGATCGAACGCTGGTCGCTCAAGCGCGAGGGGCAGAAGTACGCGGCGAAAATCGATGCCGAGGATTTCTCGCTGGATCTCGCGTTTGCGGAAACCCAAGCTGTGCTGCTCAACGGCAATGCCGGCATCAGCCGCAAAGGACCATTGCCGGAAGCCGCGAGCTACTACTACAGTCTGCCGCACCTCAAGGTGACCGGTTGGATCTCGCGCAAGAACGCCAAATCCCAAGTCAGCGGTGAGGCGTGGTTCGATCACGAATGGTCGAGCGAGTATCTGGATGCCGATGCGGTTGGTTGGGACTGGATCGGCATCAACCTGGACGACGGCGCCGCGCTGATGGCATTTCGCATCCGCGGGCTGCAAGGGGAGCAGCGTTGGGCCGGAGGCACTTATCGCAGCGGCGACGGCCAGGTGCAGATCCTGCGACCTGCGGATATAGAGTTTCGAGCACGAAGGCAGTGGATTTCGCCGCGAACCGCGATCGGATATCCGGTTGAATGGACGGTGCGTTTAGGATCACGGGAAATCGAACTCAAGCCCCTGCTCGACGATCAGGAGAATGATACGCGTCTGTCCACCGGCGCGATTTATTGGGAGGGCGCGGTCAGTGCTTATGAGCGGCGCCGCCTGATCGGGCGCGGCTATCTAGAATTGACGGGATACGGCGAACGCCTGCACCTAAGATGAGACCGATGCCTCGCCGGTTGGCCCCGTCTCGTGCAGCACACGGTGCACCTGCTGAATGCACGCTGAGCCCTCGCCGACGGCCGCAGCGACGCGCTTGACGCTGCCGCAGCGCACGTCGCCGACTGCAAATATCCCGGGAACATTGGTCTCGAAGAACTCGGGTTGGCGCCTGACCCATTTTTTTGCCGCCAGATCCTCGCTGCGCAATTCAGAGCCGGTGCGCACGAACCCTTTGTCGTTGAGCGCGATACAGGAACCCAGCCAACCCGTGCAGGGCAGCGCGCCGGTCATGAGAAAGACGTGACCAATATCATGAATCTCGGTCATCTTGTCGGGGCCGGTACTTAAAGTCACTCGGGCGAGTTGATCGTCACCTTCCAATGCCGTGATCTCGGTACACAACCGCAGGTTGATGTTCGACGTATCGGCGATGCGGCGGATGAGGTATTGCGACATGCTGTCCGCCAGCCCTTTGGAGCGCACGAGCAGGTGCACCCGGCGGCAGGTGCCGGCAAGGAATACGGCAGCCTGCCCGGCGGAATTGCCGCCGCCGACTACAATCACCTCTGCGTTCCCGCAGCGCCGCGCCTCGGTGGCAGTTGCCGCATAGTAGATCCCGGTACCGAAAAACCGCGACGCATTCTCCAAGTTCAGCTGGCGATAGTCTGCGCCGGTTGCGATGATGATGGTCCGCGCGCGCACGCGGTGCCCATTCCCCATCTCGATCGCATAGGGCCGCGCATCGCACTGCATGTGCAGCGCCGAATAGGCAGTACGTATTTCAGCGCCAAATTTTTGCGCCTGAATCAGAGCCCGCGACGCCAGCGCCAGACCGGAGATCCCGGTCGGAAATCCCAGATAATTCTCGATCTTCGAACTTGATCCGGCCTGCCCGCCCGGCGTGCCCGTTTCAAGTACCAGCGCGTCGAGTCCCTCGGAGGCAGCGTACACGCCGGCGGCGAGGCCAGCCGGCCCCGCGCCGACCACGATCACATCCCGGATGCGCTCATCATCGATCTCCTGGTTCATCCCTAAACAGGCAGCCACCTCTTCGTTGCTGGGATTCTTGAGCACCAGCGAGGCGCGGCACACCACCACCGGAATGTCCTCGCGCTTGACGTGAAAGCGTTCCAGAAGATCGCGAACCGATGCATCGTTGTCCACGTCGAGATTGACGAAGGGATAGGTATTGCGGGTAAGGAACTGCTGCAGCCGCAGCGTGCCCGCGGAGTGCGAAGAACCCAGCAATACGACATCGCTGCTCTGGGACGTGATGAGACTTACGCGACGCAAGATAAAGGCGCGCATGAAAAGTTCGCTCAGCTCCGAGTCGGTCTGAACGATGCCCTGCAGCTGCGCCTCCTCGATGACCAAGACCTCGCCGTCGTCGCGCACCCGCAAACGAACGACGCCGCCGATGCCGCGCAGTGTGCCCACGTCTCCGGAAAAGCTGCCCGGCCTATGCACCGTGACCAGCGTCTCGCCGCTCAAGGTGGGCTGCAGCACCTCGATGCTGCCCGACAGCACCACAAACATGCGAACCCGGTCGCCGGGCTCCGCCAGCACCTCACCCGTTTTTATCGCGGATTTACGACCGTACGCGCCAAGGCGCGCAATTTGCACCGCGGTCAGCTGCGGAAACATCTGCGCGCTGCGCCCCGCATACGGCGATTGCGCGATTGTCCCTTCGAGCGGCGTAGCCATTTCTACTTGTTGACGTTCAGGAATGGAATCGGTGCCCCCGCATAGATTGCGCTCGGCAGCTGTCCATTCCACTTCTCGGCCTTGGTTTGCTCCACCTGAATGCGCCGCAGTTCCAATACATTGGGCCCGGAGGTAAGCGCCGCATTCTGGATCTTGAGGGCTTCGGCTTGTGCTTGGGCATTCTTCAGCGTGGCGTAGGCGTCGCCATCGGCGGTGGCCCTGACCGCGGCCGCCTCGGCTTCGGCAATCGCTACTTTCTGCTTCTGCTCGGACTCGACGGTCTTTAACTTGTTGTCCGCCGCCTGCCGCAACTGTTCTTGTTCCACCTTGCTGTTGATCGCCCGCATGTACGACTCTTGGAAAGCGAAATTACGCATGTCGATGTTGATGACCTGGGCGCCGTAGATCGCGAGCTTGTCGGATAACGCGGCATAGATGTCGCCCGACACCTTGGCCCGCTGCGCAATGAGATCAGGTGCCGTGTATTTGGCAGTCACCGCCTTGAATATTTCGTGGGTCGCGGTTTGCACATAGGAGGATAGATTCCCATTGTGGCTGTACTTCTCGAACACCTCGGAGACCTTGTTGGGAAGGATGCTGTAGCGCACCGTGAGGCTCACCGTGACCGGCTGTGTATCGCTGGTTGCGCCTGCCGCGTTCTCGATATCAGCCTGCTCGGATCGAATCGAGAATAGCGTGAGCTTCTGCCACGGCGGCAGCACCGCCAATCCTTCGGGCTCGATGCCGACGATCTTGCCGAACTGCGTGACGACGCCGCGGCTGCCGGTCGGCACCGAATAGAACGGCCAGACAATCATCAACAGGATCAAGACACCCGCCGCCAATGCAGCGTCGCGAAGGATCGCGGGCATGTTCGCGCCATGCGGCGTCGAATATCGAGTAGCAATGCTCATTTGGTTTTTCTCCTCGTTGTATGAATCCCTGCGGCGCGGGCGCACATTGGCTCAAATAAGTCGCGCCGTCATTTCTGTGGCCGGCGCGCCGAGGTCATTTTGTTTGAATTGGTCGGGGCGACAAGATTCGAACTTGCGACCCCTTGCACCCCATGCAAGTGCGCTACCAGGCTGCGCCACGCCCCGACCGAGGGAACGAATGATAGCCCAATTGGGCGCGACCGGCTTGAGTCGCTGCAGCTTCAGGCGGGTGCGCCGCAGCTAGCGCCGCAGAATCTTGATCAGCTCTTCGAGCTCCAGTCGCATCTGATGGATGAGCTGTTGGCTTTGATTCAGATCCACCTGCGCATCGTCGCCGGTGAGGCGATTTCTGGCGCCGCCGATGGTAAATCCCTGCTCATACAGGAGGCTGCGGATCTGGCGAATGATCAACACGTCCTGGCGTTGGTAGTAGCGGCGATTGCCGCGCCGCTTGACCGGTTTGAGCTGCGGGAATTCCTGCTCCCAGTAGCGCAGCACATGGGGTTTGACGCCGCACAGGTCGCTCACTTCGCCGATCGTGAAGTAGCGCTTTCCGGGGATCGGCGGCAGTTCGCTATTGTTGCTTGGTTCCAGCATATGCCTCGACGCGCGCCTTTAGTTTCTGACCCGGGCGGAATGTCACAACGCGGCGGGCGCTGATGGGAATCTCTTCACCGGTTTTAGGATTGCGTCCTGGGCGGCGATTCTTATCCCGCAAATCAAAATTGCCAAAGCCGGAAAGCTTGACTTGCTCGCCCGACGATAGTGCCGCACGAATCTCCTCAAAGAATAGATCCACGAGTTCACGTGCTTCGCGTTTGTTGAGGCCCAATTGATCGAATAGGGCTTCGGCCATTTCTGCCTTAGTCAGGGCTGCCATGCTTATTGATCTCTTATTGTGGCGCTCAATTCATCCCGTAAGCGTGCAACCACTTTGGTTATCACGGCATCTGCGTCAACGTCAGTAAGAGTGCGGGAAGAGTCCTGTAAAATCAAGCCTAAAGCGATACTTTTTCGTCCAGTTTCTATGCCTGGGCCCCGATAGACATCGAACACCCGCAGCTCGCTCAAAAGGCCTGATGCGCTAACAGTAACATTTTCCTGCAAAACTGCGAGAGGCAGGTTTTCGTCGACCACGATGGCCAAATCTCGGCGCACGCTCGGAAATCTAGAAATCTGTTTGAATTGTAATGGTTTAGAGACAAATGCGGTAGTTATTTCTAACTCG